>Ga0206807_1001_pt1 | contig 74703 bp, 65 predicted proteins | sample Alteio_BWOrgCont_57_FD_152915 | JGI IMG/M metagenome (GOLD analysis project Ga0206807, IMG submission 152915) | Enriched cells from forest soil in Barre Woods Harvard Forest LTER site, Petersham, Massachusetts, United States -... | ecosystem: Environmental > Terrestrial > Soil > Temperate forest >...
GCATGCGCGCGCATGACTTTTACTTCCGGAATAAAGACGGTTTATTTTCTGCATTCCTACGCCGATTATAAAGGTATAGCATCGGATGAAGGGGTCGACTTTTTGCGGAAATTTGGTGTTACTGTGCACCGCATGACACTGCCTGAATTAGTTAAATAATAATGAACGCTCCTATGGCTCCAGACAATAATACAACGCCTCAGCAGCCTGCAGTAGCTTCGCAGAAGCCTGTTATTATAGGTATTTCGCAGGGAGATATTAATGGTATAGGGCTGGAAGTAATTATAAAAGCATTTTCAGATCCTGCCATGCTCGAGGTTTGTACTCCTGTGCTGTTCAGCTCGGGCAAGACAATTTCACATCACCGCAAGGCATTAATGGCTGAACATTTCAATTATAACATGATAAACGGGCTGGATAATATTCCTACCCGCCGTTTCAATTTATATAATTGCTATAACGAAGACGTACCTGTTGAATTGGGAAAGGAAACACCCAATGGTGGAAAGTATGCCGTATTATCGTTGCAAACTGCATGTGAAGCATTGGCAAAAGGCAAAATAGATGCACTGGTTACAGCGCCTATTAATAAACACAATAGCTATTCAGAACAATTTCCTTTTTCGGGGCATACAGGTTATTTAGATAACAAGTTTGGCAAAGGCAATTCATTAATGATGCTTGTGTCCGGTAATTTACGCGTTGCTTTATTGACGGAGCACATACCGGTTTCTGAAGTGGCTGCGTCCATCTCAACAGAGAAGATAATCAAGAAGCTTAGTATACTGAGCAAGACACTGAAGGAAGATTTCAGCATTACTAAACCGAAAATTGCTGTGTTGGGATTAAACCCACATGCAGGCGACGGAGGTACACTCGGAAAAGAAGAAGAGCAAGTGATTATGCCTGCTATAAAAACATTTATGCAGCAAGATAATGCGCTGGTTTATGGCCCATACCCGGCAGATGGCTTTTTCGGCAACATGGCTTTTACCAAGTTCGATGCGGTATTGGCTATGTATCACGACCAGGGCCTTATCCCATTTAAATACATGGCATTTGAAACCGGGGTGAATTTCACAGCCGGGTTACCGATTATCCGTACTTCGCCAGACCATGGAACAGCTTATGATATTGCAGGAAAGAATAAGGCATCAGAAGCATCGTTCCGTGAGGCAGTTTATATGGCATGCGATTTGGTAAGGACAAGGAAACAATACAAAAAGCTTACAGCAAACCCATTGAAGATTTCCGCACCCGTGCAGGATGGCGAGTAATATTTGTCATGAAAAAAGTAAAGCTATATTATAATCCGCGTTGTTCTAAATGCCGGGAAGCTTTGTGCTTGCTGGAAGAAAAAGGAATAGAGCCGGAGCTTATAAAATATCTTGAAACTCCGCCTACCGAGAAAGAGCTGAAAGATGTATTGAAAAAATTAAAGCTTAAGCCAACTGATATACTGCGAAAGAAGGAGCCTTTGTTTGAAAAGAAATTCAAGAACAAGAAACTTAGCGATGCAGAGTGGATTAAGGTAATGTGCAAGAACCCTATATTGATTGAAAGGCCCATTGCCATTGAAGGTACTAAGGCAATAGTGGGTAGGCTGCCACAAAACGTAATTGATTTAATTAAGTAATACAATATGACAACTTTAACAAGTAAACCAATGGAATTCAGAACTGAAAAAGACACCATGGGCCCCGTGCAGATACCGGCAGATAAAATGTGGGGCGCGCAAACTGAACGTTCACGCAACAATTTTAAAATTGGCGGCCACCGTATGCCGATAGAAGTAATTTATGCTTTTGCCATTTTGAAAAAGGCTGCGGCATTGGCTAATTTTGAATTAAAAGTATTGCCAAAAGAAAAGTGCGATATTATAGGTAAAGTTTGTGATGAAATACTTGCCGGAAAACTCGATAATGAATTTCCGTTGGTGGTGTGGCAAACCGGTTCAGGTACACAATCGAATATGAATGTGAACGAAGTGGTAGCCAATCGCGCGCACGTAATATTAGGTGGTAAGTTGACCGATGAAAAGAAAGAAGTACATCCCAATGATGATGTAAACAAATCGCAATCGTCGAACGATACTTTTCCGACTGCCATGCATATTGCAGCCTATAAGCTGATTGCAGAAAATACTATTCCTAATGTACAGCTACTTCGTGATACATTGGATAAAAAAGCTAAAGCATTTAAAGACATAGTAAAGATAGGCCGCACCCACCTTATGGATGCAACACCGCTTACATTGGGGCAGGAATTTTCAGGCTACGTATCGCAATTAGACCATGGACTGAAAGCATTGAAAAATACCTTGCCGCACCTTGCTGAATTGGCTTTGGGTGGTTCTGCTGTAGGTACAGGGTTAAATACACCTAATGGATATGCTGTGTTAGTAGCAAAGAAAATTTCTGAGCTATCGGGCTTACCATTTGTTACCGCTGAAAACAAATTTGAATCACTGGCAGCACACGATGCTATGGTTGAAACTTCGGGTGCGTTGAAACAACTGGCGGTATCGTTAATGAAAATAGCCAACGATGTGCGCCTGCTTGCATCGGGCCCCCGTTGCGGAATAGGAGAGATACTTATTCCTGAAAACGAACCAGGTTCATCAATTATGCCGGGTAAGGTAAATCCTACACAGTGCGAGGCCATGACCATGGTTGCAGCACAGGTAATTGGTAATGATGTTGCAATCAGTGTTGGCGGAATGAATGGCCATTTTGAATTGAATGTGTTTAAACCCGTTATTATTTTTAACCTGCTTACTTCTGCTAGATTAATTGGTGATGCCTGCAATTCATTCAATGAGCATTGCGCGGTAGGTATTGAACCAAACTTTGCTGATATAACCAAGAACCTTGAAAATTCACTTATGCTTGTAACAGCTCTCAATACTCATATAGGTTATGAGAATGCTGCGAAAATCGCTAAGAAAGCGCATAAGGAAAATAAAACCCTTCGCCAGGCAGCATTGGAACTGAACCTGCTCACCAATGAGCAGTTCGACCAATGGGTTGACCCTAAGAAGATGATTGGGTCGCTGTAAGTTATTTCCTCACAACATACGTAGCCGTAGCCTGCTGTGTGGGGGTAATAACCACATCACTGATATTTACATGGGCAGGGCGAGATGCTGCAAAGTATATTACTTCTGCAATATCTTTTGCTGTTAATGCATCAATGCCTTTGTAAACATTACCGGCTTTTTCGGTATCACCGTGGTAACGAACAATAGAGAATTCTGTTTCTGCCATACCCGGGCAAATACCTGTAACACGAATACCATGTTCTAGTAAATCAATACGGGTTGCTTTGGTTAAAGCATCAACGGCATGTTTAGTAGCACAGTATACATTGCCTTTGGCATAAACTTCTTTACCTGCCACTGAACCAATATTGAAAATATGGCCCTTTTTATTCTTTATCATAAGCGGGGCAATGGTGCGGGTAACATAAAGCAATCCCTTTACATTGGTATCAATCATCTTTTCCCAATCTTCCGTATCACCATCCTGTATGGTGCTTAACCCACTTGCCAGTCCTGCATTGTTTACCAGTACATCTATATTCTGCCAGTTGGCAGGTAGTGAGCCAAGGTTTTTCTTTACCTCGTCTAACTTGCGAACATCAAAATTTAATGCCAGTACTTCAACTTTATACTGTTTCTCCAGCTCACTTTTAACCTTTTGCAATCGGTCGGCCCTGCGGCCGGTTATAATTATATTATATTGATTCGCAGCGAATTCGTGAGCTATGGCTTCACCAAACCCTGCCGTGGCACCTGTAACTAATGCTATCTTTCCCATACCGTAATTTTTAGCAAATGTAGAAATTATGGCACTAACTGAATAACCATTCAATCCCCTTTTCCTGTCATTCACTCAATACCTTATGATATACACTAACTAAAGGTGCCAAAAATCAGTAGCATTATGGTTTTTCGTAACTTTGTAAGAGTTATGAAGCTAAAATCATACATAGTATCGGTTATCATGTTAATGGCGTTGGGTGCATTTGCTCAAAATAGCGGGCCTGAGGGATACCTGAGCGGGGTTTCTTTTAATACTGCTTCCGGCGCCAGCTATTATGAAACCTATATATCGGTACGGGGTAAAAAAGCCGTTTTTTCAAAGAAAGCCGATGGCAAATACCAGGCAAAAGTTACCATTGCCATAGAATTTAAGCAGCACGATAGTGTAATAAAAGCCGATACTTATAACCTGTTAAGCCCTGAACAGGATGATTCTCTTACACGGCCAGATTTTAATGTCAGCAAGCGATATTGGATACCCCATGGTGAATATGCCATGAATATAAAAATAGAGGATAAAAATTCACCCGGAAGTAAGCCTTTGGTATATCATGGCAAGGTAACTATAGGGTTCCCGAAAGATTCAATGGCTATTTCAGATGCTGAACGTTTACTTTCCTACAAAGAGGTTCAAGCGCCTACCGATATGTCGAAAAGCGGAATTGAAATGGAACCTTATGTAGATAACTATTACCCTGAAGAGCTTAAGACTATCAGCTTCTATGCCGAGGTTTATAACACTTATAAGGTTTTTGGCAATGACAGGCTGGCTATCCGCTATTATATTGAATCAGCCGACTTGCATGTTCCCCTTAAAGACTTTATTTTCAATAAAATATATAAAGGCGATACTGTAATACCGGTACTGGGTGGTTTTAATATTGAAAAACTGCCATCGGGTAAGTATAACCTTGTATTAGCCATAGTTAATAAAAAGAATGAAATAGTAATGTCGCGAGCGTATCTCTTCAACAGGGATAACCCGAGGTATGGAATGACATTAAAGGATATTGACGCGATTGACGTGAAAGGTACTTTTGTCGCCTCTATTACTAACAGGGATTCCCTGATGAATGATGTGAAATGTTTAAAACCGGTTGCAAACTCTGATGAGCGCTACTTTATTGAAACGGTAAACGACCACACAGACACTAAATTATTGCAGCAATTCTTTTATAATTTCTGGTCGGTACATAATCCAATGGACCCTGCCGGGGAATGGGCGAAGTATTATGAAAAGGTAAAATACGTGAATAAACAATTTACCAGTTATACCAAGAAGGGCTATGAAACCGATCGGGGCAGGGTTTACCTGCAATATGGCGGAGCCCCTAACCAACGTGTTATTTCGCCCTTGACACCAACAAATTATCCGTATGAGATATGGGAATACTACAGGTTGCCCGATGGCGAGGTAGACAAAAAGTTTGTTTTTTATGAATCTTCACTTTCTACAAACGATTATGAGTTGCTATATTCCGATGCCAGGGGAGAGATACAAACACCGCAATGGCAGTTAGTGCTTAACAGCAGGTCGGGACAATTTAACAATGTTGACCAGACCAACATTCCTGATGTATTTGGAGAAAATACCTTAGATGATTTCAGTAACCCGCGCTAAGTGATAGAGGAATAATGCGGGTAGCAGTTGTAATACTTAACTGGAACGGAAAAAAATTCCTGGAGCAATTCCTGCCCGTTGTTATTGAACATACGGGCAGCGATGCAGAAGTGTACGTTGCCGATAATGCTTCTACCGATGATTCCGTTGCCTACCTGAAAGAAAAATTCCCTGCCGTACACCTTATACAGAATAACATAAATGGCGGGTTCGCAGTAGGGTATAATATGGCGCTGGCCCATATAAAGGCCGATTATTATGTGTTGCTTAATTCAGATGTGCAGGTAACTGCAGGCTGGGTAAGAGCCCCTGTAGCCATGATGGAGAAAACCCCGGCTGTAATGGCAGTTCAGCCTAAAATAAAAGCATTCTCGGAACCCGCCTGTTTTGAATATGCAGGAGCTGCCGGAGGGTTTATCGACGTGTACGGCTACCCGTTTTGCCGTGGCAGAATTTTCGATACCATTGAAAAGGATGAAGGGCAGTATAACGACGAGAAGGAAATTTTCTGGGCCAGTGGCGCATGCCTTTTTATCAGGTCTGCCGTGTTTCATGAAATGGGCGGCTTTGATGAGGACTTGTTTTCACACCAGGAAGAAATTGACCTGTGCTGGCGCATGAAACTGAAAGGTTATAAAATTATGTTCTGCCCCGGCTCTGAAGTTTTTCACTACGGTGGAGGAATGTTACCCAAATCGAACCCGTTTAAAACCTACCTGAACTTCAGGAACAATCTTATAATACTTTGTAAAAACCACCCCGCACGTTCGCTGCGTTATATGGTTTTCCAGCGCATGGTACTAGACGGTATGGCGGCACTCAGGTTTTTGCTGAAAGGCGATTGGGGCGATTTTAAAGCTATAGTGAAAGCGCATGCCGACTTTTATAAAACATTCGGGAAGACAAGAAAAAAAAGAGCCGTTATCCAGGCCACGGTTAAAAATCCCGAGGTGTCGGCTGTATACAGGCGAAGCATTGTAAAAAAATATTTCCTGCAGGGGAAAAAGCTTTTTTCTCAACTCGACGCTAAAGATTTCTACTGAGTATGGACTGGAAGCCTGCATTGAAAGGCTTTAATGCCTACCTGCGTTTAGAAAAGTCGTTATCGGAAAATACGTTGGAAGCCTATGGGCACGATGTGGAATTGTTATCGAAATTCCTTGAAGAAAAGAAATATAACCTGACTCCTGATAAAGTTCAATTGGCCAACCTGCAGGAATTCCTGGCATGGATAGGGGAGTCGGAAATAGGGCCACGCAGCCAGGCAAGGATAATTTCGGGCATAAGGGCATTTTTCAAATACATGCTTATGGAGGATATGATTCAGCAAAGCCCGGCCGATTTGCTTGAACTTCCCAAGCTTCCGAAAAAACTGCCCGATGTGTTGAGCATTGAAGAAATAGACGCGCTTATTAATGCCATTGACCTTAGCAAGCCTGAAGGACAGCGAAACAAAGCCATGCTCGAAACATTGTATTGCTGTGGGTTAAGGGTAACGGAACTGGTAGGCTTGAAAATAACTGATATATCGTTCGACGAAGGGTATATGAAAGTAATAGGTAAGGGTAATAAGCAAAGGCTGGTGCCACTGGGTAAAAGCGCGGAAAAGCATATACGTATTTATTTAAAGGAAGTACGTTCACATATTAACATACAAAGAGATTCCCAGGATGTATTGTTCCTGAACCGTAATGGTAAGGGAATGTCGAGGGTAATGGTTTTCCTTATTATTCAGAAGTTAAAGGAAAAGGCAGGGCTGCATAAAAAAATAAGCCCCCACACTTTCCGCCATTCTTTCGCCACCCATCTGGTAGAAGGTGGTGCCGACCTGCGCGCTGTGCAGGAAATGCTGGGCCACCAGAGCATAACTACTACCGAAATATATACCCACCTTGACCGTGAATACCTGAGGGATGCAATTTTAAGGTTTCACCCGAGGAAATAAAAAGGTTGGAGAAAAAAATCTATTTTTTATATTTGTAAAAAAGACTGTGTTATGTCCGTATACCGATTTAAGATATTCTTTGAAGATGACGAAAGTGTTTGGCGCGAAATAGAGATTAAATCGACCCAGACATTTGAAGATTTTCACAACGTTATTCAAAAAGCCATAGGCTTCGATGACGCCCATCCGGCATCGTTCTACATAAGTAACGATACATGGCGCAAGGGCAAGGAAATAAGGTTGCTGCGAAGCAGGCATGCCTTGCAGAAAGGTACATGGATGCATGAAACAAAAATGGCCGTGTATGTAGAGGATCCGCACCAGAAAATGATTTATGAATTTGACCCTGACGGACCCTGCTGGTCAATTTTTATAGAGCTTTCCAAAATATTACCCGATTCACCAATTGATTACCCGCGCATATCGAAAAGCGTGGGAACCGCCCCGGCACAATACAAAAATACAACCCCTGTTGATGTGGTTGAAGATGATGAAGAAGGCCATGTGGAAGAAGACGATGGTTATGTAAGCGCTACCGCGGCGCATTTTCATGAAAGCGAAGTGGAGGACCATGAAGAAGAAGGATTACCGGCCATGCAAACCAAGGCACTTAATGAAAACGGCGAAGAGGTAGTGGCGGAAGAAGAAGGAGACGGTGAAGTAGGCGGGTTTGAGGAAGAAGGTGACTTCGAAGAAGAAGACATCTAAACTCTATTACCTTGTCAAAACATGTATTGATAGCGATTGTCGGCCCCACCGCTGCCGGAAAAACAGCGCTTTCAATTCAACTAGCAAAACGGTTTAAGACAGAAATACTTTCCGCCGATTCAAGGCAGTTTTACTGTGAAATGGAGATAGGTACGGCTAAGCCTTCGGCTGAAGAACTGGCTGAAGTACCCCATCACTTTATTAATAATCTATCTATTCACGATGAATATAACGCGGGTAAATATGAGAAGGAAGCGCTTGCATGTCTCGATTCCCTTTTTAAAACCTATGAAAAAGTTTTGCTTGTGGGCGGTTCAGGCCTTTTTGTAAATGCCCTTTGCCATGGGTTTGACGCTCTGCCCGAAGGCGATGCCATTTTAAGAACGAGGTATGAAGAAATAGTAAAAGAAAAAGGCATTGAACCTTTACAGGAAGAACTTAAAAAAGTTGACCCTGAATATTATAAGGAAGTTGATGTAAATAACCACCGCAGGTTAATAAGGGCACTGGAAGTTTTTCATCAAACCGGTTTACCCTTTTCGCATTTCAGAAAGAAGAAAACAGTGCAAAGAGATTTTACTATAATCAAAATCGGCCTTATGCCCGATAAAGAAATATTGCGTAAAAGAATTGACAAAAGAATAGATGATATGCTTGAGGCTGGCTGGCTCGATGAATGCATAAAGCTATATGCAAACAGGAATCTGAATGCTTTAAAAACAGTAGGATATACAGAACTATTTGATTTTATTGAAGGCAAAACCGATTGGAACACCACCGTAAAAAATATTAAGACTAATACATGGCACTATGCCAAGCGCCAGCTGACCTGGTTCAAAAAAGATAAAGAGATAAATTGGTTTTCTCCTAATGAACCTGGTGTTATAGAAGAGTGGATTAAACAGCAGTAGTCTTATACTTTTATTACATTTGGTTTTTGTAATTCATGGCTACCCCTGGTAAGAAAATAATAATTAAAAAGCATCCACTTGTTATAAGGTGGGCGCACTGGGTAAATTTTCCCGTACTCGGAATTATGATATGGAGCGGGTTAATGATTTACTGGGCGAACGATATATATCGCGTAGGATGGGGCGATAAAACCCTTGTTAAATTTTTCCCTGATTGGTTTTATTCTGTCTTTAATCTTGATAGTCATCTGGCAAATGGAATGGCATTCCATTTCTTTTTTATGTGGTTTTTCTTCCTGAACGGTACGGTATATGTACTCTACACAATAATTTCAGGCGAATGGAGATTGCTTGTTCCTAACCGAAGGTCGTTCAAAGAGGCATGGCAGGTGCTGCTGCACGATTTGCATATACGCAAGTACGAACCCCCGTCAGACAAATATAACGCGGCCCAGAAAATTGCCTATACTTCAATTATAATAATGGGATTCGGTTCTTTACTTACTGGCCTTTCTATTTATAAACCTGTTCAATTTGGGTGGCTATGCACTATACTTGGCGGCTATGAGTGGGCCCGTATTGAGCATTTTGTATTAACTATCGGATATGTAATCTTTTTCCTTATTCATATAATCCAGGTAATTATTCATGGCTGGAATAATTTCCAGGCTATGGTTACCGGGTTTGAATTAAAAAAAGTAAAATCGGTACCTATTGCAGAAAATAAAACAACCGAAGAAATCCCTGCAAAATGAAAAAGAAGGAATTAAAGGAAGTAGAAACTACAAGCCGTAATATTAAAAAACGGACAATAATTTCTTTTTCAGTCTTTTTTGTTTTACTGGTGGCAGGTTTTTGGGGATGGAAATGGCTTAACAGGCAAGAAGAGAGTGATGGCGCATTAAAGCCGCTCAGGACTGTGTTGAATGCTAATGAGAAAGTAAATGATATTTTCTTCAGCAAAAACCATTTGGTTAAGGAATATCCTAAAAGTAAAGCTGAGAAGGATGTAAGAGTAAACGGTGATATAGGTATGGGCGACAATTTCGACGCAACAAAGTGGAAGCTTAATGTTGCCCGGCACCCGGAAAGCAATTCGCCCGATTCAATGCTGCTTATTTCATTAGATGAAATTATGAAGTTGCCCTACAAGGATATGACATTCAATTTTAAATGTATTGAAGGATGGAGCCAGATAACCAATTGGGGTGGAGTTAAGTTTTCTGATTTTCTAACTCACTACCACCTTGGCACTCATAGTGGCAAGGCGCCCGATCCTAATCATCCTGAGGATATGTATAAATATGTGGGCTTAATGACCCCTGATAGCGCATATTATGTGGGCATTGATATGAAGAGCATAATGCACCCGCAGACTATTCTTGCCTACAACATGAATGATTCTATTTTGCCGGATAACCAGGGATACCCGTTACGCCTTATCATTCCAATAAAATATGGTATTAAAAGCATAAAACGTATCGGGTACATATATTTTTCAGACACGCGGCCAAAAGATTACTGGTTTGAGCAGGGCTATGACTACGATGCTGCTTTATAGTCGGTAAGAATATATTTAAAAACCCTTCTTTGTCATTTTCCGTATCTTTAAAAAAGGAAATATGAAACGTTTAATCGTATTAATATTATCGCTTAGTTGTATAGGTTCCGTCTGCCTGGTTTCAGGAATCGGTAAAGAAAAAGTCCATCCTGTTTCAGGCGGTGGCTTTGCTCTCATAGAATTATATTCGTCAGAAGGTTGCTCAAGCTGCCCTGCGGCTGAAAGTTTAATGGACCGGATTGAGCATAATGCAGATTCAGCATCAATACCAGTGTATGTTATAGAATTCCATGTAGATTACTGGGATTATATAGGATGGAAAGATTCCCTGGCCAGTGCTTCTTATTCTGACAGGCAACAACAATATGGAGATTATTTTAAGTTAAGTTCTATATATACTCCAGAGGTAGTTATAAACGGCGAAACCGAAATGTCAGGAGGCAATGATGAAAAAATTAATGAAGTAATAAAAGAAATGATTCAACAACCCGCTTCGGTTAAACTTGATTGTAAGGTTCACGAAATGGGTAAACAACAGTTAGAGGTTGGGTATAATGTAACGGGTAATGTAACAGGTTGTAGTTTAAATTTTGCCGTTGTTGAATCAGGATTAACCGTCCATATTAAAAGGGGAGAGAATGCCCGAAGGACATTTACCCACAATAATGTTGTCAGGATATTTAAAAGTATTAAGCTTAATTTGCCTGCAGGAAAGGCAAATATAGAAACACCACACCTTAATCTCATGAACAGCAAACTTATTTGCTTCGTTCAGAATAAGGAAAACATGAATATTATTGCAGCAGTGAAGGTTCCTTTAAGTGCGGTTAATTAAAAGTGCCTGTTAATTGCAGAAAGGAAATGAGCTTAGAAGTACAGCAGGTGGAATTTAAGTTTCTTCCGGCTGAATTCTAATGTGGGCATGGGCACTTTTATGAATGATATAGTTCCGAAAACGGCTTTAAGCGCACCTGAGTTGGTCGGTATACGAGTAAGGTCTACATCTAAGGAACAATAATACTGGCGGTAGCGGTCGAAAAACTGCTCGTCGCCATTTGCATTATATATGGGCGGATTTGTTCTTGCACCTATCATACCTTCGGCCCCATAACCAAAATCGAGACAGAGCCATTGGGGTACTCTTGTACCCTTAGGCAGAAAAGAAGCTATTGCAAAAGCTGCCCAATAGGTTTGGCCATTATAATCTTTAATACTTTGCTGCAAGGTATTTTCCCCTAATTCATCGGGCCTGTATTGGGCATATTGGGTAGGGTGGAAGGATATTTTCATGGTTACCCGCTGTTCGCCCCAGCCCCCTTCCTCTAAACCATAAAGACTTGCTCCAGCGGTATTGGCAATCATATCGCCAATTGAAAACCCCCAGGCGCTTGAAAAACCATCGAAAATTTCAATATTGGTCTGGTATGCCATGGCCAAGGCTGCCCCGTAATCGTTTGCAGATGAATGCTTTATGCCGGTCCATTGATATACTGCGCCGGTAATGCGGCCTATGGTGTAAGCGGTTAGCATATGCCCCAGTTTATCCATCTGAAGCCATTCGGCATTGTCGTTAAACAGGTGAAAAGCAGAGTGTTTGTAGTTTTTATACCATAAAATGTTAAGGCCAATCATCGATCCTGCATAAAGGGTGCCCTCTGCAGCAAGTACCGGTATTAAGCGTCTATTATCGGGCATAGTTGCCGGAACGAAGAATCCCTTGTTTTGCCCTTTTATGGGGCCATGTAAGGCAACAAATAACCCTGTGAAAAGTAATATTTTATGTAAAAAGTTTGGTGTTATCAATTTTTTTATAATTTTGCGGCACATAAACCAACAAAAACATTTTAAAATGAAAAAGTTATCTATCGTTGCTGCTATGCTGTTCGCTTTCGGAACAGTTGCTTTTGCTCAAACTGCTGACAAAAAAACTGATGCTAAGGCTGACAAGAAGACCGAAGCTAAGAAATCTGACAAGAAGATGGACAAGAAGTCTGACAAGAAAATGGACGACAAGAAAGCTGCTGACAAGAAGTAATCTTTCTGAATCTATTAAAAAAGGCCGTTTCATTGAAACGGCTTTTTTTATTTCTAGTTGTCCCACTCTCATCCTTTAAAAAATTCGCGAATATTCAAGGTATAAACCGGCTCCTCCAAAATCGCCCGGCACAATAATACCCTGCAAATGATTCAGCGCGGCCCTGAAAATTGATTTCCCTGCCTGCTTCGAAACCATAAACGACCCGTTGATGGTTTCATATCCACCATAACCAGCCTGCAACGAAACTATCCAGCCATGATTAAGGTACTTATCGCCCTGCAGGTAATAATAGGGTTGTGAGTTTGAGTTGAACATATACCAGAAACCAATTTCAGCATGGTATTTCCCAAGGTCGGTGTTGCTGTTGGCGCTTATAGTTGCAGGCACAGCGGTATTAAATGATTTTTTCTGGCGTGGCAGGTATTTATTCAGCAGGCTGTCTTTAGATGCGCCATTGAAGCTTACGGTTTGCAGGTCTGATATACTGTTGATGGTAACCCCGTCGTAGTAATAGCCTGTATCTTTGTTATAATATAACGACTTGCTGTTCCAGAAAATAAAACCAAGGTCGGTTGAGCTAACCGAGAAAGTGCCTGTTTTACCTGCTATTTTATAAGGTATCCTGAAATAAAGGTCGAGCGAGGCCCCGTAACCGGTAGGTTTTATTCCATTGCCCGATGAAGTATCGGTCTGCCACATTTGAGCGTTTGTATTTACCTGCAGGTATTGCCCTGTGGGGTCGGTATATAGCGAGGCATTTTTGGCGGCCACCGATAAATATTGTTGTCCTATAAGGAAGGAAAGCCCTGCACCCAGCTGGGCCTTGCCACCTAAATTTGTGCAGACTGCTCCAATTTCAATTTGCTGGTAACTGAGGCTGTTGAGTGAAAAGGGAGAAAGCTGGGCGGTTTTTCCGGCATACATGGCATTGCCATAGAATGAAAGATTAAATACATCGGGTGTAAAGGCGGCATTGAAAATAGCTTTGTGCCGTATAGCAAAGAAAAAATTCAGTACCTTATTCTGTTTACCGGAATCATGTTTACCTTTAAGTGTATCGCTATGCCATATTCCGTAAATGCCGTAATTAAATAACAAGCCTATGCGGTTGGTGCTTCCAAGCCTGGAAACAACTTGCTGTTTAAGGTTATCGTCAATGTAATTGCCCTCAAGAAGGTTAGCGGCAAAAAAGCTGGTTACCGAGTTAGATGCGAAGTCAGCGTTCCCGTAAATACCTGCAGTAAAATCCTTCTGTGGTGAAGATTGCACCATGGTCTCATTCCATTGCGCACAGGTAGCCAAAGGTAATAGCGTTGCTCCAAATCCCAATAGAATTAATGACAGCCTCTTCACACCTGCAAACATAATTTTTTATCCTTTCACCTGGTAATCGAAGTTCCCCACCATCTTAATATTGAGCTTGTAATAGCTGTAAATTTTACTGTATACCGAGGGGTTGGTATTGAATTTAGCTTCAATAATAAGTTTTTTCGCGGCAAGAAGTCGCGGCATTTTATCGGCCCCAACAGGTATAGTAACTGTTGAATTGGTAGGCGCAATAACCGTGCCCAATGCATTGGTAACACCCGCTAAAATACTTTGCGTAGGCACCACCAGTGAATCGGATACCTGGTTATTACTGTTAAGCACATATACCTGCATGCCGGCGCTGAAAGGGAAACCATTGTCGGCATATAAAGTGAAGGTGCCGCTTTTTATTTGCTGGGCCTGTGCCGAAGTGGCAAGATTTACCGAGACCGTATCCTCTAATGTAAGGTTGGTGGCAATTAAAGAAAGGGGTACATTAACATCGAGATAAGCTTTTATGCCATAATTGAGGTAGGCAAAATCGGTAAAGCCCGAGACGTTGCCAAGTGGGTCGGTTTCTATTTGCAAATCATAAGCAACCTTCGTGGGTAGGCTGTCTATCCATGCCAGTATATTTGGAGAGGTGGTAGGGGTTATGCTGAAGGTTTTAATGGAGGCGTTAACGGGATAGGCTGGGTCATACGTTTCTACAGCCCTGTTTACGTTTATGGGATTATTTATAATGGCGGCATCAGCCAAGTTTAATGTAGAACCATTACGGGATATGGAAGTGAGATGCTTGAGTAATATCTGGGCATCGACTCCAAACCCGTTTACAAGCGTAAAATTAACACTTACATATTTTAGATTTAGCTTGCCTGCTACCAACTTATTAAATAGTGGGAAAGCTGAAGTATCGGGGCCTATTACTTTAGTGTTTTTGCCAAAATAACCTCCGCCAAAGTAAGGCACAAGGCTATCGAAAGTTACGTTTACGTTTATTGAACCCCCGCCACTTGCCGGCGTAACAACGGTACTGGCTTTAGGATCAAGCGCTATTGTTAATTCAGTTGTTAATTCGTTGCAGTTATTATGAGTAGGACCGGTAAAATCAACAGAATAACCATTTAAGGGGATATATTTTGTAATAGTAGATGGAGTGGATGGTGAACCTGCCGGAATAGGTATAGTATCGTCGAATGGTTTTCCACCCAGGGTAAGGCTCGGAATCTGGTATATATAATCAGTCAGCCCCGCTAAATTACTGTTTATTACCACTTTTAAATAGCCTGATTGAATAATGGCTTTCTTCATTTGCACACCACTGCCTACGTTATACTGATTGGTATTTGTATTGGTCAGAATAGTTTCTCCGGGGGTAATAGTTTCAGGACCTAAAATCGGATAATTGTAAACCAGGCTGGTGTCGGGTATTTTAAAAAGGCTATCGGTATTAAGGTTATAGAGCGAATCGCTGAAAACAAGGGTTAAGGAACTATCGGGGTTGGTAATGAGTGAGCCGTTTGTAACTAAGTTATTGATGGAAAGGTTGGTTTTAATGAGCGGGGCAAGTATCTGAGTATCCCATGTGGCATTTGAGCCTATTTTATGGCATGAAGTAAGGTACAGCACCGGTAAAAGGGCAATAAGGAGGGCTATGCGTTTAACCTTATTCATAGTAGATATAAGACGGGTGTCTCATACAAACTTAGCTATTTTTAGGGAGATAAACCGCACGACTTGTTATTTTTGTGAAACATAGGCATATATATGGTTCCTGAAAACATAGATGAAATAGCTGCTACGCCCCTGAATTTTGTAATAGGGAAGGAACGGTCGGGTACAACCCTGTTACAGGTAATGCTTAATGCGCACCCGAATATTGTAGCGCCGCCGGAGTCGCGCTTTATTATTCGCCTGTATATAAAATACGGTTCTGTGAAAGAATGGACCGAAAAGCGCATAAAGTCGTTTTGTGACAACCTTTTCGTTGAACCTATATTCAGAGATTACTGGGGAATAGATAAGGATAGGCTATACGCATCGCTTGTGAGTGTTAAGGATAAGCTTACCTACCCGCTTTTATGTAAACTTATTTTTTATCACTATTCTGCATCAAAAGATGCAAGGATTTTTATTGATAAAAACCCGCTCTATTATAATTTTATTCCTGAACTATGCGAAATATTTCCTTCTGCAAAGTTTGTACACATTGTCCGCGATTACCGTGCTAATATACTAAGCCATGGCCATGTGGCAAATTTAAACCTGGATACAGCCGACATGGCTTACAGGTGGATGAAAGTACACATGATTATTGAGGAGCAGAAATGCAGATTGCCTGAACAATGGCTAACCATAAAATATGAGGCACTTGTTACCAACCCCGAGGAAGTTATAAGAAGCGTGTGCGATTTTTTTGGGATTCCGTTTGATAAAAGGATGATTGAAGAGCATAATAAAAAACTCTTCCCGAGCTTCTATAATAGAAAAGATGAACAGTTTGAAAAATTTCATAAAAGGATGTTTGAGCCTATAAGTACCGCTTTTGTTGATGAATGGAAAGAAAAAATGAGTAAGCACGACCAGGCTATTGCAGAACTGATTACCGGAAAATATGCTGAAGAAACTTATGGATATAAAATGTATGCCGGCACTGATAACGCAAAAATAAGCCGGTTCAAGTTATTAAGAGTGAAGGTTAAATATGGCCTGACGGAAAAATATTTTCATTTATTAAAGCATAGGTGGATATATTTCTTCCACTTGTATTTTGTGGTACAGGTATTAAAAATATTTTCCAAAAATAAACCCTGATAATAACATGGATATTTTGAATCAATGACCCGGGAAGAAGCAGATAAAATAAAAAATATACCAAATGTTTTTATACTTGGTAAAGGGCGATCAGGAACTACATTGCTTCAATCATTACTGAATGCTCATCCCAATATAGTTGCCCCGCCGGAATCAAAATTCGTGGTTTTGCATGGGGCACGTTTCGGTAAAATAAAGAAATGGAATGAAACCGATGTTCATGAATTTGTCGCCGCACTTTTCAGCGAGTTTTTCTTTTTCTATACGTGGAAGCAGGACAGGAAACAATTGACGGATTTTCTTCTTTCGGCTATTGACTACCTCGATTATCCCCTGGCATGTAAAATGGTATACTATGCTGCGAGAGGTAATAAAAATGAAGTGAAGTTGATTTCCGATAAGAACCCTCTATATGCGGTTTTTATACCGCAAATAAGAAAAGTATTTCCCGATGCGAAATTTATACACCTTGTACGTGACCCCAGGGATAATGTGCTGAGCACCATAAAAGCTTACGGAGGTGGGAACCCGTTTTTTATTTCCTGGCAATGGCTGATACATAATGCAATAATTGAGGATGATAAAAAGAAAGCCCCTGACCAATACTTTTCATTGCTGTATGAAAATATGGTGAAAGATATAGAAGGAACCATGAAAGAACTTTGCAGTTTTCTTAAAATACCTTATAATGAAAGCATGAAGGAAATAAACCGGACCGAATTGAAAGATACCTATTCTTCAAATGCCGATGAATTCCTGAAAAATAAAAAGAGTATGCTTAAGCCCATTAACCTGTCGAATATTGATAAATGGCGCAGTGAGATGAAACCAGCCGATATTGAAATAGTAGAAAGGATTACCGCAAGATTTGCGAAGGAAAATTATGGGTATGAAATGACCACTGATTATAGGAAGAATGGAGCCCCTGAATTTAAAATTTTCAGGTGGAGAATTATCTATTCAATATGGTTACCATTTACAAGACAGCGGTATAAAAGCAATATGATGAACAGGATATACTCGAAGGTTAAGAAAAGGGTGAAAGGCGATAAAATGCCTGTTTGGGAAAATATTATTGAATAAGTTTTAGCGGAAAAGATTATGCACAGGCTTAGCTACATATATAAAGCACAAAGCAATGCCGAACATAATTGTCTTAATCCATACAGGCATTTTTGCGATAAACTTCGACCTGTGGTAAAAGAAAGAAACGTGCCTTGCGAGAATAAATGTACAGATAAGGTTTTTTTTATGCATGAATTGTGGCCGCACTACATCAATCAGTAATACAATGCGCCTTTTACCAGTATTGTTCCATGCTTTGTGCTGGCAGGCATCATTAAATATCATCCACTTGCCTTCTTCCCAGCTTCTATCTTCATTATTTACTGTAAAACCGCAATCGGGTATTCCGGCCGGAATTTCAATTCCAAAATGAGCCCGCACAGTGCCATTGGTATCGCCCCTGTGTTCGGGTATTATAGAATGACCTTCCAGGCGGCTTAACCCTGCAGAAACTATTCCCGGTGTTTGCTTTATAAGAGAATGCAGGGTAGGGCATTTTTTTAAATCATGGTAAAATTTCATCCGCTTTTTCCAGTAAAAAAACTGCAGGTTATGCCACTTTCCGGTAGGGCCAAGTTTTTCATACAGCAGGCTGCTCGATTGGAACTCCCTGTCTTTTTCTTCAACCAGTTTTGTTAACTCTTCTTTTACGGCCTGCCATTGTCTTTCATATGCCACAGTCCACGGAAAATCCCCAGGGTTGTAATAAGGTGGGTCGTCCTCCGGATACGGGCGCATGCTCGATGCGAACCATAGTTTACTCATAGATAAGTTTATTTAGGCCAAGAGCGTTGAATACAGGCCTTACTATATAAATGCCCGGTACCAGGGCCCAAAAAATGAGTATTTTTAAACTCAGTGGGAGCCCTGACAATTTTTGACTCTTGGTTATGGCATACCCGGCCAGGATGCGAGCGTATATAGAATTTTTCCGGGAAAGAAATTCAGGGCGTATTACATCTATAATCAGCATTATGCGTCTTTTGTCGCTTTTATTCCACGCCGAATGATACTGTGCATCGTTGAAAAAAAGCCATTTGCCTTCTTCCCATCCTTTTTCTTCACCTGCCACTTCTATACCACAGGCAGGTAAGGGGGCAGGAATTTCTATACCGAAGTGGCATCGCATAATAGCATTTGTTTCTCCATGATGCCTTCTTAGCACCACATTGGGTTCAAGCCTGCTAAATGAAGCCGAGGAAAAGCCAGGTATTTTTTTCAGCATACCGAATAAAACAGGGCATTTTCTGCCAATACTATCATTTACCTTTAACCCCCAGAAAAGCACTGACAGGGAGCTCCAGCCGTTAGCATTAATGCTTTTATAATTGCCTGCATTAGATTTAAAACTTTTATCTTTTTCCGTAATCACCCTTTCAACTTCTTCTTTAATCTCGGGCCAGCACTTTTCTATTTCCTTGGCCCAGGGGTACCCATCGGGATTGTAGTAACGGGTGTTGCTACTATCATATTCTTTCCTTCTTCTACCGAACCATAATTTCTCACCCATGGCGGAACCGTTTAGGCGTGGTGTTTAAGCTTTTGCTTCTGTTTCAGGTAAGAATCAATATGCCTTTCTTTTTTGCTGGGGTAAATATCGGGTATGGTAACCAAAATGCCTGTTTCTTCTACACCTCCAAATTCCGGGTTCAGGGCAGTGCCAAACATCTTCATAGTAGCCGATAGGTTCATGTATGAGTTTACAAGCGGAGGAATATTTTCTCCCAATGCGCGCACGGCCTGGTTCAGTATAGCATGGCCTTCTTTATAATCTTTTCCTTTCAGCTTCATTATAAACCTGCGCATATCGTGGTTCAGCGGAAGCTCATCAATAGGTATAACCAGCTTCTCCTTATCGGGGAAATAATATTTCATGAAATATAAAATCATGTCGCGCGCACGTGCATTGAAGTGCTTGTACATAGTCACTTTGCCAAAAAAATATTTCATTTCGGGGTAATCTACCACCAAGGCGCCAAGGCCATCCCACAGGTTATCTAACGAAAATAATCCTTTGCGGTTAGTAGCCGACGGCTGGTAATCAGGCTGCACAAACGACCTGCCCAACTCAATTGTATGCGGGAAATAATCTTTCATGAATTTACCACTGAACTCGAATAACTCCACTGTTGCCAGTTGAATAATATTATGCTTCACGGCAGCGTCTTTGCAGCGCAGGAAACGGTAAGAGCCCACAATGGCTTTATCTTCCGGGCTCCATACAATAAGTTGCTTGTAAGGTTTTTCGCAGGTGTCAAATTCATCAAGGTCCATTGATTTTCCCGTACCTCCACCTGCATAGCGGAAGGTAAGTTCGCGTAGGCGCCCTATTTCTTTTACTGCGTTGGGTGCGTTGTGATAGGTTACAATATAAATTTCGTTCTTGCCGTAGTTGGTATTGCGTACAAACTTATCGCGGGTTAGTTCTGATGCCAGTGTATTGGCCGGAATGGGTGGAATAATGGGTTGCATATCGTATTCTATTTGAGCGTCAAGGTTTAATCGGAGAAGTGTATAAAGGTTCGTTTACTATTTTTTCTTTCATCTGGTACAATTTATCCTGGAACATAAGCGCCATTTTGGCATCGTTGTTCGACTCCATAAAGGTAGTGAAAGAAACGGGTTTTCCAAAATGGACTACAATATGTTTGTCTTTTTGCCCGTACATTTCATCGGGCAGGAAGAACATTTCAATATTCACCCGTATTCCCAGCTTCTTGCGCCAGCGGGCAAAGTTGTAGAAGAAATTGGAGTTTTTACCATCAACCCAAATAGGTATAACATCCTTTTTGTAGTACTTGGCCTTAGTAATAAAACTCTTCTTCCAGGGAAGGTCCTTTATGCTTTTATCGGGTTGCCTGCGCGATACCAGCCCTGCCGGGAATATAGGAATGGCGTAACTTCCGCTGTAGATTTTATCAACCAGTTCAAGCATGGAGCGGGTGCTGTTACCATTAATATTTACGGGCACAAGTATGTCGTCGAGGTTTTTAATGGCCAGCAAAAGTTCGTTTACAAAGTATTTTATGTCGGGGCGCACTTTGCCTATAGAGCTTATAATGGCAAGCCCATCGAGCCCTCCCAGTGGATGGTTAGCCGCAAAAATATAGCCACCTTCTTCAGGGATATTTTCAATGCCTTCTATAGTTACATGGGCACCCATGCTGGCCAGCGCTGCATCGGCAAAGGCAATGCCACGGGTATCCTGGTGCTCATCAAGAAACTTGTTTAAATCATCCTCATGAACTGTGCGGCGTACATAATTAATAAGGAACCGTGGAATAAACCTATAAGCCTTTGGCGCTTTAGTCCGTAGTAATTCATCGATATTTACCTGTAACTTTGGCACTGCTCGTATGTTATTTAGATTTAAACCAGTGGTAAAAATAAAATAATTGATAATAAGGCACCCCGACTTTAATTACATTACCTGTGATTTTAACCGATAGCTTATACTATGATGGATAAGAGAGGTATACAGGCATTAGCTATATCGGGCATTTTCTTTGTCTTTCAGTTTGTTTTAGTGCATTTCCACGAGCCCTGGGCTGACGAGATACATGCCTGGGAAATAACCCGTTGCAGCCATTCACTGGGCGAACTTTTCTATATTACCCGTTACGAGGGCCATCCTAAGTTGTGGTTTATTATGCTCTATTTTCTGCAAAAGGTAACTACTAGTTATGTGGCTATGCAGTATTTGCATGTTTTTATAGCCGCCTGCGCTGTATTTGTTTTCTGTTTCTTTTCCCCGTTTAGTACTATTAAGAATATATTGTTCTGTGCAGGATATTTCTTCAGCTACGAATACTCCATTATCAGCAGGAACTATACCATTGAAGTATTACTACTTTTTTGGGCAGCGGGTATTTATACAAAATATGGAGACAAGCGATTGTGGCTATTGTCGCTGCTGTTTTTCCTATTATACCAGACCAACGTTTTTGCCATAATTATAGGCGCTCCATTTTGGGGCTATGTATTACTGAACAGCCTGAACAAAAAGAACTACAAAAGTTTCATTGGCCCTTCGGTTATAGTTTTAGCCGGCATAATTTTTTCAACTATTACAACATTGCCGCCACCCGATAACTTTACGGCCCCCTGGAACACTTATTTCGACGTACATAACCTTGCCAAGGTAATATCTACAGGATATACAGCTTATATACCCATTCCAAGGGTAAGTAATAAATTCTGGTATTACAATTTGTTAGATGCTTTACCTCATCACATTATTATTGAAGACTTTCTAACCCTTGCCCTGCTTTTTCTTGTCACCGTTCTTTTCAGAAATAATAAAAAATTACTGCTGCTATTTTATGCGGGCACAATAGGAGAATGGCTCTTCTTTTATTTCAAGTACTTCGGATACATAAGGCATCACGGCCACCTGTTTTTATTATTTGCGCTCTGTTATTGGCTTTATTCATCTCAAAGTAAAATTCGTCAAGGAACTACTATGTGGTATAGAATGGGTAAGTGGGTTAATAAATATGCCATAACGACAATATTAATATCCCAGGTCCTTGCTTCCTGCGTGGCCAATATTTTCGATGTGTTTTACCCTTTTTCAAATAGTGAGCCTGTTGCCAAATACATTAAGTCGCAATCGCTTGATAAACTCCCGCTGCTGGGCGATGGTGATTTCTCCGCAGCGGGCATTGCAGGCATATTGCATGAAGACATTTATTACATGCGCCCCGCGAAATGGGGGAAATATATTTTGCCCGACCAGAACTGGGGTCCGTTTATAAAATTCGGGCAGGCAAGATTGCTTACGGAAGCGAATAAAATAATGACCGAAAAAAAATCGGATGTGATTGTTATTTTATCCTATCCTTTTAAAGATACGAACCTGGATAACTGGAAGCTTTTGAAAACATTCGGAGGTTCAATAGATGAGGAGGATTATTATGTATATAAAGTAGGATATACTCCGCAGGATGCAGCCAGTCTGAATAATATAGCCGAGTTATTAATTGCAAAGGGGCGGTTTGAGGATGCCATAAAAGTGCTTTATTCAGCATTAGGACAGAACCCCCATTATGGAGTGGCATATATGAACCTGGCCGATTGCTTTAATAATGGCATGCACGATTACACTAAGGCTCTTTCTATGGTCGACAGCGCCATAAAATATTCACCGCAAGATTACAGGATGCCGTTCAACAAGGGAGCTATACTTTTTAATATGGGTGAAAGAAAAAAAGGCATAGATGAATTTAAGGAGGCCGCTAAACTTGCCCAGCAAAAGGGTCAGGTATATGCAACGATATCACAATGCTACCAGGTGATGGGCGATAGCGAGAACGCGAAGCTCTATAGAGCCAAAGCCGCAAATTAATTGTAAATTAGCCTCATGGCAAAACGGATTATAGCACTACTACTTTTATTACTTGGCTTTGGTATCTGGGGATTCTCATTGCTCAATAATTACCATTCGCCTTTAACGATAGATAAAAAACATGGCGCATCGGGGCAAAGCGACTATACTATATTTTACAAAAACAAAGCCAAACTTGATTTTGAAATTACCCGCCCCGATAAAAACGATACAAGCATTTTGCTTTGTATTCCTGCTGCATTCACTTCGCTTGATAAATATGATGTAGATGGCCTGTATATATGCGACGGAACAGTCGGCAATGTTAAAAGAATTAATCACTCGTTAGGTGGAGGAATAGAAATTATAAATGGTGAATGCACCATTTTTGAAACTCATAATGGCAAACTGCTTACTGACAGCCTTATAAATTCAATTACCACTGCCAGAGGTTCTTTCTTTCAGCAGATATGTATGATTGATTCAGGCAAGGTAGCCCATTTCAAGCCAAATGAAATGACATGGAGAAGAGGTATTGCTGTATTTAAAGATGGCAAAACCGCAATTATTGAAAGCAATTCACCCGTTGAGCTTGCAACCTTTGCCAACGATGCCGCAGCTTTTGGTGTTACTTACTTAATATACACCGATATGGGCGCATGGGATGAAGGCTGGTACCGCAATCCCACAAACGGAGAACTGGTTGTACTTGGGTATAGTAAAAGCCAGACCGGTAAGCAAAGTAATTGGGTGGTGTTTAAAAGGTAGATACTGCATCTTTTACTTCTTGCTTTTTAATTTCAGGTAACTCCCACAAATTCCCCCAACTAAAAAGTAAGGCTTCTGTATAGCCCGGCTTTTTTATTCATCCGCGGTAAAAAATCGCTTTTTCTTCTTCTTTTTTCAGTTCACTCCCACCCAAAAAGTTAATAACCTTTTTCGGGCGTTTAACGCCTGAATTGCGCATCTATTGTGCGATTGAAGAAATAATTTCCCTACACAATAAATATGGGGTTGCAAAAGTTTTCAACAAAGTGGGAGAAAGTGGTAAAATGTGGGAATATTTTCGCTACTTTTACACCTCAATAAAAACGACCTGTTCAATGGCAGCTTTCATAGGCGAATACGAATGCAAACTCGATGACAAAGGGCGGCTCATGCTTCCCGTTGGCTTCAAGAAGCAGTTGCCTGCCAAGGAACAGAAGAAGTTTGTGATTAACCGAGGGCTTGAAAAGCAGCTTAACCTGTGGCCCCGCAAAGAGTGGGACAAAGAAACGTCCCGCCTCAACGCACTGAATCTTTACGTAAAGGATAATCGTGAGTTTGTAAGGAAGTTCAACAACGGCGCTACCGAAGTTGAGCTTGATGGCTCGGGTCGCCTGCTGTTACCTAAGCCGCTGATGGAATTTGCAGGCTGTAACAAAGATGCTGTGTTGTTCGGTTTTTCAAACAGGATTGAAATATGGTCGAAGGCAGAATACGACAAGTACATGAAACAAGGTGCTGACGATTTTGCTGCACTGGCCGAGAAAGTAATGGGTAAAATACCAAATGATAGTAAGGGAGATGTATCATAATCCGGTACTGCTGAACGAAAGTATCGAAGGGCTAAACATCAGGGATGGAGGAACATACGTCGACGCTACATACGGAGGAGGGGGACACACAAAGAGGATACTGGAGGAGTTGAAACACGGAAGGGTAATAGCATTTGACCAGGACATTGACGCATTAGAAAATATAACACAGGACCCTAAACTAAATGTAATACATGCCAACTTCAGGTACATGACAGAGCAATTGAGGGCAAAAGGTATCACGAAGGTGGACGGCATATTAGCCGACCTGGGAATATCCTCCCACCAGATTGATACCCCCGGACGCGGCTTCTCTATCCGCTTCGATGCCCCGCTCGACATGCGCATGAATAACCAGGGTGCCCGCACCGCAGCCGATATAGTTAATACTTACCCGGTGGCAAGGCTCCAGAAAATGTTCTCGTTATATGGTGAGATAACTAACGCGGCCAATCTTGCACGTACTATTGAAAGAACAAGGTCGGCCAAACACATACGCACTACCGGCGATTTGATAGAGGCTATTAAAGATTGCACTCCTCCGCATAGCCCCAACAGGTACCTGGCACAGGTTTTTCAATCGTTACGCATAGAACTGAATGAAGAAATAGATGCCTTGAAAGATATGTTGCGCCAGAGCGAAACATTACTGGATAAAGGCGGAAGACTGGTGGTAATAGCCTATCATTCGCTGGAAGACAGGCTGGTAAAAAACTTTATGCGCACAGGCAACTTTGAAGGTGTACCGCAGAAAAATATGTATGGCCACGACCTGCGCCCCTTTGAACCGGTAACTAAAAAACCTGTTGTACCAAACGAAGAAGAAATTGAAAACAACAACAGGGCACGCAGCGCTAAAATGAGGATAGCTGAGAAACTATAACAATGAAGAACAGGCTTAAAACAGAAATAGAACAAGAAGAGCAACTGAAAGCACAGCAGGTAGTAGAACCTGTTGTGGAAGAGGGAATTGTGCCTAAGAAGAGCAACAACAAGGTAGGGCGCACGGTTTCTTCAGTGCTTAGCGGCAGGTTTCTGATTGCGGAAAAAACGCTGAAGCATTTCCCGTTTCTTTTCTTTTTGGCATTCCTCGGCCTCTGTTATATAGCCAACGGGTATTTCGCTCAGGGGAAAGACAGGGAACTTGACGCACTCACCACGCAGATTAAAGAACTCAATACCCAGTACCAGATATCGCAGGCAAAGCTTATGTATTTAAGTAAGGAATCGGAAGTGGCGAAAGCCACAGGCGATATAGGATTGAAGGAACCGGTTATTCCGCCAGATAAAATAGTAATTGATAATAAAGTAGCTATTAAATAATGGACGCAAGAAAAAGCACATTGCTCCGTACGTACCTCCTATATGCAGTAATGTGCATACTGGGGATGGTTATTATCGGGCGCGTGCTTGTAATACAATATGTGCAGGGCGCCAAATGGAAAGCCGCTTCGGTGAATATGACCACATCGTACAGTACCATTGAACCTATGCGCGGCAATATTTATGCAGCCGACGGCAACCTGCTGGCGACATCGCTTCCTTATTATAACATTGCTATGGACGTGAACACAGATTATCTTACAGATGATTTGTTCGACTCCAAATTGGATTCCCTAAGTTATAGCTTGTCACACCTGTTCAAAGACAAATCGCAGGATGAATATTATAAGGTATTGAAGAGTGCACGTGCCAGCGGCGACCGCTATGTGCTACTGCATAAAGATGCTTCCTATGATGAGTTGCAACTGGTGAAGCATTTCCCACTATTACGTTTGGGCCGTAATAAAGGTGGAATAATTATAGCACAAAGTTACAAGCGTGAATTGCCTTTCCGTTTCCTGGCTGAGCGTACAATAGGTTATACACGCGAAAATATTAATGTAGGCCTTGAGGGCGCATTCAACGAGTATCTGCGTGGAGACAGTGGCCGTGTGCTGATGGAGAAAATTTCTGGCGGCGTGAAAGTACCGCTTAACAGCGAGGATGACATACAACCACAAAACGGTGAAGACGTGGTATCTACCATAAATATAAATTACCAGGATGTTGCCGAAACCTCCTTACGTGAACAACTTATAAAGCACAATGCCGACCATGGCTGCGTGGTGCTAATGGAAGTGAAGACGGGCCGTGTGCTTGCCATTGCCAACCTTGCCCGTAAGGATTCTGATAATAAATATGAAGAGTCATATAACTATGCATTAGGTGAGGCAGCTGAGCCCGGTTCAACCTTTAAGCTGTCATCATTACTGGTGGCTATGGAAGATGGGTACGTGAAAAATTCTGACAGTGTGAACCTTGAAAACGGCAGCGTTACGTATTACGACCGTGTGATACATGATGCTGACCACGATGAAACAGGCTGGGTTACTGTTCAACGGGCTTTTGAGATTTCATCGAACGTGGGTATTTCCAAAATCATTTACAAGTGCTACGCTAACCAGCCTAAGAAGTTTGTCGATGGCCTTTGCCGTTTGGGATTAAATACCCAACTGCACCTCAGTATTCCCGGCGAGGGAAATCCTGAAATGCCTAACCCTGCTGATAAAACATGGAGCGGTGTGAGCCTTCCTTCATTAGCAATTGGTTATGGCGTTACTGTTACTCCGTTGCAAACACTTACTGTATATAATGCAATAGCAAATAACGGCATAATGGTAAAGCCACGCTTTGTTGATGCATTGATGAAAGATGGCAGAGTTGTACACACCTATACAACTGAAATAATAAACCCAGCGGTGTGTTCTTCTACTACATTGAAAAGGTTGAAAAAACTGCTGGAAGGTGTTGTACTTCGCGGTACAGCCAAGAACCTTAATAATACGGTCTATTCTATTGCAGGTAAAACAGGTACGGCCCATATTGCCGTGAAGGGTTCATACAACAAAACAAATTACCAGGCTTCGTTTGTAGGTTACTTCCCCGCCGATAATCCGCAGTATACATGCATAGTTATAATGAACTCGCCCAGCACTGATGGTTACTACGGTAACGTAACAGCCGGCCCTATTTTCAAGGAAATAGCTGATAAGGTTTACGCCAGCAGCATCAATATCGACCCTGCAGTGAATGCGCTTGCGGTAAACAGGCACAACGATCCGCCGGTGAAGAACGGCGATTTCAAAGACATATTCAATGTGTTGCAAAGTATGGGTATAAACTTCCATTCGCCCGATAAAAATTCAGGCTGGGTGGTAGCTGATGTGCAGGATTCTACAGAACACTTCAGCCCTTATAACCCTCAGAAATTACTGACACAAGGTATTATGCCCGACCTGCATGGCATGAATGCTGAAGACGCTGTTTACCTGTTGGAGAATAATCATTTAAGGGTAACTATAAAAGGAATGGGCGCTGTTGCTGAGCAATCGCTTCCGGCAGGAACAAAGTTTGTAAAAGGACAAAAGATTACGCTGCAATTATCATAATGAAGAAACTGAAAGACATATTGTATAAGGTTGCGCTGGTAGAGGTTGCAGGCTCTACAGATGTGGCTATTTCGTCTGTTCAGTTCGATTCAAGGAAAGCAACGGATGGCGCACTGTTTGTAGCTGTGAAAGGCACACAGACTGACGGTCATAAGTTTATAGCACAGGTTATTGAGAAAGGTGCAGTCGCAATTATTTGCGAAGACATGCCCCAGGATAAGCATGAAGGCATTACGTATATAGGTGTGAAAGATTCTTCACATGCATTGGCAATCATTGCTGCTAATTTCTACGACCAGCCTTCGACCAAGTTGAAGATTATAGGTGTTACCGGGACAAACGGCAAAACCACAACCGCCACATTATTATTCAAGCTTTTCCGCCAACTGGGATATAAAGCTGGGTTGCTCTCTACCGTTAGGAACATGATTAACGATAAGGAGTATCCTGCAACACACACCACGCCTGATTCATTGGAGCTTAACCGCATGCTGAATGAATTAGTTGAACAGGGTTGCACCCATTGCTTTATGGAAGTAAGCTCGCACGCTATTGTGCAGAACAGGACGGCTGGAGTGACCTTTACCGGCGGGGTGTTTACCAACATTACACACGACCATCTTGATTTCCACAAAACATTCGATGCCTATATAAAGGCCAAGAAGAAATTCTTCGACGAGTTACCGGCTACCGCATTTGCTTTGGTAAATAAAGACGATGCCAATGGTATGGTGATGCTGCAAAATACCAAAGCAAGCAAAAAGACATTCGCGCTGAAGAATGCCGCAGACTTTAAATGCAAGGTGATTGAGAATACACTTGCTGGATTAGTTCTGAATATAAATGGCAAGGAACTGTGGACAAAAATGATTGGCGCATTCAATGCATATAACCTGCTAGGAATATACGCTACCGCTATATTATTAGGAGAAGATAAAGAAGAAGTATTGAAAGTACTCAGCGCACTTGATCCCGTTGAAGGCCGTTTTCAATATGCAAAAGCGCCCAATGGCACTATAGGTATTGTTGATTACGCACACACTCCCGATGCATTGAACAATGTGCTTTCAACCTTGCAGGAAGTACGTAGCGAGAATGAAAAGATAATTACTGTGGTTGGTTGCGGTGGTGACAGGGATAAAACAAAGCGCCCTATTATGGCATCAATTGCGTGTGAGAAGAGCGATAAGGTAATTCTTACTTCCGACAACCCGCGTTCTGAAGAGCCTGCTGAAATTATTCACGAAATGGAAAAGGGTGTTGACCCTGTGGCAAAAAGAAAAACCATTTCAATTGTGGACAGGAAAGAGGCCATTAAAGCAGCTTGCCAGATGGCACAGAAGGGAGATATTATACTTCTGGCAGGCAAGGGCCATGAAAAGTACCAGGAAATAAAGGGCGTAAAACACCCCTTCGACGATATGGAAATTTTATGTGAAACTCTTAATCTATTTCAAAGCTAATGTTCTACTACCTGTTTCATTACCTGAGAGAACGATATAACATGGCCGGCGCTAATGTGTTTAACTACATTTCGTTCCGTGCGGCTTTGGCTTTGCTGGTTTCGCTCATTATTTCAGCATTGATGGGGAAGAGGCTTATTGCTGCCCTTAGAAGGAAGCAGGTAGGTGAAACTATCCGTGATTTAGGCTTGCATGGACAAAAAGAAAAAGAGGGCACACCAACTATGGGTGGCCTTATAATCCTGTCGGCAATATTAATTCCTACACTGCTGTTTGCCAAGATTGATAATGTCTACATCTGCTTAATGCTTATTACCACCGTATGGTTGGGCACCGTTGGTTTCATTGACGATTATATAAAAGTGTTCAAGAAAGATAAGAAAGGGCTGAGCGGAAAATTTAAAGTGGCTGGGCAAATCGGTATTGGCATAATTGTGGCTTTAGTAATGTACTATAACAAACATGTAGTTGTAAAGGAAAAACTGACCAAAGGTTCACAGGTTGCTATGGTTAATGGCCAAGCTGCCGGTTACACACAGCTTCCTACCTATGCGCAGGAAGAAACAAAGTCTTTGAAAACTACAATTCCGTTTGTAAAGGATAACGAATTCGATTATTCATCATTGGTTCGCTTTATGGGCGACCACTACAAGAAATGGGCATGGATATTATTTGTTCCTATTATTATCATTATTGTAACCGCAGTATCGAATGGCGCCAATATAACTGATGGTATCGATGGCCTTGCCACAGGCACATCGGGCATAATAGGCGTAACACTTATGATACTGGCTTATGTATCAGGTAATACAATCTTCGCCGATTACCTGAATATAATGTATATACCAAACTGCGGCGAGTTGGTAGTTTTTGCCAGCGCATTTGTAGGTGCATGTATAGGTTTCCTCTGGTACAATTCCTACCCCGCACAAGTGTTTATGGGCGATACCGGAAGTCTTGCACTTGGTGGAATTATAGCAGTATTCGCTATTGCCATACGCAAAGAATTGTTGCTTCCTATTCTCTGCGGAGTATTCCTTATTGAAAACTTATCGGTGGTAATGCAGGTAAGTTATTTCAAATACACCAAGAAGAAATACGGCGAAGGCAGGCGCATTTTTAAAATGGCCCCGTTGCACCACCATTTCCAGAAGAAGGGAATTCATGAAGCGAAAATTGTATCGCGCTTTTGGGTAATAGGAATAATGCTGGCTGTATTAACTATAGTAACACTGAAGCTCAGGTAAGAATGGAAACGAAAAGGAAAATAGCTGTATTGGGTGCCGGCGAAAGTGGGGTAGGAGCAGCCATTCTTGCGCAAAGGAAGGGTATGGAAGTGTGGCTGTCTGACAAAGGAAAGATAAAGGATAAATACCTGGCTGTATTAAAACAGGAAGGAATAGCATTTGAACAGGAACAACATACAGAAGATAAAATACTGAACGCGGACGAAGTGATTAAGAGCCCCGGCATACCTGTGAACGCCCCGTTGATAATGAAGATAAAGGAACGAGGCATACCGGTTGTATCGGAGATAGAATTTGCGGCACGTTATACCAATGCGAAAAAAGTTTGCATTACCGGAAGCAATGGCAAGACTACGACTACCATGCTTACTTACCACATATTTAAGAAAGCTGGTTTGAATGTGGGACTTGCGGGCAATGTGGGAAAGAGTTTTGCTTACCAGGTGGCAACCGAGAACTTCGATTACTATGTGCTTGAGCTTAGCAGCTTCCAACTCGACGATATGTACAAGTTCAAAGCTGATGTGGCTGTGCTGCTCAACATTACACCCGACCACCTTGACAGGTACGATTACAAAATGGAGAACTATGTTGACTCCAAGTTCCGTGTGATACAGAATCAAAATGAATTAGACGCATTCATCTATTGCCTCGATGATGAAGTGACGAGAGCTGAAGTAAGCAAGCGCAATATTCCTGCAAAGAAATATCCTTTCTCGGTAAAAGAGAAAGTGGAAGAAGGCGCTTACAAAATCGGGGACGAAATAATTATTAACGTAAACCAAAATCCTTTATCTATGGCAGTACACAGACTTTCACTGTTCGGCACGCACAACATCTACAACTCAATGGCAGCCGCAATCGCCGCAAGGGTAGTAGACCTCCGCAAGGACACTATCAGGGAAAGCCTCTCTGACTTTCAGAATATTGAACACCGCCTTGAGCATGTGGCAACCATCCACGGGGTTGAGTTCATAAATGATTCGAAAGCGACCAATATAAACTCAACATGGTACGCGCTCGAAAGCGTTAACACCCCTATAGTTTGGATTGTTGGCGGTATCGATAAGGGTAACGATTATTCTATACTTAATGAAATGGTGAAAGAAAAAGTACGTGCTATTGTCTGCATGGGTAAAGACAACAGGAAAATCGTGAGCGCTTTTTCAGTTCTCGTTCCTACCATCATTGAAACCTCGTCTGCTTCAGAAGCGGTGATGAAGGCTTCCAAGCTTGCACAGGGCGGCGACACCGTATTGCTCTCGCCTGCATGCGCCAGCTTCGACCTGTTCCAGAATTATGAAGACCGCGGTAACCAGTTTAAAGCCGCAGTAAGGGCACTGTAAAAGATGAAAAAATGAAAGCTCTGTTTAACTACATAAAAGGCGACAAGGTGATTTGGGTAATAGTATTGCTCTTATCCATCGTGTCTGTGCTTGTAGTGTACAGTTCGGTTGAGGCTCTTGCATTCCGCAGTCATTCGGGCAATGCAGGGTACTATCTCATCAAACACGTTATTATTATTATGTTCGGTTTCCTGCTTATATATCTTACACATAACCTTAAGTATACTTTCTTCTCGCGCATATCGCAGATTGCGCTTTATCTCTCTGTTCCACTACTTTTATTCACCTTGTTAAAAGGTGTAAACGAAGGTAACGCCAACCGCTGGTTACAGATTCCCGGTACCGGCCTTACTTTCCAGCCTTCCGACTTTGCAAAGCTGGCGCTGCTCATTTATGTGGCGCGCATGCTGGCTATAAAGCAAACCATATTGAACGACTTTAAACATGGCTTCCTGCCTATCATTATACCTGTTATTGCTATATGCGGGTTAATATTCCCGTCGAACTTTTCTACTGCATTTCTTTTGTTCGTGAATTGCCTCTTCATCATGTTCATTGGCAAGGCAAAAATTACCCACCTGCTGCTTACCGTTGGCATTGCTGTTGCCTGCGCAGGCTTATTCATATTGCTTGTATTTGCTTTCCCTCACATCAATAACCGCGTTGCAACATGGAAATCGCGCATTGAGAATTTCAGTAAGGGCGATAAAGCCGACAATTACCAGGCTGACCTGGCCATGATTGCTATTGCTAACGGCGGCCCTGTAGGTAAAGGTCCCGGCAACAGCACGCAAAAAGCTTTCCTGCCACAGGCTTCATCCGATTTCATATTCGCCATTCTGGTGGAAGAGTATGGTATGATTATGGCGCTGGGCATAATATTCCTTTACCTCACATTCCTCTTCCGGGGCGTGCGCATTGCCACACGAAGCGGGAAAACATTCGGCAGCCTTATGGCAGCTGGCTTATCAATAAATCTTGTATTGCAGGCGCTGGTGAATATGTGCGTAGCCGTTCATCTTATACCCGTTACGGGGCAGCCTCTGCCATTGGTGAGCATGGGCGGAACATCGATATGGTTTACCAGTATAGCGGTAGGAATAATATTAAGTGTAAGTAAAGAAACAGAGAGTAACGTAACTGAAAATCTTGCAACGACAACTTAAAATAATAATAAGCGGAGGTGGTACAGGCGGGCACATATTTCCCGCTATAGCCATAGCCCGAGCATTGGAACAGATGAGACCGGGAACTGAAATATTGTTTGTAGGAGCCAACGGCAGGATGGAGATGGAGAAAGTGCCTGCTGCAGGGTACCGCATTGAGGGGTTAGATATTGCAGGCATATCGCGCAGCAATATGCTGAAGAATTTCTCTCTACCTGCTAAAGTAATGAAGAGTGTGAGCAGAGCGAAACAAATAGTAACAGAATTTAAACCCGATGCAATTGTAGGTGTGGGCGGTTATGCCAGCGGCCCGACCTTATGGGCTGGCATACGCAAGCATGTGCCTACGCTGGTGCAGGAACAGAATTCATACCCGGGGGTTACCAATAAAATCCTGTCGAGGTATGTGAAGAAAATTTGTGTGGCTTACCCCGGAATGGAAAAATATTTCCCCAAAGATAAAATTATAGTTACCGGAAACCCAGTGAGACAAGATATAGCAGAGTTGCAAAACAAACACACAGAAGCCAGTGAATATTTCAAGCTGAGTGGCGCTGGCTTTACACTACTTGTTATAGGTGGTAGCCTTGGGGCAAGGACAATCAATGAAAGCATTGCAGCATCGCTCGATATGTTTGCCAAGAATAATATAAGGCTGGTATGGCAAACAGGTAAGCACTACTATGCGCAGGCTGCTGAGATGCAAAACAAATATTCCAATATAAGGGTGTTTGATTTCATATCAAAAATGGATTATGCCTACGCCATAGCTGATGGAGTCGTATCGCGTGCAGGCGCCATATCGCTCTCTGAGCTTTGCATTACAGGCCTGCCTAGTATACTGGTTCCTTCTCCCAATGTATCGGAAGACCACCAGACCAAAAACGCAATGGAGCTATTAAACCGCGACGCGGCTATGATGATAAAAGATACAGAAGCCATAAATGAATTGGGTAACGCAGTGATAAAGTTAGCATCGGATAAAGCATTAAGGGAAAAACTAAGTAAGAATATTTCAACATTGGCCATAAAAGATTCAGCAAACAGGATAGCACAGGAAGTAATTGCATTAACTGCATAAAATGAACGTGAAGGATTTGAAATATGTGTATTTGATAGGTATCGGAGGCATCGGTATGAGCGGCCTTGCGCGCTATTTCAGGTCGATGGGCAAGGTGGTGAGCGGTTACGATAAAACACCTTCTACCCTTACGGAAGAAATGGAAGCTGAAGGAATAAAAATTCATTTTAAAGATGATGTGGCTTTAGTTGACGAAGAAGTAAAGAAGAATAAAAAAGATACGCTGGTAATTTACACCCCTGCTGTGCCCGAAGACCATAGCGAACTGGTTTACTTCCGCCAGAACAGTTTCGACATGCATAAACGTGCCGGAGTATTGGGATGGATTACACAAGGGCATTACACCGTGGCAATTGCCGGCACACATGGAAAAACAACTACAACTACACTGGTAACACACATTCTGAAATCATCGAACGCTGATTGCATGGCATTTTTAGGTGGGGTTTCGAAGAATTACCATACCAATGTGTTGCTCGAAAACAATATTTCCGATAAGACAGTTGTGGTGGTTGAAGCCGACGAATACGACCGTTCATTTCTGCACCTCAACCCCAATATTGCAATCATTACATCTATCGACCCCGACCATTTGGATATATACCAGGATGTGGCCCACATGCAGGAATCGTATGCCATGTTTGCTAACCGCATTAGCCCCGATGGCTCGTTGGTTACCAAGCAGCAGGTGAACGAAGTGTTAAAGCATACCGGCAGGACGTATACTTATTCACTCAACCAGAAAGCCGATTTCTATGCCAAGAATATTGTTGTGAAGGAAGGCCATTACATATATGATGTGGTTACTCCGAAGGGAGATATTAAATCGGTAACACTTGGAGTGCCCGGCCTGCACAACATTGAAAACTCTGTCGCTGCAACGGCGGTGGCGCAACTCATGAACGTAGATAATGAAAGCATTCGCCATGCCCTTAGCACTTTTGAAGGAGTAGAGCGCCGCTTCGATTATCAATTGATTTCAGATAGGGTAGTGTACATTGATGATTATGCTCACCACCCTGAAGAACTGAAAGCATGTATCAATTCGGTAAAGGCGTTGTATCCTGATAAAAAGATTACAGGCATATTCCAGCCGCATTTGTATTCACGTACACGCGACTTTGCGGACGGATTTGCCCGCAGCCTGGAGCTGTTAGATAGAGTGATACTATTAGATATATATCCTGCAAGGGAATTACCGATACCCGGTATAAGCTCTAAGATGTTATTAGATAAGATAAATGTGAAGGATAAAAAATTGTGTACCAAAGAAGAATTAGTGGATGTGATAAGCGATGATATGCCTGAAGTATTAATTACGATGGGTGCAGGAGATATTGACAGGCTTGTTCAACCGATTAAAAATGCATTGCTTCAAAAAGTACAGATATAATGTTTAAGAAGATACTGAACATATCAGGTTGGGTAGTGCTCTTAGGCGGAGTGGTGGGACTCTTGGGCTTTGCAGAGTTGAAGCGCAACAATACTCCTTGCAAGCTTATTGATGTTCGCATTATGCAAAACGACAGCGATTTCTTCATTACTCCTTCGGAAGTTCGCAAACTTATACAAGACCAGCAAGGTGATTTGATTGGCAAGCCAATGGATAAGATAAATGTGTTGAAGATGGAGCAGATGCTCAGCGCCAATCCATTTATTGCCGATGCGCAGGTGTATGCTACCCTTGACGGCAATCTTCAAATAAGGCTGGTGCAGAAGAAGCCTATTGTACGCATTATAAACAGCGACGATGAGAGCTACTATCTCGATTCTGCGGGAAGTGTGGTGCCATTGTCAAGTAACTATGCCCCGAAAGTATTAGTGGTAAACGGAAATGTAAATGAGCCTTACGCCATGTATGCTTCAATGAATGTGAAGCAGATGTTGAAAGACACTTCCGTTCATTCGCAACTACCTGAAATATATAAACTGGCCACCTATGTGCGTAGCCATTCCTTCTGGAACAGCCAGGTAACACAGGTGTATGTTGATACTGCAAAAGATTTCTGCCTGGTGCCGAGAGTTGGCAACCAGCGCATCATATTCGGAAATACTGACGACATGGAACAAAAGTTCAACAAGCTTTGGGTACTCTACCACGATGGCTTAAGCGCCACCGGCAAATGGAACGACTACTCAACTATTAACCTGAAATTCAAACATCAAATCGTGTGCACTAAAAAGTAAAACCTATGGAAAACAAATCAGACATTATTGTTGGCTTAGACATCGGTACAACCAAGATCGTATGCATCGTGGGCCGCAAGAACGAACACAACAAAATCGACATTATGGGTGTTGGCAGGGCCGACTCTGTGGGCATAGCCCGCGGCGTGGTTCTCAACATCGACCAGACTGTAGCTTCCATTGTGAAAGCAGTGAAAGAAGCCTCGGAGAAATCCGGCGTTGAAATAAAATATGTGAACGTCGGTATTGCCGGCCAGCATATAAAAAGCCTTCAGCACAGGGGTATAAAAACACGTTCTGATTTTGAAAAAGAAATAGGGCAGCGCGATGTAGATGACCTGATTGAGGACATGTACAAACTCGTAATGCCTCCCGGCGAAGAAATTATTGAAGTTCTCCCGCAGGAATATATTGTGGACAACGAACAAGGCATTAAGAACCCCATAGGTATGGCCGGTGTTCGCCTGGAAGCCAACTTCCACATAATTACCGGACAGATAGCAGCGGCGCGCAACATTGAAAAATGCGTTACCAAAGCGGGTTTGCTTATGAATGAACTTACACTGGAAGCACTGGCCTCGTCTGATTCAGTGCTTACAGCGGAAGAAAGAGAAGCGGGAGTAGTGCTGGTTGACATAGGCGGCGGCACAACTGACGTGGCAATTTTCCAGGATGACATCATCCGCCATACAGCAGTTATACCTTTTGGCGGTAATGTAATTACCGACGATATAAAAGAAGGCTGCCAGATTATACGTGCGCAGGCAGAACAACTGAAAGTAAAGTTTGGTTCGGCAATTCCTACTGAAGCGCAGGAAAACGAAATAGTGGTGATACCCGGTTTGAAAGGCAGGCAGAACAAGGAAATATCAGTAAGGAACCTTTCGAGCATTATTAATGCGCGTATGGAAGAAATACTGGAGCATGTGTACTACGAAATCAAGAATTCGGGTTTCGAGAAGAAGCTGATTGCAGGAATAGTGGTAACAGGCGGCGGTGCAAACATGAAGCACCTTCCGCAGTTAGTGGAATATGTTACCGGTATGGATACCCGCATAGGCCATCCGAACGAGCACCTTGCACCCGGCGTATTCGACCTGAGCCACCCGTTATATGCAACCGGCGTAGGACTTGTTATGAAAGGCTTTGCCGATGCAGAGAAAGAAGAAACAGCACCTGCAGAACAAAATGTGGTGAAGCAGCCGGAAATAGTAAGGCACTCGAAAGAAAAGAAGAAAGGTGGCTTTATGGAAAAATTCTTCAGTGGGGCAACCAAGTTCTTCGATGAAGATGTAGAAGGAGAAAAAAAATAATTCACAAAACAGGCAACACGTAAAAACCAATATATAAACCTTAAACACACAAGCTATGATTAACTTTGAATTACCGAAAGACAGCTCCTCCATCATAAAAGTGATTGGAGTGGGAGGAGGGGGCAGCAATGCCGTTAACCACATGTACCGCCAGGGAATAAAAGGCGTTGATTTTGTGGTATGCAACACCGACCAGCAAGCGCTCGACATCAGCCCCGTGCCGCTTAAAGTAGCGTTAGGCTCAGGCTTAACCGAAGGGCGAGGCGCAGGCTCACTTCCTGAAGTGGGAAGGAAAGCCAGCATGGAGAGCATGGAAGAGATTAAAAAGATTCTGGGTAATAATACCAAGATGGTATTTATTACCGCGGGCCTCGGCGGCGGAACCGGAACGGGTGGCGCTCCTGTAATTGCACAGGCAGCCAAAGAGATGGGCATACTCACCGTTGCCATTGTTACCGTGCCGTTCGCGTTCGAGGGCAAGAAAAGGAAACTTCAAGCTGAAGAAGGGCTGAAAGAACTCCGCCAGCATGTTGACACCATACTTATCATCAACAACGACAAGTTGCGTGAAATGTATGGCAACCTGAAACTGGGAGAAGCTTTTGCCCATGCCGATAATATACTGAACATTGCGGCCAAGAGCATTGCCGAAATCATTACCGTAACACTGCACATTAACTTAGACTTTGCAGACGTGCAGACCGTGATGAAAGAAAGCGGTGTGGCCATTATGGGTTCAGCATCGGCTGAAGGAGAGAACAGGGCATTACGCGCTGTGGAAATGGCTCTTGCTTCACCCTTGCTGAACGATAACAACATTCGCGGTGCACGTTATGTATTGCTGAACATTACATGCGGCAACGACGACATTACCATGGATGAACTCGGCGCAATTACCGACTACCTGCAAGATGCAGCCGGTCAAACTGCCGACATTATTAAAGGTTATGGTATTGACGAAACACTGGGCGACAGGGTTAATGTTACACTTATTGCTACCGGCTTCAGTGCAAGCCCTGTAGTTACCTTCACAGAAAAGAAAGCAGAAAAGATAATACGCCGGTTGGATGAAACCGCCCATACAGCGCCTGTTGTTTCTGCTGCTGCTCCATCTGCGCCTAAACTTATGTTCAACCTGAACGATGATATTAAGCCTGCCGCTGTAAAACCAGCCGCGGTTAACCCCGTTAATCCTGTTGCAGTGAACCCTGTACAGGATATAAAACCTGTTGTTGAGCAACCTAAAGTTGAACCTGCCCTGACCAAGGCGTCAGAGGAACCTAAAGTGGAAACACCTAAGGTAGAAGAGCCTTTCCTGAAGACAAGCGAGCCCGTTACCTCGAGCAACATTGAGTTTGAGATAGTAAGTAAAACACTGGATACACAACCGGTAGAGTCTTTAACACCTCCGCCGATACCTGTTCAGGTTATGTTACCTGTAGCTACAATTCCTCCTGTAATTCCTCCAACCATGCAGGAACCTCCGCAGGAAGAAAAGGTTGATATGAGCGACCCTATCTTCAGCGAAGAACAGAAGAAGAAAGCACAGGAAAGGATTGAGAAGCTGAAACAACTAAGTTACAAGCTGAAAACACCGGGTGGAATTAATGAACTGGAAAATGAACCCGCATATAAAAGGAGGAATGTGGAATTAGGAGAAACCCCGCATTCATCTGAATCAAGTGTTTCACGATTTACGCTTTCGGAAGGAGAAAATAAAAAGGGCGAGTTGCGCGATAACAATTCGTTCTTACACGATAATGTCGATTGAGGTGGAGTTAAGTATTTAGGTTTATACTTGGGTTAATACGGGCCGGCACCTTTGGTTGGGTGCCGGTTTTTTTATTTACCTTCCTGTAGTCTTCCAAATGGGGACATATTTTTGAAAATTTCTATTTAAGGGGGTTATAGATAGTTCATTAAGATGCATATGTTATTGATGTTTTTTTTATGCATCTCCAAAGTATAGATAAGTATCCTGCTGCCTTTTGCATTAGGTTTAATAGATGGAATTTCTAACCTGATTTTAGTAAATTCATTAGGTGCAGGGCTTGTAACGTCTAAACTCGCCTCTCCATAAGGATGGTAAACACTAGAATGGGCACAAAAATTTCTATGCATGCCTAACTCATCAAGTGTTTTATTGAAAAACTTAACACGCTTAGGTTCTATCTTCGTTGACGGAAGGGTAAATATCTTATTGAGGATTTTTTTCTTTATAAAAATAGAATCCATAGCATGCAGTAACTCCTTGGCTTCAAGCTCTTTGTAGGCTTCAGATATGAAAATAGGATATCCAAGGATCATACTATTCATAAGTTCTTCAAGTATGCACATACTCGTTAATAGTTCCCCCACTAACCTGTAATGGAAGTTGTCATATTCTTTTTTTCTTGCATCGAATTTGTCCGTTAATGCAATAAGATCACAATCTGGTTTTATTGAAGCTAATTTCCCCATAATGTATTTTAGATTGGAGCAGAAGGTTTAAAGGTTGCCCACAGCTGTAAAACAATTGAAATTGTAAATAGAAATCCTCCAATTATTAATAAATGTCTTCGAAACGTTGAATTATTAGCAATTTTTGAAATTATGCTAACTGAGTTTTTTTCAAGATACGTCAACCATAAAGCCAGTGCAGCAATAAAAGCATACATGAATATCTGTGAGAAAGGAATATCGTCTAAATGCCTGTTCTTAAAAGCACGAAAAAAATAAGGCCCAAATAATAGTATAAAATAAGCTATCCAAATAAATTCTACAATCTTTCGTAATATAGTTGCTCTTTTAATAAATAATTGTTCCCATCGTTTAAGTGTGGTTTCACCAATAAGTTCGGGAGTTATTAACCAAAAGGATATAAAGCATAGTATTATACCTATGCGATTTAACCAGTCATATGTTTGTGGTGTCAAATTAATTGATTTTAAGGGTAAGTTAATTCCACAAAAATACTACATAATAGTAAGATTTTTTACCTAATGAGTAATTGCTCTAACTAATAAAGCCTCTATTACTTAGAGAAACTAGTTACGCCACGTAATCACTCAAATAAGCAAAGTGCGGAGTAAGCTTGCCACCTTTACAAATGGTGCCGCGTTCAATAATGCCTTCTTTATCTTCACCGAAGACTGATGGCATAACCCTGTCCATTAATTCCTTGCCGAAATCTTCCGATGCTTCGCGCGGTAATTCACAAGGCAGGTTATCGACAGCCATAATGGTGACAGATGTTTTATTGAACGGGATATCTATTTGCTCCGTAAGCGGGTTGTAACCATAAAAAGGCTCGGCAATGGAGCTTGGTTTAAGAGTGCTTGGTACTGAACCATTAATATCACAGGTAATATCGGCTATCTCGCTAATGTGGAAATCGGGCAGTTTCATCTGGTCCTTGGTGAAAAGCACAGGGGCCTTACCATCCCAGAAGTGAGCTGTAATTAAAAGGTCGCACTCTTTTGTATAGGGCAAAAATGTAGAGACATAGTTTTCAGGATGGGTGTAAAAGTCCTTCAGGTTCCAAGATGAGCCATCTTTGGCGTGGTAGTAATCTTTAGAATGAAGCTGGCAGTAAACAGGCTCGCGGTATGAGCAATGAAGGAACTCGTAAGGTGTAACCTTGCGGATTTTCAGCATGCCGAGTGTTTCTATTACGCCATTGGCAACGCGTCCGCCACCGGTCAACAATATCTTCATATTGGGTAGTCGCACACGTTCAAGCTCTTCTTCCAGTTCGCCACGGTCGCGGCATTGGTTGGCAGGCTTCAGGTCGAACATATTGTAACGTTTGCCATACCCTAATATACCATTGTAAGCCCCTATAATTCCTGCATACCGGCCAAAACCTATTATTCGGTTATGGTCCTTGTCGGTAAGCGATTCATAGTCGGTAAGCTGAACTTTTGCAGCCAGCATGGCCTTCAACATTTTCTGGTTATGGGGCTGCTTTTTAATGGTGTGCGAGAAGATGAAATATTTCTTTCCACCTATAATTTTTTCAATAGGAATTTCTTTCAGGCCCATTAATATATCACAATGCTTCAAGTCATCGGTCAGGGGCAGACCAAAAGAGGCATACTCGGCGTCGGTATAACAGCGCAGGGGCGACTTTTGTACATATATCTCAAGGCCGGGATAGGCGCGCATCAATTCGCTGCACTGCAATGGGGTAAAAGGCACGCGTTTTTCCGGTGGGGTCTTCTCTTCTTTTAAAATACCAAGCTTAATCTTTTGCATAAAATAGTTGTTTCAGGGGGTGTAAAGATAATAGATTACCCCTTTCAACATTCCTTCGGGAAGGGCTTTTGCCCCAAACCCCTAAAGGGGCTTTGAACTGTGACCTCACCCTTATCTTCTCCTATAGAGAGAGGGATTAAAGCCCCTTTAGGGGTTTAGGCAAAACAGGGGAATGCCCGAAAAGGTTCTAAAAAAGTGAAAATACCACGGACGACGAAAATCATGTACAAGGCTGTTCATTATGTTTAAATTTGCCATTCTTTAAAACCGACATTGACAAAAAGCAAACAATACTCACGGGCGCTGCTCATATTTTACATACTGGTAATATATGTGCTGGTGCAGTTTTTGTGGTGGGCATATCACATGGCGCAGCAGAGCAAGGAGATTTACCTGCAGCATTTGTCGATGCCCGGCATTACAGATGATATGCGCGAAACCTTGCATAGGCAATTACAAGGCAAGTACTATATGATTTTCGGCGAGGGCAGTGTGTTCCTGCTGATTATGATTGTTGGTATTATACAGGTACGCAAGGCTTTTAAAAAGGAATCGGATTTACTAGCCAGGCAAAAGACCTTTTTACATTCGGTAACGCATGAGTTTAAATCGCCGGTGGCCTCGTTAAGGTTGCAGATAGAGACATTGTTAAAGCGTAATTTGACTAACGAGCAACAACAACTGGCCCTGAGCAATGCACTGGAAGACACCGACCGACTCGACCATTTGCTGGAAAAAATATTGGTGGCTGCACGTATCGATAATGGCGAATTGCCTATATATCCCGAAAAACTGAACCTGTCGGAGAAGTTGAAGGAAAATATAAATAAGTTGTTGCGCACATATCCACAACGCGATATAAAGGAAAATATTCAGGAGAACGTCTTTGCCCAGATGGACCCATGGGCATTTAATTCCATTGTAAACAACCTGCTTGAGAATGCACTTATATATTCGCCAAAGGATAAAGCGGTAGAGGTAGAGCTAAAGAAAGAAGCCGGAAAAGTAATAATGCTGGTAAAAGATTTCGGGCCCGGTATACCTATGGCCGAGCGCAGGCAGATATTTCAGAAGTTTTATAGAATGAGCACTTCGAGCGGATATAAAGGCACAGGATTAGGACTTTATTTGGTTGATTATTTCATTAGAAAACATAACGGAACTATAATAGTAAAGGATAATTCTCCGAAGGGAAGTATCTTTGAAGTCACTTTACAAACAACATAGAAAATGGCAAACGATAAAAAGAAAGTAGCGCTTATAATCCTTGACGGATGGGGCATTGGAGATGGTTCGAAAGCCGATGCAATTGCAAACTCACGCACACCATTTGTAGATAGCCTGTATAAGCAATATCCGCATTCCACATTACGTACTTCGGGTGAAGATGTGGGCCTGCCCAACGGACAAATGGGTAACTCGGAAGTGGGGCATTTGAATATTGGCGCCGGTAGGGTAGTGTACCAGGATTTGGTGCGCATAACCAAGGACATTGAAAATAAAGTGTTGGATAAAAACCCTGTTCTATTGGAGGCATTGCAATATGCAGTGAAGAACCAAAAGAATGTTCACCTGATGGGGCTTGTATCTGATGGTGGAGTGCATTCGCATATTAATCACCTTATGGCCCTGTGTGATATTGCTGTTGCGAATAAATGCCCCGGTGTGTTTATTCATGCCTTTACCGATGGCCGCGACTGCGATCCGCAAAGTGGAAAAGGATTTATAGAACAGCTGGGTAAACATATTGCCAAAATGCCTTCGGTTAAAATTGCATCTGTAATTGGACGTTACTATGCTATGGACCGCGATAAGCGCTGGGAGCGTGTGAAACTTGCATACGATTTACTGGTGCACGGAAGTGGAAGAAGAAGTTCCAACGCTGTGGCCTCGATACAGGAATCGTATAACGAAGGCGTTACCGATGAATTTATTAAGCCGGTAATGATAACCGACGATATGGACAACGAAACCGCCCGCATTATGGAAGGCGATGTGGTTATATGTTTTAACTTCCGCACCGACCGCTGCCGCGAAATTACCCATGTACTGACACAGCAGGATGTTCCTGAGCAGGGTATGAAAACCATGCCGCTGAACTATATTACAATGACCACTTACGACGAGAAGTTTAAAGATGTGAAGGTACTTTACCATAAAGACGATTTGAAAATGACGCTGGGCGAAGTGCTTGCCAATGCAGGTAAAACGCAGATACGCATTGCTGAGACGGAAAAATACCCGCACGTTACTTTCTTTTTCTCCGGCGGAAGGGAAGATGTATTTAAAGGAGAGAACCGCATTATGGTTCCTTCGCAAAAGGTTGCCACATACGACCTTAAACCCGAAATGAGCGCACCCGGTGTTACCGATGCCATTGTAGCCGAACTGAAAAAAGGCGAAGTAGATTTTGTGTGTCTAAACTTTGCCAACCCCGATATGGTGGGGCATACAGGCGTTTACAGCGCCATTGTAAAAGCTGTCGAAACCATAGATACCTGCCTGCAGAAAGTAGTGGAGGCCGGTTTGCCGCAAGGTTATTCGTTTATCATTATATCTGATCACGGTAATGCCGACTATGCCATTAACCCTGATGGGTCGCCAAATACGGCGCATACAACCAATCCTGTACCCTGCATTGTAATTGATAAAGATTACAAGAGTGTGACAACGGGCCGCTTAGCTGATATTGCTCCGACGGTATTAAAACTTATGGGTTTACCTCAGCCTCCCGAGATGACGGGTAAGGCGTTGGTGTAGGGCAGCCCCACCTAAATCCTCCCCATTAGGGATGATTTAAAATTGTCATTCTGAACAGAGTGAAGAATCTTTTTTATTATTTGGGCGTTCCCCTTCGGGTCGGGCTATCCACTTCAAGTCCTCATTACATTCCGGGCTTTACGCTACTATCCCTAACGCGAATACATTATGCGTTAAAAGACATTGCGCCTTGGCGTCTTTGCGAGAAATGTATTTTGAGGAACCAATCAATAAACTTCTAATTACCCTTCAACAGATTCGAGCAGAAGTTGGCATACTTGCTCTTACTGGCACTATCAGATACCATAGAGAAATATTGCTTTGCCTTGGCAGAGTCCTTAGTGTCGAGGTAAGACTTGCCTATAAAATAAGCAGCGGCGCTTTTGTGGTAAAAGTCGGTTGATTTTAAAAGTGGCTCCCAATGCGTATTGGCCTCTTTTTTATCTCCGTTTTTATATAGTGCCCAAGCCATGTAAAAGTTCAAATCTTCTTTCTCAAGTGCGGTGATAGTGTCGGTTTTAATTTCCTTGAAAGCCTTCACAGCGTCGCTGTAACGGCTGTTATACGTTAGCGCCTCGGCATATTTAAATGCAGGCAGGAAATAAGGGGAGTGTTCTTTGAAATACCTGAGCACAGGTATCTTGTAAGCATCGGTAAGTTGAAGGTTGATAAGCGTATCTGTTGTGGCGTTTCCATTATTCATATTCGTGCTTAGTAATTGGGAAGCCAGCCGGGCAGGGTCAGCATAATCATGGAAGGTTACATACCATTTACTTAAACTTGTTTTCCAATCATTGCCACGGGACAATTTAACCAGGCATTCATAAAAATAGCCAAGTGTAGAATCAGCCTTGTAACACATTTTTATGGCCTCGTCGTAATTCTCAAGTAACCCATTTATGGTAAAGGCGTTCCTGTATGTCAGCTTATCGGCCCCGGGCCTTTTCATTGCCAGGTCAATTGATTCTTTGGCTTTTTTCATATCGTTATGCGCCACATATTGCGCTGCTATGTCGCCCATAATGCCCGCACTGTTCGGGAAAAGCTCAGCCAGTTTATTGTAAACTTTCATCTCGTCTTCAAAGTCTTTTCTCTGGCCAAAGTTTACCGCATAGTCGGCAAGGGTGTAGGGCAAATCATCGTCCACAGGTATATTTTTTATTACTATAGGTAAATAGTTATTCAGCTTATCGAGTTGCATCGAATAGGAATAAACGGTACACACACCGAAGTAAATATCCTTACGGGTTTTATCAATTTCCAGTGCCTTTAACAGAGGGGCAACAATTATATTGGCAGTATCTACCGGTATAATAATGGGCGCTTCCTCAATAGAGCCTATGTCTTCTTCGTATATCGATTCATCGGAATTGCCGCTCAGGCTTATTTGCGGCTGCGATGCTACAAAGCGGTTGATAAGCACGTTACTTTTCATAATAAGCCCGTCAATATTCTTAGGGTCTTTAGTCAGGCACTCGTTTACCTTTTGCATGGCCCCTGCAAAATCGCCCGACTGCATTAATTTCGACACTTCGTCTTTAATATCTTCCTGGCAAAAAGCTGTGAAAGAAAAACAGGTGAGCAGTATGGCAACCAGGTGGCTTTTCATCGGGATGTATTTAGTTTATTTCCAAACTGAAAGTATAATACCCACAGCAATAAGGCCAATAAAATGGTAGCCGGCATCTATGAGTATTATTTTAAGTGACTTGCCTGTAAACGAATGGCTCATTATAATGGGTACGCATGAAAAAACACTCGCAAGTAAACCGATTTTAAACCCGGCTTTGGGTGTGTACAGGTAAAACGCGCTTATAAGGCAGGCAAGCGCTGTGGTAAGAGCCATGCAGCAAACAAATGTTGTAATCATTTGCATAGGCATCTTTTTCCTGAACTCCGCTTTTTCGGCATCGTTGGTGGGCATAACTATTTTATGGCCCGCAGACCAGGTTTTTGAAAACAGCACCGGCGAATACCAAAGGCCGCCAATTACAAAATAAATTATGCCGCATACTGCAACGGCCAGATAGTTAAGGTGTTCTAGTACCATGGTAATTTGGTTTATGAAGTTTGTTTAACGAATATAGGGAAATTCCGTCGATCAATAAAATTTAACCTTGCTGTAGCTAAGTGGCCTCCGTGCCTTAGTGGTAAATTGAAAGAGATTCTTCGCTACACTCAGAATGACAAGTGAACTTACTTAATCTCAAAAGAATCCGCATCCATTTTAATGTGATAGCAATAATGCTGTTATCGCTGCCCAGGAAGCCCATAAAGAATAAACCATACCGAAAAGAAAATAAAATAGTACGTATTTGCGTCTTGCGTGAAATATTAAGCACCTCTAATAATTTTTTTGAATTTAAAGGACTAAGTATTACAATGAAAATTACCAGGCATATTAAATGAATAGATATAGAGGTCAGGTTTGATTTCCATACGCACTCAATAATTAGCAAATACAAGCAAGACCCCACAAAAAATGCAGGTATGAAAGCGCATAATTCCCAACCGTATTGCTTCATCTTATAAAACCTATATACTGCTATAGGAGGAATTACATATGGTGAAAATGCGTCTAGAAACCATGTAAGCGAATTTATAGATGGGTGCAAAAAATGGTAAGGAAACTGTTTTATAAAAAGTAATATATGCCCCAAATTGGCTACGAAAAGTGTAATATATAATACAAGAAAGATAATGGAAAGTACTTTTACTCTCTTTAGCGGTGATTTTACGTTATCAGTAGGAATGTCTGACATGGTAAATAGTTAAATACAGAATGTAATATGTGAATCCGGTAAATTTAACTCTACAAATATATTCAACTAAAGAATCTCAAACTTATCCGCATCCATGCCGACAGGAAACGCCTTGCGGAAGTCCTCAAGAGCCGACCATGACAGCGTGACCGTCTCCACCGAAGGTTTATCAGGCTTGGTATTGCTGATAACCTGCCCGCGAGGGTCCATAATAGCCGAATAACCTGAATGCGCCATATCGTTGCCGTCGACACCAATGCGGTTAATACCCACTACGTAAGCCTGGTTCTCAATGGCACGTGCCACCAGCAGTTGCCTCCATGGGTAGCTGCGTACATCGGGCCAGTTAGCCACATATATAAGGCAGTCGTAAGCCATATTCACATTGCGGCTCCAAACCGGGAAACGTAAATCATAACACACCAGCGGACAAATCTTCCAGCCGTTCAGTTCCACTATTATTCGTTTGGTACCTGCGGTGTAGGTATTGTTTTCTTCTCCCATACGGAAGAGGTGGCGCTTGTCGTAGGTCTCGTAAGTACCGTCGGGCCTCATCCATACTAAGCGGTTATAATGTCTGCCGTTTTCTTTAATGATAAGGCTACCTGTAACAACGCATTTTTTTGAGGCAGCTGTTTTTTTCATCCAGGTAACAGCCTTGCCATCCATATCCTCTGCCAATTCACTTGCCCTCATGCTAAACCCCGTGCTGAACATTTCAGGCAACACAATAAGGTCGGTACCCGAAGGTGGTATGCCTTGCAGGGCCTTGCCAAACATACCCAGGTTGGCATTAATATCTTCCCACTGCAAAGCCGATTGTACTATGGTAACGCGTAAGTCTTTCATGAATAAAATTCTTTATACAAAACTACACTAAATAATAGAGCCTATATTTATTAATGTCTCCATTCCCTATAACTCCGAAGGAGTGAAATGTTAATAGCCCCTGACGTTTACAGTCAGGGGTATAATACAACCCACACCCCAACCCCTCTCTCGGGAGAGGGGCAAGGGGAGGGGGCAATTCAAAACCCCCGGCTAAAGCCGGGGGCTACAAATATTTAACCCCTTCGGGGTAGCTATAATTTTTGAAATTCTTTACGGTTTCGCTTTGAGCCTTTACGAAAGGCCTTCGACAAGCTCAGGCTGACATAAAGCCCCTTTAGGGGTTTGGGGCAAATTAAACCTTCATTAGTTTCTCCGCTGCTTTCTCCAATGTCTCATTTGTTTTAGCAAAGCAAAAGCGCAGCAGCTTGTTATCAATTGGGTCGTGGTAAAATACCGATGTAGGAACACTGGCTACACCAATCTCTTTGGTGAGGCGTATGGCATACTCTGTATCTTTTTCTTGTGTTATTCCGCTATAATCGAGCAGTTGAAAATAAGAGCCCGATGCGGGAGTATATTTAAACTTCGAGCCTTTAATGAGCTTTATAAAGTAATCTCTCTTCTCCTGGTAAAACTGGCCGAGTTGCAGGTAAGCATCTTTCTTTTTCATATAGTCGTTCAGCGCGTACTGCATAGGAGTGTTTACTGTAAACACTATAAACTGGTGTACCCGGCGGAACTCCGTCATAAGCCTTGCGGGGGCCAGCACATAACCCATCTTCCAGCCTGTTGTGTGGTATGTTTTGCCAAACGAGAATACAATTATGCTGCGTTCGGCCAGTCCGGGAAAAAGACAAACGCTCTGGTGTTTGTGCCCGTCGAAAATAATGTGCTCATATACCTCGTCACTCAGCACAATTATATCTGTGCCGCTGGTAATTTTCTCCAGCTCTTTCATGTCTGCTGCCGTCATTACCGCTCCGGTAGGGTTATGCGGAGTGTTCAGCATTATCATGCGTGTGCGCTGGTTCACGCGCTTCTTTACTTCGTTCCAGTCTATGGTATAGTTGGGCGCTTTAAGCTGCATGTAAACGGGAATTCCACCACTCAGTTCTATAGCGGGTACATAGCAGTCGTATGCGGGTTCAAATATCATCACCTCGTCGCCTTCTTTCACAACAGCAGTTATGGCAGCGTAAATGGCCTCTGTTCCTCCGGCAGTAATATTTATCTCGGTTTCGGGGCTATAGGTTACGTTATACAGCTCCTGCATTTTGGCAGCAATGGTCTCGCGCAACGGCATTATGCCTTGCATGGGCGCATATTGGTTAAATCCTTTTTTCATGTATTGGTTCACCAGTTCCACCAGCTCGGGCGAGCATTCGAAATTGGGAAAGCCCTGAGACAGGTTTATGGCGTTGTACTGGTTTGCCAGCGCCGACATAACCGTGAATATTGTTGTACCTACATTGGGTAGCTTTGAATGTATGTTTCCGTTGTACTGCGGCATGGAGTTTGTTTGGGTGCAAAAATAGCATTATGCGGTATTTAAACATAATGGAACACAGATGACACAGATTTAAACAGATATCCACGGATTTATCAGTGAATATCCGTCTTATCCGTAGTATCCGTGTTCTATTGGTGTTTTATGGGATAGCTAACGCGAAACAGCCGCATGGAACTTGCTGTTTACTCAACCAAACCTACCATTCCCTAAATAGGCTAAACATTAGTGTATTGTATTCGTACATTTGATATATGAGGAATCTACTTGTAATATACTTTCTGCTTCTTAGCGCATGTTGTTTCGGACAGGCCAACGATTTTTCTGCCCAGTTCAAAGCCGATTCGTTAGGCACATTCGGATTCAGAAAGAAAGCTGTCGTTTTTGATACAATAAAAAGGGTTTGGCTGATAAACGGTAAAAACCTGATAGGTTATAAAAGGAAGAAGGTATTACAAGTGCTAGGTAAGCCTAACCGTATAGATACAGTGCAGGATAAAACAATAAACTTAGAATATACTGTGTACTATAACAGCATATCGTCAATGTACCTGGAGATATTTTTTAAACAGGATAGAGTAACCAGAATTTTGGGGGGCTATAATAACCAGAGTGCTGTTATTCATGGAATTATTTGTGGCGGTTCGGGCCCTGCCCCGCCTACTTCGGTAATAGAAGTTTTGGGGCTGCAAGTAACTGCCAAGATAAAAGGGAAAGACACCACAAAGTTTAACACTGATACAATAAAACTACAGTCTATAGTGGATATTCGCAAATACCTGCAAGAACATATGCAATATCCGGAAATAGAAAAGGAAGCGCACATTACGGGCACCGTCTATTTGTCATTCATAGTAGGGAGAGACAGTTCAGTCACTGATGTTAAAATTCTAAGAAAAATTCCCGGTGGCCCGGGGCTAGATAAAGAAGCGGTGAGGGCGTTAATAGCAATGCCTAAACTAATTCTTCCTTACAGGGAAAAAGGGCGTCGTATGGCTGTAATATGTGTAATACCTATTCGGTTTGAATTGCGATGAAAAACCTAATTACAATATTATTCCTGCTGTGCTGTATATTTTGTTTAGGGCAGACAAAAGATTTTACCAGAAACTTTAAAGCGGACACATTGGGGAAAAATGGTTTCAGAAATAAGGCAGTTGTATATGATAATGATAAACTGATATACTATGTAAATGGCATGGACATGATAGGGTACAAAAAACATAAAATTCTGCGTTTACTTGGCAAGCCTAACTATACAATGATGAAAGAGGACAGTGCAAAGCATTTTGATGTTGATTATTATGCATACAAAATTTCTGGAGGAGACAGGCCAAATGTATTATGTGTATCTATCAGGAAAAACAAAGTAAGTGAATTAAAGATTAAGCCATCGGATGATATTAAATATGTTGAGCAAGGCTTTTCCGAAGGTTCGGGCAGCAGCTCTGCCTGGACGAGGGAAAGACCTGTTTATAATCCGAGAATTACAGTAAATATCCCTATCAGGTTAGCCATAATAAGAGGAACAGATACAATTCATGTCAATAAAGTTGATTCTAACCTTGTGAAAAAAGATTCACTGGATAAATATATACTACAGCATATTAATTACCCTGAGGTGGAAAAAGAAGCAACCATTACAGGTACAGTTTACCTGTCTTTCATTTTGGAGAAAGATGGAACAGTTACCAATGTGAAAATTATGAGGGGTGTGGCAGGAGGTCCCGGACTGGGCCGGGAGGCTGTGAGGGTTCTCTCTGCGGTCCCGAAGTTGCATCCGCATAGGGTAAAGGGATATCCTGCCAGGACCTTGTATAGTATAGCCGTAAAGTTTGAGTTGCGATGAGAAGCCTGCTTATAGTTGCATTTTTGTTTTGCTATACTTTTTGTTTAGGACAAAAACAAGAACACAAATCAAGGAGTTTCTGGAGAAAATTCAGGGCCGATTCAACAGGCATGAAAAATTTCCGGTATAAGCATGTGGAAGATGATACATCGAGAATAAATGCAAAGGTGGGTGGTATTTCGCTTATCGGTTATACAAAAAATCAGGTGCTCAAATTACTTGGTAAGCCGAGTGTTCAATGTCCCCGTGGCAGTGTACCCGATGCACTCGATTATTTTCTTACTCCCTATGACTGCCCTGCTGAAGATGAGCCGGGGATTAGGTACGTACTTGAATTGCATTTTGTGAACGATACTGTTCAAAAGGCCTATACCAGTTTTATTGGGACGGCACACAATCATACTGTTAAAGAGCCATTCAATGTTGAAACACACGTACTCGGCGATTATGTTGCAACCCCTGCACCACCCAGACCAACAAAAATTGAATTACAATTTATTATGTTAGGTATAATCAGGAATAATGATACGCTGAATAAAGTACCAATGGATTCAGTTATTCTTAAAAAAGATTCATTGGATAAGTATATAATGGACCACATCCATTACCCTGAAGTGGAAAAGGAGGCCGAAATTATGGGGACGGTATTTGCTTCGTTTATAGTGGAAAAGGATGGCTCAGTTACTAATGTTAAAATTCTGAAAGGCGTTACTGGAGGCCCTGGTCTCGATAAAGAAGTAGTAAGGACATTACTTACAGTACCAAAGTTGCACCCGCATAAAGTAAAAGGTTACCCTGTCAGAGCTATTTATGGGGTGGTCGTAAGGTTTGAGATGCAATAATTACCTTCTTATTTGCAGGGCAAACACCTAGAGGTTATTCGTCACAAAGTCTGTCAGTTCATTGTAAAGATAGAAACGTGTATTGCCACCATAAATGCTATGGTTCTTATCAGGATATATCATCAGTGAAAAAGGCACATTATTTTTCTGCAGGGCGCTTATCCACTCAATACTGTTCTGGAAGTGCACATTATCGTCGCCCGTGCCATGTATTAATAAGTAATGCCCTTTCACTTTGTCAGCGTATGTCATAGGAGCGCTTTCTTTGTAGCCATCTTTGTTTTCGTCCGGTGTGCGCATGTACCGCTCGGTGTAAATGCTGTCGTAAAAACGCCAGTCGGTAACGGGTGCTACAGAGATAGCAGTTTTGAAGTAATCGGCTGCCTTGCTTATGCACATAGCCGCCATATAACCGCCATAGCTCCAACCCCAAATGCCTACACGGGTAGCATCTACATAACTTTTCGAGGTTAGGAACTTAACGCCTTCAATCTGGTCCTCCACTTCATATTTACCCAGGTGCAGGTAGGTACATTTCTTAAACTCAGTGCCCCTGGCCAATGTGCCACGGTTATCGATCGATACTATGATGTAGCCTTTTTCAGCCAGCATCTGGTACCAGAAATAGTTCGGGCCGCCCCATTCGTTGTTTACGGTGTTGGCGCCCGGCCCGCCGTAGACCATCATAAGCACAGGATATTTTTTGGTCGAGTCGAAGTTGCTTGGCCTAATCATCCACCCGTTCAGGTTATTGCCCTGGCTGGTGGTGAAGGTGAAAAAAGTCTGCTTGCTGAGATTGTATTTTTGTAGTGAGTCCGACAACGCTTTGTTATCTTCCAGTACCCTAAGTTCTTTACCGTCAGAGCTATTTAAGGTTATAAGGTAAGGCGAATTAGCATCGGAAAAAGTATTGATGTAGTAGTGGAAGGTAGAGCTGAAGTCGGCATCATTAAAACCTGTTTTAGTTGAGAGCTTCTTCTTGTCTTTGCCATCCCAGTTGATAGAGTAAAGGTCCCTGTTAATCGGGGAACTTTCAGCAGAGATGTAATATATGGTATGTGTTTTCTCATCAATGCCTTTAATATCTATCACATCCCATTTACCCGATGTAATCTGCGCAAGGGGCTTGCCATCGATAGAGTAACGGTAGAAATGGTTATAGCCGTCTTTATCGCTCATCCATATAAATTCCTTGTTATCGTTAATGAAGGTAAGGGCATCGTTTATATCTATATAAGCTTTCTCGCCCTCAGTCATAATGGGTTTGGCAATGCCTGTGTTGGCATCAGCAAGGGCAAGCACCAATGTGTCCTGGTGGCGGTTCATATACTGAACGGATAAGATGCTTGAACTTTTTGTCCACACCACACGTGGCGTATATTCAAATGATTGAGGGGCTTTTACATCAACCACTTTGCCCGATGCAATTTGATATACGTGTATGGTTACAGTCGGGTTAGTAGTACCCGCTTTAGGATACTTAAAGCTATATACAGTAGGATAGAGGGAGTCGTGGTATTCGTTCATGCTGAAAGTGGTAACCTTGCTGTCGTCAAAATGGTAATACGCGATCGACTTGCTATCGGGCGACCAGAAATAAGAACGGGTGAGTGAGAACTCTTCTTCATATACCCAGTCGCTTATGCCATTGAATATCTCGTTGCTGCCATCGGTGGTGATGCGTGTGTTTTTGTTATCTGCAAGGTTCTTTACGTACAAGTCGCCTTTGTAAATAAATGCAGCCATGTTGCCATCGGGCGAAATGGTTGCGTACACTTCTTTTTCTCCGTTATCCATTAAAGGAGTGAGTGTTTTCTTTTCCTTGTTCCATACATAGTACTTATAAATAGTGGAATGGCGGTAGATGCGCTCTCCTCCCGTGCCTATCAGTATTGTCTTTTCACCCGGCCCCAAATCATAGGTGCCAAACATAAAGCCTTTGCCATTGTTGGCTTTCATAATGTCTTTGCTTGTCAGCAAGGTGTCAATTGGTTTGCCGGTTGCATAGTTGTATTCTACAATAGCCTGCCCGCCGCCAACATAACTTATAGATGTGTAATGGTCGCCATCCTCGGTCGATTGCAGTTCATCAATCCCCTGCGGGTTGAACTTATAGGTCTTCCATATTTCATCAAGGGTAATGTTTCTTTTCTGGGCGTTGATACCCATAATTGAAAGAGTGAGTGCTGTTGCGAGTATTACTTTTTTCATAGATGTGAGGTTATTTTGATTTACGTGCTACTATCAGGTCAAAAGTCGATTGTATGCCGTGGCTGGGAGCATCGGCAGGTGAACGGAAGAAGTTGCCTTTGGGGTCGATGAGGAAAAACTCAGGCAGCACTTTTACGCCGTACTTATCCATTACTTTATGGCCGGGGTCATATAAAAATACCCAGTTGAATATTTTGTTCTGGTCAAGGAATTGCTTCAAATCTGAAATACTATCATCTTCTGAAATACATACAATATTTATCTTCTTTCCATACTGCCTGCGCAGGGCCGATATTACTTCCAGCTCGCTCATACACTCGGTAATACTGCTTTTAAAGAAACCTATATATAAATACTTTCCTCTAAAGTCTACAATATTGTTATCCTCTCCTTGCAAATCCTTCAGGGTAAATTCAGGCGCGGCGTTGCCGGTAGACACATCGGAAAAGTTGTCCAGCATGTCTTTGGCTATTATCCTGTCTTCTTCAATTTTTGAACTGACTGAAATGGTTGTAAGCAGCGCCTTTATATTCTCTGCCGTATAATCACCGCTATAATAAAGGTCATATAGCCCTTTAACCAATACCAGTTCACATAATGAATCGTTTGAGCGCAATAGCGGATTTACCTTCAATACTTCCATCAGGTTGTTATAATCGCGGCCGCCAATAAACCTGTTTACATCGTCATTGTCACTTGAGCGAGATAGTGCAAACTGGTATAGGTAATCTTTAAAGTAGTCGTTGAAGAATTTCATGTATTCGTAGTTGTGGTAAAGCACCGGCTTCCCTTTCAGGTATTTGTTGCCAAGTGTTTTTTGCCCCACCAGTATATTGATTTCTGTTTCTGCTAATGTGTAATTCAAATAGGCCCAGAAATAAGGATTCTTAACATCAACATAACGCTGGTTCATGGTCATGTGGAAACTGTCGAGCACGGCTGTGGCTTCTTTCCGCACGAAGTAGGTGTAGTACTTTCTCCAGAAAAGGTCCCACTGTTCATTATAATCAATCACAATATTATTAACGTCCGTAGCGCTATTGGCAAGAAACTCAAGATCAATGGTGTGCGTTACAAAAGGATTCATATAATGTGTGCTATCGGGCGGAGGGAAAATTACCCTGTATGTACCACCGGGTGTTATATAAATAGAGCCGTTCAGGTTTTCAATGTTCAGGTAAATGTATTGGGTCGTTTTAATATCAGGCAGTGTAATAGAGAAATAACCGGTGTCGTTTATTTTTGAAAAGCCAATCATTATCGGGGTGTAGGTAACAAGGTCCTTATAGGAATAAGCGGCAACGGTTTTTCCTTTATAAGTGTCGGCATGGCCGGAAATGGTTACGGGCTGAGCGTCCGCAAGTAAAAAGTTAAAAGTTAAAAGTAAAAAGGGAATTGAGAATTGAGATTTGAGAATTGAGAATGGCCTTCCATTCAAAATTAAGAATTCAAAATTAAAAATTCGGCTACGCATATTACTTTAAAACGACTCCTGACGGAATAAATTGCGTTGCATTGCCGCCGTGTTTTATTATGTCGCGCACAATGGTTGAGCTAATGGCGGTGTGTTCGGGCAGGGTAAGCATCAGTATGGTTTCCAGTTCCGGCATCATCATCTTATTCATTTGTGCTATGTTGCTCTCAAACTCATAGTCGCCGGGGTTGCGTATACCACGCAGGATATAGTTTGCCTTGTTGGTACGGCAGAAATCAACGGTAAGGCCCGAGTATTCTTCTATGCTAACCTGCTTATGCGCAGCAAAGGTTTGCCTGAGCCATTCCTTTCTTTTGTCAAGCGGAAACATATAGCTTTTAGTTGAGTTATTACCAATGGCTACAATAACAGAATCGAACAGGGGTAATGCCCTTAACACTATTGATTCGTGCCCTTTGGTAACTGGGTCGAAAGAACCCGGGAAGATTGCTATACGGCTCATTTTATGAATGTTGAATTTTGAGTTCTGAATTTTTAATGAAAGCCAGTAACAAATATAAGGATAAATGATACTTACTCCTTATCCCTTACTCCTAATGAACTATACTTCCACCATCTTGCGGCTGATAACCTTTTCCACAGCCTTTATAATATCAGGCGTATCAAGGCCATATTTTTTCATCAGGTCATCAGGCGTGCCGCTTTCTCCAAAGGAGTCTTTCACGGCTACCATTTCCATAGGGCAAGGGTATTCTCTTGCAAGCAGTTGCGCAATACTATCACCAAGGCCGCCATTCATCTGGTGCTCTTCGGCGGTTACCACGCATTTTGTCTTTTTAACCGATGCAATCACCGCAGCAGCGTCAAGTGGTTTTATGGTATGTATGTTTATTATCTCAGCCGATATTCCTTTTTGTTCAAAGGCTTCAACAGCTTCTAATGCCTTCCATAACAGGTGGCCGGTAGCAAATATGCTTACGTCGGTTCCTTCGGTAAAGGTTATGGCTTTACCTATTTCAAATACCTGGTCAGCAGGAGTAAATATTGGAACCGACGGCCTGCCGAAACGAAGGTAAACAGGGCCTACATGTTTTGCAATTGCAATAGTCGCGGCTTTGGTCTGGTTATAATCGCAGGGATTAATTACCACCATGCCCGGCAACATTTTCATCAGGCCCAGGTCCTCCAGTATCTGGTGCGTAGCGCCATCTTCGCCAAGGGTAAGTCCGGCATGCGATGCACATATTTTTACGTTCTTTCCTGAATAAGCAATTGACTGGCGCACCTGGTCGTATACCCTGCCGGTAGAGAAGTTGGCAAATGTTCCGGTGAAGGGAATATACCCGCCAATGGTAAGCCCAGCGGCAATACCCATCATATTGGCTTCGGCAATGCCCACCTGGAAAAAGCGGTCGGGGAACTCCTTGGCGAAAGCATCCATTTTTAAGGAGCCTGTAAGGTCGGCACAAAGGGCAACCACCTTAGGGTTGGTTTTGCCTAATTCCGTTAATCCTGCTCCGAATCCTGAGCGGGTGTCTTTTTTTTCTGTGTAGGTATATTTTTTCATGGCGATAGATAACAGATTAATATAGTTGTAATGTAGTTGATGAACCCGGGCTAATGTCAAATTCCTTATCGACAGTATAGATAGTTTCCTTGGCATCGATTGACCTGTAAACGGCGCGGTAATGGCCGGGCTGTAATACAATGCTTTGCTGGGTAGGTTTCATATCGAGGTTGCAAACCCAATTCATTTTATCGCCGGCTACAGTATACAAACTGATTGGGCCCGGAGCGGGTTTGGTAAGGTTCAGTACACCTGCCTGCGGTATGGTAATGGTTGTGGTAGTGCTTTCAACTATTTTAACTCCGCTTACATACATGCGGGGCAAGGTTAGTATTTCCAAATCGTATTTACCCACAATATATTTATCAGTCGATTCAACCTGTTGCAGGTTAAGGGTAGAATCATGGTCAGCTTTGCGGATAATAGCATACAGGGCTTTATATTCATTGTCTCCATCCATCATAACATGCAGGTATCCCTGCGGAGCCTTCAATGCTATAATGTTATGCTTGCCCTGTGTAAGGGTAATGTTGTGTTTATCTACTTCGGGTATGGTATGTACTACAAGATGGTACGTAACATTAGGGTCCAGCGTCATGGTATCGGGGTTGCCGCTGTTGTTAATGGTATGCATAAAATTATATACCCTTCTCCCGCTGGCTTCATCATAAAATGTCATGGCTACATCAGTCTCTGTTGGCTTTCCTTCAATGTCGTTAAGGTTAACCTGTGCCGTGGTGCTATTCAGCGCCTGCGATATAACAATCTTCAACACGTTCTTAAAATCTTCTTCCTGCTTTACATCAAAGAATTTTCCCATACAACTGTATGCATCGCTGAAATTTTCTTTGCCTATGCCTATAACAAAGGGCTTAAGCGTTATACCATTCTTCAATAAATCTTTAGCAATATCGCAGGGGTCTCCGCCACATTCTTCTATGCCATCGGTAATCAATACAATAACATTCCGGCAATTCTCACAAGGGGTAAAATCGCTTATGCATTTTCCGAGTGTAAAAGCAATGGGTGTGGTTCCCCTGGGTTCAATTTGCTTAATCTGGTCCTCAATATCGGCAGCGTTATTAGGCCCGAAGGGGACTACCAACCGTGTATCCTCGCAATTGCGCCGCGGATAAAGCGGGTAATCGGCACCTAACGTGCGAAACGCCATTTGCAGGTGAGGTAATGTTTTCAGGCTGTCAACCAAATCGACCAGTATGCGTTTGGCTATATCTATCTTTTTATGTTTCTGCCAGGTATCATACATACTGAAAGAGGCATCGAATATAAATAGCACCCTTGTGGTAGGTATGGCTTTTTGCTGCGCGTTTAATTTAGGCGCAAGCAATGCAAGGAATAGAAATGATAGAAATAGCCCTCTAAACATTTTAATCGGATGAGATGCCTCTCCGCTTGATGGCGGCTCGGCATGACAGGCTTTAGGAGCGGACAGGGAAGTGGCGGCGGCTTTGCCGCCGCCACTTCTTCCATCCCATGTAGACCTTGTCATTCCGAACGTAGTGAGGAACCGCGAAGCGCTCACGAATTCTTTAGCAATAAAATAAGCATTTCGTAATCTATTCATTTACTTAGTAATCGCCAAGGGTTTGTTCCAGTTGAGCCAGCGCTTTTTCAGTTTGTTCAGGGTTGGTAGCCGAACCGTGCCATTTGTAATTGTCGGTCATAAAGTCAACCCCCATGCCCATTTTAGTATGCATAATTATCATTACGGGCTTACCTTTACCAGAACTCTGTTGGGCTGCTTTTATTGTAGTAATTACTTCTTCAATGTTGTTGCCATTCATTTCCATAACATCCCACCCGAAAGCGGACCATTTGGCTTTTATATCGCCCAGCGGCATTACATCATCGGTTTTTCCATCTATCTGCGCATTGTTGTAATCTATGGTAGAAATCAGGTTATCTACTTTTTTGCCTGCTGCAAACATGGCCGCTTCCCAAATCTGCCCTTCCTGTATTTCGCCATCTCCATGGAGGCTGTAAACAAAGTGCTTGTCGCCATTCAGTTTTTTTGCCAATGCCGCGCCTATTGCAACCGAAAGCCCCTGCCCCAATGAACCCGAAGCCACACGCACACCCGGTAAATGTTCGTGGGTGGTAGGGTGGCCCTGCAACCTTGTACTTATTTTGCGGAAGGTTGCCAGTTCCTTTACAGGGAAATATCCCCTATGTGCCAGCACGCTATACCATACGGGTGAAATATGCCCGTTGGAAAGGAAAAATAAATCTTCTCCAATTCCATCCATGTTAAATTTTGCAGGGTTTTGCTGCATAATTTCATAATACATGGCTACGAAGTATTCGGTGCAACCAAGGGAACCACCGGGGTGGCCCGATTGAACGGCTGCGGTCATGCGTATTATATCGCGGCGCACCTGCGAGCACACCTTTTTCAATTCTTCTGTTGATGACATTTTTTGGCTGATTTTTTAATGAAGCTCAAATGTAAAAACCTTTGGTGGAGCCCCATTCTGTTTGTTGAAAAGAAGAATGGAATGTTGAAAAGTATTTGAGCCTTTGCCATGAAGCACTTTTAGCTGCGTCTTTTTTTTCGGGAGTGCCTCAGTTTTTTTGTAAATAGTTTGCTCACTTCTGTGTTTTGCCCCAAACCCCTAAAGGGGCTAGTCACACTGAGCTTGTCGAAGTGTCAAATGAATATGTTTCGACAGGCTCAACATGACTCAGTTTTATTTCAAAGCCCCTATGGGGTTTGGGGCCAGTACTTCTCAAAGCCTCTTTGTGCCTTTGCTGAAGCTATGGCGACATGCGGTATAGGTTTGGGGCTGGCAGGTTCAACGTGCGGCACTACTCCTTTTTCCTGTATTGAGATATTTTGTAAGTTTACGGCACAAGGTTTATATATTAACCTTCCTGGCATTAATAAATATGAGTAAACCCCTTTATCAAGACCTGGTAAACCAGCAGATAGCTGTGCTGAGAGCAACCAGCTTTATAGCCATAGGATTTATATTTTTAATACTCGTAGTTATATACACTGTATTTGGTATAACCCAGGTGATGCCTGAGATTATGCTGGCCTTTATTGTGGGTACACTCATCAATATATTGCTGTTGCCGGTACATAAAAAACCTTTTATAACATACATTGTTTTAATCGGCCTTTCATTTGCTGAACTAATAGGAATAATACTGGTTACCGGCGGGCTTTCAAGCCCCATGATACTGGTACTTGTAACCATACCTGGTTTCGCTTTTTACACCAGCCGCAAGCAGGGTAAAATATGGTTTGTAATATGCATACTGGCCATACTTATTATATATAACGCTGAACGTTTTAACATACCTATTACCAATATAGTTTCCGATAAATTCCTGCCGCGTTTTGTGTTCCTCATTATTCTCTTCGCTACTGTGCTTAACTCTGTTTACCTGCTGCTGGTAAAGACAGATGTTTCCAAGGCGCATAAGTCGTTCAGCAATGCCAGTAAGGACCTGGAAGAGAAAAGCAAGCGAATGGAGAACCTCATAATGCTGGTGAACAACTCTACCGAGCTTATGTGCGTAATAGATTTACCGACTATGACCTTCGATGAGCTTAACCCCTTGTTTAAAATATTGCTCGGTTATGAATTATCTGAACTGAAAGGACAGCCTGCCAAAAATATAATGAAGGACGAATCTATACTGCTACTTTCCGCATTAAGGGAGAATGGTGTTATTATGTTCGATAGCAAAATGCTTTGCAAAAGCGGGGAGGAGAAATCAATCAGCTGGTCGGCTACGGCCAGAAATGGTAAGCTTTATACATACGGGCGGGATATAACCCCGACCAAGAAGAAATAATCTTCAATGGTCATCGTCATCATGGGGAATAAGCCTTACTCCATGCTTATGTTCATTTTTTCGCATTAATATATTCAGGGACGAACCACCGTTAATTGGCCCGCTCTTGCACGGAGCTGCAGTTGCTTTGGCTTTTAAATTAATGCTACTGCCTTCTATAGTAAAAGTATATGATGTTGAATCGAAACCAATTTTAGAGAGCGTGATATTGTAGGTTCCGTCAAGTATTTTCATTATAAGCTGACCTTTTTCATCTGTAAAAAAAGTTTTGGTGTCATTACTTTCGTTTGTAAAAGTTACACATGCAGAATCAAGTGGCGGATTAAAGGTATTGTGTTTACGTTCCTGAGCGCTGTCGGTAAAATTTACCTGTATGAATAAAGCCCTGTGCTCCTGTGCCGTGAGGTTACAACATGAAAAGGAAGTATATAATATCAATATGTAAGCGGCAATTCTCATTCTTGAAGTACTAAAATAGAAAATATATGTAACTGGCTAATGGAAACAAGCCTTTTACCGCCTGCTTTCAGCTTATGGCTCAATAGCAAATACTTTTTTGCCTTTCTTCGCTAGAAGTATCTATTTTTGTCGGAAATTTAGAAGACGTGAGTTTACAATGCGGAATAGTGGGATTACCCAATGTTGGTAAATCTACCTTGTTTAATTGCTTATCGAATGCCAAGGCCCAGGCGGCCAATTTTCCTTTCTGTACCATAGAGCCTAACCTGGGCGTTATAAGCGTACCCGATGAAAGGTTGCTGAAACTGGAAGACCTTGTAAAACCCCAGAAAGTGGTGCCTGCAACGGTTGAAATAGTAGATATAGCCGGGCTAGTAAAAGGCGCCAGCAAAGGCGAAGGATTAGGCAACCAGTTTTTGGCCAATATTCGCGAGACCGATGCCATTATACACGTATTGCGCTGTTTTGAAGATGCTAATGTAATTCACGTAGAGGGTTCTGTAAACCCTGTGCGCGATAAAGAAATTATAGATATTGAATTGCAGTTGAAGGATTTGGAGACGGTGGAAAAGGTTCTGTCGAAATCGGCCAAGGCTGCTAAAGTAGGTACTGATAAAGAAGCCAAAAAGGAGTTTGATATACTGACCATTTACCACAAGTGCTTGTCGGAACAAAAATCGGCCCGCACGGTAGAATTGTCCGATGAAGATAAAATGTATGTGCGCGACCTTCACCTGCTAACTATGAAACCGGTATTGTATGTGTGCAATGTCGACCAGGCATCATTGAAAGGCAATGTGCATACCGAAGCGGTTAAAAATGCAGTAAAGAGTGAAAACGCAGAAGTTTTAATTATCGACGCAGGCATTGAAGCCGAAATAGCCCAGCTGGAAAATCCTGATGACCGCAAGGCATTCCTCGATGAAATGGGGTTAGATGAACCCGGTGTAAGTAAACTGATTAAAGCCGCATATAAACTGTTGGGTTTATCAACCTATTTTACAGCCGGTGAAGTGGAAGTAAGGGCGTGGACCATACATAAGGGCGACAGGGCCCCCCAGGCTGCAGGCGTAATACATACCGATTTTGAAAAGGGTTTTATTAAGGCAGAGGTAATAAGCTATAACGATTTCATACAGTATAAGTCGGAAGCGGCTTGCCGCGACGCTGGTAAACTTATGATACAGGGTAAGGAATACGTGGTGAATGACGGAGATGTAATGCACTTCAGGTTTAATAACTAAAATGCGAGTATGAACAAAAACCGTTCCACGTTACTTATTGTTGTTGTTCTGCTGCTGGTGTCGGTATACTTCATTTTTTTCCGTAACAGCTTTTCAACCCTTGGCGGTAAAGACAACGATTTTGCGGTTCAGGATACGGGTTCCATTACCAAAATACGGCTATCAGATAAAAACAACCAGGTTATAACACTTACCCGTATTAAAGGTGGTGTATGGAAGGTTAACGACCGCTATTTTGTACGTAGCGATGGTATTAAAACTCTGCTTTACACCATAAAAATGGTGACGGTAAAAAACCTGATAGACCAGAAAATGTGGGACGGGGTAATAAAGCAGCTTGCCACCAGTTCGGTGAAAGTAGAAATATATGCCGGCGATAATAAAATAAAGGAATACTATGTAGGCGGCGGTACACCCGATTACCTGGGAACTTATATGCTGCTTGCTAATCCGCGCAACGATGAAAACTATCAGCAGCCCTATGTTATGTATATACCGGGTTTCGACGGCTTTCTTACCACACGCTTTTTCACTATAGAAGACAGGTGGAGGGACCAGACCATTCTCCGCTATTACCCCAATGAAATAAAATCGGTTACCCTTACGTACCCATCTTCCGCCGACCATAGTTTTACCATTAACCAATTGGGCAAAAACCGTTATTCAGTCGAAAACCCTGTTAGCCACCAGTCGTTGCAGGATATGGACACGGCGGCCGTGAAGCAGTATCTTACATACTTCCAGTATATTGCATGGGAAGTTCCATCTATTGACATAAAAAGGGATTCTATACTCGCCTCAACCCCGATAGTGACTATTGATGTAAAGGACACCCTTGGTAAAGTAACTGATATTAAGCTGTTTAACCGAACAGCTCCTGATAATGTGAATGTTAAGTATGGTCATGACTACAAATATGACCCCGACAGGCTGTTCGCTTATGTAAATGGCCGCGACTTTGTGCTGGTGCAGTACTACGTATTCGGCAAGCTGCTGCAGGACCCAACCTATTTTATGCACAAACGCGGTGCAAGTGTTGAAAAGTAGTGAATAAATAGTCTATTTAGGTGCAGTGTTTTCATACTCCCCTCCCTACATTTGCTAACCTTAGAAATAAACCTAACTGAAGATGATGAAGTTTGTAGTATCGAGTAATACCCTGCTGAAAGAATTGCAGGTGATTGGAGGCGTTCTGAACGCCAATAACGCCCTGCCTATTTTAGATGATTTCCTGTTTAAGCTGAATAAAGGAGAGTTAAGCATATTTGCATCGGACCTTGAAACAACAATCAGGACTACCCTGACGGTAGATTCCAAAGACTCTGGCGAGATAACCATACCAGCCAAGCTTTTGATAGAAATGCTGAAGAACTTTGCCGACCAGCCCCTTACGTTTATCATAGATACTACCAAGTTCTCTATAGAAATCAATTCGGAAGCAGGCAAGTATAAAATCGCCGGCCACGATGGTGAGGAGTTCCCCAAGATGATTGCAGTGGAATCGCCCACAACCCTTCAGGTTGATACCGATATGCTGGTAGATGCCGTTACCAAAACTATTTTTGCTGTTGCCAACGACGACCTTCGCCCGGTAATGTCGGGTGTATATTGCAACTTCTCAAGTAAAGACGTAACCTTTGTGGCTACCGATGCCCATAAGCTGGTAAAATACATAAGGCCCGTAACCGGTGTTTCGGTTGAAAATTCTGTAATCATTGCCAAGAAGCCCATGAACCTGCTGAAGAACATTCTGGCATCGAAACATGGCAAGGTGATTATTGATTACAATAAAACCAACGCCTCGTTTACTATGGATAATGTGCAGCTTATCTGCCGCCTTATTGATGGTAAGTACCCTAACTACGATGCAGTTATTCCAAAGGAAAACCCTAATCAGTTGGTGCTTGACAGGAACGCATTTTTAAGCTCACTGAAAAGGGTTTCTATTTTATCAAACAAAACTACCCACCAGGTAAAACTGAAAATAACAGGCAATGCCCTTACCCTTACCAGTGAAGACATTGACTACTCCAGTGAAGCCAACGAACGCATTAACTGCCAGTATGTAGGCGACGATATGGAAATAGGCTTCAACTCAAAATTCCTGCTTGATATGCTTTCCAACCTCGACTCAGAAGAGGTGAGGGTAGGCATGAGCAGTCCCAGCCGTGCAGGTGTTATTACTCCCAATCCTCAGAAGGAAGGAGAAGACATATTGATGCTGGTTATGCCTGTGATGTTGAATAACTAAACTTTATAAAAAAAATAACCCCCGGTGCAACTGCGCCGGGGGCTATTAAACCAACAAACGATAAATCTCTTATCCACTTTCTACGGAGGAAAGGGCAATAGGTTTCAATTATTTATTCTGTTCCGGCTCCGTGCATTTCAGTATCAGAAACTTTATGCCCACCAATGGGGAAGAGGAGTTTAAACCCAAGGTTTCTGCCCATATTGTAAATACCTTCACTTGGCTTGGTAACAGTAGCAGGGGTCAGTCCATAGTTTGACTGTCCTGCATAGGCGCCATTATATGTCCAGAAGTACTGCTCACGCGATGTATGGTCCATATACGCAAGGTTCATCAGGTTAGTACAATTGATAAAGAAGGAACATATCACCCTTCCTGTTTTAGGATTAACAAAATCTGTACCTACGCCTGCATTATATAACGTATAAGGTGTAGATGGCAGTTCGTTCCACAAGGCGCTGTATATGTTGTTCTGCGCCCAATATTTTGCCAGTCCGAAAGCTATATATGTTCTTTTGAGAATAGAACCATGCTTGTCAGTCAACTTCAACTTAACTTCCGATGTCAATCGGGGTGCAGGCGTAAATGGGACATGATTGGTCGAATCTGTGGCATTGAGTATTTGAGAATAAATAAAGGTGAAACCATTATCTATCTCAATCCACTTCGATTCGGCCGGATGTATGTTGAAAAGCACTGAAACACCTTCCATAATGGCCGTATTGGAAGAGCCGAAATGGTAAACAGGAACTCCTCCGATAAGTGAATCGCCACCCACTTTACTGCTAATGCGATTGGCAAAAATGAAGTTATTGATCATATTATAAAAACCATCAATCTCAAAGTTAATATCCCTGCTATTATTTCCATAAGCAACATCTGCTTCATACCCGGCTTCGCCATTCAGGTTAATATCGCCCTGTTTGTATTCATTGGCGGGGTCTGTTTCATTGCTCATTAATTCAAGTATGGAAGGGGCGCGGTAGCTTTTTGCAAGGTTTAATTTTATATAGTTATTTGCCGGCAGCTGATAGGTTGCGCCTATGCTGGCAGATAACCCGGTAAATGAACGGTTAAGTGAGGGAAACTGCTGGTAGAGCGGTGTACCTGCAGCAACTACATTCTGGCTTGAATTTGCCGTATAGGTTTCGCCTGAAGTAGTAACTCCTCCATTCGGAACTTCAACCTGGCTTGATGTGTTATCGTAAGCCAAGTACATGGCTTGTCCGGTCATTGTCCTGTAATCATAACGTAATCCGCCACTCAGGGTAAGGTTTTTATAATCCTTTTCAAGAATTGCACACCCGCCTATATCTATATCGGTATAATTTGGTATCTCAAAAATACCTTTGTAAGGCGCAATGGGCTCAGCAAAGTCAGTGTTCCATTCATACATTCCATTAATACCGGTCGTAAACTTCAGCCCGTTTTCAGTTGATACCTGGTATTTAATATCGTATGGTATATCGTGCACAGTAAGGCCCTCCTCAGTAATAATGCCTGTGTCTATTTCCTGGCGTTTACTTTGTGAATAACCAATGTTCGCACCTAATGTTCCATTGCCAACATTAATATTGTTTTGCCACCATATTTCATCATGGTCCAGAATCTGGTATACTGAGGCTAAGCCGGGATTATAGGATAGAAAATTAGCCCGGGTTGGATACACCTGCCCTGTTCCGGGTATAAATATTCCATTTGCACCATATTGAGGATTACCCCCGTATGCATTAGCTTGTGGAACGTCGAACTCAAATTGCCCAGTGGCGCTATCGCGGTTGCCGTCGGGTATTTCAAGCTGCCTGTGAAGTATACTAACTGACAACCTGCTATAACCCCACGACTTGTTTAATCCTATAACTCCCCTTATATTACTTTGGTTACAGGCAGTTCCCCACACATAACCATCCACAGGGTCCTTATAGCAATGAGAATCTTCATTACTTGCCCTTAAATCCCACACAAAACCGTGATGGTTACCTCCAATATCAAAAGAATTCCCGATTAAGCCATTATTGGTTTGATATTCCGAAAGCACACTGCCCGCGGTAGTACCTTCTTCCGCAAATGGCTCCGATTTGAAACTAACAACTCCGGCAACGGCATAATTGCCATATTGCAGGGAAGCAGGTCCACGAATAATTTCAGCATCATATACTGCATAAGGATCAATTAAAATGCCATGTTCATCACCCCATTGAAAATCTTCCTGCCTTTCACCATCAAAGAGTGTAAGCACGCGGTTAAACCCCAATCCATTTATTTCGGGCTTAGAAATACCAGGCCCCTCAGTAATTGCCGTAACACCTGGCTGCAAGGCTATAGCATCAACAGCATTCGTTGAAGTGTTTTCAAGAAGTATTTCATGTGAAACAACTGAAACAGGAACAGGTGAGCGTAAAGAAGTGGTTATGTTACCCATTGAAGTAATTAATACTTCTTTTCCTGAAGAAGACGAAAGAGACATTACAAAATTAGCAGTTACATCTCCCTTAATGGAAATAAGCCTGCTTATGGTGGCATAGCCTAAAAGTTCTACCTCTACTTCATAAGTTCCATTGGGTAAAGTTATTTTATAGGCTCCGTTTACATCTGAAGTGCCACCAAGCTTAAGTTGAGGAATGTAAACCACAACTCCGGGGATAGTTTGATGCGATGCAGAGTCTGTGACAGTACCGCTCAGTGACTGCGCACCCGCATAGCCTGTCATTATTATAAATAGTAATAAAACGAATATGTTTTTCATAAGTCATCAGTATAAAAAAGTACATGTACTAATAATTATAATACTCCGGCTGTATTAGCCGGTGAGTTTAATAGACAGGATTATAAAAATCCTTTAAACTAATGCAGGAGGGCCCCTGTTTGAAGAGGCAGAGATAGATTGTAAAGAAATACGTTGCTCAAAACTCAGAAAGTTTTGATTATTGGAACAGCGTATAAATGAAGGTGGTACAGTTGAAGCAGAGCCGTCGAAAATGGAGAAATTAAAATCGCAGATGTAACAGTGGTGTTCCTGGTTGTGAAAATGCTTCTGGTCTATAGCATTGCAATGAACATCGTCCATGTGCAATATGTCGTGAATCCCTTTCTCTGTATAAGCAAAAAGGAAAACACCCAGAAGGAATAATGATAAATATTTCTTTATCCTGATATTCATTACAGGGGACAAAGGTAGTATTATTTATTCAATGATGATTATGTCGTCGCGGCGGTTAAGCGCATTGGCGCCATCGGTGGGCAGTGCAAGGTGGCGTTTGCCATTACCAACCAGGTGAATTCGGTTGGCAGAGATACCCTTACTTATAAGATACCGTTCAACTGCTTTGGCACGCATTAACGAAAGCCTTTGATTATAATTAGCCGAACCAATGGTATCGGTATTACCTTCTAGTTGTATTTTGTACTTGCTGTTAGTTTTCATAACGGCAACAATAGAATCGAGCATAGGGGTATATTGCGGTTCCAACATATACTTATTAAACTCAAAGTGGACAATGGGTTTAGATGGAACTTTAGCACTCGTAACCATTTTGGTGGTATCGGTAGCAACAGGCTTAGGGTTAATTGCATTTCGCTGGTCAGCAGTATAGGTAATATTCACAGTGGTATCTTTTTCCCATACTGTGGCGGTATCATTAAATGACTTTATATAGGCTAATAATCCTGCATCGTTATTGGCATTTTTATAACCGTTGTTTTTCTTACCGCGATAAAAAGCATTTTTAACAACCAATGCCTGGCCTACGTGGATATTTGCACTATCGGTATAGTTAGGCGTTATATATTGGTACAGGTTATATATATCGCACTGGTGCGGTGTAGTTATAGTTGTATTAAAGGGAACAAATCCTGTCATGGTTAACACTGCTGAATACGTCCGTTGAGGCATTAGGGTAACAGAGAATTTCCCGCTCGCATCAGTTTGGGCAGTTATGGTCTTGCCCGATTTTGTATCGGTAAGGCTAAGTGTGCCCCCTGATATATTTTTACCATTCGAAGCTACAATACCTTGCAGGGTAGTTGATTTTATATCATCGCACACAAAACTGAATGTATAAATATCCATATCGCCATAACCTGTGTTAACACGCGAGGAAGAGAAATAACCTTCCTTTGCTACTGTGTCGTATGACAGGTAAATATCATCGCCCGATGAGTTAATGGGCGCCCCCAGGTTAACCGGAGTGGACCATTTGCCATTTTCATATACCGTTTTGAAAATATCATATCCGCCAAGCCCGCTGTGACCTGTTGAGGAAAAGAAGAGGGTTTTATTATCGGGAAGCAGGTAGGGAGAATCTTCGTCGAAAGGTGTATTTATTTCAGGGCCCAGGTTTTGGGGTATAGCCCATTTGCCGCTGCTGTCTTTTTGTGAAAGGTAAATATCTTTTCCTCCATAGCCGCCTTCCCTGTCGCTTACAAGAAACATTTTCTTTCCGTCGGATGATACGAAAACTGAAGGAACATAGTGTTTAATACGGCCCAGATTTTTAGCCATCGGCACAGGCTTTGTCCATTTTCCACCTTCCATGTGCGACTGAAGGGTACGGCCTTTATGATAGATGTACAATGTTTTACCATCAGACGTAATGGTAACACTTGCCAGGTTAATTTCTCCACTGCTGAAATGCAACTGGTCCGCAAACGGGGTGGGTGGGGTCCAGCGGCCCGAATCCTTATGCGAAACAAAAATATCTTCATAGTACTGGTCAGTCATAAAATCTTTTTTCCCTTTCTGGCTGGCCGGGCGGCGCGATGTGAAAATAATGGTAGAGTCGTGGTTAAGCAGTACCTGGGCATATTCCGGGTAAGGAGAATTGACAATTCCGCCGATGTTTTTAACGTAAACAGGATGCATCTTTCCATCCAAAAGATAGCCGGCAGAATCGGAATTACGGTTTATAATGGTAGGTGCTGAGTTACATATCTGAACATCGTGCTTTACTTCTTCAAGCAAGGTCGCATTTACACTGCTGTGCTGGTCAACGTGGGAAAGATACTTATTGAACGCATTAATAGCTGCAGGATAATTTTTTGTGAGGGTATAGCAGTTGCCGATATAATAATAGGCGTCAATAATTGTATCATCGGCTCCCTTGCCCGCGTGCTTAATGGTATTAAGAAAATAAGGCAACGATTTTATTCTCGATGAATCGGATAAATAATAAATGGCGCCTGTCTGGAAATAGGCATAAGCATTGGTGGAATCCTGCAGAATAGCCTGCTGGTAAAACTGAAGCGCCTTTTGGAAATGCGACTTTATAAATTGTTTATCCCCTTTCGATGCTAATTTGGAAGACGCATTGCTATCGGCATAGCTGCTACCACCCGTTGCCATTAATAAAGGCAGAATAAAATAAAATAGAATCGTGTTCCGTTTTAAAATCATCCCTGTAGATGTTTTTTATTAATTATTTCCTTCCTTTTCCCCTTTTTTTAAATCGTCAGGAACTTTGCTCGGGTGCTCAACTTTAATGGGGATACTTGAGCTTATTACTTTAAATTCAATACGGCGGTTCAACGCCATGCCTGCACGGTTCCATGAACCATCGGGGTTAGTATTTTTTGCTACAGGCTGGCTTGAAGCATAGCCCTTGGCTACAAATTTGCTGCGGTCAATTCCCATTTTAACAAGTGCATCAACAACTGCCTGCGCACGTGCCAGTGAAAGAGGAATATTAATCTTATCTCCGCCCTGTGGGTCCGTATGGCCCGATACCTCAACCGTTATACCGGGGTATGTTTTCATAAGCTCATATAGCTTCTGCAACTCGGGTGCCGATTCAGGAGAAAGTTCCGCTTTTCCGCTGGGGAAGAAAATATTACGCAATACAATTTTTTCTCCCACACCCAAAGGCCTCATATTAATGGCCTGGTCAATAACCTGGTATGCCGTACTGTCACGAACGTCCATATTTTCAGAGTGGAACAGGTACCCATCTGCCTGGTAAGTAATATTATAGTTTTTACCAGAGGGCAAAATAAAGAGGAATTTTCCTGTGGCTGAGTTGGGGTGATACACACCAACCTGTTCGCCGGTTACGTTATCGGTTACCACAATTTCCACGTTTTGCGGAATTGAGGGTGATGTACTGTCAACGTTAGAGATAATAGTACCACGGTAAACCGTAAGTGCTTCGCCTTTGTTTCCCGGGAAGTTAATACGGTAAATATCTTTTTCTCCCAACCCACCTTCTTTAAACGATGAATAGTAAGCGCCTTTGCCATCAGTAGTAGGGAAGAAGAAAATATCATCATTCGGGGTATTTACGGGGTAACCGATATTTACCGGGGTGCTCCATTGCCCGTTACTGTCTAAAGTGCTGTAGAAAATATCAAATCCACCCATAGTATTATGGCCCGTTGAGCTGAAGTAAAGTGTTTTTCCGTCAGGGTGAATAAAGGGAGCATCTTCTTCAAATTCAGTATTTATTTTAGGCCCTAGGTTAAGGGCTTTTCCCCATTGCCCGTTAGGTAACAGTCGACTCATATAAATATCACGTCCGCCAAAACCACCGGGCCTGTTACTGGTAAAGTATAATTGCTGTCCATCGGCACTTATACTGGCGCTGGGCTCCCAGTATTTCGAATCAACATTATCATCAAGTTTTTCAGGGGTCGACCATTCTGTACCGTTCAGGTGTGTGGTATAAATATTGCCATCGCCATTATCATCCTTATAAATCAATATGGTTTGACCATCGGGCGATATGCCAACGGTTGCAGCATGCTGGCCTGCAACATTAATGGGGGCGCCTATATTATAAGCATGGCCCCATTGTGTTCCAACTTTATTGGCCATGTATATATTTTCGAAATACTGGCCGGTATAGTCAACCGGGGCACTGGAGTTGGTAGGCCTGCGTGAGGTAAAGAATATCTGCGATTCGTCAGCCGTAACCACAGGGGAATAATCCGCAAAGGGCGAGTTGATGCTGTCGCCCAGGCTCATTACTTCCATTTTTACGGGGTTGGCCACCAGTTCTTTTCCTGTAAGGCACATTTGTATTGACCTGTTTACCTCATTCGTAGTCTCTTTATCGCTTACCGTATCAATCATGCTTTTAAACTTCTTGTAATAAGCTATGGCAGTATCAAACTTATACGTTACATGATAGGCCTTTGCCAGGTACATAACAGCGTCCGAAGGAGCATGTTTTTCTTTGTAGCTTGCCTGGGTATACTTATCTGAAATGTCTTTGCTTGCTTTTGTTAAGTAAGAAACGGCCATGTCCTGGTGAAGGGCCGAATTAAGATAACAAACCCCTATCTGGAAATTCAGGTTATTATTATCAGTCTGTGCCGAATCGAGTGAAATTAAAAGGGGTAAAGCCTGGGTGTACTCGTTGTTATTAAACAATATTTCTGCCTGTTCATACTTTTTCTTGTCTTGTGCTTGCAGAAATAACGGAAGGCATACTACTATCCCTAAAAATAAACGTAACAAATTCTTATTTTTCATGGATAGTTCGGGTGGTTCTTAAACGTTACGGTTAATATCAAAAGCTTCTAAATAATCTGCTACTTTTCGTATAAAGGTACCACCCAGAGCGCCATCAACCACGCGGTGGTCGTATGATAATGACAGGAACATCATGTGGCGAATTCCAATCATATCGCCCTGCGGGGTTTCAATAACAACAGGTTTCTTTTTAATAGCGCCGGTGGCTAATATGGCAACTTGTGGCTGGTTAATAATGGGTGTACCCATAACATTGCCGAAAGAACCTACATTGGTAAGCGTGAAGGTACCACCCGTAGTATCATCTGGAACAAGTTTATTGTTGCGTGCGCGGTTAGCAAGGTCGTTAACCGATTTGGTTAAGCCCAACAGGTTTTTCTGGTCGGCGGTGCGAATTACCGGAACAATAAGGTTGCCGCTTGGAAGCGCCACAGCCATGCCAATATTTATGTCTTTATGGCGAATGATTCGTGTGCCATCAACAGACACGTTTATCATCGGCATATCTTTTATTGCTTTTACAACAGCTTCAATAAATACAGGAGTGAAAGTTATTTTTTCGCCTTCTCTTTTTTCAAAAGATGATTTTATTTTCTCTCTCCACAAAACCATATTGGTAACATCGGCCTCAACAAATGAAGTAACATGGGGCGATGTATGTTTCGACATAACCATATGATCGGCAATAAGCTTGCGCATACGGTCCATTTCAATAACTTCGTCATTAGGGCCAACTACCAAGGGTTTTGGCTGAGGGACGGAGCCATTAGTTTTCACCTGAACCGGCCTTTCCTGTTCAACACTTACCGTTTGGGTTACGTGTTTCGCGCCATTGCTGCCACGATTAGGTAAATAAGCCAGTATGTCATTCTTAGTAACTCTTCCTTCTTTACCGCTACCGCTAATAGCTTCAAGCTCCACAACACTGATTCCTTCTTTGTGAGCTATACTCCTTACCAGAGGCGAATAGAATTTACCGGTGGAAGAAAAACGGCTAACAGGTTCAGCGTGTGCTGCTACATTAATTTTTACAGGTTGTGGGGTTGCAGGTTTTTTACTCTCCTGTACAGGTGTCGATGGCTTTGCAGTAGCTGCAACAGTAGCACCCGATGATAACATGGCAATAGGCTTACCTACAGGTATAACATCACCTTCCTTGCATAATTTCTTCACCAATACTCCATCCGAAGGGGCCGGTATTTCTGAATCTACCTTATCAGTAGCTATTTCCACAAGGGTTTCATCTGCTTTTACCGAATCGCCTTCGTTCTTAACCCATTTTATAATGGTAGCTTCGGTAACGCTTTCACCCATTTTAGGCATCAGTATTTCAATCTCAGGCATAACAGGGTCGTTTTACAATCCTGCAAAAATAAGGTTTTATTTGGAACTGATAATAAACCCCTGTAATCAACATAGTATTGATTGTCAATTAAATTATAAGGCGTAGGTAAATGCAGTTTAAAATGTCGTTATTCGTTATAATTACTTACCTTTGCAAAGCAAACCAAATCACTTAAAAACT
>Ga0206807_1002_pt1 | contig 63905 bp, 52 predicted proteins | sample Alteio_BWOrgCont_57_FD_152915 | JGI IMG/M metagenome (GOLD analysis project Ga0206807, IMG submission 152915) | Enriched cells from forest soil in Barre Woods Harvard Forest LTER site, Petersham, Massachusetts, United States -... | ecosystem: Environmental > Terrestrial > Soil > Temperate forest >...
GAAAGATGTATGGATAGGTTCTAATGTTACGATATTAAAAGGAGTTACTATTTCTGAAGGAACAGTTATTGGTGCCGGTTCAATAGTTACCAAGTCACAACCGCCATATTCAATTTGTGTAGGGAACCCATGCAAGCCTTTAAAGCTGAGATTTTCGGAAAGCGATTTGGAAAAGCACCTGGGCATTATGAAGTCTGTTTATACTAAGGAACAAGTAATAGACTTGTTCAATAAAACAAGGACGGAATAGAATGTGCGGAATTACAGGGATATTCCATTTTGATACCGGAAGAAATGCAGATAGCAGGTTATTGAAAGAAATGACTGATGTAATAAGCTACCGCGGCCCCGATGGAGAAGGGTATTTTACAGAAAAGAATATTGGCCTTGGCCACAGAAGGCTTTCTATTATAGATATTACTACTGGCGGGCAACCTATGTATAATGATGATAAGAGCATTGCAGTAGTATTAAACGGGGAGATATATAACTATATTGAACTAAAGGCAGAACTGGTAAATAAAGGACATACTTTTAAAACTGCTTCAGATACGGAAGTTCTAATTAGGGCTTACGAAGAGTGGGGAGTAGATTGCCAAAATAAGTTTAACGGTATGTGGGCCTTTGCTCTATGGGATGACAAAAAGCAACAATTACTATTGTCATGCGATAGGTTGGGTGAAAAGCCACTAAACTATGCCCTATGGGATAATACATTACTATTCGGGTCAGAGATGAAATCTCTTTTCAAGTACGGTGTGCCCAAAGAACCGCAACTTGAATTCCTTGATATATACGTAGTGTTTAAGTTTATACCTGCTCCTCATTCCTTTTATAAGCATGTAAAGAAATTAATGCCCGGGCACTACATTATTGCTAACGTTAATGGTTATAAGGAGTATAAGTATTGGGATATTCTTTCCATAGACGAGGGAAATATGAATACGAATGTTGCAGAGGTATATCAGCAGTTTGAGTCGCTACTGGAAGAGTCTGTGAAAATTCGCATGCGATGCGACGTTCCTTTTGGCGCGTTTTTGAGTGGTGGGCTCGATTCATCATCCATTGTCGCTTTAATGTCTGATTGTAGCCGATTTCCCGTCAATACATTTACAATAGGATATGATGAAAAGGAATTTGATGAGACTTATTTGGCTGGGCTGGTAGCTAAGAAATTCAATACTTCGCACCATGTTGAAAAAGTAGGCCCCGATACTTTCAGCGACGCATTGAGCAGGGTAATACATCATTACGATGAGCCATTCGGGGACTCTTCAGCCATACCAACGGGCTACGTTTCGAAATTTGCTGCTCAAAAAGTAAAAATGGTATTGACAGGTGATGGAGGAGATGAAGCATTATCAGGTTATCCTTCATACCAGGGAATAAAGCTGGCGCAGAGGTATCAGAAATTGCCTATGGCAGTTCAGCAAACATTGCCAAAGGCCCTTAATTTGTCTGCTAAGCTTATGAGGGGAGGTAGCAGGTATAAGTTAAACAGGTATAGTAATCTGGCAAGCTCATCATCGAAAGATTTCAATTACAGGTTGATTGAAAAAAGAGCAAAGCCTGATAGAACAGTTTTGGGCACATTAATTAACCCTGATATAAAAACCTGGAAGGCTGAAGAGTATATTAATGATATGATGAAGGCATGCCCGTATAAAGATGAGTTTTATAAGCAAATGTATGTAGACCTGAAATTTAACCTGCCTAACGATTATCTGGTTAAAGTAGACAGGATGAGCATGGCCTATTCATTGGAAACAAGGCTTCCATTTCTTGACCATAAGTTGATTGAATTTATGGTTGGCGTAGATAAAAATGTAAAGATGAAGGGAATGGAGTGCAAAAGTATTTTGAAGAATACCATCGGGAAAAAGCTGCCGCCTGAGCTGTTGAACGCCTCAAAAAAGGGATTCAGGGTGCCGGTGCGTGAATGGTTCAGAAACCCGGAATTGCAAGCGCAGTTCAACAGTGATATTGATTCGACTGCAGTTTTTAATAAAGAGATTGTAAAGGGATTGCTTAAGGAGAATGCTGAAGCTAAAAGCGATAATGGTAATTTATTGTGGAGTTTAGTAGTGTTGAATAAAATAATAAAGGCATAATAGTGGGAAAGATACTTATCCTTGTACCGGGCGAAAATGCAAGAGGCGGGATAACCAATTATTATTATTCCATAAAAAAGGATTTCCCTGCGAACGTTACCTATTTTTACCGTGGATCAAGAAACTGGCCAAAGAGGTCGAATAGGGCCAGTGAGGCATTCAGGCAATTTACAGACTACTTTAAGTTCATAGGAGTTGTGATGAAAAGAGACGTAGAACTAGTGCAAACCACTACGGCATTTTATTCCAATTCTATATATCGCGATGGGTTATTCCTTTTTATCAGCAGGCTTTTCGGAAAAGAAACAATAGTTTTCTTCAGGGGGTGGGATGATAAATTTGTATACAACATTTCAGGGCTGAAGAAGTATATCTTGCAGAAGACTTTCTTTAAAGCAGATGCGATAATTGACCTTTCGGAACACAATATTGAATACCTCAAGAAAATGGGGTATAAGGGGAAATTATATTTGGAAACTACGTTGGTTGACAGGGCATTGGTTGAGGATATTGATATTGAGAGCCAAATAAGCACACGTTTAAATGCGCCTATTAAAAACATCCTATTCTTATCGCGCATAGAGAAGGCAAAGGGTGTATATAAGTTACTGGAAGTCTTCATGAAAATTAAAAAGACCAACCCTGAGTTTCATTTAATATTTGCCGGTGATGGCTCTGAAACCGAAGCCTTGAAAAATGAGGTTAAAAAGAACAATATTCAGGATGTAGAATTTACCGGGTTTGTAACTGGAGAAGAAAAGAAGAAGCTGTTTTTAAATGCCTCTGTTTTTATTTTTCTGTCAGAAGTTGAGGGAATGCCCAACGCTGTTTTGGAGGCAATGTCTTTTGGCTTGCCGGTTATTACGACAAATGCAGGTGGTATTGCCTCTGTTTTTAGGGATAAGAAAAATGGAAGGCTTGTTGATACTGTCAATACTGATTTTATTTCAGAAAACATCATTAATATAGTAGGCGATAAGGAGACATATACTAATTACAGCCTGACAAATTATAATGAGGCTAAAAATACGTTTTGGTCGGATGTTGTGGCAGAAAGAATGATGAAGATATTTACCACTGTTTTAAACGATAAGTAAGGCTATGTGCGGGATAGTAGGGTTTATAAATTGTGGGAGCAGGAACGAGTTGAACGAAGCCACCGGTGCTATTAAGCATAGGGGGCCTGACGGCTTTAGGGTGGAATGGTTTGATGGTAAAAGAAGCGGATTAGGCCATGACAGGTTATCTATTATTGATTTATCGGAAAGAGGCAAACAGCCCATGTTTGATAAGAACAGCGGGAACTGGATTGTATTGAATGGGGAGATATATAATTACAAAGAGATACGCGGGCAACTGGAACAATTGGGCTATACATTTAAATCAGATACCGATACTGAGGTGATATTACTCGCCTATCATAAATGGAAGGAGAAGTGCCTGGAAATGTTTAACGGAATGTTTGCATTTGCCATATATAACCAGGATTCTGGTGAAGTGTTTGCTGCCAGGGACAGAATGGGAATTAAGCCATTTTATTATTTAAACCAAGGTAAAGGCCTCGCATTTGCATCGGAAATTAAGGGAATACTGAAACTGCAAGATTATAAGAAAGAACCCGATTTAATTGCGTTACAAACACCTGTTCATTATCAAATATCGCCCTATACAGGGTTTAAGAACATATTTAAACTGCCGGCAGGGCATTATTTAAAGTTTAGTGTTGAAAGTGGTTTAACAATTTCGAAATACTGGAACCTTGAGGTTGAAGAAAACGAGATGCCGGAAAATGAGGCGATAGAGAAGCTTGATTTCTTATTGAATGATGCCGTGAGGCTAAATCTTGTTTCTGATGTACCTGTGGGCATAATGTTAAGCGGTGGGCTTGATTCATCAATACTGAGCGCCCTGATGCAACCTAAATTGAATAGTGCTTTGAATTCATTCACTATAAAATTTGAAGAAAAGGATTTAAAACTGCAGGGTAATGTCGATGATTCCTATTACGCCAAGAAAATGGCTGACAAATTCAGGTTTAATCACCGTGAAATAATTGTAAAACCCAATGTTGCGGAGTTATTAGCCAAGTTGGTTTCTCACCTTGAAGAACCTGTTTCCGACCCTGCCGCAATAAATACATACTTAATTTCGGAAGCTGCCCGGGAAAATAATATAAAGGTTTTATTAAATGGAATGGGTGCCGATGAGGTTTTTGGAGGGTACCGTTCATACCTGGCATGCTTGAAAGCTGATAGCTACCAGAAAATCTGCCCTAACCCTTTAAGGCCGCTTGTTGAGTCTCTAATCGCGAAATTGCCAGAGAGTAATAGTAAGCGGAACTATAAATACATGCGCTGGCTGAAGCGGTTTATTGAAGTTGCTTCATTGGGCCAGTTTGAAAGGCAAATGGTTATTAAGAACTCTGCATTAAGGCAAGAGAATTTTAATGAATACTATGCGAATGCAATGCCTTATGATAAAAGTCAGTATTTTTTATTACAAAGAGAGTTGTATAATAGCGTGAATTGCAGCTATCTTACAAAAATGTGTTATGTCGATACAATGTCATATATGACTGACCATAATTTAACATACATGGACAAAGCGACTATGGCAATGGGTATTGAAGGCAGGCCAACGCTGATTGACCACAGGATTGTGGAATTTATGTTCAAATTGAAGCCATCAATGAGGATAAAGGGGAATGTGCAGAAGTATTTATTGAAGAAGGTATCCGAGAAATATATTCCAAATGAGATAATTTACAGGCCCAAGGCTCCCTTTAGTGCCCCTATGCGTGGATGGATTAAAAATGAACTTAAGGAAATGGTTAGCGATATTTTATCAGTTGATTCTATAATCAGAAGAGGAATGTATAACCCGACTTATGTGGCTAAATTGATAACCGATAATACAAAAGGGGTTGAAGATAATTCGCAACTTATTTGGAGGTTGATGACAAACGAGATATGGTTCCGGACATTTTTTAAGTAAGAATTAGTATCAATAGCACCATATTGGACCATTTACGTGAAAAAACAATATCTTAACAGTGTTTATTATATTTGGTAGTGCTTAAAGGCAAGCAAAAATGCAACAATTAACGCAGGAGCTAAAGTCAGGAAAAATGGAAATACTGGAAGTCCCGTTCCCGGTTCTGAACAAGGGATGCATTCTTGTGCGTAATCACTATTCAGTGATAAGCGCCGGAACAGAGGGAAAAACGGTCACCGATGCCCGTTTGGGATACATAGGTAAAGCTAAAAGCAGGCAGAAAGAAGTGAAGCAGGTTATTGACATGATTAAGCAAAATGGCCTGTTGTCGACCTACAAGCTGGTAATGAATAAGCTGGAAGCTCCATCGGCTTTGGGGTATAGTAGCGCGGGAGAAGTAATTGCTTTAGGAGAAGGTGTTACCAGCTTTAAAGTTGGAGATAAAGTAGCTTGCGGGGGCACTGGCGCTTGCCATGCCGATGTAGTTGCTGTGCCTGTAAACCTATGTGTAAAGATTCCGGAATCAGTAGCGCTTAAGCATGCTGCATTTACTACCATTGCATCTATTGCCATACAGGGTATCCGCCAGGCCGATTTGAAGATAGGCGAGAACTGTTTGATAATTGGAATGGGGCTTATTGGGCAATTAACGGCAAAAATTCTGAAGGCATCGGGAATTCAGGCAATCTGCATTGATGTATCAGAAAAACAAGTTGAATTATCAAAAGCAGCAGGAATAGAAAATGTATATATGCGCGATACGGCCGGGCTGGAGGAATTAATTATGAAGTTCAGCAGGGGTAATGGAGTGGATGCAGTTATTATTACGGCTGCAACATCATCACTCGACCCGATTGATTTTGCAGGTAGCGTGGCCAGGAAGAAAGGGAAGGTGATTATTGTAGGTGCTGTTCCAACCGGGTTTGACAGAAGCCATTATTATAAGAAAGAACTGGACCTGAGAATGTCTATGTCCTATGGCCCGGGCCGTGGTGATAGTAACTATGAAGAAAAAGGTATTGACTATCCTGTAGGGTATGTTCGCTGGACAGAAAACCGGAACATGCAAAGCTTTGTTGATTTACTGGCTTCAGGGGCAATTAATATAGAGACTTTAATATCGCACACCTATCCGCTTGAGGAAGCACCGCAGGCCTATGATATGATTTTAACTAAGAGTGAACCATTCAATGGTATTGTTATACAATATGATGAGGCGAAAGTACCATCGGCAAGGGTACAGCTCAGGAATGATAAATTCCCTAAGGAAGAACCTAACATAGGCCTGGTAGGGGCGGGCAACTTTGCCCAGGGAACTCTTTTACCAAATATGAAGGGGCATTGTAATTTTGTAGGCGTAGTGGCCGGAAGAGGTAATATGGCCAAATATGTTGCCGATAAATACCAGTTCAACTACTGCGCTGAATCTGCTGATAAAATATTTAATGATAATGATGTAAATACGGTGTTTATAACTACAAGACATAATTCACATGCAGAGTATGTTTTAAAAGCCATAGAACACTCCAAGCATGTATTTGTAGAAAAGCCACTGGCTTTAAATGAAGATGAATTGACCCGTATATATTCTAAGTATAAAGAAGCTACTGAAAAAGGAACAGCCAAAAACTTAATGGTTGGGTTTAACAGAAGGTTTGCGCCTGCAATTATAGAGATTAAAAAGCTTTTTGCTGATGAAGCAGCAAAATCTATTAATATACGTGTGAATGCGGGAGTTATGCCGCCAGAGCACTGGGTAAACGACCCTGAGATAGGCGGGGGGCGGATTGTCGGAGAAGCATGCCATTTTATTGATTTGGCTATGTTCTTGGCTGGAAGTAGAATTGTTTCTGTTTATGCTGATGCAATGGACGACAGTCACAACCTGGGAAATTCTGCCATAATTAACCTGCGGTTTAAAAATGGAAGTGTGGCTGCTATAAGTTATTTTTCAAATGGCAACAAAAAAATGTCCAAGGAAAAAATTGAGGTTTTTTGTGGCGGAGTTGTAGCAAAGATTGATGATTTCAAAAGTTTGACTATATATGATAAATCTGTAAGGAATATAAGTTTAAACGGACAGGATAAAGGCCACAATAATGAAGTATTGTGTTTCCTTGATGGTATTTCAAAAGGGTTGCCAGCACCAATATCATTCGAGGATTGTTACGTAAGTTCCCTTGCCACTCTTAAAGTTCTGCAAAGTATTAAAGAAGGCAGGAAAATTGAGATTGAGTAATGACCACTGAGGAATCTTTTAAGCGGTTAGAGCGATATCTGATTAAAGAAGAGTATAAAGGATACGACCCTTACGACACACTAAATTCTTTTGTTCCATTTAAAATATCAGGCAAATGGAGCCCTGTATTGGCCATTCAATTTCAGAAGCGCAATCCCATTAATATCAGGCCGCTAATAGGGGTAAAGAAAGAGATTAACCCTAAAGCATTCGGATTGTTTCTACAGGCATATTCAATTTTGTATAGAAAAACTCAGAAGAAGGAGTACCTGGAAAAAGCGGAGTACTTTTTTAATTGGCTGAATACTCATTATTCCGAAGGGTATTCGGGAAAGTGCTGGGGCTATAATTTTGCATGGGCAAGTCCGCAAAAGTATATGAAGCCATACCTTCCATCTGCGGTGGTGACAGGCTTTGTTGTAAAGGGGCTTTTCGAGTTTTATAAAATATCTCAAAAAAAGGAAATTCTTGATTTAATGGAAAGTGCCTGTTTGTTCCTCGATAAGGATTTGGAAAAATACAGCGATGAAACCGGGCTAAGCATTAGTTATACTCCCATTCAAAAAGATGTTTGCTACAACGCCAGTTTGCTGGCAGCCGAAGCATTTGCAAAACTATATTCCATAAATAAAAATGAATTGTATAAAGATATAGCCGTTAAAGCAGTTGAATTTGTAATAAAGAGGCAACAGGATGATGGCTCGTGGAACTATAGTCGTGACTTAACCACAAATAAAGAACGTGTACAAATTGATTTTCACCAGGGCTATGTGTTGGAGAGTATATTTGAAATAAAGAATGTATTGAGTATAAATAATGAGAAGTGGGAGAAAGCAATAAGGGCAGGTTTGACTTTTTATAAAGAAAAGCAATTTCACGGTAACGGAAGGTCATATTGGAGGCTCCCTAAAGACTATCCTGTAGATATTCATAACCAGGCCCAGGGTATAATTACTTTTAGTAAGTTAAAGATGTATGGAAGCGATTATGGCTCTTTCTCTCAGAAAATATGTAATTGGACTATAGAGAATATGCAATCGGAGAAAGGCTATTTTTACTACCAGCTATTTAAGACTCATGTGCATAAAATTCCATATATGCGCTGGTCGCAGGCATGGATGTTCTTAGCTTTTGCAAACCTGGAGTAAATGAATAGAAAAAGCAATTTTGTTAATACCAAGCGACTCGTATTATGAAAATAGGATTTTATCTATCACATCCGGCCCATTTCCACCTGTTTAAGAATATAATTAAAGACCTAAGACAACGGCATGATGTTTTTGTAGTGTATAATAAAAAGGATGTGCTGCATAACCTTATTGCTGATTCTGATTTTGCAAATATAAGCAGTGAAATAAAAACTAAGGTAAAGGTATCGAGCAAAGCAGGTTTGCTTATACAATTTAGTTTAAAGGTATTGGGTGCATACAGGATATTCAGGAAGCAAAAGGCAGATGTAATTGTCGGTACCTCTATTATAATTGCAATGCTGGGGAAGTTATTACATTTTAAAAGCATTATTGTAAATGAAGATGATTTTGATATTGTAAAAAAGACAGCCGATTTTGGGTACCCATACGCCGACACAATTTTAGCCCCATCGGTATGCAGAACAACCCACTTTGACAAGAAGACAGTTAAGTATGAGGGGTATCATGAATTGGCCTATTTACATCCTAACCATTTTACTCCGGACAAATCGGTAGTTGAAAAATATTTTCCTGCCAATCAAACTTATTACATCATTCGTTTCGTAAAGTTGGCTGCGCATCACGATGAGGGAATAAAAGGTATTAATAGCAAAATCGCTACGGAAATTGTAAGGATTTTATCTCCTTATGGAAAGGTGTTTATCACCAGTGAAAGGAAACTGGAGCCCGAACTGGAGGGTTACAGGATAAATATTAACCCGATAGATATGCACCATGTAATGGCTTTTGCAGCACTCTACATTGGCGACAGCCAGACAATGGCGGCAGAAGCGGGGGTGCTAGGTGTACCCTTTATTCGGTTTAACGATTTTGTGGGAAGGATTAGTTACCTTAATGAATTAGAGAATAAATATGAACTCGGATACGGAATTAAAACAGAAAACGTACCCGATTTATATACTACAATCAGAAAGTTAACTGAGACGAGTGGAATTAAGGAATTATTCCAGGAAAGAAGGAAACGCATGATGGCTGAGAAAATAGATGTTTCCTTATTTATGTCATGGTTTATTGAGAATTATCCCCAAAGTTTAGAAATGGTGACCCAAAATCCTTCCTACCCGGATAAGTTTAAATAAGCACTAAAGAGTGAACTATAACTGCACCTTAAAAGTCTTTAACCAGATATTAAAGATAAATACCCTGAATATTACCTGGTCATAGGGCTTTTGCTGTTTAATAAACTGGTCGTAATATTCAAGTAGTGCTGAGCTTAGAATTCCTTTGGTATTATTAACTGCCTCGGATATATGCTGCCTGACAGCTTCCGCATGGTTCCTGATAAAGGTTTCATCAGGGGCTGAGAATCCGATCTTATCGTGCCTGTTTCGTATTTCTTCGGGCAGAATATTTTTCATGGCTTCCCTTAGAATTGCCTTCGTTTCCCCATCCCGTATTTTAAAATCATCGGGTAAAGAGTAAACAAAGTCTACCAGGTCGAAATCGAAAAAGGGAAGCCTGCTTTCAGTAGAGTTCATCATGGAGTTCCGGTCTTCAGAATGTAACTGGTAAGGAATGCTCGTCTTTAGTATCTGTTCAAGCGATTCTTCACTAACCGACATGGTTTCCTTTTCCCAGGTATTGTATTTTCTGAAAAACTCATCGGTTACAAATTTTCCGCTTATGTTTTTTCTGCTGAAAAGCGTTATGTAAAATGATAATAGGGATGTTTTAATAAAACTCTTGTTATGTTTACGGGAATATGCAGACACTTCACGGATGAGTTTTAAGAATTGGAGGTTTTTAAGTAAATCAGAAAATCTTTTGTAAAAAAAGTTTACATACCCCGCAAGAAACTCGTCTGCTCCCTGACCATCGAGCATTACTTTTATATTATTCTTATGTGCCGCCTCGAACAATTTAAATTCTGCGAAATGAGAGCCGCTAAGTATAGGCTGGTCCTGGTGGTAAATAATATCACCAATTGTATCTAATGTAACCAGCTCCGACATGTCAGGTTTTACTTCAATCAGGGTATATCCTGTTTTTTTAATCACCACATCCAGGTATACCCTTTCACTTATCTCGCTTTCATCAAAACAAACCGAAATAGCCCGTATATGTTCATTTTTTTGCTCTTTCAGCATAGAAAGAATAGATGAGCTGTCAACTCCCCCTGAAATACATGCCCCGACCTCAACATCAGAACGCAACCGAATTTTTACTGCTGTATCGAACAAGCTCTTGAACTTCTGTGCCGAATCAGAAAAGGAAATTGTTTTATTCTTTTTAATGTTTTCAATAGAATAATATTTCTTTATAGTGTATGTATGATTGGTTAAATTGTAATACATATTGCACCCGGGTGGTAAAACCGATACATTTTCAAAGAGCGTATCTTTCCCTGTATTCAGTCGGGCTTCTACCAGGTAATTCCACGCCTCCTTGTAATTTAACCGCGGTTGAAATTCCGGAAACACAGTAAACTGCTTAATTTCTGAGCCAACAAGGAACATATCAGGCAACGATACATAGTTAAATGGCTTTATGCCAAAACGGTCCCTGCTGCAAAAGAATATGTTTTGCTTTATATCGTAAAGGACAAAGGACCACATTCCATTAAACCGGGAAACACAATCATCGCCCCACTTGTCATAAGCTGCAAGTATAACCTCTGTGTCAGAAGTAGAGTTAAATGTATACCCGGCAGCAGACAATTCATTCCTGATTTCAATATAATTGTAAATCTCGCCGTTATATATCAACACAAACTTGTCAAAGTAGTGCATAGGCTGGAATGCATGCGCTGAGGTATCAATTATGGAGAGCCTTCTGTGTCCTAATGCGCAATTATTACCAAGGTAATATGCGCCATGGTCTGGCCCGCGATGAATTATTTTACTATTCATCGCCTCAATCAGCTCATGTGGTATGGGCTGATTTTTCTTATTGACTATAGCTGAAATTCCACACATAAATATGGTTCAATAATTACCATATCACATTGATTATCAAAATCATTTAAATAGCCGGGATACCTAAGTAGGCGCCAAAAGTACTATATTTGCGCAATTTGATGGGAATACGATGGAAAACCTGGTATTAGCGGAGGCGGGTAAGGAGGCTTGTGAGTATATTAAAACATATGCAGATTTAAAGTCTAAAGAAACACTGGTTGTTTCTACCGTAACCCCATTTAATATCTTAAGTAACCCCAACGATATCAATACAATTGTAAATTTGTGGACAGTTAATGATATCAGGTTTATTAATAAATTTTTTGAGGCGGTTAATTCCAGGTTAGAAAATGGTGGTACATTTATCGGGTGCTTTGAGACCTTTTCGGCAAGAAAGGAAAGAAAAAAAGTGAACAAAATTCCTGTTGTGCGAAGTTTCTATTTTGGATTTGAATTTGTCTTCATGAGGGCTTTTCCTAAATTAGCAGGCTTTAAAAAAGTATACTTTTTTGTAACCAAGGGTAAGAACAGGCTCCTTTCCAAGGCAGAGGTATTAGGCAGGCTTGTAAGTTGCGGATTCAGGATAGATGATTATAAAACTATAAACGGGTTATTATATTTTGTTGCCAGAAAGGAAAAAGAGCCCGATTTTAATATGACACCAAGTTACGGCCCATTATATAAGATGCCCAGGGTAGGCAAGAATGGTAAGATGATAAAGATATATAAGTTCAGGACCATGCACCCATATGCCGAATATTTACAGGATTATATACTTGGGTTGAATGGTTACGCCGAAAGCGGCAAACCTGCAGGCGATTTCAGGTTAACCCCTTGGGGTAAATTTTTTCGCAAATACTGGATAGATGAATTTCCTCAACTGATAAATGTATTGAAGGGAGATATGAAACTGGTAGGAGTTAGGCCAATAAGCCAGCGTTATTTTAATGATATTCCGGCCGATTTACAGGAACTAAGATTAAAGCAAAAGCCCGGTTGTATTCCTCCGTACGTTGCACTAAACAAAAAGGCAAATGTTAATAGTGTGCTTGATGCTGAAAGAGAATACCTGGAGGCAATTCAAAAACACCCTTACACCACCGATATTAAGTATATGTTCAAGGCCTTGTTTGTAATTGTTTTTAAAGGAAAAAGAAGCGCGTAATGAGTAATAGGTTGAGCCTTTAATAATGAATGGTTTTATGAAAGCAGTTTTCAGATATTTAAATGGTTTTTTAATAGTTTCGGCGGCAACGCTTTTGATTACCTCTTGCGCTTCAAGGAAAAACCTTGTTTATTTCCAGGACAGTAACCAAAAACATACAGATTCACTAAAGAAATACTCGCTTGTTTACAGGCCCGGAGACCTTTTATCTATTTCAGTTTCATCGTTGGATATGGAGGCAGCCAAGCCATTCAACTTACCTGTAGTAGTCTATAATTCAAACAGTAAAGTAGCCACAGGCACGCAAGAACAACAAGGATATTTAATAGATGCCAACGGAATGATAGATTTTCCCGTGCTTGGCATGATTAAGATAGCAGGAATGGACCGTACAGCGGCTATACTTTTTCTTAAAAGCAAGATACAGAGTTATCTTTCAGACCCTATGATAAACATTCGGTTACTGAATTTTAAAATTACCATACTTGGCGATGTTAAAAGCCCGGGAACATTTACAGTGCCCGATGAGAAAATTACGTTACCTGAGGCTCTTGGATTAGCCGGTGATTTGGAAATTACCGGTGTGCGCAAGAATGTGCTGGTTGTAAGAGAACTTGACGGAGTAAGAACATATACCAGAGTTGATCTGACAACCCAGGACGTATTCAATTCGCCTGTATACTATTTGTGCCAGAACGATGTGATTTATATACAACCGAACCGAACAAAAGTGAATTCATCGGTATATAATAATACAAGTGCGGAAACATTTATTTCATTGGCCTCGTTGCTTATTACCATTATAACCTTTGTAAAGATTCAATAAATGGAAGTGAAGCATAATAAGCATTCGGCCGATACGCTTGAACAGGAAGTTAGTTTAAGGGAAATAATAGACAAATACCGGGCAAAGTGGTACTGGTTTGTTATTGGCGCTACTATTTCAGTTTCAATTGCCTTTTTCTCTCTCAGATATACAGTGCCTTTATACGAGGCAGCAGCTTCCATTTTAATAAAAGATGAAAATAAGGGAGGCCCGCTATCTGAATTATCGGCCTTCCAGGACCTTGGAACGTTAAAAGGGGTTAACCAGGATAAGGATAATGGAATATCTATTTTAAAGTCGAGGGCTTTAATGATACTTGTGGCTAAGGAACTGCGGTTGAATGTTACATATTCTGTTAAGGAAGGTCCTGTTTACAAGGAAAAATATATTGAACCCCCGGTACATATAAGGTTCATTTCAGGCGATTCATCTATTTATGATGTAGAGCTGGCATACATAATTTCACCGGAGTCTCGGACAAGGTTTATTTTAAAAAATGCGAAGGGAGTTTCGCAGGGAGAAAAATCGTTCGGAGAAGAAATAATGACCGCAGCAGGGAAAATAGTTATTACTGCCGATACCAGCCAGGTTAGCGATATTTTAGGTAAAGACGTAATGATAAGCATTATACCACTGAAAACAGTGGTAGATAATTACAGGGGTGCCGTACAGATTAACCCGTCCGATAAAACATCAAACGTAGTTGAAATAACCCTGAGAGATGCTGTAAAGGAAAAAGCGGTTGATATTATAAATAATTTAATAAAGCAATTTAATGCCGATGCTATTGCAGATAAAAACCAGGTATCGAAGAATACCTATGAATTTATTAATGAGCGTATAAAATTTATTACCGCTGAATTATCAGACGTTGAAAACGATGAGGAAACATATAAAACCAAACATAAACTGGTTGACGTTGTTTCCGAGGCCGGCCTGTTTTTGCAGTCGGGCAGCGAGAACGAAACAAGCATAGTTGACGCTAATACCCAGATGAGTATTGCTGATTATATGTATGATTATTTAATAAAGCATTCCGATACAAATGATTTAATACCTGCTAACCTCGGATTTTCTGATCATTCCATAGAGGCCATGATTGCGAATTACAATGAACTGGTATTGCAGCGTAACAATATTCTGAAAGGTTCAAGTGAAAAAAACCCCATGGTTGTGAATTTAAATGCCCAACTGGTGAGTCTTAAGCAGAGCCTGAAGCAGAGTTTGTATAACCTTAAGGAATCGCTTGCCATTAAAGTAAAACAACTTAACGGACTTGAATCGAACATAAATTCTAAAATAGCCGATGTGCCCAAATATGAGAGGGAATACCGTGTGCTTGACCGCCAACAGCAAATAAAAGAGGCGCTGTATTTATACCTGCTTCAAAAAAGAGAGGAAACGAATATTGCCATGGCTGTGGCAGTTTCCAATACAAAAATAATCGACGGCGCATATTGTAACGGAAGTACGGTGTATCCGAATAAGAAGATGATGTACCTGGCATCGTTGTTATTAGGATTAATAATTCCTGTTATTCTTATTTATATACTTGGCTTACTTAATAATAAAGTAAAAGGTATAAAGGACATTGATAAATTGAGCATACCTGTGATAGGTGATATACCTCAGTCTGATTTAAAAACAAAGATTATTGTGGCTGAGGGCTTAAAGTCTAATTCCGCCGAGGCTTTCAGGTCGTTACGTACCAATATTAATTTCATGCTGGGTAACGTAAAGGAGAAAGGGAATACCATATTTATAACATCGACAATAGGTAAAGAGGGAAAAACATTCATATCTATTAACCTGGCTTTGGCACTGGCTATTTCAGGCAAAAAAGTATTACTTATGGGTATGGATTTAAGATCGCCCAAGCTTCTCGATTATATAGGCTTGCCGAATGGTTCAGGTATTACAAATTTTATTACCGACAGGAATATTACTGTTAAAGAAGTTATAAGCAGGTTACCCGGTGCTGAAAATGTAGATTTAATCCCCTCGGGCCCTATTCCGCCAAACCCAGCTGAACTTTTAATGAATAGCCGGCTGGAAGAATTGTTTGATGCCGTAAAAAAAGAGTATGATTATATTGTTGTTGATACAGCCCCGGCCGGAATGGTTACCGATACCCTGCTGTTAAACGAATATGCTGATTTATTCATTTATGTAATAAGAGCACACTTCCTTGATAAAAGGCTCCTTAATCTTCCACACATGTTCTTCAGGGAAAAACGACTTAAAAACATGGCAATACTTGTAAACGGTACCAAGCATAAAGTAGGCTATGGTTACGGCTATGGTTATGGCTACGGTTACGGCGGCCAGCCCACTCCACCCTGGTGGAAACGTATGTTCTGAGGCCATTAGCGGGCGTGTTAACAGCTGATTCCTTGTTATTTAAAGTTTTTTTATTACCTTTATCCTTTAAATTCTATTGGTAACTGTATAATAAACGCCCATTGAGAAAGTACTATATAAAAAAATACCTGAGCGGGATTCTGATTATTGCAGGGTTAAGTTGTGCCAATGCACAATATACAAGGGCAACCTGGACGGTTGGATTAGGTTTTAATGTTACCGCAGACGCGCGTGCAGGACAATTATTTAATCCTTCCGATAACTGGAATATAGTGCCCTACCCATCAAGAATTTGGGGGGAGCGGTACATTAAGAACGGGTTCAGTTTTGAACTTGCTGCCAGTATGAATAATTTGGCCAGCAATAAATACTTTGAGGGCTCACTAAGTACCGAAGCAAGAACTTACTTTGCGGTTGATGCCGATTTTAAATATTACATTAACGAGCTTTACGGTAATAACGGTGGCCATTTCGATCCATATCTCTTATGGGGCTACGGTGTTGGCTATATTTCGCCAAACGACGGAGTTATACAGCCGGGAGGGTATCCTACTGCTACCACCGGTGGAATGTATAATCTTGGAATCGGATGTAATGGGTGGATAAATAGCAGCTTTGGCATAAACCTGCAGATAGAAAGTAAATGGGCTTTCAGAAATCAATTATCCTCAGATGTTCAGTATGCATTGGGTGTTGTATACCGTTTTGGCGGGAACAACAGTGGTAGTTCACCCGATGCTGGCCCTTCAGCTTCACCGGGGTATAATGTTTTAAACCACTTACAGTCGCAGTTTATACATACAGCCTGGATTGCTGGAGTAGGTTCAAATATAGTAGCTGATCCCGGTAGCCAGTTTAGCGGCCTTTTCGACGCGAAAAATAACTGGAACTGGGCCGGTACTCCACTCAGGCTAAGTATTGAAAGATTATTTCTTCATGGTTTTGGCCTTGAACTTGCAGGTGCTTTTAATAAATATGAAGTTGGTAAAATTGAGAACGGAGACGCTGTACTCGGCGAGTTAAATTATTACTCAGTAGACATGAACGTGAATTATCACTTCAGGGTACTTTTTAAGAAAGAAATGGATTGGTTCGACCCATATGTGCTCGGTGGTTATGGCTATACTCAAATACAGCCGTTAAACGGGTGGACTCATAACCTGGGTTTAGGGTTTAATTTCTGGATTAATGACGTATTGGGTATTAACCTGCAAAGTATGGCCAAATGGGGTTATATTAATGGTGTTTCAAATACCCTTCAACATTCAGCCGGTATTGTTTACAAGTTCGGGCAAAACGATACTTCTAAAAAGGCAGGGGAAGCTTCAATCCTATAAGTTAAGTCAGCTAATTAAAGTGAGAGACCATTAAATGTGGGTCATGTAACTTGATTGCCTCAATTTAGCTGCTGTGAAAAGAAGAATACGGAAACTTTAAAAGTAAACCTTAACTCCCTGCAAGTAATTAACAGAGCGTACTATTGAATTACCAGCTTGCCATTTGAAACAAGTTTTCCTTCCATTGTAATAACCCTATATAAATAAACTCCGGCAGGGCTGTTGCTTAAATCAATCTTTATAGAAGCTGAATTAATAGCAGAAGTATAAGCTTCCTGGCCCAGCATATTATAAACCTCAATATAGCTGTTAGCGACTAGCTGTTGGCCATTAACCAGTTGAACACTGAATATCCCATTGTTGGGATTTGGAAAAACAGATACGCTCGCAGTAACTGCTGCCATATTTTTTATACCTAAAGGGGTGGGCATTAATTCACGGATGACGTTGTTTCCGACATCAGCTATGTAAATATTACCCGATTTATCTACTGCAAGACCCGCAGGATTATTTAACTCGGCGGAAGTCGCCGGCCCTCCGTCACCAGTATAACCAGCCGTTCCGTTCCCGGCAATTGTTGTTATAATACCACCTGTGCTTACTTTCCTTATCAGGTTGTTGTCATTGTCAGCAATGTAAACATTGCCTGAGCTATCTACTGCTACTCCGTCGGGGAAATTTAATTCTGCCGAAGTTGCAGGGCCACCATCACCGCTATATCCGGCTGTTCCGTTCCCGGCAATCGTTGTAATAATACCAAGGCTGTTTACCTCGCGTATGCGGTTGTTATTGAAATCAGCAATATAAATATTGCCGGCAGCATCCGCTGCAATATCGGCCACTGCATTTAATTCTGCTGAATCAGCCGGTCCTCCGTCACCGCTAAAACCAGCTGTTCCATTTCCTGCAACAGTTGAAATAATACCTGCTTTATTTACTTTACGTACACGATTGTTTGAAAGGTCGGCAATAAAATAATCACCTAATGTGTCGAACGCAAATCCATCAGGGGCATTCAGTTCGGCAAAAAAAGCGAAACCGCCATCACCACTGTATCCTGCTGTTCCGTTCCCTGCAATAGTTGAAATAATGCCGGTTGTCTTAACGTAACGGACATCATTATTATATCCCTCAGCAATATAAAGATCACCTGCAAGGTTCATGGCAGCGCAATATGGATGATTTAAGGTTGCAGCTGTTGCTAACCCGCCATTCCCTGAATTACCCGCTACTCCAGTTCCTGCTATGGTAGAAATTAAGCCTGAAGTATTTACCATTCTAATGCGGTTATTTTCAAAGTCGGTTATATAAACATTACCTGCAGTATCTACTTTTACCGCTTCAGGATTATTAATTTCTGCTACAGTGGCAGCTACGCTGTCACCATTGTAACCGCCAACCCCTGTTCCGGCAAACGTACTTATAATATAAGTTTGTGACATACAGGTATTTACACCTAATGCTAAACTTAATAATATAGTTAACCTAATAGTATTTTTCATGGCTTTGTAATGTCTTTTTTCGTTATTTCATTGATTAACAGTAACATTATACGTAGAATATAGAAGATTGTTTCATTTTTTTTACCCTTTCAATTCCTTCAACAACTTTGCCAAGTATAGCTTACAGACTTGTTCAAGGTAAAAATAGATAGCTTTCTTTTGCGTAAAATGATGGAAAGGAATAGTTAATAACATTAAGAGCTTAATATCCTTAAAGTTATGTATAAATATTACTACTGCCAACAGCAACTTAATTGCCATCGCAAGCCAGTATAGAATAATAATGAATACTACGACAGCGGCTGTATAGTTGCCACTTCGCTTAAATCAAAACTTTGGTGCTCGTTGGTAATACTGTCTATTACCGTAACTACCACTTTCAGCGGAAAAGGCTGAATATCCTGCTCAAGGATTTTACCCGAACAATGTTCGCCGCTGAATGTTTGTAAGGAAATAAGGTTTTTACCCTCGCGGTACAATGACTCGATATAGTCTGCTGCCGCTTCAATCACTCTTCTTGAATTACTTCGCATACTTTATTTATGTAATGGGTTTGTGATTATAAAGTTAGCGAGGAGAGTAAAGAATTCTACCCAGGGTGTTCCGGGGTAATTAACAGGGTTATTGACAAAAAAACAGTTATGAACAAAAAAACAGACTACCCTTAAAGGCTACTTCTGTAAAGGCAAAGATGGTTTGTTAACGTAGGGGTAATGTATTGCCTTATTCGCACACCCATTCTAAATAATAGGTTTCCTTAAATCGAGAGCAAAAAACAGGCTCTGCCTGCTGCCTGCTATTTTAAGCCGTACTTATTCATATACTCTTTATAGAGAGCAGTCTGCACACTGGTAAGCTGAATGTTTCTGCCCATAATAAAGGCCCAGAGGATATTATTGGTCTCCATGTCAAGCGCATCGCCAGAGGAGACAATAATAGTAGCGTCTTTGCCTTCTTCAATACTGCCAAGGTGAGAATCAATGCCCAATATTTTAGCCGCATTTAAGGTTATGGCTTGCAGTGCTTCTTCCTTGCTTAAACCATAAGCAGCAGCGGTACCAGCCATAAAAGGAAGGTTGCGTGTTGCATTCTGTTCCATGTCTCCGGCAGTACCCAGGCAAAAAAGTATGCCTGCTTTTTGCAACTCATAAGGTAGTTTGTAGGTTTCATCTACATCGCCCTCTGGTCTTTCAGGCTGGCTGTGCAGCCTTCTTATAATAACAGCTATGTTATTTTGTTTCAAAAAATCGGTAATCATCCATGAATCGAGGCCGCCTACCAATACTATTTTAGAAATGCCATAATTTTTAACCAACGTTATAGAGGCAAGTATTTCCTTGGCCGATTCCGCATGTATGAACAAGGTTTCGGTACCATTGAAAATACCACGCATGGCTTCCATTTTTATATCAGTCTCTTCATGTGTCTTCTGCTCCATATAGGCATGCGCATCGGCAAAAAACTTTTGAATGAGTTGTACTTCTTTATCATAATTTTTATTGTCGGCATAGCCACCCATCTGGTCTTCATTCAGGCGGATCCTTCTGTGCATACGCGGCCAGTCGAGGTGAACGCCATCATCGGTTTTAATAGTTGCATCCTGCCAGTTCCATGCATCAAGGCTAACAACCGACGATGTACCCGAAACCAATCCGCCACGGGGAACTATTTGTGCAGTAAGCACGCCATTAATACGCACTACAGGAGTAATTTTTGAATCGGTGTTGTAGGCAATAAGCGAGCGCAATTCAGGATTAAATGCTCCTATATCGGCTACATCTGTCTCCGCGCGTACCGACTCGGTTTCTACCAAGCCAAGGGTGCAATTGGGTGCAATAAAGCCGGGATAAATCTGCTTGCCCATGCAATTGATGGTAGTATCGTAGCTTCCGTTTTCAACCCTCGACGTACCGGCATCGGCCACTAAAACAATCTTGCCGTTTTTAATGCCTACCAGTCCGTTTTGAATTACTTTACCATTGCCTATATGTATAGTGCCATTGGCCAGTAAAATGCTTTTTGTTTCAGGCTTTGCCGGAATTGGTTGTTGTGCAAATGCTGTGAAGCTTATGCATGCAAAGGTTACCAGAAGGAACTTTTTCATGTTGTTTATATAATGAGTTTTAATTTCTTTCAAGTTTAAATTATTGGGGCTGAAGCCCATATTTTCTATGGAATTCAATAGCCCCCGACTTAAGTCGGGGGTTACAAAGTCCACAATATTGGCGGGCTTTAGCCCAATACGCTGTTTCATGTCAGAAGTAAACATCCTGGGTTATGATTTTCTTCTTCTTGGCCTTGCCTGTACTCCTGTTTGCGGCCTTCCGGCTTCTTTCAGTACAAGATTCACTAAGTAGGCTCTTTCATCGGCTATTTCCTTGCGCATATTCATATCATCCTGCCTGTCGAATTCGCAAATACCGTCAACAAAAGTTTTATCGGCCATTGTATAAACCGACAGCGGGTTACCCGACCATAGAACAAGGTCAGCGTCTTTGCCCACTTTTATGCTGCCTGTATGCGCATCGAGGTGCAATAGTTTGGCAGGGTTAAGGGTAACCGTCCTCCATGCCTGTTGTTCGGTAAGCCCTCCGTACTTCACTGTCTTGGCTGCTTCCTGGTTAAGGCGGCGCTGCATTTCATCGTCATCGGAATTAATGGCGGTTACAACTCCCATTTTGGTTGTAATGGCAGCATTAAATGGTATGGCTTCCATAACCTCCATTTTATAGGCCCACCAGTCCGAGAATGTTGAAACTCCTATATGCTCAGCCGCTAATTTATCCGCCAGTTTATAGGCCTCAAGCCCGTGTGTAAATGTGTTCATATGGAAGTGCATAGAATCGGCCACATGCATAAGCATATTTATTTCCGACTGCACATAAGAGTGACAGGTAATGAACCTTTCCCCGTCAAGTATCTGTGCAAGGGCCTCCATTTGTAAATCTCTTCTGGGAGGATCCTCCGCTGTTTTTTTTAGTTTGTACAGGTTCATTGCTGCCTCGTATTCTTTTGCTTTAGTAAACCTGTCATAATAAAATTGCTCAACACCCATGCGCGATTGAGGGTAGCGTACTACAAACTCATCGCCCCAGTTCGATTGCTTAACATTTTCTCCCAGCGCGAATTTTATAAACGGAACAGCATATTGTATTTTCATCTGTTCAGGTGTCATTCCCCAGCGCAGTTTTATAATACCACTTTGCCCGCCAATAGGGTTAGCAGAACCGTGCAACACCTGGCAGGCCACCACGCCACCGGCAAGGCTTCGATAGATTGATATATCTTCCGAATTCAATACATCGCCTATGCGCACTTCCGCGCTGCAGCCTTCGCCGCTTTCATTTACCGGTCCGCTTACTGCTATGTGCGAGTGTTCGTCTATAATTCCTGCTGTTAAGTATTTACCTGTACCATCAATAACGGTTGCTTCTTTAGGCACCGAAAGGTTTTTACCAATAGCTTCTATCTTTCCGTCTTTCACATACACATCGGTATTCATAAGGGCGCTGTCGCCTTCACCGGTCCATACCGTGGCATTGCGTATAACAAATTGTTTGCATGCTTTTTGTATAGAATCTTCTTCATCTTTAGTTCTGCCATAGGCCTGGAAAGGATAACGCACATCATCGAGTGAGGGAACGATAACTGCAGGTTCTTTATTGGTATCGGGCGGGGCAGGACTTGCAAAAGTAGCTTGCCATGTAAGGCTTTGGGTGCCTTCCATTCCTGTTCCGCTTATGGTTTTATAATCCGATGAAAGCAACCCGTTTAATTGCAATGCATATATACTATCGGCCTTTGACCTAAAGGAAATTGTAACCATAGGATTGTACACATGGAAGTAGGCCTGCATATTGCGCTTCTGTGCGTCAACAACGGTGGCAACAGGGTTATTTACATCTCCGCGAACCATTACAGTATAGGTTTGGTTCCCATTAATGGTAAGGTTATAATTACCACGTAAATCAATATTGGTGGTATCGTTCACCTGGTAGGGCGCGCCTTTAATCCAGTTGGAATAAATGGTTGTGCCTTGTTTGAAAATATCGCCCGAGGTGATGATAAAGTCAGCCATCATGCCTTTTTTCAGCGAACCTATTTTATCCTCCATGTGCATCATTTCAGCGGGAGTGTATGTCAGGGCCTTTAAAGCAGTTTCAGGTGTAAGCCCGTATTTCACCGCCTTGCGCACATTCGCCCAGAACATGTTTTTGTCTTTCAGACCATCAGCTGTAAGTGCGAATGTTATACCGGCTTTTTCCATAGCTGCAGTATTGAGCGGAGCCATTTGCCAGTGCATAAGGGTCGATAAAGAAACCATCATAGCATCATAAGGGTCCTCAACACTTGGCCTGTCAGGGTAATTAACAGGAACTATAAATTCCTTGCCTGTTGCCTTTACCGCGTCGAGTAATTGGTACTCGTCGCAGTCGCCTTTAATAATATAGTTCACATTGAACTCGCGCGCGATTTTATCGGCCCGTAATACAGAGAGTTTATCATCAACCGCAAAAATCTGTGGCAGCGATTGCAGCGCATTAAACGCATCGAGAGATATATTGTATTCCGTTTTGTGCTTGGCATTTTTATACCATTCAGCATCAAGGTAGGTTTGGCGCAATACTCCAATAGCACCCATTAAAGATGTAGGGTATTCCTGGGTCGATGAGCCTTTGTTCAGTGAATAACCGGCAGCAGCTTTACCTGCAATTACAGCTTCATTGTCGTTAGTATCGGCAAGAGTTACCAATGCAAAAGAGCCTTGTGCAATTCCATCGTGATAGGAGGTGAGTGCCACTCCAAAACCAAGGTTACGGTATTGGGCGGCATCGGCAGGGCTAGCATGAAAAGCGTCTTCCGCATTTACCTGTGAACGAATTGCCTGGTTCGAACTGAATGCACCGGGTGTAGAGCTCTTCATTTGTGGAAAAGGTCCCCGCATTGGGCGCTTATCGGGTGTAATAACAGGCATGCCGTATGAAGTATATAGGTCTATAAATGAAGGGTAAATGGTTTTACCCTTACAATCGTATGTAACCGTTCCTTCGGGCAGGGTTATTCCGGTTCCGGCATCAACTATAACACCGTCGTGTACCAACAGGGTGGCATCGTCAATTACATGGGAATAGTCCTGGTATATGCGCGCATGAGTAAAGGCATAGTAACTGTGGCGTATATCGTGCGTGCCGTTAACGGGGAATGTCTGTTGTGCTTTTGCTGCAAAAGCAAATAACGCAAACAGGCATATGGGGTAAAGTATCTTTTTCATTCGTTGGGAATATGCAAATTGGGGCGCAAAGTAAGCAAGGCTATACCAATTTTGCTAATTTTGTTTCCTAAATTTCAAACCTCATGAGTAGCTTATATGGTGCAATAATGCCTGTCCACTCCATCATCCGCTGGATACTATTGATATTACTGCTTACAGCTATTGTAAAATCGTTGCAGGGCATGATGTCGAAAAAGGCTTACGGCCCATCTGATAATAAAATAAGCCTGTTCCTTATGATATCGGCTCATACCCAGTTGCTTGTGGGTATTTTGTTATACTTTGCAAGTCCGCATGTAATGTTTACCGGCGATATGATGAAAAACAATGTTGCCCGCTTCTTCACCATGGAACATTCGGTGATGATGATACTTGCCATTGTACTTATTACCATTGGCCGCATATCTTCTAAAAAAGCCGCTACCGACGCGGCTAAATTCAAAAAGTCGTTCTGGTTTTTCTTTATTGCCTTGCTGGTTATATTGGCCGCTATTCCGTGGCCGTTTATGCAGGTTGCAAAAGACACCGCCATCGGCTGGTTTTAATAGTGGCATTGCATGATTGAGCGTATCAGGGGAAAGGAGAAAGCTATTTTAGTGGGCGTATGCCATAAGGACCAGCGCAGGGAACAGTTACAGGAATACATGGATGAGCTGACTATGCTTTGCAATACGGCAGGAGCTACTCCGATTAAAATATATACCCAGAACCTTCATCACTTCGACCCTGCTTTTCTTATAGGTAGCGGTAAGGTAAACGAGATAAAAAAGTTTATTGAAGAGAATAAAGAAGTCGACCTGGTAATATTCGACGACGAGCTTTCTCCTTCGCAACAGCGCAACCTTGAAAAAGAGTTTAAGCGTAAAATACTGGACCGCACCGGCCTTATACTCGACATATTTGCCGACCGTGCCCAAACAGCCTATGCCAAAACACAGGTTGAGCTGGCGCAATATGAATACCTGCTGCCACGCCTTATGGGTATGTGGACACACTTAGAAAAGCAACGGGGTGGTATAGGATTACGTGGCCCGGGTGAATCGGAAATAGAAACTGACCGCCGCCGCATACGTAAGCGCATTGCCTTGCTTAGGGACAGGCTTGTAGATGTTGACAGGCAAATGACCACACAGCGCAAAAGCCGGGGGCAGCTTATCCGTGTATCGCTGGTGGGTTATACCAATGCAGGTAAATCTACCTTAATGAACCTGCTCAGCCACTCCAATGTACTGGCTGAAAACGCTTTGTTTGCTACACTTGATACTACGGTGCGCAAGGTAACCTTCGATACGACTACTTTCCTGCTATCTGATACGGTAGGATTCATACGCAAATTGCCTACATTTCTTATTGAGGCATTTAAATCTACATTGGATGAAGTGCGTGAGGCTGATATATTATTGCATGTAGTAGATGTATCGCACCCATCGTTCGAGGACCATATAAAAGTGGTTAAACAAACCCTTACCGAACTGAAAGCTGCCGATAAGCCTACCATACTTGTATTTAATAAAATGGACCTGTTCCGATACGAGAACGAGGAAGGAGAGAAAGTAGCCATGACATTAGAAGGTTTCAAAAACTCATATATAGCCAAGGACCATGAGAACTCTGTTTTTATCTCGGCTGCCGGAAAGAAGAACATAGATGAGCTTAGGCAAATACTCATTAGCAATGTTCGCCGCGAGAACAGTATACGGTACCCGTATATTGTGATGTAAAAAAAAAGGTAATTTTAAGGCATTAAAATCAATACTTGAAATGAAGAATAAAGGGAATATTATTGTTGTTTGCGGGATGCTTATTGCTAGTATTATGTGTGCGCAAAGCCCGGTTAAAGTAGATTGGGGAACAAGTAACACGGGTGCTGGTTATACTGGAGCACGATTAATAGGTAAAAGAGGAAACTTCATATATGGATATAAGGGTACTCCGGGTGGGTATTACGCAAGTTTAATGAAATACGATTGTAATTCCCTTAGTTTCATTGGGGAATTCCCTCTGTTAACCAATAAATCAAAAACAGGGGACCCTTTCATATCACGAACAGATTATAGCTTTAACCAGATAATAGTATTAAAGAATAAGATGTATATAGTCGTTACCCATGCGGATTCCAAAGTCTCCTCACTCTATATTCAGGAAATAAATAACGACTGTAAGCTAGTTGGGGAATTGAAGAAGTTACAGGATGTGCTAACAAAAAATAAAAATAAACCTGATTTAATTATTAATGTACAATCGGAAGATTCTACAAAATTTGCCGTTATTGATGAGCCTGCCGAATTACTCTTAAATAAGGAATATACAGGAGAAAAATTCGGATTTAATATCTATGATGAAAATTTAGGTGAAATTTATAAAACTCAGGCTGTAATGCCATATACAGGTAAATATTTCGATGTTGAGGATATCAAATTAAGCAATGATGGTAATGCCTATTTGAAAACTAGGTTATATCTTGATGAAAATAAAAGAGATAAAGGCCAGTCGCCCTATAATTACGAAATACTTTCAATAAACCCGAAAAATGATGGACAAGTAAATCAATACCAAATAAATCTGCAGGGGAAATTTATCACAGATTTTTCATATATGCTGAATGATGAAAAGGATATTGTTTGTGTTGGGTATTATAATAACCAGGAGACTAAGGGCATAGCCTATGTAGATATAACCGGAATGTTTTACTTAAAAATTAATAAAGAAACTAAACAAGTGGATTATAGTAATAGTAAAGATTTGGAGAATAAAGTTGATAGAGAACTACAGTATATAAAACTTGTAGTTGGAACGAATATTAAACGTGATTTTACAATAAAAGGCCTGGTGAAATTGAATAATGGTAATTCGGTGCTACTTGCAGATTGGTCTTATCTTAATAGTCTAATATTTTTTGACAGAGGCGGAGGAACAACTAGGAATGATGAATATGGCAACGATGATATTGTTGCCATAAATATTAATACTGATGGCTCTGTTAAGTGGTTTGTAAATATTACAAAACCTCAGGAAACTACAAATGATGGTGGTGCGTTTAATTCCTATGCATATTTAACCAATGGAAACAAAATATATTTTGTGTATAATGATAACCCCAATAACGTTGACACCAAGGAAGTAAAAAATTTAAAAGAAATGGACAAACCTGAGAAATCGGTTGTTGTGGTTCAGGAATTAAGTGAATCGGGAGATTTTTCGAAAAGCCAGTTGTTTAATACTAAAGATAATAAGGTGGCGATGATGCCAGCTAATTGTTTGCAGATAAGGAATAATGCAGCTATTATACCGGCTTATTATAGCGGTAGTTCTTTTGGTGGTTCAATATCACAATTGATTCAATTAGAAATAAAATAGAGGCCCCCCCGTAAGCGCTAATCTGCGATTAGTGCTTAAGTTAACCAGTAATCTGCGATTACTTTAAACCCGGTAGGCGCTAAGCTTCAGTTTCACGACAGTTAAGAATGTCCCGTTAGGGACAATAACTTGGTAGAAATAAATGGGATTGTATTATAATGTACCCTAGGTACTATCCATTTTTATGGGGTTGTGCCGATGGCACATGAAATGGCTGCTCATTATTATTCTACCATGCGGTTATGCCAATGGCATACCGAAAACCCAGTAAACACTAATCCGCCATTAGTGCTAACTGAGATTAGTAATAGTATGGTCAGGTAAGATACAGGTTATGAGTGGCTTTACTTTTATTATTTTTGATATATAAATACACTTGATTAACTAAAACTTGCGTAATATGCATCATTTTACAACTGAGGTTAAAGAAAAATTAAGCTATGGCAAACGCCTTGCAATTTGGCTGGGATTATATGTGGCAGTATCGGCTGCAATGATTGTTTATGGGTTAATGCAGCGCGATGCAAAGGCTATAGAATTTATGGTATGCCTTATTGTTATTATGGGCCTCGCAGCATTTATATATGTTCTTCATTCACGTTATTATATAACCGGTATTGAAGGGAAGAACAACGAGATAGTTATTAAATATAAAGACCGCACTAAGGAGGTTGAAATTAAAGGTGAGCGAAACGATTTTTCAATCAGGTATATTCATGTAAGCGGTAAATGGTCGGTTGACATGCTTGAGGTAAGATACAAAGGCAAAAGAATAATAAAGCAATATGATATTGGCGGTTGGGACAAGAAACTAATGAAAGAGGTTTCAGATAAGGTGCACGGGTTAGCATAGTAGTTATGCCCTTAGTGCTTTCGATAACCTGTAATCTGCGATTACTTTAACCCCCCCCCGTAAGCGCTAATCTGCGATTAGTGTTTAAGTTAACCAGTAATCTGTGATTACTTTAAACCCGGTGGGCCCTCGTTCCCGCAAGTCTGTGACTTGTGGGTATAAATAATGTCAGTTTATAACTGAATAGTTAGTAAGCTGTGCTTACCGTAATAAATTAAGTAGAACCTGAATGGTTATAAGGTAGCAGGGCACAGCCTTGCTTTGTTTAGTAATGATATTTGCAGGCTATTACTATAATAGATGCAGAAGTAATTTTGTAGACCAATCTGTGTTCTTTTGTTATTCTGCGGCTCCAGTATCCTTTCAATTCATGTTTTAGTGGTTCCGGCTTACCAATTCCTTTAAAGGGCATCACCTGTATTGCCTCAATAAGTTTTGCTATGTGCTGGTAAACCTTTTCATCGGTTTTCAGCCACTCCTGCAATTGCTTATATGCTGTAGGGGTAAATTCTACCGATTTCATTTCTTACCAAAGGCTACCTTTATAAGCTTACCTTTTTTTGCCTCTTTAGCTGACTTTTTCAGCATTTTCCGGTTAGCTTCACTGCGTAAAAGGTATTCGGTTTCATCGGGTTCATCTTCCACCACAATAGAAACCTTTTTGCTTTTTTTAAAAAGGCTTTTTATTTTCTGAATAAACTTTTCGTCTATTTCTTCCGGCTTAATATGAAATTCGGTGTACATGAAATTACTTTTCACAAAGTTAAGAAAATTAGGTAAAGGCTTTATACCCTGATATAATAAGCCCGCCAGGCGCCAATCGTAATTAACGCCTAAGGGGATGCTTGATTAAGTATTATATCCTTTTAAACAGAAAAATTCAATGCGTTACACCGTTATGCGATTTTTCAGATTGCCCCCTGTTCTTTTTTATAATGTTTTTGGTTTCAGCAATCAGTTCATTCTGGAACTCTTCTATACTCTCTTTAAATTCTGTGAATTTATCCGTTAAATCACTGATATATTCGTCTTTCCTTTTTAACAGTTTTTCACGGGTTTTTTCGCCTTTATCCGGAGCAAACAACACTCCCAATACAGCTCCCGCAACTACACCTGTCAAGCCTGCTATTAAAACACCTTTAGCGCTCATAATGTTTGAAGTTTTTAGGGTTATTAAATTCTTACTTCCCGGCTATTCATGCCAATTGTTAACACAACAAACTTAATACACCTCAAATGCTTTTCTTTAAATTATTCGGTTAATGGCAAGTATTTACCGATTGGGCAGGAGAAATTTATTCTAAATAAAACCGGGTTGTAAAACCGAGGGAAAAATCAATTTGCTATAAACTTTAGCATTCCCGTATTTAGTTGATAATCAGCATAAATTGTGGGTTAACATTTTTGAGCCCCTGAAATAGTTAACATATTGGTAATCATATATTTATGAATTTGTAAAGGCCTAAAAATGTTAACCATGTTAACCCTCTTAATATCGAATATTGAATGCCGATTTTAAGAAGAAGATATAGAAATTATTTAGTCTTAATACCTAATACTTAATTCTTAATACTAATTTTGAACCATGAAAATCGATTCTAAAACAGTAGATAAACTAGCCGACCTTGCCAAGCTTGAATACGACGAAGCAGGCCGCGAGGAGATAGTTAAGGACCTTAACCGCATAGTAGGCTTTATTGAAAAGCTGAATGAGTTAGATACCTCATCTGTCGAGCCACTGATATACCTTACCGATACCACTAACGTAATGCGCGATGATGTGGTGAAGCAGGAAATAACCCAGCAGGAAGCCCTGAAAAACGCACCTAAAAAGGACTCTGACTACATTAAAGCTCCCAAGGTTATTGATAAGAAATAACAGGGATTCCAACCTAAATAAGATTTTGCCCCAAACCCCTAAAGGGCCTTTAAAGGATAAGGATATGACAATAAAAAAGCCCTGACAGCTGTCAGGGCTTTTCTTTTATAGCTTATCGTTAATTACGAATTGGTCTTTGCCGGGGCAGCTAAAGGCATCATAGTCTTGGCCGCGTTCAGCATAGCCTGTGCATCTTGCTGGGTAAATGTGTTTACATTACCATCAGGTCCCTGGCGGAGGTCTTCTACAAAGAAGGTCTTGCCGTCTTTCTTTATAATGGCATAGAAGTGGAACTCTTCGTTAACCATCTGGGTTTTGTACAACACAGTGTTACTGTCCTGCACCACCCAACTCTGGAACTTATCTACATCGTCTCCGTTAATGTCTTTTTTCTTCCTGTCCATAGTCATGCCCGATACGTTAATGGTAAAGTCGAAACCTTTAGCAACCGATATATGAATAGAGCCATCGGGGCGTGCTTCAATAACGTGGGGTTTCCTTGCGGTATCGGGAATATCAATAGTGGCAGGCAAGCCATAAGGGGTAAGGTCCATACGAATCATACCTGCTCCCAGTTCCTGTTCTTCGGTTTTGCCGTCATGCTTGCACGATGAGAATGATACCAGCGCTAAAGCTATGCCGCCTAATATTAATGCTTTGTTCATGGAAAAACTGATTTTAATAGTTACTGCAAAAGTATAATATTTGGGCAAATGTGGCCATTTGTAAGTTTGTACCTATGTATTCTATTGTAAGGTAGTACGTTATGGCTTAGTATATCCGCTATAAATTATATATTTGCAAGGTATGGAATATGAAATAAAACCCCACGAAAAGCTTAATCTCGGCCTGAAGGAATTATGGCATTACAGAGAGCTTTTCTTTTTCTTCACATGGCGTGATGTTAAAGTAAAATACAAGCAGACCTTGCTGGGTTTTACCTGGGCCATTCTGCAGCCTCTTATTTATATGTTGCTGTTTTCCTTTTTTGGCAAGGCTTTTCATATAACTACCGACGGAAATATGGATTACCGCCTTTTTTCCTATTCGGGCGTAATTTTGTGGCTGGTATTTTCATCGGGGCTTACCAATGCAGGTAACAGCATGGTGACCAATGCTAACATTATAAAGAAGATATACTTCCCAAGGTTAATCATTCCCATCTCGGCCATATTGGTTTCACTGTTCGATTTTCTTATGTCGTTTATTATATTTATTCCAATGCTATTCTATTACCATGCCAGCCTAAACCTTAGTTTTATTGCATTCCTGCCTCTAAGCCTATTTATTACCGCTTTTTCCACATTTGGTATTGGAACCCTGCTGGCCGCTATGAATATTAAGTACAGGGATTTCCGTTATGTAATTCCATTTATGGTGCAGGCAGGTATGTTTGTTACACCGGTAATGTACAACCCGGTAACGGCAACCACAAAACTTTGGGTGCAGTATGTTTTTGCCCTAAACCCTATGTATAGCGCAATAGAACTGTTTCGTGCCGGGTTCAGCAATGTGCAGCTCAGGCCCGATTTAATTGGTATAAGTTTATTTTCCACTATTCTGTTTTTCCTTGTTGGCTTATATTATTTCAGGAGAACCGAAGCCTATTTTGCCGATGTGGCATAGCCTAATAAAATACGCATGCGGTTTATTTTTGTAGGGGGATGCCCCCGGTCAGGCACCACATTGGTGCAGAAAATATTGCTCAGCCATACTGCTATAACGGGCAGCAGGGAATTTGAATTCCTTACCCCTCTTGTTCAGCTATACGAACAGATGCGGACTCCATTGCAGTTAGAAAGGCAGAGTTACTATTATACAGGCGAGGAGCTTAAAAAATACTGGAAGGGGTTTATTGAGCAGTTACTGGTAACCCAGGTTGCCGATAAAAATAAGTATAAATATTTTTCCGAAAAGACCCCATTAAATTCTGAAGTAGCCATACAATTACTTGAGTTGTTTGAGGATAGTAAGTTCATATATATATACCGCGACGGCAGGGATGTGGTTAATTCCTTCAAGCAGGCTAATAAGCGGGCAAAGCAAGCAGGTGAAAAGGTGTATTGGGGCAGAAAAGGCTCGGCCTTTATATGGAGGCAAAGGATGCAAAGTTATTTCAAGCTTAAGGAGGAAAGTCGCTTTAAAGAACGCTATCTGGCAATTAAGTACGAAGACCTTGTTAGTGAACCTGAGCGAATAATAAACCAGATGATGTTGTTTTTGGGAATGAAGGTTGAAGAGAAGCAATTGCAACCGGAAAAGTTTACCACTAAGGAATTTGACGAACGCATTGATAAAGCCTGGTACACAAAAGACCTGTTTGAACAGAAGATTAATAAAGGAAACGTGGCAAAGTGGAAGAAGGAATTAAGCCTGTTTGAGAAGATAAAATGCCAGGTTATAATGGCCGATTACCTGCGCGATTCGGGTTACCCTGTTTCTAGGTTTTACCTTGCTATAAACCCTTTATACCTTGGGGTTAGACGGCTAGGGGGCAGGACTTTAGCCGGGTTAGGGTTAATCAGGTGAAAAATTGTATTTTTACTCAATTGCAAAATGACTGAAAAGAGGCTAATTTTGATAGTAAGCTATGAAGCCGATACTAGAAATAAATAATATATCCAAGGAGTTCCGTATACAACACGAAAAGCAGCCTTACCTGAGCCTGCGCGATTCTATTGTTAATGTGTTTAAGAAAAGCGGACGTTCAACAGAACAGTTCTATGCCTTGAAAGATGTAAGCTTTAATGTTGAGGTGGGAGAAAGTGTTGGTGTTATTGGAAAAAACGGCGCAGGGAAATCAACCTTATTAAAAATTTTATCGAAAATAACCCCGCCAACCAAAGGTACTATAAAATCGCGTGGCCGCATAGCCAGCCTTCTGGAAGTAGGAACCGGTTTTCATCCTGAGCTCACCGGGCGCGAGAATGTATACCTTAATGGCTCGATACTGGGAATGAAGCGTACTGAGATAGATAATAAGTTTGATGAGATAGTAGACTTTAGTGACACTGAGAAGTTCCTTGATACCCCGTTAAAGCACTTTAGCAGTGGTATGCAGTTAAGACTTGCCTTTTCTGTTGCAGCATTTTTAGAACCCGAAATATTGGTGATAGATGAAGTATTGGCTGTGGGCGATGCGGAGTTCCAGAAGAAGTGCATTGGCAAAATGGACGATGTTAGTAAAAGTGGCAGAACGGTAATATTAGTTAGTCATAATTTATCAAGTGTAAAGGAATTGTGCCGGAAGGTTGTTTACCTGAAACAGGGTGAAGTAAGAAAAGTAGGCGAGGCAGGGGCAGTGATAGAGAATTATATAGAGGAGAGTGGTGGGCAAGCGGATAAGCCATTTATAGAAACAAGAGACATTGAAGCGCTGAAAAAAAAGAGCATGTATTTTAAGGATTTCTATTATTCCGATGAAAACGGGGTTAAGAAGAAAGACTTCTATTTGTCGGAGGATATATACGTAAACCTTGAAATTGAGGGTGAAAATAAACAAGGCTTTACGTTGTTTGCCAGTGTGGCAAGCTCATTTAACAATGTTATTTTCTCAGCCGAAACCCCAATAGATTCAAAGAAAATTACACTGAAGATTGATAAAAGGTTTTTAACGCAGGGTACATATATGTTAAAGCCGCGCATACATATTCCTGCTGTAAAAATAGAGGATATTATACATAACCCTCCATTCTTTAACGTGATAGACGTAGATTCAGAATTTGTTATATATAATAACCGCAACTACTTTTATGGCAATGTTATGGGTAATTGCAAATGGATAAAGAAGTAGAAAGAACCGGGAAATGTTTTTTAATTAACACGGGATTAGTTTAATGCAGCCAATACTAGAGATAAGAGATGTATCGAAGAGGTTTACTATAAGCCACGAAACACAGCCTTACCTAAGCCTGCGCGATTCAATTATTAATGTATTTAAAAAGAGCGCCCATTCAAATGAGCAGTTCTATGCTTTGAAGGACATTAATTTTAATATAGAACCGGGTGAAAGCATAGGAATTATAGGCAGGAACGGAGCCGGAAAATCGACTTTACTTAAAATCCTTTCAAAAATTACCCCGCCCAGCTCGGGTAAAATAATTTCCCGGGGGCGAATTGCGAGCCTTTTAGAAGTAGGCACGGGTTTTCACCCGGAACTTACCGGAAGAGAGAACATTTTTTTAAATGGCTCTATATTGGGCATGAAACGCAGGGAAATACAGGAAAAGTTTGATGAGATAGTAGATTTCAGTGGAACTGAAAAGTTTCTTGATACAGCGTTGAAGCATTTCAGCAGTGGCATGCAGTTAAGGCTCGCTTTTTCAGTAGCCGCTTTTCTTGAACCTGAGATATTGGTGATTGACGAGGTGCTTGCAGTAGGCGATATGGAGTTTCAGAAGAAATGCATTGGTAAAATGGAAGAAGTTGGCCGTTCGGGCAGGACTATTTTATTTGTGAGCCATAACCTTGGCGCAGTTGCCCAGCTTTGCAAACGAGCCATTGTTATTCAATCGGGTAAACTTATTTATTCCGATACGGCTGATAAAGCGATTCAGTTTTATTTTAATTCATTGAATAACGATGCGCTGGGACGTACATTAAGTGGCCGCAAGGATAGGCAGGGTAATGGCCTTTTCAGGTTTTGTGCATACGAGTTTCTTGATAAAACCCAGCAGCCGGTGCAGGTATTCAGGAGCGGAGAAGAATTACGCATTCAACTAACCCTTGAGGCCAGGGAAGCTAATGCGGAAACTAATGCCTACGCTACTTTGGTTATAAAAGATATTAATGGCAGCCGTCTGCTGGGCCTAGCCTCGGGTTATTACAGGAAAGAAATGAAGGTGAAAGATAAATCGACCATTACCTGGGTAATACCAAATTGCCCTATTGCACCGGGTGAATATAGCTGCGATGTGAATTTATATGAAGGGCTAATGGGTGGAATTGCAATTGATTATTTGCAGGATGCCTTCAGGCTTAATATTGAAGAAGGAGATTACTTCCGAACTGGATTTATTCCGAATGTGAGGAGGGATAAAATGTATTGTGATTTTAACGTTTATAGCTCAAATGAATGATAGGAAAGTCGGAATATAAAGCTAACTTATTGATTCCCGGAGCAGGCAAATCTGGTACAACCAGTTTTCATACGTATTTAAACCAGCATCCTAAAATATGTATGACTAGTGACCAGGATAAAGAACCCCAATACTTTGCTATGGATGTTCAATATAACCGAGGGCCTGCTTATTACAATTCATTATTTGGTTGTGAAGGGAAGAAAAATCCTGTGTATTACGGTGAATCAAGCACTACCTATTTAATATCTGAAATTGCAGTAACCCGTATTAAAAATGATTTAGAGAACCCCAAGTTTATTATTTTATTGCGCAACCCCATTGACCGCATGGACTCACATTACCGATGGATGTGCACCTATTTTGGCGAAACCAAAACTTTTGAAGATGCTGTTATGGCAGATAAGGATTTGATTTTTGATCCGAATAAGCCTGAGGAAAAGGGGGTATATAAGTTTTATTATTATGAAAGTTGTTACGGAACATTTATAGAAAGGTACCTGAATGCTTTCGGCAAGGAGAATATTTATATATTAACGACTGAAGACCTGAAAAAGGATTATAAAAGTGCTTTGAATAACTGTTTTGAATTTCTTGGGCTTGACCCTTTTGAGGTAAAGGAGACAATTTCAGGGATAACTGTTAAAAGGCATTTACAGATACCCTCGGTTATGAAGAATCTTTCTTTTTTGCTGCCCGATAAGTATTTCAGGAAAATAAAAAATAATGTGATAGAAAGGTTTTATACCAGGCATGAGTACATGGATGGATTAACTGAATCACAGAGAAAATGGCTCAGGGATATGTTAAGGGAAGAAGTAGTTAAATTGAAAGAAGTAACAGGACTCGAGTTTAATGAATGGAATGATTTTAATTAAAAAAATAATACGGGTATGATACCACAAATAATAGAATTGGGAAGTATTGGCAGTAATCATGCCGGATTTATTTCAGTAGCGGAGGTGAATAGTAAGGTTCCCTTTGAAATTAAGCGGGTATACTGGACCTACAATACACCCGAAGCTGTTATAAGGGGGCACCATGCACATAAAAATCTATTCCAATTGATTATTGCTGTAAGGGGCCAGGTTATATTTCGCCTGGAAGACAAAGAAGGACATAAATTTGAATTTATCCTGGAAAGGCCGTCATATGGATTATTTATTCCTCCGGGATACTGGAGGACAATTGAGTTATCAGAAGGCTCTATTTTGGTAAGTCTTGCTTCGGCCGAATATAATGAGGACGACTATATACGGGAATATGAACTTTTTAAGAAAAGTTAATAAAAGATAGCTGTATAAAATGATATTAACAGAGGTAAATAGTGAAGAATATGGGGGGATTTTCGTTCACGCTAATCATGTATTTAACACTTCAGCATTTAATGAATTAAATAAAGATAAAGTTGAAAAAGTTGAATATCTGTTATTTCGTGAAGGAGAGAATAATAAAATGGGAATAACATGCGGAATTAAAAACAACGTGTTTTATTCCCCTTTTTCGGCGCCCTTTGGAGGATGGTGCTACAATAACGAGCCAGATATAACTGATGTTGAAGAAGCATTTGAAAATCTTGAAGCTTATGTGGTTACTAAAGGGGTTGATACAGTTAAAATTACTTTTCCTCCTTCGTTTTATAATGAGTCATTGATGTCGGTGTTTTATAATGTTTCTTTCCGGAAAGGTTATTTAATTACAATGATTGATTTGAATTTCCAATTTAAGCTTGATAAATTTAATAATGAATACTTGCAAAAAGTTGCAAAATATAATGCACGCAAAAACTATAACCTGGGAGCCAAGAATGGGCTTAGAATGGAAATGGTTGAAGAAGAGGAGAAAATAGAATTGGCTTATAGAATTATTGAAACTAATAGGAGGCAAAGAGGATTCCCTTTGAGGATGTCTCTGGAGAATATCAGGAAAACGATTAAGATTATACCGGCTGACTTTTTTATAGTATATAATGTCGCGGGAATACCAGTGGCTTCTGCAATGGTGTATAGGGTAACTGATAAAATAGCACAGGTAGTATACTGGGGGCATAATGTTGAGTTTTCGGGACTTAAGCCTATTAACTTTCTTTCCTATAAGTTGTTCGAATATTATAAACAGGATGGGTTTGAATATCTTGATATTGGCCCCTCTACCGATGCAGGTATTCCTAATTACGGACTTATTGAATTTAAGCTGAGTATTGGGTGTGATATCTCCTCCAAACTGACGTTCGAGAGAAACTATAGGACATGAGAGATATAAAACAATACCAGGATAATTACGGGCTTGCACCTTTTGAAGCCTACCAGGTAAAATTCCGGAAGAAAAAAATACTGGAAGCGTTATCAAAACATAACCATAATAGTATACTGGAAGTGGGCTGTGGGTTGAGCTCCATTATGAATGATGTCAGCGATTTTACTTTATTGGATATTGTTGAACCTGGCGATAAATTCTGCAATAAAGCAAGAGAAGACAGTATGCTGGTTGATTCAACGAAAAACGTTAGTATTCATAATGAGTATTATGAGTTATGGGAACCTGGACCCATGTATAACTCCCCGGAATTTATAATAATAAGTTCTTTATTACATGAAGTTGAGAATCCGTTGGAACTATTGAAGAAAAATAGAATTATTTCTGGCCCGGAAACTGTTACACATATAAATGTACCTAATGCCAGATCGTTCCATCGTCTTATGGCTGTTGAAATGAAGTTAATAGGGAATGTGTTTGAAAAATCGGCTACCCAGCAGAAGTTTCAGCAATATCGTATTTTTGATTTGGAAAGTCTTGCTGATATGGCAGAGAAAAGCGGGTTTAAAGTGATGGAAAGCGGCTCATATTTTGTGAAGCCTTTTACACACGGTCAGATGGACGAAATGACAAGGGCTGGTTTAATAACAACAGAAATGCTGGAAGGGCTTTATGAAATGGAGAAATATATGCCAGGGTTAGGTTCCGAAATATATATTAATATTAAGAAAGTGTAGATTAATAGAATTAGAAGTGAATTAAAGTAATGTTGTGCAAGTTGATTGGAGACATAATGTAAGATTTTTGATGAGTTAGAGTAACTCGTATTAGCTAATAAATATGTTACAGGTAAAAATAGAAATACAGATATAATAAAACTAAATACTAATTACAATGGCACAAAAAAATGCAATTAGCGAAGCGCAATATATTCAACAGCAGAATGTAAAGGATTTTAAAAATAAGCAAACGCTTTTAAATAAGCTTTTTAATAACCCTATTCCATCTGAAGAGATTCATTCTAATCTTGGACTTTTTATTGATAGAAGGTTACTGTCAAGATATCTTTTTATAAATGAATTATATGGTAAAATAATAGGGTTACATGGAAAAATATTTGAGTTTGGAGTCCGATATGGACAGAATCTCTCGTTATTTACAAGTTTAAGAGGGATATACGAACCATTTAACCATAATAGGAAAATAGTTGGGTTTGATACGTTTGAGGGATTTGTAGGCGTTGATGCTACAAAGGACCCTGAATCTAGTAAATCAGGTGACTACGCAGTAACTAAGGATTATAATAAATTTCTTACCGAAGTGCTTTCAATTCATGAATCACTTGCACCCATTGAGCAAATAAAGAAATTCGAACTTGTAAAGGGAGATGCTTCGGTAACATTGCCTAAATACCTGAAAAAACATCAGGAAACTATTATTTCCCTGGCTTATTTTGACATGGATGTGTATAAACCAACGTATGATTGCCTGAAAGCAATAGTTCCGTATTTATCAAAAGGGGCAGTAATTGCGTTTGATGAACTGAACGATGAAACATGGCAAGGCGAGTCAGTAGCATTAAGGGAAGTACTGGGTACAAATAAATTTAAAATACAACATTCAATATTTCGTGCGGCAGCAGGGTATCTTATTTATGAATAAGGCATGTTGCTGATAATAAGATAATTTTCAGGTATGAAAATCCCCTTTTTCAGTTTAAAATACAGTCACGCTGAAATTGAACAGCAGTTAGTTAAGGAGTTTGAGCACGTGCTTGATAGCGGGCACTTTATTCTTGGCGAATGTGTTGAGAAGTTTGAAAAGGAGTATGCGCGATTTTCTGGTATTGGCAATTCAATTGGCGTAGCCAACGGATTAGATGCAATAAAATTGTGCCTTGAATCGCTGAATATTGGGAAAGGTGACGAGGTAATTATTCCGTCAAATACATATATAGCAACGGCTCTGGCCGTTTCACATGCTGGCGCAAAACCGATTTTTGTTGAGCCCGATATAGGCACTTATAATATTGATTCCGGGAAGATTGAAGCGGCCATTTCTTCACGCACAAAAGCTATTCTTCCAGTGCATTTATACGGGCAGTGTTGCGATATGGAGCCTATACTTGAAATTGCACGGAAACATAATTTATACATAGTTGAAGATAATGCTCAGGCCCAAGGTGCAATATATAAGGGAAGGAAAACGGGCAGTTTTGGCGATATTAATGCTACAAGTTTTTACCCGACTAAAAATCTTGGAGCTCTTGGAGACGCAGGTGCAGTTACAACTAATGATGATGGGTTGGCTGATAAGGTAAGGCTACTACGGAATTATGGCTCTGATAAGAAATACTACCATGAAATTAAAGGCTATAATTCAAGGCTCGATGAATTGCAAGCGGCTTTGCTGTTGGTTAAGTTAAAACATTTGGATAATTGGAATAAAGAACGGCGAGGTATTGCAGGTTTGTATATACAATTATTGAGTAATACGGGCGACGTTATATTACCCGCATCTATTGCTGATGGCGCTCATGTGTATCACCAATATGTAATAAGAACAAAGAAAAGGGATACCTTACAGGAGTTTTTAAACAAAAATGGTATAGGTACAATGATTCATTACCCGGTTCCTATACATATGCAAAAAGCTTATTCCGGTATCGGATATAAAGAGGGTGATTTACCTATAGCAGAGGAAATAGCTGAAACAGTGTTGAGTTTACCCGTTTATCCGGGCCTTAAAGTCAAAGATATAGAATACATAGTACAAACTATTAAAAGGTTCTTTTAATAAATTGATATGGAGCAACCATTGGTTACTATAGGGGCGATAGGATATAATAATGCTTCTTACGTTATTGAAACCCTTGATAGTATAAAAAATCAAACCTATGGCAATATTGAACTTATCATTACTGATGATTGTTCTACAGACGAAAGTGTGGTAGGAATAATTAAGGAGTGGTTAAAAGATTATGACAAGCCTTATCAGTTTATTATCAATGAGAAAAATAAAGGTGGTGCAGCTGCTTGCAATGCAGCAATACATGCTGCTAAAGGCAAATATATATCCCTGGTAGCTACTGATGATATTCTGATGCCGGATAAAACACGTGTGCAAGTGGAAATTCTTGAAAACGCCGATATTGATGTGGGAGTAGTATACTCCGATGCATATATGATAGATGAAAAAAGCGCTTTAAAAGACGGAATGTTTATACAATTAAAGAATTTAAATGCTCCGCCATCAGGTGATGTTTATGACTCTATTTTGAACGGAGACTTATGGTTTCATGGAGCAGCGGCATTAATTAAAGCTGAATGTTATAAAAAGGTAGGGTTATATGAAGACTGGATACTTTCTGAGGATATTGATATACTTTTAAGGTTATCAAGGCAGTATAAATTCATATTCTCGGAATATGTTTCTGAAAAATATCGGGTAAGAGGTGACAGCCTGACGCGAACAAATACATGGTACGCATCGCAAATCCAGGTATTTGCAAGAAATATACCGTATAGTAAGGTGGCATTATCTCGTATGGATGCAGCAGCAGCCAGTGCATACGTTACTGATGATAAAAAGGCTTTGGATATATTGCCGCAGTATAAGCATCTAAGCATATATATTGAATTCATTTTAATGCTTAAAAAAGCCAGAATCCCAAAGGCTATTTCAAGGGTTCTGCTCTTCTGCTTACGAAAATATCTTCAGGCTTACAGGTTTATTGTCAGTTGAAGCAATTGGACCAGAATATGTCCTTTTTCTTAGTTTCCGTAAGGTTTCCTAACTTTGTAATAATATAAGTACGCCATAAGACATGAAGAACAGGTTTATTATTACATGTTTTATAATCAGTTGTCTTTTTACATTTAGCTCTCCTGCTCAAACTCCTGGTCTGCTTTATGGAATGATGCCTACTGAACCTTTCACTTCTGGAAACGGGCTTGTTTTTAACTATGACCCATTAAGCCGGTCAATTAATATACCACTTACATTTAACCTTACCAATGGTGGTTTTCCTTATGGTAATCTCATTCAAGCGTACAATGCAACACTTTATGGTATGACGTCTATTGGTGGGGGCAACGGGGTGGGTGTTATTTTCAGCCTTAATCCTATTTCAGGCAAAGATTCTACTATATATAGTTTAGATACTATTCAGGGTTTTGCCCCTTATGGAAGTTTAATGCAGGCCAGTGATAGTATGTTATATGGCATGACCAGCAAGGGTGGCACTAATGGATACGGAGTGATTTTTTCTTTTAACCCGGTTACAGCCACTTACCTTGTTCTTCACAATTTTGATAGTGCCGACGGGGCGACGCCTTTAGGAAGCCTTATGCAGGCATCAAATGGACTGTTATATGGCATGACGAATAAGGGTGGCGGTTCCGGAGGTGGAGTTCTATTTTCGTATGACATTAACTTGCATAAGTATGATGTTTTATTGAATTTTAGCTACCCTAATGCAACCAACCCATATGGAAGCCTTATACAGGCATCAAATGGGTTATTATATGGCTTGGCTTACTTGGGTGGAACTGATGATGATGGGGCTATATTCAGTTTTAATACTTTAACAGATACCGATTCTGTAGTCTATAACTTCGATATAACCCATGGGGCCAACCCTTATGGTAGTTTAATGCAAGCCACCGACGGCTATTTATATGGTATGACTGAGTACAGTGAGGGTACTAATGGTAGAGGAGAAGTATTCAGATTTAATACGGTTACGAATACAATTGCGGTACCTGTAATTCTTGAGGATACGCTTCCCCAGTACGGATTCTTTCCGCAGGGCAGCCTTATACAAACGGCGAACGGCTCTTTATATGGGATGACAAAATTGGGAGGGATAAGCAATTTTGGAGTGTTGTTCAGGTATGATACAGGAAAGACAGAAGATACGGTATTGGTTAACCTAACAAATGTCAATGGCATTAGCCCCGAAGGAGACCTGTTGGAGGTTATGACAGCAACGATTACCACAGGCGATAATTTATGTTATGGCGATAGTGCGGGTTGGGCAGCAATACACGTAAGGGGCGGGCATTATCCGTTAACCTATACCTGGAGCAATGGAAATAGCACAGATAGTATAACAGGACTTAAAGCAGGAGCATATACCGCGACTGTGCGAGATGCTAAAGGAATTTATTATAGTTTTAATTTCAATATTACCCAGCCTTCAAAAATAATTGACAGTACTCCATTGGTCGCGAATGTAAAATGTAATGGAGGTAATGATGGTAAAATTGTTTTGGCAATTAAAGGTGGTGTGAAGCCTTATCAATATCTCTGGTCGTTGGGTGGTACAAGTGATTCAATAACCAATCTTAAGCCGGGCTCATATTCATGTACCATTACCGATTCCAACCATTGCATTTCATCTTTCTCCTTTAACATAACCCAACCAGCTAAACTGATAGATAGTACTGTTTCTTCCACTAATGTAACTTGTTATGGAAATAATAGCGGAAGTGCAAATGTGGGTGCGACAGGCGGAACTATTCCTTATACCTATATGTGGTCAGGTACGGGAGGGACAAATGCTTTGGCAGCAAACCTTGTTGCAGGGAACTATACATGTACTGTTAAGGATTCTAATGGCTGCGTAACATTTGATACTGTTACCATAACTTCACCAAAACAAATTAAACCCATAATTTCATATACAACAACCCCGTGCAGCAAAAGCAATGGTGCCGTTAGCATAGTAAGTGTTTCAGGCGGGGTAGGCCCTTACAGTTATTTATGGATGCCCGATTCAGTAAAAAACGCTAACGATACTGCCCTATCTGCTGGCTCCTATACGTGTATTGTAACAGATTCTTTATCATGCAAGGTAATGGCTACCGTATATGTACCGAATACAGGAGGCCCGCATGATTCAATAACGTCTTTAAAGAATATTACTTGTTATGGCGACAGCAATGGCAGTGCATCAGGTTTAGCCGCAAAGGGTAAACCTCCATATACCTATTCATGGTTTCCATCGGGTGGAACAGCAACAACTGCTGCAGGCCTTAAGGCCGGTACATATACATTTACCACAACTGATAGTATAGGTTGCGTGGGGACTGCAACAGTCGCGATAAGCCAACCATTAAAATTAGTCGATAGCATTGTAAAATTTACTAACGTGCCATGCTTTGGCGATAGTAGTGGTAGTGCTATTGTTGGAGTTTCAGGTGGAACAGCGCCATATACCTATTTCTGGTCAGGCATAGCTAAGACAAGCAGCTCGGTTACTTCCTTAATTGCAGGCGTATATACTGTAGTTGTGATCGACAGCAACCACTGCAATGATTCGACAACGGTTACTATTACCAGCCCTTCGCCTATAAGTTTAACAGGCAGTAAGGTTGCTAATAATTGCGGATTTAATAATGGTTCAGCTACAGTAGTTGCAAATGGCGGTACAGCTCCGTATTCATATGCCTGGGCACCGGGAGGCAAAACATCTTCATCTATTTCAAATGTTTTTGGCGGTACCTATACCTGTATAGTTACAGATACTTTTAAATGCAGAGATACATTAGCCATTGTAGTACCTAATAAGGGCGGGCCAAGAGATACTATAACCTCGTCAGCTAATGTTGGGCCTTGTAATGGAGATAAAAACGGGTCAATAATTGCAAAAGAAATTTCGGCCCAGGGAGCCTACACGTTTTCCTGGTCCCCTTCCGGAGGCACTAATAGCTTTGCATTTAACCTGGGTGCAGGTACATATACCTGTACTATTACAGATTCTACCGGCTGTACAGGGCAGGATACTGTTACTATAACCCAACCTACTAAAATAATTCCTGTAATAAAAACCGTTGGTGTTTGTTATGGTCAAACTATAGGTGGGTCAGCTGTAATTAATGTGAGTGGCGGGTATCCGCCGTATACTTATAGCTGGAGTAATTCTGCAACTACTACGTCAATTAGTAACTTAAGTATCGGTTCTTACTTTTGTACCGTAACCGATAGTGACACCTGTAGCGTTATTGAAGCATGTAATGTTTTAGCTGGTATTCCCCTTAAGATAGATTCAATAGTTTCTCATCCAACCTCATGTGGAGGTTGTACAGATGGATGGATAAAAGTAATAGTATCGGGTGGAGTACCGCCAGGCGATTCGTTGGATTATATATACTTCTGGGGAACAACTACGTCACCTACAACCGATACTATTACATATGACAGTAATCTTGCCATAGGCACATACACGGTTGATATTTCCACTCCATGTGGTACAGATTCAAGTGTTATTGCCAATGTAATTGCAGGCCTGCAAAATGTTTCAAATGCTGATAATGACATAGAAATGTACCCAGTGCCCAGCAAAGGGATTGTTTATATAGTTCTACCCCAATTACATGCTGTAGACCTGAGTATAACAAATGAAATTGGTTCGGTAGTGTATTCAAGCAACATTAGTGCTGAATCGTTGAATAGTACTAATACTATTAGCCTTGAGGGATTACCTGACGGAGTTTATATTGCCCGGTTTGTTACTGAAAAAGGAGTAATTACAAAGAAAATAGTACTACAGAAGTAATCAGGCAGACTTTTTCATAAGGTGAATTTCTGCGTAACGGATGCCTTTATAAATATATAAACCGCACAGGCCATTATATAGCCTGAATAATATTTTGTCTGGTACGTTTAACTTTTCAAAAATGTATATAAAAGTTTTAATGGTCCATAAACCAGGGGGAAGCGCCATTAGATATTTCATGGATTTTTTTAATATTACTTTTAAGCTATCGCCTTTCCTTATAATGCCATTTTCAATATATAACGCCTGTTGTTTCCGGTATGGAAATAAATCGAATAGTAATATATAGCCCTGCATTCCTGTATATTGCCTGGTAAGCCATTTTTCCATATCGGCCCTGTCGTGTTCATTGTGTATACTTTTGTTATTCTGGTCAAGCAATAGTTCAAACCCTTTTTCTTTGGCTCGCATGGTTAATTCCTGGTCTTCACAACCGGCGTAAGGAAATGTAATGTCGAATCCACCTAGTTCAATAAAATCTTTTCTTAAAATACTCAGGTTAAAACTTGCAAGCAACCTACAGGTGTAAATGCCATTTTCAAGAATATTCTTCTCTTCTGCTTCCAGTGATTTATAATCATACTGAAGTTTATACCTCCCGAAAGGCGAAGAGTTAAGTATAGCCAGCATTTTATCGTCATATTCCCATGAACCTGAAACAATAGTACGTGCGTATTTTTGGTGCAGTTCAATGTGCCTTTGTATGCAATCGGGAGCAATAAGCATATCGTCATCTATAAACAACAGGAGTTCATTTGAGGATATATTGACGCCTGTGTTCCTTGCAGAAGCGGCTCCGGGTTTACTGTTCTTTACTATTTTAACATTGGCATATTTTTGTTGCAGGTAGTCAATTTGCCCGGTGCCGTCATTAACTATAATTACCTCAAATTGGTCATGGGGATATGCCTGGTTATTAAATATAACAGAAACGGTTTCTTCAAGAATTTGGGTGCGGTTTTTGGTAGGTATTATTATACTGACATTCATAATTGCTAAATTATAAAATTATACACTAAGTCGCCCCGGGGCGTTGAATCCAACATAATTCTACCCCTTAAAGGGAATCTATTTACTTCCTGCCCCTAGTTTTATAGCCTTCCACAGAAGTTTTACTATAAAAGGGGGATAGGTGTATACCGATTTTATGGCGTACTTTATGGCGCTTGATGTGTTACGGGCATCCTTATACCAGCTACCTGAAAGAGTAAAATAAATATTGGCTATTACCCTTTGCCTGAACATACCTTTGGGTACAATATTGTTCGCAATAATTTTTTGAATAATGTACTTCTCATCATGTTCCAGCAACCATACTTTTTTACTCATGCTCCCAGGGGTGTCCCTGTATTTAACAAGAATTTGAGGAATGTATGCCCCTGTTGCCTTCATGGCCAGCATAATTTTCATATACCTGTCTGCGCAATTTGAAAGGTTTTCATCAAAAAGCAAATCGCCTGTTAAAATTGACTTTTTAACCACAACATTTGATGGTAGAATGGGAATAACTTCCTTTTGCCATAGTAAAGCCTCACGTAAAAGCTCACCAGGGTGAACACCCGTATGTATTGCTTTGTCATGTAACTTATTGTCACAATTCATTACATCGCTGTATACGAAATCAATCAGGTTGTTTTCATTCAGTATATCATATTTAACCTGCAAATCATCAGGGAGAAGGTAGTCGTCAGCATCCAGGAAAGCAATATACTTGCCTGAAGCTGCCTTTATTCCTATGTTTCGGGCTGCCGATACTCCCTTATTTTGCTGCGATATTAATTTTATCCGCGAATCACTGAGAAAGCCTTTTATTACTTCTTCAGTATTGTCAGTTGAGCCATCGTTTACAATAAGAAGCTCCCAGCCTGCAAATGTCTGTTGTTTCACAGATTGTATGGCCTCCGCTAAATAAAGCGACGCATTGTAGGCAGGTATTACGACTGTAATTTCAGGAGCCATATATTTGAACTTACATTGACAAAAGTATTAAAGCACCCTGTATAATTATGTATCTTCACCAAAGATTATAAACATTTGAGCGTGATTAGTAATAAGACGAGAAGGGTATTATTCATTACTCAATGGCGTTATAATGACGCGCTGATACAGACCTACACTCTTCCCTATATTCGTATAATCAGGAATATTACTCCCGGTTACTTTTACCTTATTGCCGTTAGCGACAGAAGTGAAAAAATAAAAATCAGTAAGCGGGGTAATATTGCGCTTATTGAACTTCCGTTAAGGAGAAAGCCTCTTTTATTACAATGGTTGTTGAACATTATTGCTTTAGTAAGAATATCCACAAAGAAGAATATACCCATAGTACATACTTTTTGTACCCCTGCGGGGGCTATTGGTGCTTTACTTAAGATGATGAATAAAAAGCGTGTACTGGTACTCGATAGTGTTGAACCGCATGCTGAATCAATGGTAGAAAGTAAAACCTGGAGCACGTCGGGCATTAAATTCAAATTGCTTTGGTATATGGAGAAAAAGCAGTTTAAAATGGCTGATCGGTTTATTATGGCCGCCGAAGGAATGGATAAGTATATTTTAAATAAATATGGAGTAACAGTAAAAGATTTCAGCACCAAGCCTGCCTGCGTTGATTTGAATGAGTTTTCCTTCGGAAAGATTCAGAATCCCGACCTGATGGCAAAGTATAACCTGGCCGATAAAGTAACCTGTGTATATGCAGGTAAGTTCGGAGGTTTTTACATGGAAGATGAGGTTTTTGTATTTATGAAGAAATGCGAAGATTTTTGGGGTAGCGGCAAATTCCGGTTTCTTATCTTGAGTAATATCGATGATGAATATGTAAAGCAGAAAGTAAAAAAAACAGGGCTTAGTAAAGAAGCTGTTTTAAGGCTTTTTGTTCCCCACAAAGATGTACCCGAATATATGGGACTTGCTGACTTTGCTATATGCCCGTTTAAGCCTATCCCTTCGAAGAGATATGCAACACCTATTAAAAATGGTGAGTATTGGGCGTTGGGACTACCAGTTGTAATTACACCAAATATCAGCAATGATTCTGAAGTTATTGAGAAACATAATGCCGGCGCCATTGTTGAAACGCTTGATGATAAAGGATATATGAAAGCAATAGAGAAAATCGATTCCATAATATCAGGAAAGAGCAGGGCCGAAATATATGCTCAAATACGCCCTTTGGCCGAAAAGTACCGCAATTTCACTATAGCTGAAAAGGTTTACGGTGAGGTTTACGCTTCACTTGGTTGAGCAGGATGGTGCGGGTGCCGTGGCGCATATACCATGTAGTAAATAATAGGTAGTATGAGCAGCACCAGTACGGTTGCTGAAACAAGCCCTCCAATCATTACAATGGCTAGTGGTTTTTGAGCCTCAGAGCCTATTCCTGTGCTTATTGCAGCAGGAAACAAACCTACCATATCAATAAGTGCAGTCATTACAACAGGTCGTACCCTGTTTCTTACACCATTTATAATAGCCTCTATCAGGTTCTGTTTCTTAGTAAGATTGTGCTTGAACTCTACCAGTAATATTACCCCGTTCTGTATACAGACACCAAACAGGGCTATGAAACCAATACCTGCAGAGATGCTGAAGTTTGTACTGGTAAGCAGTAATGCGAATATGCCACCAATTAAGGCAAATGGCACGTTAAGTAATATTATTGTAGAATCGCGAAAATTGCCAAAACTGGCGAACAAAATTACAAAAATGAGCAATAAACTTAGAGGCACTACCTGTTTCAACCTACCCACTGCCCTTACCTGGCTTTGGAATTCGCCAATAAATTCCATTTTATAACCTTTAGGAAGGCTATTCTTTATTTTAGCTGTTCTGGCCTGCGCTTCTGCAATAGTGCTACCCATATCTCTGTCACGTACCGAGAATTTAACGGCTATTACCCGGTGGCTGCTGGCGCGGTAAATAGATGAGATACCCGTTTTTTCAGTAATGGTCGATATCTGTTTTAATGGTACTTGGCCGCCATTCAGCGTGGGCACCATAAGATTTCCCAACTCTTCAACCGTTTGGCGATATTGCGGCATGTAACGTATCCTCAGGTCAAACAGGCGTTCTCCCTCAAATACTTGTGTGGCTGCTTGCCCGCCTACTGCCATTTGCACTATGGTATTTGCATTAACAGTGCTTACTCCATACAGTGCCATTTTATTCTGTTCAAGGTCTATGTCAAGTTCGGGTTGCCCAAGATTTTTTAACACCCCAAGGTCCTCAATGCCCCTGATTTTTTTTAACGTGTCAAGAACTTGAGCCGCATTTTCGTTCAAAACAGTGAAATCTTCGCCGGTTATCTGGCAGCCCAGTGCAGCATTCATGCCTGATACCGCCTGCTCAACATTATCGCGAATGGGTTGCGAGAAGTTGAATACTACTCCCTCATGTTTGCTGGTAAGCACTGAATTCATTTCATCAATCAATGAGTCTTTACTTATATTCCTTTTCCACTCTTCTTTAGGGTAAAGTACTACGTCGCATTGTATATCCGAGAATGCTTCAGGGTCTGTTCCGTCATCGGGCCTGCCGGTTTGAGAAACAACAGTCTTTACTTCTTTAAAGGCGCCTAATTCTTTCCGCATGCTATCTGCCAGCGCCGATGAATTAGGGAGCGAAATGCCAAGCGGGGTTTGCGCCTTTACCCAAAGCGCACCTTCGTCGAGGTGGGGTAGAAACTCCGATCCCAGAAATGAAGCTATGTAAAGGCTTCCGCCGAGAATACCAACTGCCACAGCAAGGCTGGCCCGCTTATGCCTGAATGTAAAGTGAAATAATTTCATGTATCCCCTTTCGAGCCCAATTACAACAGGGTTGTGTTTTTCATAAACATTCTTCTTCAACAGAACATGTATCAGTACAGGCACAAGTGTAAGGGTAAATATCAGCGCACCCAGCAATGCAAATCCTAAGGTATATGCAAGAGGGGAAAAGATTTTGCCTTCAACATCTTCAAACGAGAAAATAGGTATAAGGGCGGTAATAATAATAAGTTTAGCAAAGAATATGGCCTTACCCATATCCATAGTGGTGTTTTTTACCCAGCCCATTTTAGCCCGCTTGTTGAACCTTTCGGCGCCCAGTTCGCGATAGTATCTGTCGAATACCACAAAGCATCCTTCCACTAAAACGACGGCCCCATCTATTATTATACCAAAATCAACTGCACCAAGTGAAAGCAGATTTACCGGCATGCCTTTTATCTGCATGCAGATAAAGGCAAATAATAAGGAAAGTGGAATTACAAGGCCCACTATGAGAGTAGCCCTCCAATCGAGCATAAACAGGAATACCAACGCAATTACAAATATTATACCTTCTAAAAGATTATGCAAAACAGTATCCGTACAATAGGTAATAAGAGTGTTTCGGTCGTAGAAAGGAACTATTTTAACATCTGAAGGAAGTATGGAAGTGTTTAGCTCATCAATCTTAGCGCGCACTAGCGTTAGCACTTCTTGAGGGTTCTGGCCTTTACGCATAACCACTACACCCTCTACCACATCATTAGCAGTATCCATACCTACACGGCCAAGGCGAGGCATATTATTAACCGATACTTCTGCTACATTCTTTACCAGGAGGGGAACGCCATTCATGTTTTTAACTATGATGTTCTTTATTTCGTCAACGTTATTTATAAGTCCAATTCCACGAACAACAAACGATTCTTCACCCTGGTTAATTACATCGCCGCCTGCATTAATGTTACTGTTTGAAACAGCCGTATATACATCTAACGCTGTTATATTGTATTTGCGCAATAGGTTAGGGTCAACATCAATTTCATAGTCTTTGGTCGGGCCGCCATAGGTGTTTACATCTGCCACACCTTCTACGGCATGAAGGTTTCGTTCAATCACCCATGTTTCAATGGTTTTTAATTCCATTACAGATTTATCCTTGCTTTGAACAGTAAAGCGGAAAATTTCATCGGTAGGGCCATATGGAGGCTCCACTTCAGGTTGAATACCGGTAGGCAGGTTAACATTACCAAGCAAATTCATTACCTGCGCCCGGGCATGGTAATCATCAACCCCGTCTTTAAAAATTATAGTTATCTGCGATAGGCCGAACATGGTAACAGAGTGAATAGAAGCTTTCTCCTGCACCGAATTCATGGCAAGCTCTATAGGTATTGTAACCTGGCGTTCAACTTCCTGTGCGCCACGGCCCTGCCATTGGGTTATAATAATTATCTGGGTATTGGTAATATCAGGATAAGCTTCAATGGGAGTTTTGCTATAAGCAATAGCGCCCATAATGCCTATTACAAGCGTAGCGAAAAGAATAAAGACTTTATTCTTCAGCGAAAATGAAACTATGCTTTTAATTATTTTGTTCATAGATTACTTACTTATTGCCCATACACATAAAGACTGTTCTTGCAAACCACTACTTCACCGGGTTTTAACCCCTGTGTTACATATGCAACTTCGTTATTTGTGCCTTCAATAGTAATCTTCCTTTTTTCGAATTTGTCCTTTCCTTTAGCTACCATTACATAGTAGTCATTATCGTAAAATACCAGTGATTCTTTAGGTACCGCAGCGGCTTGCTTATGTTTATCGAGGTGTACAATTACAGATGAGAACATGCCTGCCTTCAACTGCCCTTCGGTATTATCTAACACAATTCGCGCCTGCATAGTGCTGGCGGAAGAATCCAGCACATTGGATATTTTGGAAATTACACCTTTGAATTTTTTGTCAGGATAAGCTACAGTAGTTATATCAGCTGAATCGCCCTGGCTTACCTGTGCAATGTCGGTTTCATATACATTGGCCTGCACCCATACTGTTTTTAATGATGATATGGTAAAAACGCTGGAAGTATTATCGGGACGAACGTTCATGCCTTCATTAATGTTTTTCGAAACTACATATCCATCGATAGGAGAAATAAGATTGTATTGCGGGTTTTCATTAGTATCATTAACTCCGTATGTTTTAAGATAGGTCTGAACTTTATAAAGATTGGTGGTTGCTGCCTTATAGTCATTTTGAGCCTGCATTACATCTCTTTGAGAATATACTTTTGTCTGGTACAATTCATTGGCTACATCGAGGTTACGTTTTGCGGTTTTTACCTGTGCTTCGGCCACTGATAACTGGCCTTCGTAGTCGCTTATTTCGCCGCTGCGCAACGTGGCAAGAACCTGCCCTTTAGTTACATGATCTCCTAGTGATACGTTAACCTTTACAACATTACCGCTAACAAAAGAATATACTCCGGTAACAAAGTCGCCATCGAAAGTTACTTTGCCACTAAGCACCAGGTCGGTTTTTTCTTCCCGTACACGAACTGTATCTGTAGTAATCTGTTTCATCTGGATAGAGTTAAGTTCTACCACGTTTGAATCAGTTTCCTGCTCCTCGCCAGCCGGTGCGGCTTTTTTACAGCTTCCCAACAATAGAACGGAAAATACAACAAGAATTAAATGTGATATGCGCATAATACAGTTATTTTATAATATCAATACCAACGGTATAGTTAAGGTTATGAATAGCATTAAAGTATTGTATACGAAGGTTAATGAGGTTTGTCATGCCATCAATATAGGTACCCGCCTGGCTCAGGTAATCAAGCAGGCTTATGTAGCGTTTTTCGTAGTTTTTGAAGGCATTATCCATCATGTCCTGCAAGTTTTGTTCGTAGTCTTTATTAATTTTCTGAAGTTGTTCATTAATACTCAACAGCTTGCAAAAGGCTGTGGTAACCTGGCTCTGAACAGTATAGGAGCTAAGACTGTCGTTCAATTCCGCCTGCGATTTTCCATATTTGGCAGCAGCAACGTTCCACTGGTTGCGGTTAAAAAGGGGTAAATCCATACTGGCAGAAATGCCCCAGTAAGATGGAATAACTGAACCTGCTCCTATATTGGTTACGCCCAGTGTAAGGTCAGGTACCTGGGTTGCGTGCTGCAGGGTAAGATTTTTATCGTTGTATTCTACACCCGCATTGGCAAGCATCAGGTCAGGGCGGTTTCTCATTGCGCTATCCTGCATGGCTGTATATGCAGGAATAGTTACCGATTCCGGTATAGTTATTTTAGGAACAATGTATATTTTGCCGGGGTATGCAAGTAAAATGCGCAAATCTTGCTCATCATTGTAAACTGATTGTTCACTTGTAACTTCCTGTGCCACCACATCCTGGTATTGGGCCTGTAATCTTATCACATCATCTCCGGCAGCATTTCCTTTGCTGTATAGTTGCTGTGTAATATCAACAAGGTGATCTATCTTGGCCTCTTCCAGCTTATACATTTTAATAAGTTGCTGGTTTTCGTATAGGTCCGACATGTCGCTATACATCTGGTACTTCAGGCTACGTAAAAGGTCGGCTAGCTGGTATTGGGCCTGTTTAACACCCACTTTAGCCAGTTTAGCAGTAGCACTATGTCTTCCACCAATGGTTAACAATTGCTGTAGCTGGAAGGTATTATCGGTTTCACCATAAGCAGGGTACTGGTTATCAAGAAACTTCTTGCTTTCCTGGTTATAGAGCGTTGTACCGTAATACAGGTTTGGGTTATACCATAGCTTTGCCTGCAAGTAGCTGGCATCGGCAATTTTCACATCGTATTGAGACATAAGCAGGCTCAGGTTCTTGCTTACAAACCGTTGTTCAGCATCTGGAACAGATATAGTAACAGTATCCTGCGAAAAGGACTGTGTCATTCCAGGCTTCGCAGACAAAATAAATAATAGACATATTACACTCAATATCCTGTTCTTCATTTCTTACCGCAATTTCTTAAGGCGTACAAAAATACATACAAGACTTAAATTAACCACTTTGAATGAATTAGAAAGAGATTAGAATTTTAAATTATTTAAAATTAGACGATAAAAGCTGCTGAAACCTGTATGTGGCATAATCTATTAGTATTATCTGCTGAATATTATTTTAAACTCAGTACCTGCATTTATTTCAGATTTAACTTGAATAGTGCCATTATGCAGTTTTATTATCTTATCAGCCAGTGATAAGCCTATCCCTGAGCCCTGGAACCCCTGCGAATTGGGCGCCCTGTAAAAAGGCTGGAATATTTTCTGCAAGTCTGCAGTGGTTATGCCAATACCTTTATCCGCTATAATTACAGAAACCGAAGTTTCATTAAGCTCTAAAGCACAGGTGACTTCTGAGTTGTTTGAGAACTTTACAGCATTGTTGAGAATGTTACTGAATGCAATAAATAATAACCTGCGGCTACCCTGTATTGTGCATTTTTCTCCATAAGCAGGAACAGAATATTTTATAGGATTGTTTTTTAATTTATGCCCGCATTCGTCAACCGCTTCCCAAAGCAGTTCATCGAGCCTTACGGTTTCCACTGTAAAACTATCCATATTGGCCTGGCTTAGCTCAAAAAGGCTGTTGATTATCTTGTTCAGTTCTTCAACTTCTTTAATGATTTCGCGCAGCGTATTTTTATAATCTTCCTTTTCCCTGTCTGTTCTCAAGGTTATTTCAGCATTACCCATAATAGTTGTAAGGGGTGTTCTAAGCTCATGTGAGGCATTAGCAATAAACGACTGCTGTGCACTGAACGATTGCTCAAGGTGCTCCAATAATTCATTTATGGTAAGGGAAAGCTGGTTAATTTCATCGTTGCGATATGTATTTACAGGCAACCGTTTATCAAGACTTGTGGCACGTATTATTTTCATTTTACCTATTATCTGCGCTATAGGTTGCAACGCTATTGTAGCAAAAAACCGGCCAAGGAAAAACGTTATAAGTAATGATATAACGAAGAAAAATATCATTATCCATAGTAGTTGCTTCAAATTCTGGAACCCTGCATCGTCAATAGCAGAGGCTATAACCACGAAATTGCCTGAGTTATCGATATAATAAAGCCCAGCCACTTGTTTATCGCCATTGGTAAAGCGCACTTTCTTTTCCTGCACCACCCTTTTAATTACAGATTCAGACCAGTGAACAGAATCTTCCTTTATAAACACGGGTTCGTTCTTATCATTATAAATGCGGATAACTTCATGCGACAGCGATTGGGGGTATTTCTTTATAACCTTGCTGAAGCTTTCTTCTGACATATTATCCTGTGCCAGGTAGAGTTGTCCGGCAGTAAGGGCGCGGTCTTCCAGTTTGTCAAAAAAGGTCTGGCTCCGGTTACCTGCGGCTAATACATAAATACCGCTAAGCACTACTATTAATAATACCGCGAACATGAATGTAAACTGTAACGATAACCTGTCTTTAACCTTCATAGGGTTAGTCTTTTATAACATAGCCCATGCCAATAACAGTATGGACAAGTTTTTTAGGGTGGTCTTTATCTATTTTAGTTCTCAGGTAATTTATATAAACGTCAATAAGGTTAGTGTTACGGTCAAAATTTATACCCCACACTTCTTCTGCAATATGGGTGCGCGAAAGAACACTGTTTTTGTTCTGCAGTAACAGTTCCAGCAGTGCAAACTCTTTTACAGTAAGTATAACTTCTTTCCCGCCCCTGGTTACGGTTCGTTTATAACAGTCCATCTCAAGGTCGTCAATAGTAAGTGTTTGCCCGGGTACAGCCCTCGATTTCCTGCGTGTAAGTGCCTTAATGCGGGCCAGCAGTTCCTCGAAATGAAATGGTTTGGTAAGGTAGTCATCTGCTCCGCTTTCCAGCCCCCTTACCTTATCATTCACAGTGCTCATGGCAGTAAGCATAAGTATGGGCGTATCTTTCTTTTTATCACGAAGGGTTTTACATAGTTCAAGCCCGTTTATTCCCGGTAACATAAGGTCGAGTATAATAACATCAAAATCCTGCCCCGATGCTATATTCTGGCCCGTATGGCCGTCGTAGGCTGCGGTAACATTGTATTGCTGCTCTTCAAGCCCTTTCTTTATAAAAGCGGCTACCTTAGGTTCGTCTTCAACAAGTAAAATATTCATGGAGGTACTTTATAGTACAAAGTTAGTGCTTAGTACCAATGATTCAGCAGTATTAAGAAAATCTAATTGCTTGTGAAAAGTAGCTCTGGTAAGGCGCTAAATGCCCTGTTTAATAGCTTTTGATGTACCCACATGAGGGGAAGAAACAGAGTTAAATAATGTTAATGCAAATAAAAAACCGCTGCCAAGGCAACGGTTTTTTACGTTTTCATGCAGTAAAAAGGTCTCCTTATTTAGCAGCCTTATCGTCTTTCTTTTCAGCTTTCTTCTTGGCAGGAACTTTCTTAACGGCTTTTTTGTCGTCTTTCTTGGTGGTTTCTTTCTTTTCAGCTTTTTGTATAGGGCTTGCAAAAGAAATACCGGTAAAAAGCACCAGCGAGGCAAGTATTACACTCAGTTTTTTCATGACGTAGAATATTTTATATATTAATTATTGACAGCAAAAATAAAGTAATAATATGAAGTTAAGATGAAGAAGATAAACCCGGCAATGTTATTCATGTATTAGCTGCCCTGAACCCACTGAAGTTAGGGTAATAGAAGGGTTTCCTGTATAATAAATATTCCCGCGCCCGTATATAAGAGCTATGAGCAATCCACTGGCATTTACATAAGAATCGCCTGTGCTTGAGTTTGAAATATAGCTATAACCGGTAGTTAAGTTACTGCAATACATATAACCCGTGCCGCCATAGTAGGTGCTCAGAAATTGCTGGCTGCTGCCTGATAAAGTCAAATCGCCACTGCCGAAAAGATGCCCTTGTATCTGGTTCGATTTCACTACCAGGTTTATGTCGCCGGCATTGTTTATTTTTACCTGGAAGGTATCCACATTAAGTGTATCCAGGCTTTGAATGGTTCCTACACCCGCATTGGTAAGGTAGTTAAAGCTCGGTACAGTTATATACACATTTAAAACGCTCTTTTTGTAACTCCTAAGCCAGTTGCATATGTTATTGTTCGACAGGGTAAGGCAATTGTTCGATACGTCGGTGCCTATGTTCTGCAACAGGTTTCCACCGCCCTGCAAGGTTACCTGCTGGGTAGGGCCAATGGAAATGAATACGTTTATATTATCCTTTACATATACCTGGTTAAAGAAGGGTACTGAACGGGTTATCTCAGTGGGCGAGCCCGCTGAATCGAAGCAATCACACAGCGGAGTTTTTGTACACGACCACATGGAAGTGATAAGGAAAATCAAAGCGGGTATTTTAATATATTTTTTCATTATAACCTGTAACCAAATCCCCATTCAATATAGTCTGCCGTAGCGAAATGCGCCAGTAAAGTAAGGCTTACTATAAAATGCCTTGTAGCATAATAACGCAGGCCAATACGGTTATATTCCCAGCCGGAATAAGTACTTTTAGAGTATAGGTAACCGCCGAATTCAATTGGCATTGCAACCTTGCCAACAGTTAATTCATAGGCGGCTTTCAGTCCCAGCTGTATGTTCTGCAAAGGTGCAATGTTTACATTGTATCCGTCCATATGAACAATATTGGTTTGATTATAAAACACATCCGTTCCTAATCCCAAACGGTTTTTTTTATTTTTAACCCTGTAAAAAGTATACATAAGTGTACCCGCCCCGTATTTCGGGCCACCCGGAGGTTCCACTTCTGAAAGCCCGCCGGCAAGGAAGAATTCATGCGAGAAACCTTTATGAAAAGAAGTATCATTATCGAATGTTGCAGGCAGCATTTTGTTATTATTAATGCAGTACGACAGGCCTGTATTGGCCGTAGCCAGGTTAATGCCAAGGTTGGGGGTTTTAAATGTTCCGTCGGAACAATGGGTAGCGCCCAGCCCGAGTTCGAGCCTTATTTTATCGGAAAGATAAAAATGCTTCGTCAGGCGAAAGTTTATCATGGCGTTAAGATGAGACCCTATCAGCTCATCCTTATGGTTTGTTTGCTGGTTAAAGTTTATGGGTATGTAGCCAAGCCCTATGCCCACCCTCAAATAAAACCTTTCGCGGCAATTGCGGTTAAGGTGAAAATTTATAAAAGGGTAAACCCCATACATATTGCCTAGTTCCGTGGGGTTGCCCAGCGATGAAAAGAAAAAGGCTACTCCCATTTCAGGATAGTGGTAGGTACAAACCCATTGGCGGTCGGGAGTTGATTTTAGGAGCCAGTCGAATTCAGCCCCGGGGCAATGGCCCTTTAAAAGATATAACATACTACTGTTATAGGCCGGTATAATAAAGCCATAATGAAAGTTGGCAGTGAGCCATGTGCCGCAGCGTACACTATCTTTCGGGTTACCACGGGTGTATACGGCAAGCAGGCAAGCCAAACCTATGAGTGTGGTTTTTAACTTCATCATGCCTGATTATTTAGCTGTATCGTTTTTCCACCTCAGGCTTTGTACAAGGTGGTATACATCCTCCTTTACAAATTTCAGCACCGGCTCAATGGAATCCTTGTTAGGGACAGAGTAGAAGTAGAGCGCCCCACGGATAAAATTCTTAGAACTGTCGGTAAGGTAAAACTGCATATTCGACGCGGCATTGCCTTCAATATCGTATATATTGCCGAAAACATGCTCTTTGAGATTTGACACGGCCTGCTCATTAATTCCCGATGCTTTTACCTCGTGGTGAGTTACAAATTCCTGCGATTCAGCAATATATTGGGTGAGGTTGTTGTTGACTACTTTATAGGTGAAGTTGATATTGGCCTTAAAACGCGGGAAGTAAATATTCAGCCAGCAGGGCTCTGCTGAAGGTTCAGTATCCCTTATAACCTGGGCATAACCCGGATATTCAAAGGTAAAGGGGCATTCGGCGTAATACTTTACATATTGCTTATCGGGTAGGGTAATGCGGAAGTAACCCCTTCGCTTGGGCGTATAGTTATCGTTATCCATACAACCGGCAAGGCATAACATAATAAATACTGTAGTCATTATCCTCATATACAAAACCCCTCTTTAAGGCAAGGCGCAAACTTAAGCATTTTATATAGTTATTGAGGGTAACGTATGGGGAGTATATTGCTTACCTTAAAATTGTGGTGCTACGACAGATTGCATAGGGGGTGAAGTTGCGGTTTTACAGAAGTTATTGATTTTCATTATTTTTAAACGAGGTAACACTTTTCAGCCCATTTGAAATGTAATATTATTGATATTCAGCATTTTGAGCTGTTGTAACCCCTCAAAATCTGTTACCCCGTGTTACCCCGTTTATTAATTTCTTTGGTCATCATTTTTTTATAATTCAGTGGTAAATGCTTGTCAAAGTACATGCACTATAATGTAAAGATATAGCGAGTAATTAGTGTATAAAAGAGAAACCTGTTGTTGTTTTCAACACCCCCCCCTTTAAAATAAACACGCACTTATCTTGAATTATCAATTTTAGAATTTAAACAATAAAAATCTGACCTTATCGAAAAGTAACTGAAAAGGGGCACTGGTGGTATTTAAATTTGTTCCTGAGCATTATCAAACAAATATCTCTGAAATGTGTAACAATAAATACTCCGGCCATGAAACTCAAAAAGATACTTATAGTTTTCTCTGCATTAATACTTGCCTGCCAGGTATGGGCACAGAAAAAGAATGCACATAAAGTGCAAAATGAATCAGGGTGCATAAACAATGTGTATGCTACGCCTTCAGCCATAGAAGCGGGTTTAAACACAACCTTGCAGTTTTTAACAAGCGATACCGTATTCACTATTTCCTGGTCGCCTGCCGCCTCGCTTACAAACCCCGATTCGGTGGTAACCTTTGCCCATCCCGGTGTTACAACAACCTACACAGTTACGGGTACAACATCATGCGGGGCGTTTACTGATACGGTAACGGTGTTTATACAATGTATGGTAGCGGTGAATCTGATTACCACGCCAAGTTATTGCCCGGCAGATGCCGGCACCGCAGAAGCAGTGGCATGGCAGGGATTAGCCCCTTACTATTACAGTTGGAGCGCCGGGCAAACAACAACTAAAGTGAACGGATTGACCCCGGGGAAATATTGGGTGACAGTAAAGGATTCCGACCAATGCAGCGTTTCAGATACATTCGCTATTACAACTAAACCAATTACTGCAACGGCATCGGCAACATTATTAACAATTGAACCCGGTGATAGTACTTTATTAGGCGCGGCTGCAAATGAACCCGGATTGTCATATACTGTTTCATGGGCTCCGTCATCTTCTGTCAGAAAACCGAAAGCTATTTATACGTATGCAAGCCCTACTGTATCTACAACGTATACAGTTACCATGAACACCCCATGCGGCACATTCACCGATACTGTAACTGTTCATACAGGCTGTTCGGTAACTGCCAGTATTGCAACCACGCCATTTTACTGTACTGCCGATGGTGGTATAGCTGCATCTAATGTGTCAACCGGTGTACCGCCTTATGCCTATTCCTGGTCAAATGGACAAACATCGGCAAGAATTACGGGGTTGAGTACAGGAACGTATTCATTAACAGTAAAGGACTCATACGGCTGCAGTACCTATGCCTCCGCTAAAATTGATTCATCATTAATGGCTATTGCAATATATGCCAGTAATTACAGTCTAAAGCCCGGTGACAGCGTGTTTTTTTATACCGTAATTAATGACTCGGCTTCTTCTTCACACACATATTCATGGATGCCATCATCATCTGTCACCAATCCCGATTCATTAGCTACGTATGCCCATCCTATGGTTACAACAATATATACGGTTACGGCTTCTTCCTCCTGCGGCTATATAACAGATACAGTAACAATTCATGTATCTGAACCTACAGGCTTAAAAACGTTAATGCCTGATTTAAGTGCGTTGTCAATATATCCCAATCCCGGTAACGGAATATTCACCATATCGTATAGTTTAGTAAGAAATGAAAACGTAAATATGACTGTAATTGATGAGTTTGGACGCCTGGTATACGAGCAGCAATTTAATAACAGCGATGCCGGAGTGCATGAGCAAGTCCTGAATATTGCAAATGTGGAAGAAGGTTTATATTCATTAAAATTACTTACCGATGATGGAATAGAAACCCGAAGGTTTATGGTTTTAAGGGATAAATAGAAACTGTATCAGTAATGAAAGTTAAAACCACGAAAGATTTAAGCATAATTTAAATGATACGGAAGCGCCAAATATAATTTGGCGCTTCCGGGTGTTTCGGCTAACACAATAAAATTATCGGTGAACTATGCCGTGAAATAGCCGAAATAAACAATGTGTTTTTTGTGTAACATTTTTGTAGTATTGGTAGTACAAATCAATATAAAACCCAAATAATATGAACTGTATTATTGTAGACGACGACGACGCTTCAAGAGCTGTTATAACACAGATGGTAAAGCAAGTAGAGTATCTTAATGTAATCAAAACCTGCTCTACTCCGGTAGAGGCCATAAATACCTTACGTAAAGAAAACATTGATTTACTTTTCCTTGACATAGAAATGCCTGAAATGAACGGCATGGAAATGCTTAAGGCACTTGACAACAAGCCCCAGGTAATACTCATTACTTCGCATACAGAATATGCACTTGATGCATTCGACCTTAATGTGGCCGATTATCTTATAAAACCCATAACCCTTCCTCGCTTTCTTAAAGCGCTGGCTAAAGTAAAAGCCTCAGCTACTGAAGACCAGGTTAACATGAGCCGTGATTGGTTTTTTATTAAGAAAAATTCTGTTCTCCATAAAGTACCTGTTAAGGATATTTTGTGGATAGAAGCACTGGGTGATTATATTACGGTACATACTAAAGACGAGCGGTTTATTATACATGCCACACTTAAATCACTTGAAACAAAATTGCAAACAACTAAGTTTGTACGTGTACACCGTTCTTATATTGTTCAAATAGAGAATATAAAGGAAGTAGAAGACACTACTATTTTTATAAATGATACCTCCATTCCTGTTGGGGCGCTATACAAGGAAAACTTCATTAAGCAAATAAATACCCTGCAATAAAAAGTTGCAATTAAGGGTTTTCCATTATGCTTAAACCTGTCTGTTACAGGGAGGCTTTGATTGGTATGAAAAGTGTATTTTTCTACCAACGAATAAAACAGGTTAAACGATAGTTTGGATGGGCTTACCGAATCTATCCGGGAAACTAAAACCTTTCAGTGTATTTTCACGTTCAAGCGATAAAAAATCAATACTACAGTATGGAAAGAAAAAGAGTACTTACCGGTATTGTAAGTATAAATGGAGACAACATAAATACAAAATGGGAGGAAATTTCTTTCGACTCCCAGCAATTATCGCATTTTCAAAATGTGTTAATGAAACAACAACCCGGACTGAATCTTATAAGTGCCACACTGATAATATTGCAGCACAGGATTGATCTGGCAGAAAACCAGGGATTAATATTCCTTATTGAAGGAGTGGATGTTATAGGCAGCGAAGATGAAAATCTTAAGAACGAAAGAATGTTTGCTCAATTTTTGAAAGAAATTAATAGGTATACAATAATAGGAAGTGATTGTAACTGGCAATATGATAAAGTAAAATCAATACTATTAGGGAAGCATAACTTAAATGATAAACAGGCAGTAACTATAACATAGTACTTTTCAGCAGAAAGAAAATAGTACCCTCTGAAGTAACACATTGCTTATATAACCTATGCGTAATTACAACCTGTTGTATCTTAATACATTAGAAAGTTCTAATGTCATTACATTAACCCAAAGGCGTACTTAGTGCTTTTCTAAAGGATTTGTCAGTAGTCACACAGGTATATTTGGTTTTCTTACAAATAAATTTCATTACATGAAATTGCCAACTCGTTACATATATTAGTTTTTTAAATACATGGTAAGAGAAGAAATTATAGTTTCGTGTTAAGTAGAAATGCTACGTATATAAGCGCAGAATACTCATACAGGTGGGTGTTTAAGGGCTTTTGTACCGAATTGTGCTGAAAATGATGAAGATTAATCCTGTTCTATCTCTATTCATAATATATAACTTTTTGTGCCACTATTTTAAAACCGAAAAATAGCAAGTAATTGCGTTTTTTATAATACCAATTAAAACTAAACTCCGAAACCCCAGAAACATGCCTAAATGCAGTTCATTACATAGTAGTAAATACAACATGGTGTTCCTTAGGTGTATAGCTACTTTTGCTATTATGGCGCTGCAAAGGGTACTATGTTTTGATGAATTTAGCTGCGCGATTAGTATTGGTTACCACAATTTAAATTCTATGAAACTCCATGCATAGCAGGATAAAAATTGCTGTAGTTGACGACGATTTACATATTCACGATGACCTAAAGGAATATTACATTGATTCGCCTACAGTAGAAATAAAGTACAACTTCAGAAGCTCAAACGAGTTTATTAAGACCTTATATACCCTTGATTTCGACCTGTGTATACTCGATATAAATATGCCGGGCCTGAACGGTATTTCGGTAGCGCAATTAATCGGTAAAAAACCTGTAATTTTTCTTACGGCCAGTGAAGATAAACTTGCAGAAGCCCTGGGCCTGAACCCTATTGATGTGGTTACGAAGCCTTTTCTTAAAAAAAGACTTGACCAGGCATTGGAAAAGGCGGCGAGACTTATACTGAGCCAAGTTGAATATGCCCTTTTTAATGTGGCGGAGTGCAGGAAGAAAGTCAAAATACAGTTGGCTGATATATTATTTGTAAATGTTGATGAAGTTGACCCGCGCAATAAGCAGGTGATTTTAAAAGGGGGAATAAGATTTACTTTTATGGACTATACCTTTAACGAACTGAAAGTAAGGGCACCTCAACTGATACAGGTAAACAGGAGTAACATGGTAGCCATAGATTGCATAAATTCAGTGGGGCATGATAGTGTTGTATTAAACACTGAAATCTGCAAAGAACTGCCCGCCGAGGTTACCCTAAGTACAACTTTTAAAGAAGAACTTTCAAAGAAAATATTCTTTAAGTAGAAGGCCTGAATTGCATTTTCTTCTGCATAATTATTATAATGCCTTTAGTCGTTTTAATACTTACGCATAAGGCGATAATTTCGGGTTAAAGTGCATAGGAATGCTGAGTACAGGTATTGGCGAATGATTTACAATTTGCTGCACCACAG
>Ga0206807_1003_pt1 | contig 63467 bp, 70 predicted proteins | sample Alteio_BWOrgCont_57_FD_152915 | JGI IMG/M metagenome (GOLD analysis project Ga0206807, IMG submission 152915) | Enriched cells from forest soil in Barre Woods Harvard Forest LTER site, Petersham, Massachusetts, United States -... | ecosystem: Environmental > Terrestrial > Soil > Temperate forest >...
TGTACCGGCACGACTTTTAAAAACCTTTTCCCTTGCTGCAGTTATATTCCTTACTGTGTCAGGCGGGCCATACGGGCTTGAGCCATTAATGCAATACGCCGGAAAAAATGGCGCTTTGCTATTATTGCTGCTTGTGCCTTTGCTGTGGGATTTACCTACTATACTAACTGTACTGGAGCTGAATAGCATGATGCCCGTTGAAGGTGGGTATTATAAATGGGTGAAAAGGGCATTAGGCACCCGCTGGGCATTTTTTGAAGCATGGTGGTCATGGTTATATTCATTTACCGACCTGGCGATTTACCCTGTGCTTTTTGTAACTTATATCTCCTTCTTCTCTCATTCCCCCGACGATTTTATGCATGTATGGAAAATCCCTATTTGCCTGGCTGTAATATGGATAAGCGCAGGGTTAAACATATTGGGTATTGTATCCGTAGGCAGGGTTTCTTTGTTACTGAGTGCCGTTATAATAATTCCGTTTGTCATTCTTTTTGTCACAGCATTTTCCGGTCACTCCGATTCATTCACTATGCCTGTTCTTAGCCTAAGGGGTGTTGAATATTCTGCGCTGGGCATGGGTATATATGTTGTAATGTGGAATTTTTTAGGTTGGGATAACTGCACCACTTATGCGGGTGAGGTTGATAAACCTATAAGGTCGTACATTGTTTCAATAAGCATAGCATTTGTTACGGTAATCGTTTTATACCTTCTTACCATTTATATAACTCAAAATTCAGGAATTGATTTTGCAAAACTAAGCGACGAGCTCTTTCCTATATTGGGGGTAAAAATTGGCGGGCAGTGGCTGGGGGCACTACTATCCATTGGCGGTATGGCAAGCGCGCTGGGTATATTTTCAGCTGTTATGTTGTCTATTTCCCGTGTGCCTAAAGTCCTGGCCGATGACAAATTGCTGCACCCGGTTTTTTCAAAGCAGCATTCCCGCTTTGGTACCCCTTACATATCTATAATTATTTATGCAGTTGTAGTCAGCTTTATGATTTTATGGACGTTCGAGGAGCTTATTGTTATTGATGTAATACTTTACGGCGCCGGGTTATTCCTCGAGTTTGTATCATTAGTGGCTTTACGGATAAAAGAACCTGAAGCCCAACGCCCATTTAAAATCCGGTTGAATACTTTTTGGGTAGGTGTATTACTATTGCTACCTGTTGCCGTGTACTGTATTGCCCTTACAGGTATGTTATCCAAAGATGACGGCAATCACTCCATGATTTATTTTGCACTCGGGGCATTGCTTACCGCCGAGGTAGCATGGCGCGTGGCTAAGTGGAACCTTGACGCTTCCCTGAAACCGGATTAGTTCATTTAGTGAAGCACCAGTGCAACTACTTTCACTTCAGGCTCAAAAATAATTTTCGATTTCACCGAATTAGAAATAAGGCAATTAGCTTCTGTTTTCTGCAAAATGCGCATGGCCCTTTCGCGGTCCTCTTCATTTTCAAGTTCAAGCACCGGGTTAAGTGTAATTTCACTTATCATGTACTTACCTTCAACAGTTTCCAGTTTGCCTTTGGCCGCGCACTCAAAGCTATGGCACCTAAGTTTTGAATTATCGGCAATAGATAAAAAGGTTGTCATAAAGCAACTATTTACCGCTGCCACCAATAAATGTTCAGGCGACCATATGCCGGGCACACCGTTCGGAAACTGTGGTGGCGTGGCTACTTCTATAGTATCATCCAATTCGGTAAAGGATAGAACTCCCGTTCTTCCTACTTTCCACTTTACCGCTACATCGTAAAAATGTTCTATACTCATAGTTTTTATTTTTAGTTATAATACTGGTTAACTATTGTCCACGGGCCCCCGTCGTAACATTCGACCCCGAATCTCTTCAGCAAGTCAGCTGCCCTTGCACTGCGCCCGCCCGACAAACAACACAGCACAATATTCTTCATCTCTTTCAATTCATCTATTTTATTCGTTATATCAATCAGGGGTATGTTAATACTTCCTGCCACATGTCCCCCATTATATTCCTGCGGATTACGCACATCAATTATTGTCGCGTTTCCCGTTTTTATTAATTGCTCAATGTCTTTCATGTTTGGTATGTTTTTACAAATTTCCAATAGCTTCGGTCCGCATTTTGTGACATTTGTTGCAGAACCGGATGATTTATGTCAGCTGCATGGAACAGGCAATAACTAAAAAAGCCCTTACTGTAAAGTAAGGGCTTTATAACCTAAAAGTTAGTATTAAATTCCTGCTACTTAGCGTTGTGGTAAACAGCTACTACATCCTCATCTTCCTCCATCTTTTCAATTAGAGTTAGAAGTTCTGCTTCCTGTTCATTCGTAAGCTCTTTGTAGGTAGTAGGTATAAATACTTTCGAGCTTTCCTTTATCTCTATCTTTTTTTCTTCTAAATGCTTCTGCATATGGCCAAATTCAGTAAAAGGAACCTGTATAATCAATTCTTTGTGCTCATCGTCCCAGGTAAATTCTTCTGCACCAAAGTCAATCAGTTCAAATTCGGTTTCTTCATGGTTCAATCCCTCCGACGGCACCTTAAACAAAGCCTTGCGTTCGAACATAAAGCTCACCGAACCATTTGTACCCAAAGAGCCTCCATACTTTGAAAAGTACATACGAATGTTCGCTACGGTACGGGTCGGGTTATCGGTTGTACACTCTATTAGTACAGGAACGCCGTTCGGGCCATATCCTTCATAAATACTCTCTTCGTAATTGGCAGTATCCTTATCCGATGCCCTTTTAATGGCAGCCTCCACGTTCGCCTTTGGCATATTTACTGCCCTGGCGTTCTGTATGCACATACGCAAACGCGGGTTAGTATCGGGGCTTGGCCCGCCTGCTTTCACAGCAATAGCAATATCTTTACCTATACGTGTAAACGCTTTCGCCATTTTGGCGTAGCGTGCAAACATGGTATGTTTTCGTTTTTCAAATACGCGTCCCATATCTCAAAATAATTAATTAGCCCTGCAAAGTTAAATATCTTGTGAAAAGCATGAATAACAAGACAATATTTATTCTACTTGAACCATTTTTTCGCTTTTGGTCTCCTGTGCGGGCAGCCGGGCCAACAACAGGGCCGGCGCTTTCCTTCAAGAAGTTCCTCGCATAATCGCACTATGTGCTCTTTCCTTGTTTCTTGTTTTTTGACAATTGTAGTCCAGCAAATCCATTCGTTGCGCGCCAGTGGTGTAAGGTTGTTCCATTTCTCAAGCACACCGCTATTTGAAACTAAGGCTTTCCGTAAATCTTCCGGCACTTCGTGTACAACGCCTTCAGCAATTATTTTCACAGTCATATTCTGCTAAACAATATAATGCAGGTAATTACTCTTGCATTTCCTATTCAAAGATAGTACTACCAAGCCAGATATGCTTATTCTTTAACCAATTTCTTAACTACAATACCTGAAGAAGAAATTATACGGACAAAATATATCCCGTTAGATAGCCCTTCCAGGTTCAAGTTATACACTGTATTGCCTGATTTAAGGGTAATCTGCTGAATAACCTTTCCGGTTAAATCAGTTACTTCAATTCTTTCAGCACCATCAGGCATGGTTATCGCAAATTCCGCTTTCGACGGATTTGGATACACAGTTACATTGTTGCTATTTTCAATTCCACTAATACCTGTAGGCGTACCTGAAAGCACAAAGTGGTATACGCTTAGTTTTGGTATAGTATAATTGAATTTGTTACCCACTATTCCGGTAATTGTTCCAATATGCTTAATTACTGTATCTCCATTTGCAAAGGCATAAATATCGGCTTTGGTGAACAAAGTATTGGCCGTTATTTTAAAGGTAGCTTTAAGTGTAGAATCATAGTCCTTATTCATAACTACAACATTCATTTGCGTAGTATCGGTACTTTGCAAAGATGCATATACCGAAGAGGTACGGTCGTCATTAGGGCGTGCATATACGTGCCAATCGCCAAAGGTGCTTTTTTTGCCGTCGTAGTTGCGGTATATCTTATAAGCGGAGCCGATGTATTGGTCGACCGCGCCCCAAATGCTGCACCAGTAAACGCCAAAACGCCCACAAATACCCAGCATATCAGCTGCAGCTATTCCGCCTGAAATATGGTTTTCTCCTCCATACCCGTATTCAGTAAAGCCCAGTTTGGTGCCGGGATAATAGGTATTAATGCCCTTTTGCATGGCCCTTATATACACGCAGGGGCTATACCATTCACCAATCCAGCTATTTTCAACGTAAGACGAATCCCATAATGTCCTTGGGGCCTCCATACGCGCAATGGCAACGCCTGTATCATTGTCTCCTGTAGTCACTCTTTCAAGGGTGCCGGTGCTGTCGAGCCCTTGTGCTTCAGAATACCAGTGCATATCGTAGCAGTCGAGCAAACGGTGCTTCACTGAATCTGATGCCAGTTTCATATAATTCAGAAATGCGTATGAGAAATTTCCGAAAGAAGAATAGGTACTCCAGTCGGGTGCGCTTTGGAAATTCAGATATGCGCTATACCCATAATCGGCCGGGCCAAAAACATCGGCTGTAGAGTCCATTATTTTAATGGTAGAGGATAATCCTACTCCCTTTTTTATAGCTTCCGCAATGGTTGGTTGCGCAGGGTGCATATAAGGGTCGGCTGTGTTCCATAAGCACCATTCGTTATCCATCTCATATCCTTTTATCCCGGTTTTGGCCGTTGAATTTCCGAATTGGTTAATGAGGTTATTCATGCATTCATCCATATATACAAACCCATCAGCAGTATCGGGAGTAAGGCTGAATGATGAACCCTTACGGTTAACAACCTGCCTCCACCTTGGAGAAGGCGCGGTTTGTGCGCTGCTTACAACTCCGTTACCATCGCGGGAAACATATCCACCTGACTGTAATGTAATAAGCGAATAGCAACCCATGGCCACCGATGTATCGTGAAAAGCTTTTAAAACACTATTGGGTGTAAGGTACTGGCCTACAGGCAGGCCCATGTTCCAGGGCATATAGTTATCATTATCGTTTATATAATCTGTGCCTCCATTCGAAAAATTATCCTCCCAGTTATAGGTTGTCATACGGTCGCCACCAATACGCCTGCCTGTAATATTAAAACTCCAATCGTTACTTTGTCCATTGGTTCCATATATGTATGGACTTATTGGCATACGCTCCTTATTGGTGTTAATGGTAAAAGTCGTGGCAAGTTGAGCATGCAATAATACCGGCAACAGCAAACCTAAAATAACGGGGTATAATTTTCTCATAGATAGAATTTGATTTACTAAAGTCGGTATTAAAGGGGAGAATACCAAAAGAGTGTCTATTCCAGCCTTACGCCTAAAGAAAATTCGGCCATTTCGCCTTGACCAAGCACAATCAGTCCCTTTTTATTATTAAATGCATCGGGGGCACAGCTCATGGGTTCTATGGCAATAGAATCGCGGTCGGGTGGTGTGTAGACCTGTACGTATTTATATCCCTTATCACCTACTTCCTGCCATATAACAATGGTCATGTTCTTTTCTTCGTCAATTAATCTTGTTTCAGCTACAGCGCATTTTTCTAGTTCAAAACAGTGGTCAAGCAAGGTATCGCCCAATAAAGTAGGCTTTGCAAATAAATCGCTCCTTAAATATTTACCTGTAGGTATAAATGTTTCATCTAACTCCAGTTGCCTGCAAGCAGGTAACTGTAATTTTACAGAATCAATTTTTGAACCGGTGGTAAAATAGGGGTGCCATCCATCGCCAATGGGAATATTATGTTTACCCGTATTTAAAATCCGGGTTGCACATTTAAACTTATTTTCTTCCAGCGTATATTCAATTTCCACCTGGTATGAGAAAGGGTATCCTTCATACAATGATTGGTATTGAGTCTGCAATGTTAAAACCACACCTTCATTTGTCGCGATTTGCTCATCTACCGAAAATGGCAGATTCCAGCAAAGCCCGTGCAACGCATGTGGAGGGGCATTTGCCGCAAGCTGATATTCCCTGCCCTCAAAATTGTATCTGCCATTCTTAACCCGGTTCGGAAAAGGGCTGAGTTTCGCCCCGCGGTAAAAATTAGTGCCTTTGCCTGATAATGACTCTGCTTGTTTGTCTCCCTCAATAATATTGTGGAGCTTGCCATCTTTCATTAACACCATCTCGTTCAGGTTGGCGCCAATAGACTGGATGACAGAAATATATTCGCCATTGCTTTTATTAAGCAGCTTAATTTTTTCTGTACCCGAAAAATCTTCTATGTGGATTCTGAACATAGCTTAATAGGTAAAAATTCCGGCACCGTTTACTGACTGGTAAATATTTATTTCCGCATCAATACCGAAACGCTGCTTATATGCCTTGCCGATTTGCTCGCCAAACTCATTTGCTTTATCTTTCTTTACAAGATTAATGGTGCATCCGCCAAAGCCACCGCCCATCATGCGGCTACCCAAACAATACCCGGTTTTAAGCGCCTCTTCAACTAAAAAATCCAATTCCTCGCAGCTAACTTCATAATCGTTCTTCAATGAATTGTGCGAAGCGGTAATTAGCTTGCCGAGTGCTTTCATATCATTATTCTCAATAGCATTCATGGCCTCCACCACTCTATTATCTTCGGTAACATAGTGCCTTATACGCTTTTGCTGAACATGATTTTCAATAAGGCCGATGTGCTTCTCTTCAATATCCCTGAAGCCTTTTACACTTTTGTCTTTCTCCTTTATTGTCGTCAGCGCACTCTGCGTCTCCTCAACCCTTTCAGAATATTTGCTGCCTGACAGTGAACGTTTTACTTTAGTATCGCACAGCACCCAAACATAATCCTTCATATCGGCCGAAACATATTGATGCGAAAGCTTTTGAAAATCGAGCAACATTACTTTACCCGCGACAGAAAACTGGGAGGCATATTGGTCGAGTAGCCCGCTTTTAACATGCAGGTACTGATGTTCCACCTGCTGGCATAGCTTAATAAGCGAGAGGTCATCCATTCCTGCACCTGACAACTGATTCAGCGCATTCATAAAAGCGACTTCCAATGCTGCTGAAGATGACACTCCGGAGCCAATGGGCACATTACCTGCAATTACCGCATTAAATCCGGTTAACTGGTGCTTTTGGGTAAACAGCAGAATACATCCATAAATATATTTCTCCCATGAGTTTTTAGGCTCATACTCCTGTCCCAGTTCAAAGCTCATTTTGTCTTTGAAGTCAACGCTGACAACCTTTACCTGTTTACTATTATTTGGCGACATGCTTACCACTGCCCACCTGTTAATAGCACATGGCATTGATAAACCAAGGGTATAATCGGTATGTTCGCCTATAATATTAATACGCCCGGGTGCATAGGCAGCAAATGCAGGAGTTGCAGAAAAGTGTTTCACAAAATTCTGCCTGTTTACTTCAATTAGTTCTTCCAGTGTAGGAGTATTGCTCTTACCGGCTGCCTCGGCCCAGGCAATATCCTCAGGAGTATTTAACCCAACTAACTCCCTATAATCATCAATCTGCAATGTTTCAACCTTTTCCCCTTTGGCCAGCATTATTCCTATAATATCGGTAAGGTATAATTCACCATTGCCTTTATCGGGTTTTATCTCGTTAAGGTATTTGAATAAGTCTTCTCCTTTAAAAATGAAGTGCGATGAAAGCAACTCACGAACTTTTAATTGTTCTGGCATGGCGTTCTTTTCTTCAATACAAGCAACTAATTTTCCATTAGCATCTCTTATTACCCTTGCATAGGGCAAATCTATGGGGAACATTGCCGTTAAGAAAGTGCAGCTTGCACCTGTCTTTATATGGTGGCTCTCCAGTTTGCGTATAGTTTCAGCGGTAATAAGCGGACTATCGCCCACAAAAACAAAAACATTCGATTTCAGTATATCATTTGTAACAGGTACCTGGCTAACTGCATGGGCAGTTCCTTTTTGCTCCTGCTGGTAAACATATTTAACTCCATCGCCGATTTTTTCCTTTACCTGCTCTGCCCCATAACCAACTATTAACTCTATATCTTTTACTCCTGCTTTTTTAAAACTCTCAATAATATGGCCCACAATAGGCTCACCCTTAAACCGGACTATGGGCTTAGGCAAGTCCGAACGCATGCGCGTACCCTTTCCTGCTGCTAATATTATTGCTATTGACATACCTTAACGCCTTTGAAACAAAAGTAAACTTTACGGGTTACCTGAATGTTAAGAAGCAATTTTATGCAGATAACCCCATCAATCTCTTTGAATTGATAGTAGTTTTGACATATTTATTAATTCCCAGAAAACTATCGGGGCAAATAATATAATAGACATAAAAAGGATGTTACTATGTATACGGATTCTATCGCTCAGAAAAAAGGTAAATGGTAACATAAGGCCTGAAACTATTGCACAGACAACCTGCCAGATTCTTTTACCATCGGCATAGGTAAATACCCAAAATATATGCAGAATTATACAAGCTGAGATAACTGCAATATTAAAGTAGTTTTCATTTACATTTTCACTGTGTTCACCTCCGTCTGTAAGTAATGTGTAGACAAACATAACAATGCACCCCAGAATTAACTCTCCCATAAAAAGGAATAAGTAACGCACCAATCTATATGCCAGTTCCCGAAACATTTGAATTATTAATGATGTATACCAAAGATATGATAATTAAGTGCGATATACAACCTACTCCGGCTCTTCTGGCCGGGTATTTCTATTAAGCTTTAATCAACTCCCCCTTTGCAATTATTTCAGTGAGGGCATTATAGAGTTTATCTAAGTCAGCCTGTGAGTTAAACGCGTTTATAGAGTAGCGGATAAACACTAAGTTATCCTGTCGCATTACCGGTATTTCAATACTATATTTTTCAAAGAGATAGTTATGCAGTTTTTCAGGTTCAGGAGTATTAATACGTATACTGCACATCTGCCCTAAAAACTCATCCGTTATGTGGGCCAAAGGCTGCGAACCTAAGAGGTTACAAAAACGCATATAGTTTGAATGGGTAAGTTTTCTGCAATCTGCTGCAACCTGCGTCCAGTTATTCTTTTTTAAAAACTGTATAACCTTAGGAATGGTCAAAAAGGCAGAAAAATCACGTGTGCCCTGTGTTTGGTGGTAATCGAGAAATTGAGAGCCGGATGGGAACGCACTTTCATATCCCCAGCTAATCACTAATGGGTCGAACAAATTTTGGAATTCTTTTTTCACGTATAAAAAAGCACAGCCTTTGGGTGCGCACATCCATTTATGGCATGCGCCCACATATACATCGGCTTTAAGTTCAGCAAGGGTTAACGGTATATGGCCGGGCACATGTGCTCCATCTACAATGGTAAACAAACCTTTCGATTTAGCTATTTCGCAAATCTCTTTTACCGGAAATATTAAAGCGGTTGTACTGGTTATCTGGCTAATAAAAATGGCTTTTGTTTTAGCCGTTAATCCTTTAAAAAAATCTTCTATGAATTGCTCTTTTGAAACTAATGGAAGCCTTATTGGCTGCCTTACATACTTGGCTCCCGCTTTCCTGCAATAATAATTCCATGTGCGGTCAAGCGCTCCATATTCCAGGTTAGTGCTCAGTATTTCATCGCCTGCATTCAGCTTAAAGCTTTTGGCAATAATATTTACAGCATACGATGGGTTGGTTGTATATACCAAGTCATCGGCATTGCAATTAATATATTGAGCCAGTGCCTGTCGCGATTTTTTTAGATATTCCAGTCCGTTAACGGCTATAAACCTTACAGGTTCACTCTCCAATTCAAGCTGGTATTTCTGGTATTCTTCAAAAATTGGCCTCGGGCATGCGCCGAAAGAACCAAAGTTTAAATATGTAATATCGGGATTCAGTAAAAACTGCGATTTCAAATTGGTATTTTGCATACTCATTCTTTTATAAGTAGTACCAAAATAAGAAATCTATTCTTACTGTTGAATCCTTTACCAAATAATATTGAGTGCCCTGTTAGAAAGAGAAGAAGAAAAACACTACCGCGGCCCATGCTTTAGGTACACCACTGGCGCTTCCTATACTGCTACCCGATTCGTTCCTTACTGTACCATCATCATCAATTTTTCCAATGCTGCTGCCCGAATCATTCCTTACAGTACCATCATTGTCGACTTTACCGATACTGCTGCCAGAACCATTACGGATAGTTCCATCATTATCAATCTTGCCAATGCTGCTACCAGATTCGTTACGTACGGTTCCGTCATTATCAATTTTCCCCACGCTGCTGCCTGAGCCATTGCGTATGGTACCGTCATTATCAATCCTGCCGGTGCTGCTGCCCGATGAGCTGCGCAGTTCCTGTGCTGAAAGTGTATTTACACTTAATAAGAGGATAAATGAAATGCTGAGTAAAGAAATAAATTTTTTCATGGATGAGTTTGTTAGTTAATATTATTTTAGACCAAGGGACTAAAACAAATATAGTTATTTAAAAACAAGAAGCAGGACTGGTATGAAATACCAAAAGTGCCTTATTTTGAACCTATCTGCCCCAAACCCCTAAAGGGGCTTTGAACTGCGGCCTCACCTCTAACCTCTCCAATAAGGAGGGGGATTAAAGCCCCTTTAGGGGTTTGGTGCAAAAAAACAAACCGAGACATTACCAAAATATCACATCACTACTTATTACCTGTATTTTGTAATAATGCCTTGGTAAAATTATAGCCCACTTCCATTATCTCATCTGCTTTTCCAATATCGAACAATCCGAATTTATCAAGGCCATTAGGCTCAATATATAAAAAACAACCCTCTCCCGAGCGCCTTACTATTGTGCGGAAACTTAAGTGTATGGCTCTGTCCATTACCTCCAACGAATTTTCTTTAGGGTTAAACGCTTTTATAGGGTTCACATAAATACATACCAATTCACTTCTTCTATCAGTAAAAGGCTCAACGGGTAAATTATTCGACAGGCCTCCGTCGACATAGGGTATATTATTAATAACTACAGGGGGAAATAACACAGGGATAGAGCTAGCGGCAATTACAGCATCAATTATATCGCCCGTATGAAATATGGTTTGTTTGCCGTCAATAAAATCAGTTGCGGTTACATAAAAAGGAACCGGCAAATCTTCAAACCTGCTATACCGCAAATTTTTTTCTAAAAATTTTCTTACGTTTTTCATGGACATCAGCCCCGGTTTAAATGCGTTCCAGCTAAACAGGTCCATTTTCGATTTATGTCCCAGTAGTTCCATAATTTCATCGGGTGTAAAACCATTTGCAAGGAAGGCGCCGGCAATGGCGCCGGCACTTGTACCCGCAATTTCAGAAGGGCTTATGCCTTGTTCCTGCAATGCTTTCACTACGCCTAAATGGGCAAACCCGCGGCTACCTCCACCCGACAGAACAAACGGTTTCTTTATCATACTTCAATAAACCTCAAAGATACTTAACTTGTTTTAAGACCCTTTTTGGCAACGCTTAACTTGCTTTTTTTCAGCATTCTAAAAAATAATTTATTTTTAGAAAAAAATATTCAGCTATGTCTATAAAAGTAATCGGCTCGGGAATGGGCAGGACAGGCACCCACTCTCTTAAATTAGCCCTGGAACAATTGGGTTTCAGTAAATGTTACCACATGATGGAACTTTTTAATAACCCTGACGGAATTGCTTATTTTAATAAAGCTGAAGCCGGCGAACAGGTAGATTGGGATTCTCTCTTCACGGGCTACCAGTCGGCAGTTGACTACCCTGTTGCCCGGTATTATAAGGAGGTATTTGCAAAATACCCCGATGCAAAAGTTATTCATACAGTGCGCGACCCTGAAAGCTGGTACAAAAGTTGTACAGAGACTATTTTCTGGGCCAGCAGGCCATCGGCGGGAAGAATGGTTAAAATGATGGTCCAATTGCCCTTTTCATCGGTATTGCGCAAACGCTTACCCATTTTAAAATACAACGGCAAAATTCTTAGCGGGGAATTTGGCAACGACCTTTCAAATAAAGCGGAAGTAATAAAGAGGTTTAATGCTCATACCGAAGCTGTGCAAAAACAAATTCCCAAAGAAAAATTATTGGTTTATAACGTTAAGGAAGGCTGGGAGCCGCTTTGTAAGTTCCTGGGTGTCGCTGTTCCCACAACTCCTTTCCCGGTTTCAAATACTGCTGATGAATTCAAGCAGCGGGTGGCGCATATAGCCAAGGGTGCAAGGGCATAATACATAAATTGGCCATGCAGAAAATCGCAGGTATATTTTTAGTTTTTGCTTTATACACTGCCACCGCATTTTGCCAGGCCGACAGCAGTAAACTATTTGTATTAGGCACTATTGAACAAATTCAGTCGGTTCAATTGGGTGAAAAAAGGACGGTGAACATATACCTGCCCGATGGCTATAATGCAAAAGACACTACCAGGTATCCTGTAATCTATTTGCTCGATGGTTCGGCCGATGAAGATTTTATTCATGTAGTGGGCCTTGTTCAGTTTTGCAGTTTCCCCTGGGTGAACAAGGTGCCCCAATGTATTGTTGTGGGTATTGCCAATACCGACAGGAAAAGAGATTTTACTTTCCCCTCCACCATTGATGATGATAAAAAACTTTGCCCGACTTCGGGCCATTCCGATAAGTTTATTGCATTTATAGAAAAGGAACTGCAGCCTTGCATAGAACACAAATACAAAACAAATAGCCAGAAAACCCTGATTGGTGAATCGTTAGGCGGATTGCTGGCAACAGAAGTATTGCTAAAGAAACCCACACTATTTACAAAGTACATTATTATAAGCCCCAGTTTGTGGTGGGACGATGGTTCACTGCTAAAGTTAAATTCAGATATTCTGAATGAGACCTTTAACCAGAAAACAACTATTTATATTGGGGTTGGTAAAGAAGGACTTGGCCCCACTAAAAACCCGCACAACATGGTAGATGAAGCCAAAGCTTTATCGGAAAAACTGAAAACCGCTAAAAACAAAAACCTAAAAGTATATTTCGATTACCTGCCTGACGAGAACCATGCCACTATTTCGGAACAGGCAACTTACAATGCTTTTAAAGTTTTATGGGTTAACTAAAGCTTGTCTCTTCCCACAAATCTGTCAGTACCTAATAAAAACCCTATTACCCTTACTATATTCTTATCTACAGTTTCTTCGTTTTTCAGGAAATTAATATACCTCATAATTTCTTTCCTCCTTGAAGGGCTAAGGCTTTCAAATACTTTTAATGCCTTCTTGTTTTTGTTTAACGCGCTTTCCAGCTTGGGGTGCATAGGTATCTTTCTTTCTACCGGATCGTATTCAACGGTTACTTCTACACTATGTCCAACATCCTTTTTTGCTGCTTTCCGCATAGGTGTATTTAAGTATAGCCGCCACTTGCCACTATATTTCACCAATGTTTGAATATTAGTATGCCCGTCTAACGTTCCTTTAACCGGAATTGTACCTTTATCCTTTCCTGCTTGTTTAAACAGTTCCTTTAATACAGTTGCAGGAAGTAATACGTATGGGTTAACTCCTATTATCTGGATTTTGGCTTTAAATGTGGGCATTGGGTAATATGGTTAATTGCATCAACTTAACGATAATTACATCCTCCAACTGCAGGAACGAATTGCTCAAAAAAAACATTTATATGCACCCCTTTAATTTAAGGCTATTATATGTTTGCATATCATCTTTAAAATAATCAATAGTTTCCATTCCAACGCCCGATTTTATTTCTTGTAATTTTTCAAGCTTTAATAAACAACTCAGGTCTTTTGCAACAAGGGCACTTCCAAATTCTATTTTTTTAATATTCTTAAGTAACAAAATATCGCTAATGTCATCAACAGCAAACCATTCTTCTTCTCCACTACAGTGTGGTGCCAATATACCTGATAGAAAACCCGCAACTATCCATAATTTCTCTATTTTCAGAATATCTTCTTCTCGAATTTCCGTTTCAAATATTTCCTTTTCCATTTCCGGGTGAATTCCACACCAATTTTCATATGCCTCATCCGGGTCATCCTCTGACTCGTCTCCGGCAGATTCATTACTCCAAATATTCTCAAGCTCCTGAAAGTACTTGTCATAATACCCTTCCTTTTGCTTTTTTAAAATAAGGGATAACCCTTCTGGTATAAGGTTTAACTGAATAAGATGGTCTAAAACAACTAGCTTGAAGCCTGGATTTTTAATTTGCATATTATTTTAGTTAGTTATTTCTAACCTTTCTCACTTAAATAATCTCAAATAACCCTATATCAGCCAAATTTTGTACCCCCGAAGCTTAGATTTTCGAATCAATTGATGGCGAAATTCAAGAGAATTTATGGATTAAAGAGCTTTTTTCCACTTTAAAGTGTTTGGGCTTATTTTACTCTTATGGGCATTAAAGCACTTTATTAAACCTGTTTGCTGTGTTTCATGATTTCTTCAGCTATTCTTGATCTAAGATACGCATTGGTAGATTTTTCTTGGTAAATTTTCGACTTTTCGGGCTCCCCTATAATTGAATTAGCAGTGGCTAAGACTTCATAGGCAGGAGAAAGAAAATTAGGATCGGCCATTACAGTGCTTAAAAATAAATTTTCTTCTGTTTTTTGAACAAACTGTACCAATCTTCTTATTCCTTCTTCAATTGTATCCTCACTTAGGCAATACACTAAACCAAGCAAATAATCACGATAAATATCCGGGAACTTCAAAGCCAGAGAATATTCCATAATCCTTCCCTCTGCTCCACTAATGGAACCATTCTTCCATTTAGTAACCAACTCGTCTACCTCTATGGCGTTAGTAAAATTAACCACCATTTCACTATTTCTATCAACACAACTATTAAGGCTAACATATATCAGTGTTTGCATTTCTTCACAATTTCGTTCTATTCTTTTCAACTCTAATGTATCAAGAGTTTTAAGAATGTCTCTAATCTCTTGGTTGGACGATTCTAGCAGATTCTGAAGAATTGATTCTGCAGATCGGTAATAAAATCCGGCTTCGTAAAGACTCTCATAGAATAAATGAAAAGTACTTTCCTCTAAAGCTTTCCTACGTAACGAAGTAGCTTGTTTATGTAAAAATATAGCAATGTCCTTAAAAATTACTACCCGTTGACTGGCGTTAATGTTTTTGTTATCTAAATAAAAAGGGAACTGCAATATTGGGTGCTGCTTGAATATTCGCCCGTCCCTTGAAGTTCCCTGTATTTCCTTTAATGGAAAAATACCTTGCCTATAAATAAATGATGAGTTAGGAGAAAAATAAATAAAATATAAAGTGCATAGTGGCTCTATAAGGTCATCGCCACAAAATTCAAAAATTAAATATTTTTCCACTAATGATTTTATCTCATCTAATGCCCATGCCTTAATTTGTTTGTCAGTATAATCAGCCTCTTCCAAGGCTGACTGGCTAAAATAATTATGCAGCAAAATATTTACTGGTCCCTGCCTTTCTTTGTAATAATTATAGCTATTGGTTACACTTTGGAGGATACTTTGATAGTTATATAGTTTAGGTTGCTCAGACTTGGCATAAAGGTCATTTATCCATGACTCTAATTTCCCCTTTAAAGTCAATGAATTGCTTTCTGGAATATAAGCAATTTTCTCTTTTGCATATTTTTCAGGTAAGCTCTTGGTTGTAAGCTTGTTTATTCCATCAAGTATTATATATACCCTTTCTTTGCGATCTGAGAATACCTTAATCCCCTCATTGACTTGGTCAAACATAAAACTTCGTCGATTATAGAAACCTTCAGCAAATACAGGGTTCCTGAATAACATAAACCTGAGTAATTTGCAAACATCGTAATTCAGATCAAATGCGGTGATATCCAATATTTATTTGTTTAATTTTTTATTTAATTTAGTTATTATGTTTTTTGCATGTTCCTTTGCTGAATTTTGTTCAAAACCGGCTTTTATCAGCTCCCGTTCCATGATTTTGATATACGAATAATCAAGTAATAAATTCCCTTTTAGGCTCGGAACTGATTTAATACATTTATCGATTTCTTCTTTTGCTTCACTTGTAATTTTATTCATCTCTTCCTTATTTTTAAAGCCCACCTCCTTAAATCTTTTGGCTAAATCCTCCAGTTTTTGTATTAAAAGTTTAGCATGTTCTTTCCCTTTGGCTTTTGCCTTTGATTTCAGTTCAGCAGAAAAGGCTTTAAAATAGGCTACAAATAATGGTACTAACAATTGAGTAGCCGTTATCATCGCAACATCAATCCCTGTAAAATATAAGTTTTCATCCTGAGGGCGGATATATTCTATATCGGCTCCTATTTCCTCAATAATTACCATAGTCAGTTCGTGGCTTTTTGTCATGGCTTGTCGGATTTGATTTACTCAAATATACTGAAAGTGCTTTATTATAGGCATTAAAGTCCATTTTTCCTGAGGACGAGCAAGTTTCAATCATTTGCTCTGAGTTTTATCCATTTTTCTCGCCTTTCATTTTCTTCATATTCATCCTTCTCTTTTTTGAATTTCTCGTAAAAATTATAAGAACCACTTTCTAACCAGACATAAATCCTTTGTTTTGTATCGGTAAGTTCGTGAGAGATTTTACTCACATGAAAGAATTGCCTTCCATATAATGAGGGGTTAAAAAACGGAAATTCAAACCCTTCGCCAACTACCGGCTTTATCGGAATATGCCCCGAAATTGATACGCTTTTTTCAAAGTTTTTGACATAGAATATGTATTCTACCTCGGAGAAGGTAAATAGTTTAGGGTTGACCCAGGCTGATTCAAGCAGGTCATTATAAATTTGTTCAAGCTGCTTTTTATAGGTTGCTGGCTTAATTCCAAGTTTTTGCTGAAGTTCTTTGCCAGTTGGAAAGGGTTGATCTTCTTCGGAATAATAATTGTATTTTAGGATTTCTAACAAAAGGGGCTCATATGCCTTCCCTTTATTCATTAAGGTTTGTGCCTGGCGGCCCATCGAAGAGATGGCTAATCGGAGATCTTTGGCTGACATTGTGTCGTTATTCATAGGTATTTGTTTAATAGCTTTAAAATTAAGCTGTTATAAGAAGTGTTCTGAAATTTATGCATGAAAATTTCTTTTTGCCCCTGCAATTTTATAAATTAGCTTTATAAAATAGATAACATGAATAAATCACTACAGGATTACCTTAATTCCTATGATCTTGACCTTTGCCAAAATTCAGGGCGTGAAATTGCAAGACCAAAAGCTTTAGTTTATGACCATACTGGCATAATAATGGGAATAAATAAGTATTCTAAGAACTTAATGGTTTTCCATAATCACCCAAATACAGGACCGGCAATTGTTACAATTCAGGAATTTATGGACGGAGAACAATATTACTTCACTGACAATCCACATGATGCCTGGAATGTCGTCCTTATACGCTCATTCAGGCAGGTTGAAGCTCAAAACGCATATAATGTTACTTATAATTGCCAGCATGCATCTTCATTTGCTAGAAAAGGGGAAGCAAGCTCAAGCGGATTAAAAGGTACATTGGCAGTTGCGGCAATTGCTATTTTATTCGGTGGATTCTTTGGTAGTCAAGAATAGAATTGTTTGTTTGCATGAGTATCCGGATTAGCGGTTTAGATGTATTTAGACAATATCTCTTTAGCATCAAGTAAATTGGCAATTGTATAAAATTCTCCAAGTGGTTTATCGCCATATTCTTGAATCCATTGATAGGTATGATGTTTATAATGATAGAATATACATCTGATTCCAGCTTGAATCTTTTAATTACACAAGTCTCTTTAAAGAGTTATGTTTAATCTAAGTACTTCGAAAGCTTTCTTTTTAAGGATTTTATATATTTGTCGTGAATTTCCACTATAAATGCACAATATTGAATATGCAATAACTCCTATTTCTGGGGCTAAAGAAGCTATACTTCTTTCCTTAAAAAACTATTTTTTAAAGGGAATGGCTGATGATTTCATTGATTATCAGATTACAGAAGATATTGAAAAATACCTGTTCCCCTTTAAAGAAAATCTATATTGCTTGATAGAATACCCCTATGTTGACAAGGTTTATAGGGATAGTTTTTATAATTATTATTCATCTAAACACTACACTTATCACAGGGATTGTATAAGGGTTTCTATATTTAGTTCAAAAATCAGTGCTAAGGATTTTTTTGTGGAAAATGGGCACAAAAGCCTTAGGAAGAAATATCTTGGTTTTTTTATTATTCGCCCCTTAAGTACTGCATTATTAGGTAGATCGGTTATAAACCCTAAAGCTTATACAGTGAATCGATTTAATATTTGTAGTTACACGGTTGAATCTTTAGTAATAGGTGTAAAATTGTCAACTGAAGGGTTTCCGCATAGTTCACAAGATGGTGAAACCATTTCGTGCGCAGAAACAACGATTTGGACTCTAATGGAATATTTTGGGAATAAGTATTCCGAGTATAAGCCGGCTCTTCCTAAAGCAATAATTAATGCTATAGCCAAGTTTTCCTACCAGAGGTATTTGCCCTCAAATGGATTGACAATGCACCAAATATCATATGTCCTACATGAATTTGGATTTGGAACCAGATTTTACTCAGATGATGAAAATGGCATTAAAGATTTGTATAATATCATTGACTCTTATGTCGAGTCAGGTATTCCAATTATAGCTGGATTAGAAGTAACCAATGAATGTCTTGGTCACGTAATGGTAGTAATGGGAAAGAAACGGCAGAATAGAAAGCAGATTAATTGGACAAGAATTAAGAAAGACCAATTTACTGCTAGAGGTCGTACTGTGTGTTATTACGATGCTACAAACATACCAGCTAAATATGTTATTCAAGATGATAATTTAGAACCATATCGAGTTGTTAAATTAAGTAAGCCTGGTGAACACTATTCTGACGACGACAGGAAAAAATACCACATAGATGGTGTTATAGTGCCTTTGTACCCCAAAATGTATCTTGAGGCTGTTGTTGCTAAAGAACTTATCCTGGAACTTATCAAATATAATATCATTGGCTATGATTTTAAAGATGAATTTGTTTTTCGCTTTTTTTTAACATCAAGCCGTTCATTAAAAAATCATATTGCATCAATAAATGAAATGGATATATTATTGAAATACAATATTGTTTCCAGCAAAATGCCAAAATTCGTTTGGTGCGGTGAGTTTTACACAACTGATGGATACGCCAATGGTCAAGCAATTGGATTAGTTATCGTTGATGCAACGGAAGCAAATCAAAGAAGCCAAGATGCATTAATTTTTGCAGGATATCCAGACAGATGCATAAGAAAAAATGAGAATAATTTTGTTACATTACCAGAAGGCTTTAGTGGCTATATTTATTATGATAACTTAAATTAATTATTTTTGTGTATATTTATATAATTAAATTGGTTAGTAAATGAGCGAAAAAGTGATTGTAATAACATTTGAATCCATGAATAAGGGTAATTATACTGTTGTTAAAAATCAGGATCTAGCACCTATTAATCAACAGATAAAGAAGAACATGGATAAGGTAATTATCGATTTTAACAAACGGGAGCAAAAAGCAAGAGAAAAGGCAGCTCTTTTAGTTTTAAATCGATAGCATTAATTAGCCCCATTATTTTTTATTAACGCCACCAGGTCCATAGCATCTGTACGGACGGACCACCTCCAAAAAACATAGACTACATTAATTTTTGGTAATTTGAAACAGGATGCTAGTATAAATGAAGAAAGGGGTAGATGAACCCCTTTCTTTTCAATTTCCTATTCGGTAGCCGATATTCACTTGTCAGCTTTGTAAGAACTTAAGCTAATGAAGCGTGATTCTTACTTTTCGATTATAGCGGGTCGCTTTCGCCTGTCACGTTGACCTTATCTCTAAACCCACACTAGTACACCATATGAGTTTCCTTATGCAAATATATACCATAATTTTGATAAACCGATGTAATAAAATAATAAGTATATTCCGAAATAGGATTTTCTCGGCTATTTATGTGTGAATCAGTGTTAGTAACGTTTTAATTTTATCGGTAAAGTACATATTATTTTTGCTTTACTTTGAAGTAACTTTACTTAATTGCATTTATCATTTGAAAATAAAGAAATACGTAGTATATGTGAAGATGAAAGTATGGCAGTGAATCTATACGGACCAGAAGTGATTGAAAAACTTAAAAACCGTTTGACAGACATGATCGCCGCTACAACTGTTTCAGAAATTCCACCAATCGGTAACCCAAGAGAAATTGAAGGTAACCCACACACGCATTACGTTATAGATTTGTGTGATGGCTTTCACATTTGTGTGAGTGCCAACCATCTTAAACCGCCTTTGCTCGAAAATGGAAACCTAGATTGGCCAAACGTTAGCCGTATTAAAATATTACAAATTACTAAAGAATAGTGAATACCTCAGATTTTCAACCTAATTGGATTTCTCCACCCGGGGATACAATTTCTGACATATTGAAGGAAAAACATATCGCTGTTAGTGAGTTGGAGAAAAACCTAAAATGCTCAGCGGATTATGTCTCAGGGCTGCTTAATGGTCATGCTGAAATCACAAAGGATACAGCAAAAAAACTAGAAAGTGCTTTAGGCGGTTCTGCGGAATTTTGGATGAAACGTGAACAAATTTATCGGCAAGAGTTACCACGTATTAGGAAATTGGAAGAAGCGAATTGGTTAAAAGAGCTTCCTATAAACGACATGATTAAACATGGATGGATAAAGGAAGCCACTGATAAAATAGCAGCATGTTTACAATATTTTGATGTTCCTGATATTCATACCTGGAGAAAAAAATACAATTCTGTTATTGGAATGACTGCGTTTAGGAAATCTAATTCGTTTACCTCTGAATTTGGCTCCATTGCTGCATGGTTACGTCAAGGTGAAATTCGTGGTGCTGCAATAGAGTGTGAGCCTTGGGATGAAAACAAGTTTGAAAAGACTCTTAAAAATATCAGACCCTTAACACGAAAGAAGGACCCCAAGGAATTTCTTCCAGAACTAATTAAATCTTGCGCTGAATGCGGAGTTGCCATAGCAATTGTAAGAACACCGGCAGGGTGTAGGGCTAGTGGAGCAACAATGTTTGTTTCTCCAGGACGTGCGACACTACTGCTTAGCTTTAGATATTTATCGGATGACCAATTTTGGTTTACTTTTTTTCACGAAGCGGGCCACTTAATGTTACATGGAAATAAATCTATCTTTTTGGAAGAAGTTACGGCAAACAAAGAAAAAACACAAGAAGAAGAAGAAGCAAATATTTTTGCTGGAGAAATGCTCATTCCCCATGAACTTCAATCCCAACTAGTATCGTTGCGAAGAAATAAAAGGAATATTATAAGTTTTGCTCAAACCGTAGGAGTTTCCCCGGGTATTGTAGTTGGTCAATTACAATTTCGCGGGATTATTAGCCACGAGTACTTAAATAGTTATAAAAGACGATATTCTTGGGATGACATTATTTCTTAGTCATGGATTAACCCTTTATTCTATCCAATAAAATGACTATAACGTGCAGGGCTCTTTTGCCAATTGCACAATGCGTCTTCTATAACCTGCATTCCAAAATATAAACCCAAATGTGATTCTAGTTTGTTTATACGGTCCTCCAGATCATTAATATTGATCGGTGCATTCACTCTTCCTCCAAACAATAATCTGGCTCCAAAAACAGGACCTGATGCACCATGCAGATAGGGACTTCCTGGTTCAATTGGAGCCAATTTCAATTTCCCAACCATTGTTAAATAGTCAAACTTAGCCATTCGACCAAAGCTATAAACAGTATTTATAGAATTATACAAATAATGAAATAATATTCGGGGATCATTACCTGCATTATTTAATGCATTATTTATTAGTTCTTTATGGTTTTTCTGTGTCTCCACCCATTTAATATAACTGGCAATGGCTGCCCCTGTTCCATTAGATTTCAAAGCATTTAAGCTTTGGTACTTACGATGATTCCCAAAACTGCCATTTCTACGAATAATGCTTTCATTAGCATTGAGCCACTGACGAAAAGCATTAGGGTCCTTTCTGGTTCTATTCCAACTCCAAAATGTTGCATAACCTAGTCCTCCATATATATCTTGTACCAATCGCCAGTTTGTTTTTTTGTTTTTACCAAAATGAATAGAAAGAAAAACGAGCCAAAAAGCTTCATCAATATTGCCATTTTGGATATGAAAGGCAGCCGCTTTTAATGGGTCAAAAGCATTACTTGTAGCATCTGTGCATGACGGGCTATTATTTTTATCACGTATCACACTTATATATTCTATCCTTCTTATACTATCAATAATCTGTTTGACTAAACAATCCTTGTTTGCAAGATTATTAATTCCAGGAAGCCGTTCAATCTTTTTAAACGAATTAAGGTTTGCATTAATTTGCGTTGCTAAAATCATATCATTTGGTCTCATTCGAAAATATCTTCTGATTGTTTTGTAATCCAATTCCTAATCGCTTTTTGAACTTGATTAGTAATACCAAAACTACTTTGAATATTATAGTTATATCCTAAAACTTTAATTTCACGCTCCAGATAAACACCTGCAATATTATCGATTACACCTGAATATGAATAACCATTCACATTATCCTGTTCTCTATATAGTGTCCAACTGGGCATACGTTTTCTTTCTAGTTTAATATTTGCTATTCTCTCTAAATTATCAATAACAGTTTGCCCGTTTAACACTAACAATGCAATCGACGATTTTTTTAGTAATAATCCAAGACTATCACCTGCTAATTCAAGCAGAAAAACTCTTTGATCAGTTGTTAAATCTGCCCATTTAGGGTTTGTTGCATATGGTATTAAATCCAAATGACATGCCTCAGCAGATGGAAAATAATAAGACATTGATGTTCCTGAAATTATATAGTCTAATCGTTTAAACCATCTATCATAAGGATTCCGATTAAAATACTCCTGGCAGGACTCTAAAATCATAGAAATATCTTTTTCTTTGGCATCGGACCACCGTGCAAGCCCAAGTGATTTTAAAGTATGGAATCTCTGTTTTTCACCTACTAATTCTTTGCCAGAATCATCTATAAATTCGCGAGAGCTTGGATTAATACCTAATGTCGCAATTCTAGATGAAGCTATATTCCCAAATGAAATTACAGGACTGGCCCATTTTATAACAGACCCTTTAGAAAGTACCGGATCAGCTAAAAGGTAAACTAAAATACCTAGTTCCTCCCTTATCTTATTTACCCCCATTTGCCTTATGATTTGTTATCTTCTTGTCAATATAGGTGTTATAAATATTACTATGCATACTGTTTTGTATGATTTTTATTTCATCATATTTATCCTTTTTAGACAATGAGTGAATTTGAAGAAGACGAGCTAAATCTAACCAGTATGGGTCAAGGTTAATTTTTGAAATATCTATTTTTTTGTTTAAACGAATCTTTGATTCCGCGTCCAATAATACTTTTATGGCAGGCCACGGATCCTCCTTAGGCATTGAAGGCATTGCTATATCAATTGTGGACTGATATCCTTCATTCAGATATTGATTGGCTTGGTCTAGTTTATCCCTGTATAAATGAAGGCTTCCAACAGCATGAGAATATGTACCGATCTCAACACCCAGTTTTCGTGCAATAATTTCTTGAAGCATAGTAAATGAGAAAACATCATGCGGGAGGCCTTTAAATGCATCATTTGATCTCATACATGTAAAAAGATGTAGTTTTTCATCTCTAATCATAAATTGCAAAGTACAGGTACATGGGATTTCGCGATGATAGTCAACAATATCTTCTGCATCAAACAGTTGAATAACGGCTCTCCTTGTACAAGGTTTTCTTTCTAATAAATCAATAACAGTTCCTATTTGATTTATATTTCTGTATTTTTTAAAAATAGAAATACGCTTCCTTCGCCAGTTAAAAAGCCTTGGTCCATAAGCACCGTATATTGTTCTACCATCATCAGATTCATCCTCATAAGGTTTTATATAATGGTAAATAAAATTAAGTTTATTTGATTTCGATAAATACCATAGTAATTCTCCCAATGCACTGAATGGCATTCCTTTTGTTTCCGTTCTGCTTAAACGAGCTCTTGGATTGTCAAGACGCAAAATTACCCCTTGAATTTCGCTTGTATCGCCGCGGCTTGTACTTATATTAAAAGGTCGATTTACTAATTCTGTAAAAACCTTATGCATTAAGTCGTCTAACGTTTTGGTGGTTTTCTCCATTGGGTGTCTTTACCTTGAAAGTTATTTTTAAAGTAAAAATAATTACTTTTATTATCTATATAATAAAATATGTTAATTTGTTGTTAATAAAAAGAACGATATTTTCGTACAATATATAGGCTAAATTTACTATCTTTGTATATAACTATGTAAATATATGGTTGTATCAAGAAAAGAAAAACCTTCATTCATACCTTCAAATTTAAGGTTTTTGCGCAATAATACAGGAGAAACTATGGATCAGATGGCCAAATTTCTGGGACTGAAAGGTAAGTCATCGTATAATGCTTACGAAGACGGAAAGGCTCTTCCTGATATTCATAAGTTAATGAAGCTAGCTACACATTTCGAAGTGTCATTGGAGGATTTAGTTTATAAGAATATATCTGTTTCCAAATTGACGCAGGATTCTGCGGAAGTACAGTCCTATGAAGTGGAATTTATACCTGCTGTAGCTGCAGGGTATACAAAAGGGTTTGGTGACCCAACCTGGGTGAACGGTCTGGAGAAGATAAAGGTTCCTTACAAGCCGTATGGTATTGCTCGTGCCTTTCAAATAAATGGTGATTCAATGGAACCGGAAATAAAGGATAAGTCTATTGTACTCGGAATTAAGATTGGTAGGGGTGAATTGAAGGATAATAAGACCTACGTTGTAGTAACTGAGGACGGCCCGGTTTGTAAAAATGTAATGAAAAGCAAAAAGGATGGTACTATCTATTTAATTTCAAAAAATGAAAGGTATCATCCGATACATTTACAAGCAAAGGAAATCTTGGAGTTATGGGAAGTATGGAAAAAAGATATATATAAATAAAACTATCAATATGGAAAATTATAAAAACTTAAGCGGTCGATCAGGTGTTGCTTCATTTCAAATTGGCAATGATAATATCACCGTTCGCTTTAAAGACGGCGGTGAATATATATACAGTAATGGTAGTGCCGGTGTATCGAGTATAGCAACAATGAAAGAATTAGCAACCAACGGCTCTGGGCTTAATACCTTTATAAATACTCACGTAAAGGAAAACTATGAATCGAAGAATTAATCAATACTACACTTTTAAGACCAAATTATCATGACAAAATCACACAGCCGTTCAAGAGATAATGACGGCACATTTCGCAAAAAACGCTCAGATACAAAGGTTGAAAACCTTAAAAATGATTACCCAATATTTGAAGGTATTAATGGGAATACACTCCTAGGCACACTTGAAAAACAGTTCGGAACCCATTCCCTTGATGAAACTATGAAGAAATTAAAAAAGGAAAAATAGTTTAATGACAAATTCATGACTGTTAACAACGTGTTAAGAAGATTTCAGGGCCAGCTTTAAAACGAAGACCTTCAGATATTATTTTTATCATGCCAAAATAGCCCTCTGAAATAACAAAAGTGTAAATGGCACGCTTATTATTTCTCATAATAGTTCTTACGATTGTCTTTATAGTAAAGCAATTACGCCGGAGTGAAGAATTCCGATACGACTACCATCTTCTTTGGCTTCCTTACGAATCATTGCAACGCACGCATTGAGGGGCAAAACCCTAATATCTTTCATTTATTTAATCTAACCTACTGTCACATGAACCAAATGTGGCATGCTATTTTCAAGAAGGAAATTTGGTACACAATTTAATTTTTAATACAAAAATACAATGATAAAAAATTATACAAATCGTCTGAATAAACTGGAAGGTAGAAGGTTTGACTACGTCAAGAAGTCAGCCATTTATTCTAAGTCTTTTGAAAAACCTGAACACGGGCTCGCTACTAAATACTGCTTTGAAGCAATGAATGAGATTGAACATTCATATACCCAGGCTACCCTCGCTGCAGCAGAAAAAGTATATAGTGAACTTGGTCTAAAACTGCCTCAAAAAGGTATCAATGTTCAATTTGAATATCAGGGATCAATTATGACTAATACTCATATTAAGCTACATAGCGATATTGACATCCTAGCTATCCTAACAAAGTTTTACCAAGTCGATCACCCTGTACTCCCTGAAAACCTTTATAAAGGAGACTCTTTAGCTGATCTGAGAGAACTGAGAAAAGAGGCTTACAACATTTTGTCTCTGGTGTATCCTAAAATAGACACTACAAGTCCCAAAGCATTAGAGGTACAACTTTCAAATCCCGACCGTAAAGTTGATGTGGTGCCTTGCTATTGGCATTTAACAAGTGCTTATGATAAAGACCCTACCAGTGCTTTACATTGCGGTGTACAGGTTTATAATTTGGCTGAACATAAAGTGAAGGAAGATTTTCCCTTCCTGCATATACATTACGTTAAATCTAAAGGAGAACGCGTAGATGGTTATAAAAAGTTGGTTAGACTTTTGAAGACATTAAAAGCCGATTCTGAAACACGTGATATTTCGTTATCTAGTTTTGAGATAGCGAGCTTAGTATACCATATTGAGGATTTTAGACTTATAAAACCAGCTGATCAACAGTTGGCACTAGTACATGAGGCAAGTATTCAACTAGCAGCGTTAATTAATAACAAAAGTTACAGAGAAACCCTTATGTCACCTAATGGAAAAGAAATAGTCTTTGGAAGTAATCAAGCAAAAGTAGAAGAGCTTAAAAAGCTTAAGATTGAGCTGGATGAGTTAATAGCGGATTTAAGAGAGGAGCTAAAAGTGCAAGAGGAGTATTTTCAAAAATCATACGTTTATTAATTATGAAACCGAGGATTTTTATGGGCAGTTCCAAAGAGGGGCTGCCTATTGCTAAGTACATCAGAAGTAAACTACAAGGTGATTTTGACTGTAAACTATGGTCGGACGGTGTATTTAAAGTAAATAAAGGCACATTAGAAACTCTTTTAAAAGAAGCAAGTTTTAATGATTTTGGGATACTTATTGCTACAAGTGATGACCTTTTGGAATCACGTGATAAAGAGTACGTCACACCGAGAGACAATGTAATTTTCGAGCACGGTCTTTTTCTTGGGAGATTAGGTATTTCTCGTGTATTTATATTACCTGAATCCAATTCAAAATTACCTTCGGACTTATTGGGAATCACGCTTCCCAAGTTTGAGAAAAGCAGTGATCTCTCGACGAATAAAAGCCTCAATGAAGCTATAGGTAGTTTGAGAAAAACAATAAATGCGAATTATAATCTTCATGAAATTGGTTTTCTGCCTTCGACCGCACTTGCTATAGGGTATTTTCAAAATTTTGTTCAATTCTGCTGCGATTACCTCTATCGGGAAGGAGTATCAATCAATGACACCAAATACAGCAAGTTTGAATTTAATATTGTTCTTCCCGGCGAAATTGATACAGATATCAATAAGCAAAGTTCCGTCTATTGTTCAAAACATAAACTAGTCCAATATTCAATAGGGGCAAAAGAACGTAGCAGACCTGTTTATATTGACATTTCTACTGATTCAGATCAAACATTAAAAATATTTGACATGCCTACCACGCTAAGTAGCATTGGTAGGTGCATTTCTCTATTTCTGAAAGAACCCTCAATTGGAAAATCAGATGAAAAACAGCTTTTAGTAGCAAGAGAATTGGAAAACTTTAAAAGGGTGCTTCAAGCCTTAATTGCAGAGGATACTTATAGCAAAGAGTATGTGAAAATTATTTCAGAATAACTTATTCAAATTTAAACAATATGGAAAAACATCTAACCTTAACCCATAAAGACAATTATCAGGAATTTGTATTTGCTGGCCCTGATTCCTCGATTTTAATTGATAGAGTGCATGTCCTTTTTGACCCTTATCCAGGTAATCAGGGGTGGACAAGTTTTCTTTTTAAGTCAAATCTAGGCATACTTGCTAATTGCTATGATTTAAATAGAAATTATCAATACCCATTCATTTCACTTAATGCATATGCTACCCCAAATCACATTCAACCTGTGCTGGGTTTGAATAAAACATTCCAATCACGGCCATCTGACGGTAGCCCTAAAGGCTATTCCCAATGCAGGTTGGAAATGCATTTAACACCTATAGAAGACATGAAAATATCGCTGCTTATTATTTATAAAACGCTTGGAGGTGTAACGCTTATTAAAAAGAGTTCTGTGACTTCATAAAACTGATTAAATAAGATTGAAATGAGCGAAACAGAGAGCAAAGAAATTATTAAGGATAAATTTCTGGACAAATTATGGTCCGATTATCGCTATAGTATTTCAAGGATTGATGAACAGTCACTTATAATTAGCAGTGGGGCACTCGGTATCTCGTTAACATTTGTAAAAGAAATAGTTCCTTTAAAGGCATCTATTCATACCGGATTATTCTTTGCCGCCATTATATGTTTCGCCTTTACAATAACTGTTGGGTTTATCAATCACATGTTTAGTGCTAGGTCCATCCTAAAAAGATATATAATATTAAACAATACTGATTTTTCTAAAACAGACGCTTCAGTCAAAGAGAGGTTAAACCCATGGATAGGAAGAATTAATCTGGCATTGACACTTTCTCTTATTGTTGGTATAGTTTTGCTGATTACATACTGCATAATTAATATATATAATTATAAACAAACCGGAATATGAAAAGGAAGCAAATGCACTTAAATAACTTAGAAAAGAAGGGGCTACCTGTAAGACCGACTCCTTTTCCGTTGATGCCTAATACAGGCAACGGAAGTAGTCAACCGCCGACAATAACCCCGCAACCTCAATCAACACCTCCAAAAAAATAATGGTATGAAAATAAAAAGAGATTTTATTTATAAGTATACTTTTAGAAGCAAAAATGCACTGCAAGACAGGCCAATGCCTCATATGATAGTTTCTCCGAAATTTGGAGATAAAACTGAATCTCAGGTCCCTAAAGAAGTTCAGGTGAGTACAAACAAAACAAGTATATCAAAAAAAGGAGCAAATAAATGATTTCGGGAAAAGATAAAACTAATCGGCAATTGGACAGAGAACTCAAAGAACTAGCTCATAGGTATATTTCTGCAAAACCAAAAGAATCGTTTAAATTGGTAGTAGTTAATGATAAAGGGGAAGAGGTTTGCTTCGGAAATCGTCCTGCCCGTATTGGTGCTATCCCAGATAGACCATATCCAAGTCAATTGAGAAAAAGAGCGAAAAGAAGACGTACGTTACTTTTTAGATTGCGGATTTATTTCTTGAATATTAAGTATAACTATCTGATAAAAAAAAGGTCCCAATCGATTGACGCTGGGTTGCGCAAAAAGAATATACTGGACTAAGCAACTTGTATACAATATGTTGTCCGAATTTTATAACTATAACCTCTCGCCAGAAATGCGACCTTACATACAGGATTTACGTCCTTTAGGAGGATATGGTAGGAATAAGTCAAATAATTAGCTTTGCTCAAAATATTTAATCATGTATACAGTAAGGTTCAAAAATACAGGTGAAATAGAAATAGAAAAGCCTCATAACTCTATAACCATCCGACATATTGACGGTGATATTCAAATTACTAAATCGATCGCATTTACAAGGGCCAAGCCGGAGGTATTTCCATTAGTAAAGGGCAAATATGTTGAATTCGATGACCTGGAAACTGGTACGGTCTTTAAATTTGATGGTGCCGCACCCTGGGAAGTAATGTGTGAGTTGAATTAATCAAACCTAACCTATAATAGAAATTCGTGTACACAGCACATTGGCAGTGCAATTTTGCTCTTTAATGATAACCTTATTAAAAAAGCCTTTTGGGGCTTAATCCAAATATATACGGATCTCCAGCATTATATCTCAGATGATAGTCACATGTATAACATTTAAGCCAGTCTATGAGAATTGTTTGAGTCTGATTGAAAGGATCCGTTGTACTAATTGAGTAGTGCACCATTGATTTCTCTCCACAACAAATACAATTTTTAATTGTTTTGAAATCTGAGTAACGCCTTTCAGCCAACGCAAATCTCCTGCCACGACCCTTCGGATCCCTGTAATTATACTCATGTCCGGCAGACCAATTATTTCTTGAATAAAACCCCATATTTAAACTCGCTCGTCCAAGTTCTTTTAATTGACCAATATATAGTAGAGTAAAATAGGTTTGTTGCTTTTTTTTACTGTTTTTCAAATCTTTAAAAGCAAACTTAATTTGCCCTAATCTTTCAATAATATCTATACCAGTAGGAGTTTTAAAGTAAAACAATGAATTTCCTAATTTATTAATTTCAATAGAAACTATATCTTGAATCATTGGTATGAAGCGTTGGGTTACAAGATAATCTAATAGCCACATAGAAGGTATCCTATTCCCATTGTGAAGGATTCTGTCTCTATACCAATTTAGCAATTCCATTGATGCCTTGTAGTCTTTAGAAATAAGAAAAGGGTATTGACCGAATACTATTTTAAATCTTTTAACTATGCGGTTATTATTGCCGGAATTTACTAAGTCAATTAATTCATAAACCCTTGTAATAGTTTCGCGGAAAGGTATAGTTAAGCTTTTATTGTCGAACTTTTTGGAAATGAAAGTTCTATTACTGATTCGATTGACAAGGTCAAGTGTAGGTGCCCTCGAGTTTAGCCTACTTGCAGCTTGGTAGGTTAATTTTCTGTTTGTTCTCAGTAATATATTCTTAAGAAATAATTCGAGAAATCTTTCAAGATTTACTATGGTTAGAACAGTATTATCTTCGTCTAAAAATTGGTATTTTAAAATTCGGACATCTCTTCCAGAAAGACCTTCTGCATAAGAATCGTATGCGGAATTAAGGGTATGAAAAGTATTAAAATAATTCTCCAATCCATTTCTAAGAGAATCATAATAAAATGGAGGCACACGCTTATGACCAAGATGTGCATCTAAACGAACTTCATTTCTTTTAGCCAGTTTCCTGAGCTTTTCAATATTCATCCTTGATTATTGCATTTAATAACTATCCTTAGTATTGCATTTTCGAGTGCAATAGCTATTTTTCTATTGCATAATATAAGTAATAATCTCGCATGGTCGCCTAAACCCCTGAGAATACTCAATAAATCCATCTCTCATATAAATGCATTTTTAGATATAACACGATTAATATTTTATTACTTGAACTACTAAAATATGAAAACCTTATAAATAGCCCGGAAAAATAAAAAGTAGATTATTATAACATTTCTCACTTCTATTACCATATAAAAATAATATCGAAATATTTTACACTTTCTTCTTTATTTAAGTTTTTCTGCCTAGTAAATAATTTTATAAAAAATATTTATCACTATGACAATAAAAATGAAAAATGAGAGCATTGATTTTGCAAATATAACATGTAGAGTAATTTATGCCTTTTTGCTAAATGAATCACCCTGGATTGAAAATTGCAAATTGAAATACAATTACTTTTTGACTATAAAACAATTACAAAAAAGACTGACTAATATTTCAAACTATAAATATTCTGAAAAAGAACTAATAAATATTTGTCAAATACTTTTTAAAAATCATTTACTTATAATTAGAACAAACCCCCGTACAAAAACTAAGTATGCTTTACCTTCTTCTTTTCTTTCTGAGGAGAAAGCAGCCAAGTATATCTAATTCTATAAAATAGGAGCTTCTTGTCGGATAATGAATGTTTAAAAAGTGAAATAAAAGAATCTGTTTTAAGTATTGGCCAGTTATTATCCTTAAACTTAATTCTCATGTCAGCGTATATATCATCTTCTCCGGCAGAATAAAGTTTATCTATATTACCACCCTGTTGTTTTCTACTTAAAAGAAAATTAGGGTTTTCCAATCTGCGTTGCTCCCAGAATAAAGTATCAATGTAAAGTATTGATTTTTCTTGATCTTGTGGAGGCTTAATTTCAAATTTTTTTCCGAACTGTATTCGTTCTATTATAAATTTCGCTTTTTTGCTATACATTACCATAAAATGTTTGTTTATTTAAATAAATAGACTTTAAAATTATTTTAATCTTTTAAGTAGCTCCTCCAACCTAATTTTCAGTCCACCAGCAACTTCACGCAGGAAATATATACTTGGATTTACACCGCCAGACTCCAGACGCTGCACTGCCGGCCGTTGTTTTCCGATAGATTTAGCCAGTTCTTCCTGGGTAATACCCAATTCAGTCCTTTTATCCCGGACTATACGCCCAATTTTCCTCTGCATGATTCCCTTATTCATGACTATGGTAAGCTTTTAACAAGTTCATCGACTTCAACCCCAAGCCCCTCTGCAACTTCGCATAAATAATATAGTGTACAGTTTATCTTGCCCTGTTCTACCTTCATTATAGAACGGTAGTCTTTCCCTATCATTTTCCCGAGTTTAAGCATTGAAATTCCTTTTTCCTCCCTTATACGGCGGATATTTTGTCCTAATTCTATAAGAAATTTCTTTTTCTTCATACTGGCTCAAATATACTAATTATAGAGCTGTATAGCGGTTTTCGGCTATTAATTTACCCTGGTTCATGTTGTTAAATTAAGAATATTTATGCAAATACATGAAACATATAGCACGTATACGTCGTATAAGTATCCATAAGCACAAATAACAATTTAAAAATAACAAATTATGAATAAACAAGGAGAATATATAGAAAGTGGATAATACCAGTAGAATCGGAAAACAAAGAAAACAGTAATAACTAATAGTACAAATTAAAAAGGCAAAAACAGTCATGAAAAACTTAAAGTCAGTAAAAACAGGAAAAGGAAGCCCGGTAAAGAATAATAGTGCAACAAATCTCACTATTCTAAGCAAAAAGCAAGCAAATAAGAGGAATCAGGAAATGACAATGAAGGAAGTAACCAAGGGTTTCGAAACTTTTATGAAGAAAGAAAGGGAGAAAGAAGAAAGGCTTATCATTAAATATGGGTCGCTTGAGGAATGGATAGGCTCATTAAACAAGTCCAACGGGGTTTATTTCCTGGATTTAGCTTCACTTGAAAAGTATAGCCTGCATTATAAGGACAATGAAACAGGGAAACTTATGACAATGAACATACGGGAAGGCATACTGTCCAATGATGAGCCTGATAAGTGCCTGCTGGAAAGTCTGATACTTGACCTTACCTTGTTTCAAGGCGCGGAACCAATTGTCGTATGGAATAAAGAAGCTGTAAGCACCGACCTTAATAAGCTGGCTAAAGCTTACACGGAACACGCCAAGGAAATAAACGCACTTATTGAGAGGTTCATAGATATGGAGCACGTTTTTGCTGAAAAGTGGTATGATGACTCACGATTTGACAGCAATACCATGAAAGCGATCTATAAGACCTTGTTTCCGGAAGGAATAAAGGCTTCTACCAGCTATTCCATGTATCAGATGTTCACGGCACTCCATTGCATCCTGTTCCAGGTGTCAGCAGTTAAAATGGCTGCGTAAATAATGCGGACAGAGGTCAATATTCAATAACAATTTAAATCTTAAAAGTCATGAAAAACGAGATAAAGCAGATAAAGTGCCCGAATTGCAAGACAGTTATTAATGTCAGCGATATTCTATATCACCAGTTGGAGGAGCAGGTTAAGAAAGAATATGAATTAAAATTTACCCTGCTTATTACAGAAGAGAAATCAAGAATTCAAAACCAAGTAGAGGAAAAAATGGAAATGAAAATTTCCGAGAAAGACCAGGTTATCGAGACCATGAAAGGGCAGATAAATGAAATGCAGCGAAAAATAGAACAGGGCAGCATGCAGCTTCAGGGTGAAGTCCAGGAATTAGCGATTGAAGATTTTCTCAAAACCAATTTCCCGATGGACTCAATCGAAGAGGTAAAAAAAGGTGCCCGCGGTGCCGATTGCGTTCAGATTATTAATACACGCTCCAGGCAAAACTGTGGGACCATCGTGTACGAATCCAAGCGGACCCAATCGTTTCAGCCGGCATGGGTTGAAAAATTCAAAGAGGACATGCGACTTGAGGGTGCAACTCTTGGGGTCATTGTGACAGAAGCAATGCCGCGAGATATGCAACATATGGGTCAAATGGATGGAATCTGGATTTGCACCTTTCAGGAGTTTAAAGGATTGAGCCATGTTTTAAGAGAGGCTGTTATTATGTATAGCAGTGCATTGACAAGTCAGGAAAACAAGGGTGAGAAGATGGCAATGCTCTATGAATACCTGACCGGAAATGAGTTCCGTATGCAAGTTGAGGCAATAGTGGAAGGGTTCTCTCAGATGCAAACAGACTTATCAGGTGAAAAGCGTTCCATGGAAATGATATGGAAAAAGCGAGAGAGACAGATCGAGAAGGTGTTGCAGAATACCATCCATATGTATGGCAATATCAAGGGCATAGCAGGAAATGCCATCGGTACCATAAAGGCATTGGAATTGCCCGCACCCGGAGATAATGCATAAAACCCGGTACCATTGGTGCACATGATAATAGTATAAACTTAAAAAAAGCAGCAGTATGAAGAACTTAAAGAACATAGATAAACCAGAGACATTGGAGGTCAGGATAAAAAGGCTGATAATCGAAATGGGGCAGAAACAGTGTATAAGACCCGACGGAAAGCTGGATGACAGTTTTATCCTGACATACCTGACACAAAATAATAAAAGGGCGGCCCACGATTATATAAGGATTCTTGCAGCCTTTAATAAACTGAAAGAAAATGATCCGGTTTTAAAAGGCAACCGCCCCAAAGTCAGCGATAAAACCTTAAAAAAGTTTGTGTTTTTCTCCGATGCAGTTGTCAGACCGTTGGATACAATTTTTAACAGCCCGGATGACTTCCTCTATATAGGAGAGATACTCAAACTGCCGGAAAAGAAATCAACACGGGATTATGACGATTCGGAAGCATGGAAGGCACTGATTGAAACAGAATCAAGATGCAGGGTGGGAGATAAAATAATTTACGGCTTCAAAGCCAATGTTGTTCTCGATGATGAGTTGTTGCACCTGGTCTGGAACGTTACTGGCAGAATAATAGAGTGAGCAAATCCCGTGCCCAAAGGTCAACAAGTATTAACAATTTAAACTTAAACACGATGAACAGATTTTATGTAAACATGGACCATGTCCGCAACCCAAAGCAGACATTAGATAAATCAAAGAAACCAGGCTCGAAGTCATTATTCCTTGCCTTCAGCATGCATGCGACGGGCACATATAGGTTGTTTGACAGAAAAACGGTTAATGAATATCTATATAGGTTGGCGATAATGTTCCGTCATTATAACATTGTACCGAATTTCTTTACCAACGATTCATTAATAGGTTATACAGACCGTGGCGTAAAAAGCGAATTGTGTTTAAAAGACGTGATTGAGCACCTTGGCATTGAGCTTTCGGACTCGCCCAGTGATATGGTTTCAAGAAATGAATGGTGCGGCAAAATTGAAACCTACTGGAGGAATGCAATGATGGTCGGGGTATTTACCGGGGTTCCGATACTTGATCAACGAGTTGTTGGCTTGAACCGTTTCGTGATTGGTTCCAACAAGCCAATGCCGATAACAGCAGAATTCGAGAAAACTGCCGAATTGCTTGCCAGGGAAGCCATGAAAACAATTGGGGACAAAGCATTTGAAGAGTTAAGCCTGCGTGTCGCCGAAAGGGTAAAATCTCTGGAAGAATACAGGGCACACATGGCAACCAAGCCCAGGCATATTTTTAATTATCTGGAGATGTCGATGGACCTAAAGAAGAAAATCTATATGGAAATGTACCCCAACTTTCCCATAGAGAAATACGACATCATGGATGAAATCAATGATCCTGATAGCACGTTTGCAAATTTGATACACCTGGGCTGGCTTTGGGCAAATGGATATGTTGCCGTGTATGAAGTTACCATTGGCGACAAGCATGCTCATACCGCCGAGGTCGATGAGAGGGTTGATTTCAGCTATGAACGGTTTGACGGGCTCAATCACTTGGGATTTGGTGTGAACTTGTATGATACCTATTATGAGTATGGGGTTGATAAGATTGCCCATTACTTGAAAGAAGAATAAACGCCCCGTATCACTCGATCTCTAACAGAATTTATAACAATAAAACTCAATACGCCATGGAAACTTCATGTCAAGAACCCGACGAGAATACCACAGAAAATGTCTCTGATGTTGTAGTGCAGAATATCCGAAAGTGTGCAGGATACGAAAATATTTCTGAAGAAGAGGCTGCCCGGGTTGCCGCATTTTTAAAAGAGTTCAGTACACTTTGTTACACCGCATTTGAAAGATTATAAAATTATCTGTTTGGAATATTTTGGAATTAATTATGATTTGACGAATTCTTAACTATTTATATAAAATTTCAAAAAAATGAAAAAACAATCAACAAATGTAGAAACTTTAAAAAAGTTTGTTTTTAAGGGACAGCCGACCGTCAAAAAAAAGGGAGTCAATGCATATATTTATTACCGTGTATCGTCCTTAAAGCAAGAATTGGAAGGCAAAAGCCTTGAGTGGCAAAAGAAAATATGTGAGGATTATTGCGTAAAAAACGGGTTAACTGTAGTTGAATACTTTGGAGGTGTTCACGAATCTGCCAAAACAGACGAAGGCAGAAAAGAGTTTATGCGTATGATGGATGCTATAGATAAAGGTAAACCGGTAATTAATCATATTGTCGTTTACAGCTATGATAGATTTAGCCGTTCCGGTGATACTTCTATAATACAAGAATTACGGGATAAAGGCGTTAAAATACATGCCGTCACTCAACCTATTGATGATACTACTCCTAGCGGTATATTCTTTCAAAGTATGCAGTCTGGTTACTCTGCATGGGAAAATGCTGAACGAGAAAAAAAGTGTAAAGAAGGCATGCTTGCAAAGTTGAAGAAAGGTGAAGTTATTACTAGACCACCGATTGGCTATGATAAAAAGAAGCTGGCCCCCGGAGAAAAAGCACAATGTGTTATTAATGAGAAGGGGCGGCTGATAAGACAAGCTTTTTACTGGGCGGCCGACGAGAATATTTCGCAGGCTGAGGTGATTCTTAGGTTAAAGCCAATGGGATTATCTCTAACACCTCCGCAACTATCAAAAATATTCAGGAATATATTTTACGCCGGGTGGATCAGCAACAACCTGCTTGCCGGTGAGCTAATCAAGGGTAAGCATGAAGCCCTTATCAGCGAAGAGATATTTATGAAAGTGAATAAACTTCTGGATAATAACCATCAGGGCTATAAAATCAACAAGGAAAAGGACGAAGTACCTCTAAAGGGGTTTTGCAAATGTGGTGTTTGTGGCGGTTCCTTAACCGGCTATTTGGTGAACAAAAAATATTGGTATTATAAGTGTAAAAACAAGGAGTGTCATTTGAATGTACCGGCCAGCCGTCTGAACTATCTTTTTACTCAAAAGCTTGAAGAGTATAAAGTTAATCCGGCTATAATACCGGCTCTCAAAAAAATACTTGAGGGCACATATTATAAACTTAATGAATCTGACTTAAGACGCGAAAAACCCATGAAAGAGGAAATTACCAAACTTAGAAACGAACTTGAGATTTTGGAAGCAAACATGTCGTTCTCGAGGGGCGTAACAAAGGAAATGTATGACAAGTATTTTGCCAAACATACCGGCAGAATAGCACAGATTGAGAAGGATTTGAGTCAAATGTACCATGAAGGTTCTAAATTGGAAAAATACATTGAATCGGCTATTAAAAGTGCTGATAATATGCTGAAAATGTGGCAGTTGCTGGATTACCGCGGAAAACAGCGTTTGCAGTTTCTTGTTTTCCCGAAGGGAATGAGGTATGATAAGGAAAAGGACGAGGTTCTAATTCCTGATGTGAACAAGATTGTGTTCGCAATCGCAGAAATATCAAAGGTTTTGAGCAATCCTGATTTTGAAAAATCGCCGGAGGAGATGGAAAAGTTGCGCCAAATATACTTGGCGTTCGTAAGTTCTAATTATTTCTGGACAGAATTATTAAAAATCATAGCATTCTTAGAGTACCTACAAGTCATACACTCACCTGTTTGGGAATCAGTCATTTGTACACATATTGACCCCATATCAGGTACCACGCAAACTTTTCAGATTAATTATGTGTCAGATACCACTAATACTGCCTATTTCGGCATTTTGGGAATAGTAAGTGGGTCAACAATACCTGCACCAAATTTTATCCTTTCCGGAACAAATTATCTCGATATTCTATCGTCGACGACTGCATTTAATAATGTAATTTTATGAAAACGATAGTACCATTGAGCATTGAAAAATGCAGAAAAATACTGGAACAAGGCGGTAAAAAGTATCTGGATGACGAAATCCTTATGATACGAAAGCTGCTTTACAACCTGGCGGATCTGGAGTACATGTTATATCTTGATTTGAAAAGGAGGCAGAATGGTTAATGTAATCCTTTACGCAAGAGTATCGACCGACGAACAAGCTGCCAAAGGCGAAAGCATTCCTCTCCAAAAGGAACGATTGGAACAGTATTGCATACTGAAAGAGTATACAGCTGCAAAGTATTATGCGGAAGACTTCTCGGCAAAGAGTTTTGACAATCGCCCTGAATTCAATAAACTCCTTGATTTTATTAAAGCCAATAAGGGGCTTGTCAGAAAGCTATTAATAGTAAGATGGGACAGGTTTAGCAGGAACGCCCCTGAAGCTTATAATATGATAGCTAAGCTAGCAAAAATGGGCGTAGAAGTGAACGCGATAGAACAGCCGCTTGATTTAATGGTTCCTGAAAATAAAATGATGTTAGCTTTCTACCTTGCTGCCCCCGAAGTGGAAAATGACCGCAGGTCCATAAATACCATCAATGGTATGCGAAAAAACAGGAAACAGGGCAGATGGCTTGGTGTTGCACCTGTTGGGTATAAGAATGCCCGTGATGGTCAGGATAAGCCCATTTTAGTAAAATCGGATCAGGCACCCTTGGTACAAAAGGCATTTGAGTTGTACGCGACGGGAAATTATCATATGGACATTGTGCGTAAAATCATAAATAAAGAAGGGCTTGAAATAGGTAAAAGCCAGTTTCCTCGCTTGCTGCAGAATCCGATTTATTGCGGTTATGTGGAAATAAAAGCTTTCCGGAATGAACCAGATGAGCTTGTCAGAGGTATTCACGAGCCCATAGTAAGCGAAGAACTGTTTAATGAGGTACAGCAGGTAATGACAGGTAAAAAGAAGTTTACAGCCAAGATTACCAAGGTACGGGATGAATTTCCACTGCGTGGATTCCTGATATGCAACCGTTGCGGAAGGAATCTTACAGCCAGCGGTTCCAAAGGAAGAAGCGAAAGGTATTATTACTATCACTGTACTGCGAAATGCAGAGAGCGTTTCTCTGTTGATATAATTCACAATACGTTTAATGAGTGGCTGGCCAGAATATCAATGAAACCTGAAATTGGGCAGCTTTATCTGATTGCAATGGAGGATACTTTTAAGGCTAATGAAGCAGACAGAGAATCAGAAATAATTCGGTTAGGCAACGAAATCAATAAAAAATCTGAATTGCTTGATAAAGCTTCAAGGAAGTTTATCAATGACGAGTTGGATCCAGTGGATTATAAAAGATTAAAGGAAAGCATCCAACGCGAAATAACAGAAACAAAAGCAAGGGTATCTGAATTAAGAGTAACCGAAGACGGTTATATGGAGTATCTGCGTTTTGGTGTTACTTTTCTTGGAAACCTACAGTACTATTACAGTACAGCGACATTGGAGAATAAGCAGAGGTTATTGGGTTCGATATTTCCGGAAAAATTAATTTTCAACGAAAATATTTATCGAACCGCTAAACCGAACGAGATAGTCGACCTACTCTTCAATGTTAATGGGGGTTTTGGAGAAAATAAAAACTGGAACATTGTCAAAAATATTGACCATTCCAGTTGGGTACCCGGAGTCGGGATCGAACCGACAATCTGTTGCCAGAACTGGTTTTTGAGACCAGCGCGTCTACCAATTCCGCCATCCGGGCATGAATGTTGATAGGGGCTGCGAAATTAGGCTTTATTTTGAATTTGACAAGACGGAACTACACAAAGCTCTGTAAATCGTAAAGTCGCTTATATACACCGTTTTGGCCTATTAAATTATTGTGGTTGCCGCGTTCTACTATCAAGCCTTTCTGCATAACAATTATCTCGTCGGCATTTTTTATGGTAGATAGCCTGTGGGCAATAACAATAGAAGTGCGGTTAGCCATAAGCTTGGTAAGGGCGTCCTGCACCAGTCGTTCCGATTCCGTATCGAGGGCCGACGTGGCTTCATCAAGTATAAGTATAGGCGGATTTTTAAGTATGGCACGGGCAATGCTCATACGCTGGCGCTCACCACCCGATAGCTTGCTTCCCCTGTCGCCAATATTGGTGTTGTATCCATTTTCCATTCGGGAAATAAAGTCGTGCGCATTGGCCACCTTGGCAGCGGCAATTATCTGCTCGTCGGTTACATCTTTTATACCAAAAGCAATGTTGTTCCTTACGGTATCATTAAACAAAATGCTCTCCTGGGTTACAATGCCCATCAGGTTGCGGATGCTAACCAGTGAAAGTTCTTTTAGTGATGTTCCGTCAATGCAAATTTCACCTTCTGTGGGGTCGTAGAAACGAGGTAACATATCTACCAGCGTACTTTTACCTGAGCCCGATTGCCCCACAATTGCAATGGTTTTACCCTTTGGTATTTTAAGGTTTATATCCTTCAGCGCATAGCCTGCATCGCCCCTTTGGTATGCAAACGACACATTTTTATACTCTACTTCTTTTTCAAAACTTTGAATTACCTTGGGTGATGCAGATTCCTTAATGGTGATTTCGGTATCTAATATTTTGTTAATCCTATCTAATGAGGCCAGGCCTTTCTGCACGCTGTAATAGGCTCCTGAAAGTTGCTTTGCAGGCGGAATAACCTGGGTAAATATGGCTATATATGCCACAATCAATGAACCATCGAGCGAATGTGAATCACCAAGCACAAGCCTGCCGCCAAAATATATTACCACAGCAAGCACTATAGAACCCATAAACTCACTTAAAGGAGAAGCAAGGTCGTTGCGTCGGTAAACCTTATTCATTACATGGGTATACGTTTCATTCTCGGCCTGGAATCTATTACGCGAGCTATTCTCAGCGTTAAAAGCTTTTATAATGCGTATACCCCCTATTGTTTCTTCAATTATCGAAAAAAGTGTGCCCATATGCTCTTTCGATTTCGTTGAACTTCTCTTCAGGCTTTTCGAAATGCGTGTAATTAAAAAACCTGTAATGGGGAGCAAAATAAAAGCCATAAGAGTAAGCTGGGGGCTTAATACTATTAAGGTGCCCAACATTACCAATATAGTTAGTGGGTTAATTGTTAGTAGTTCTATCGACTGCATTACCGACCATTCAATTTCTGTTATATCACCTGTCATGCGCGACATTATATCACCTTTCCTTTCCGCGGAATAATACGACAGCGGCAGCACCAGAATTTTCTCATACATCTCGTTACGTATATCCTTTACCACTCCGTTACGTATAGGCGCCATAAAGAAAATGGCAAGGTAGCGTGTAAGGTTTTTAATAAGCACTATAACTATAAGGGCCACAGCTATTGCAATAAGTACGTATTGCCATCCATGAGTATCCATAAGGTAAGCCACCTCATATTTCAAATAATCGGATATTGAATCACCGGAAAGTTTAAGCTCAGGACGGCCCGTGGCCAGTATTTTTGCCAGCTCCGTTTTATCTGTTTTAAACAGCACCTGGGAAAAGGGAATTATAAGGCCTATTGAAAAGATATTCAAGACCATGGATATAACGTTGAACACTATGTTTAGAATAGCGTACGACTTATAGCCCTTTATATAACGAAGTATTTTGCCTAATCCCTTTAACATAAGTAATTTGCAAAGATACATTGTTAATTTTATTACATTTGCACCCCATCAGAAAATGGTCCTGTGGCCGAGTGGCTAGGCAGAGGTCTGCAAAACCTTGTACAGCGGTTCGAATCCGCTCGGGACCTCACAAAAGGCGGTGTTCGAGCCAAAGTTGCACCCCTATCAAACCTACTTTACGGTACAATATTTTTAACGATATTTATGTTCTTAAATTCAAGGTCAAACTAAACATTAATAAAACATGCCTATAAAACCCGGAATTTTAGTGGCTTTAATTGCAATATGTGGCCTTGGATGTGAACAGAAGGCAGCAACTCCACCAACAACTACAACCACAACGGCTAATATTAATAATACAATTGGTTACGGTATTCTTAACAGATTAAAAGGGATATGGAACGGCCCTGTAACTTCTACAACTCCATTGGGAGGTTATCCGCAGTGGATAGTTGATTTCAGGCCTATTTCGAATAACCAGGTATCTGCAAAGAATGAATTAGACACTGTAAATAATATTTTCATGTCTTTTTTTATAGTTAAGTATGGTAACCAGTATGAAGTAGCGTTTAGAAATGGAGGGGAATTTAGTGGTTCGGAGCGTGTTTCGTATTTTTTGGTAGATAGCGTTTCAGAAACTTCAAACAATGCATTTTATAGGTTTGCAGAAATAAATATTGGCTTAAAAAGAGCCTATACTGATATTATATTCAGATCTGACAGCCTTTACATATATACTTACACCAATAAAAATAATACTGAACCAACGCCAACCCCTCACATGACATGGAGTGCAAAGCTTCAGGACACGACTTCGTGCATGCCCGCAGTTGCCAAATTCAACTTTCCACAAAAGGCAATGACAAAAGATTTCACTTCGACCTTTATTGGCCTGTTACAATCAATCTATTTTTCTGTCTCAGGTACCCCAGCGGGAGACCCGTACCCCGATACCACACAACCTTACCTGGGGAAAACAACGGCTAGCTTTACATTTGCTTCATCATACAGTCCTAATCCTGCTAAGAATGTTTTCCTGATGATTACTACGCAACCCTTAATTTCAGGACTTAGTTTGAATACTGCTAACTTAATTTACAGATCTCGCTATGTTATCCTTTCCGCAGGCGATAATAGTTATACATTCACCTTAATGCATCCCGGCACCTATTATTATTATGCTCTATACGACAGTCTTGGTACCGGCACTTTTAGTCCCGGCGACTGGGTAAGTACATCTAACACTACATTTACTTTACCTGCCATGGGTACTGCAACAGTAACTACACAAATTAATTATACGCTCCCATAATTGCTTATAAACCAGCTTATGCCCTGGCATCCTTTTAGTGCTAAGCAAACCTTTCTTATATTTGACCCGCAAACCCACATTTTATGAAAAAGAGATTCAAGGCATTCAATTTCATATTTTTAATTATAGCTGCGCTTATTGGCTTCACTTCCTGCCAAAAGGCACCAACTTCAACTTTCAGCTACAGCCCAGGTAGCCCAACCATAGGACAAACCGTTACATTTACTTATACAGGCTCGGGTGCAAGTACCTACCTTTGGAGCTTTGGTGATGGCAGTAATGGAAGCGGTTCACAAAACCCTACCTTTGTTTACACCACGGCCGGAACATATTCCGTTACACTTACGGCAACTAATTCTGCAGGGTCTAACTCCACTTCGAATTCCATTACCATTAAGCCATAGCTAATCAGTAGCAAGGCTTACACTGTATTTTAAATAAGCGTGTTTCAGAGTTTACAAGTCTTTTTACGCCGTTCCGCCAGGGCATCAAGGCAAATAAGCATTAGAAAACTTTGTAAATGTAAAAACAAGGTTTTTATTGCATATTTGCAATCAGGGTTAAGGTAAAATGCCCCGGGAACCGACTAAATACTTAGAGTAAGAAAACAACTTAAAATAACCCAATGCAAAATTATCAGAACCACCGTAAACTTAAGCCTGAAACAATGGCCCATAAAACTTATTATGCAAGCGTAGTTAGTTTGTTCATCTTTTCAGTTGCCGACTTATGCCATTCTTTGTTTGTGGCTAACGGGCGCGTAACTGCCTTTTTATTCCTGTTAACTTCAATATCCCTAGTGGCTGCTTATTTCCTGTTCCGTTCCTTTTCACTTAAAGCCCAGGACCGTGCAATACGGGCAGAGGAAAATCTCCGCCATTTCGTTCTTACAGGAAAGGTACTCGATAAGGCCCTTACTATGCATCAGATTATTGCATTGCGGTTTGCCCCCGATGAAGAGTTTATTGGACTTACTGAGCGTGCCGTGAAAGAAAATTTAAGTAACGACGATATTAAAAAGGCTGTTAAAAAGTGGAAAGAGGATAACCACAGGGCATAAGAACCAAATGATTGAACTAACTATACCCGGATTTAATGACCACCTAAGTCTGACTGATTTAATTTTAGATTTCAACGGAACCCTTGCTATAGATGGCAAGATGATTGATGGGGTAAAGGAGCGATTGGTTGCTTTATCAAAAGTACTTACCATACATGTAGTAACAGGTAATAGCAATGGAACAGCCGAAGAAGAATTAAAAGGAATTCCATGTAAAATTGCCCTGTTATCACCCGAAAATCAAGCTAAAGGAAAGTATCAATATTTATCGCACCTGAATCCCGCATCGGTAATAAGCATTGGTAATGGAAGGAATGACTGCCTACTGCTTGAATCGTCGGCCATTGGCGTAATAGTTATACAGGAGGAAGGAGCATCTGTTGATACCCTGAGCCATGCCGATATTGTTTGTAACAGCATTATTACAGCCTTGGATTTAATAGTTAATGTTCGGCGCCTTACGGCAACTCTAAGAAGTTAAAGCAGGATTTAGAGATAGTTTATCATTCATCCCCTTTCACATAAGAATTTGCTATGTATATTTTTCAACGCTATGGTACTATCTATCAAACATAGCAATTAACTTTCCATAACCTTCCTGCTTGCCGGCCTGAAGTACCAGGACAGAACAATAAAAAGAGTCTGAAAAAGTGGCCCGAGCATTGCTTTTAGGCCAAAATCGCCAACTGCTATATGCGAAATAAGAGCGCCCGTCATAACGAAAAAGAAACCTGCATAGGCCCATTCTTTTAATAGTTTAAATCCCGGTAATAAGACAGCTATCACTCCCAGAATTTTCCAAACGCCAAGTATGGTCATAAAGTACATGGGGTAACCTAAAGCGCTTACCATGTCGACCATATCCTTTTGCCTGAATATTTGCTGCAGGCCGCTTGAAAACATGCCCAGAGCAAATAATCCGGTAAAAATCCAATAGGTAATCAATCTCCCTTTGCCTTGTGGTTTTTCTATTGTTTCCATTTTTTGTTTTTTAAGTTATTAATTTGTTTTCTATTGAATTTACTAATCGTCAATTCCCTTTCCCATAAGAATCTGCTGCATATATTTTTCAACTCTCTCTTCCCGGGTTTTGGCCAATTTGGCTTGTGAAAAATAAAAAATATACCCTCTTTGCCGCCCCGGTGTCAATGCATAAAAAGCTTTTTTCAGGGCAGGGTTTTCATCTAGCTTATTCTGAAACTCTTCCGGGATTGCATATTCGGAAGCCTTTTTCAATGTCGCTTTTACTCCCGATTTTTCCACTTCAATAGCTTCTTTAATATAGGCTTTCAGAGTGGGAGCAAGCTTGGTTATTTCCTTCACACTGGCAAACCGCACCTGCCGCGGCACCTGAACATTCGGTGTTTGTTGGATAAGAATACCGCTTTCGTCCTTCATCAAAGCTCCTTTAAAAAACAAATAGGCGCAATACTCTTTAAATCCGTGTATAAGCACTATGTTTTTATCGCCCAAGGTATAGCAAGGGTTTCCCCATTTCAATTGTTCAGTCAGGCCACAATTAAGCGCTATAATTCTCAGTTTACTATATTCTTCCTGCCACTTGGTATCTTTATTGAAGAACCAGTCTACCTTAGGATTCATTTCGCTCTTTGCCATAGTATATTATTTTAGTTTATTCATTATGTCCTGAATCCTGTCATGTGCCATAGTTAAACCTGGAGCAAAAGGTGTCTTCAATACCTGGTCTCTAATTGCCCCTGATTCATAAATTACATGCATATTAAGCCTGCTTGTATTGTCGGTAAGTTTTTCAAATTGATAAATCTCCAACTGAACACCCAAGGGAGCATTCTCCATTTCGAATGTTCGGGTAATCTTCTGGTTAGGAACAAACTCATGAAATGCTCCATTTGCCTTAAATACAACTTTTCCATTTGCATCGGTCGATTCCTGTTGATAACTGCCATGCTTCCTTCCTTCAAACTTCAGCATTTTTGAAGTGGCATAAGGATTTGACATCCATTGTTCAATAAGCCCGGGTTCAGCATGAGCTTTGAAGAGTAATTCCACCGGAAGATCAAATTCCCTGGTAATGGTTAATTCCTGTTTGCCGGGTTCGGCATTGATTTTTGTTTTCAGTTCCATGGTGTTTTATTTTTTGGGTTTATAATTTTTCATAACGGTTTCTAATTTGTTAAACCGGTCATCCCACATTTTGCGGAATGGCTCAATAAAAGCTGCTATCTCTTTCATTTTATCAGGATTTAATTGGTAATTTATTTCTCTGCCGTTCTGCTCTTGTTTAAGCAACTTACACTCGGTAAGTATTTGCAAGTGCTTTGAAACCGTTGGCCGTGCTGTGTTAAAATTAGCAGCTATGGCGCCTGCTGTCATCGATTGCGAAGCAACTAATAGAAGTATGGCCCTTCTTGTCGGGTCGGCTATGGCTTGAAATACATCCCGTCTTAAATTCATTACGTAGTTATTTGACTACAAATATATATGAAGTTATTTAACTACATATATATTTTTTATCGTTTTATTATAAACCATTGAAAATCAGGGCATAAATTACACCCTTACCCCTATTATTAATATATCATCTACCTGCTCAAGTTCGCCCTTCCATGCATTAAGGGTGTTTTTTAGAATGTTCCTTTGTTCTTCAACAGGCTTGGTTGAACCGGACAATAAAAGCTCCTGCAATTGCTTGTATTTAAACTTCTTACCCTTTGGTCCACCAAACTGGTCGGCATATCCATCGGTAAAAAGATATAGTGTATCACCTTTTTGAAGGGCTAAATTGTGCGTATTGAAAGGTACCGGTTTGTCAACCTTGCCGATAGGTTGTTTGTCTGCAGGCACTTCAATTATTTCTCCATCATGAAAATACCAGAGTGTATTATATGCGCCACTCCATTGAACCTCTTTTGTTTTGGTATTGATACAGCATAGTGAAATATCCATCCCGTCCTGAACATTATCTTCACTCTTCTCGAAGGTTTCTAAAACAAGCTCTCGCACTTTGTCAAGTATCTTACCCGGCTCAGTAATTTTAAACTCCTTCACTGCTCTGTTTAATGCATTGCTGCATACTACACTAACCATAGCGCCCGGCACACCATGCCCCGTACAATCGGCTGCAGCTATTAATACAATCTGTTCAGGATTATCTCCCGACGATAAATGTCGGGATGTCGTTTCACTCCACATCCAATAGAAATCGCCCGCTACAATATCCTTTGGTTGGTATAAAACAAATGACTCGGGCAGGTACTTTGTAATCATGCTCATAGGCGGCAAAATGGCATCCTGCAGGCGCTTGGCATAGGTAATAGAGTCAAGAATATCTTTATTCTTTTCCTCTAAAACGGCTCTTTGTTGTTCTATAATGGTATTTTGCTTTTTTGTAACACGAAACCGGTTAGCAACAATAAGAAGGAAGCTTGTAAGAAGAATAAACCCGATTACTGAAAAGATTATAATTACTGTGTTTTTCTTTTTTTCAGCTTCGACAATCATCTGCTGTTGATTCTCTTCTGTTTCCAGCGATTTTATCTGCAGCTCTTTTTTCTCAGTTTCAAACTCGGTATGCATAAGGTTAATCTGCTTCTGGTTCTCCTCATTATACACCGTGTCTCTTAATTCAATGTATCTATTCAATAATTCAGCTTGCTCTTTACTATTCTTTTCCATACCAGCTACTTTAGCCTGTGCTTTAATAACCTGCAGCTGGTAACTTTTAGATTGAATCTTTAATGCCATCTGGTAACTCAACTCTAAATACTGCCGTGCAATGACAGGCTGGTTCATGTTTGTATATTCAATGCCGAGGTTCAGGCTCGAAACAGATGTCATCTCATCATCGTGCACTTTTTGCTTTATTTCAAGGCACTGTTTCAGGTAAAATATGGCTGAATCAGATAGCCCCATGTGCATATATGTTTCACCCAGGTCATTATATGAATCGCCTATGGCTGAGGTAATATCTAATTTCTTGCGCAGGTATATGGCTTTTTGCCTTATTGCAATAGATTTTGAATAATCTCTCAGAAAATAATAACAATTAGCAAGGTTATTATACGCACCGGCCAACACAGTATCGTTTTTAATTTTAGTGTAATATGTAATTCTATTTTCAAAACATTCTATTGCTTCATTATACTTGTTAGTTTGTAAATAAAGTAAGCCAAGTGTACCATAAGTGCGCATTTCCCAGTCTTCGCGCTTATTGGCTTTCGCAATATCTAAAGCGCTCTTAGCTTCACTTAATCCTTTACCGAAATCGCCGGTAACATACCTGGCTGAACTAAGTTTAATAAATGACAGAAATAATCCTTTTTGATAATTCAGTTTCTCTGAAATTATTAAAGCCCGCGTAGCGTTTGCTATCATACTGTCGGGAGCATTCCATTCATATTCGCTGGCAATATTAATATAGGTAAGTACTTTACCCGTATCAGTCTTTTGATTCATTGAAACAATGTGAAGAGAATCAGGCGCAGCTTCTACCCATGTTGAGAAAAGCTGCATCAGCAGAAATATATAAATGACCTTTCGCATTAAATAGGCGGCTCTTTTTCTACGTTAATGTATAGCCGGCAAAGTTAATAATATCGAAATCAGTCATTTGAAGTAATATTCCCCTTTTGGAAGGCTTAGGGACACCTATGATAGAAAATACAAGAAACATTACCAAACTCAACAGAGCAAGGGAAAAGCTAAAACACACGCATAAATTGTAACTGAACGAAAGGGTAGAATACAATGCGAAAAAATATCTAAAAACTTTTTAATGCGTCACTATAAACTTACCGTTCTTAATCACCTCGTTTTGGTTTTTCAACACAATGCTATATAGGTATGTCCCTGTTGGCCACGATGAAACATCTAAATCAAGGGTATTAGTTTCAGCAAGCCCGTAAACAAAAAGCTGTTTACCGGTAACGGTATATATTTTCACGAGGGTTACAGTTTGCGGGGTCCGGTTAAACTGAAATTTCACATCATCATCGGCTGGCTGGGGAAATATTTTTAAGCCATCGGCCAATGCAGCGCCGTTTATTTCATTAATACCGGTAATTAAAGCCATAGTGGAAACGGGGTGTATTTCATTCCAGCAATGAACGGTATCATATATAAAAGTGCCTTGAATCAATACGTGCTCACCTATGTTTGGCAAATACACAGTATCGTTGAAAGTGCTACTGCACGCTGACTTTTCAACTTTACCATCATAACCTGTATCTGTTGGGGTTCCTTTACATATTTCCTCTACGTTAAGGCACCCGGGAAACTTAAGTGTTGAATCGGTACCCAGGCATAATGCTTTATACGGAGCGGTACGGTAATTTACCATATAGGTATATGGAGCATCAGGGGTTGTATAAATATGGTAGTCGCCATCACCTGTAAGAAAAGGTGGGTCCAAAATGTCAATTGTAGCCGTTATCGTTACACAACTATCATAAATTTTCAACCTTTCGTTAAGGTAGGTATGGTGCCAGTACATGGTATCGCATAGCCCCTGACCATTAACATTGGAAAAAGCAATAAACAGCAAACCCACAAGAAGTAGAGTTCTTTTCATAATAGAGTAAATTTAAATTACCAGGATATTAAATAAGTATAAAACCGGACGCAATTTTATAAAACGAACATCAAAAGAAAGTCTTTTAAATGTTATCAAATTATTAATTAGATCGCTCAAGCATCAATAAGAACAAGCGCCCCAAAGGGTTAACACTTCCAATAATTAAATGCAATTCATGCTTAATTTTTTTATAATTCTACATCGTTTAAGTTAAAATAATAATTCTTATTCAGCAGTTTGATTAGTAGCAGTTTAACCGCTAAAATTTAGATTTAGGCGCGGGCATCCTAAATAAGAGAGAAAAGGTTCAAACAAAAAGTTGTTTTTGGGGCTCTGTATTCAACCACCCGAACTTCTACTACAATTCCACCCGAATGAGATGGCTTTTTATCAGGACACATTAGAATGGCATTAGAAGCAGATTAAAACAGCATTAGAAGTGGCCCTAGTGATGTTAAAAGACGTTAACTGCTATTACTAAAGCAATATAGCTGATATAACTTTGCTTACGAACATAAATTCATTATAATTCTATAATCAGATACCATGAAAAAATCAACTATTAGCACTTATTGTTTTCTGATAACCTTTGGTTTCCTAACGGGTAAACTAATTGCACAGACCGACACAATAGCTAAAAAAGGTTATCCAACTAAAATAGGTGGGTTCAGAATATCACTTGGCTTTGGATACAATGAACTTGCAGGAAGCGGTTTAAACGTACTCAATAGTCATTTGCAGGATAACGGGCTTGCTCCTGCGGCTAGCAAATATGCCACATGGAATTTAGACCTGGTACATTTAATCTACAAAAGCACCGTTTTTAACCTGGGTCTTGGCGGGCCAATTACCAAAAACACTGTTAACGATTCTTCTAAAACGGCCTTATCAGGGTTCTCATTTAACCTTGCGTTTGGCAGGGTAATATATCATTCGCAAAAAGTACTTATTTATCCAATGGTAGGGGTTAATTTCGATGACCTGAATATTGATTCATATTATTCAGGGTTTAAATCGGCCAAAGATATTTCGGGCACAAACAATTATACTCCTGTAAACCTTTCGCTAACCCTCGATTACTTTCTGGGTAAAATAGGCCATAATGTAGATTGGGGAAGGGCAACCAGTTTTCCCTTTTCATGTATAATTTCTTTCACTGTAGGGTATTCATTTTGCCCCACAACCACCTATTGGAACGACAATAATTTTGACATAACTAACCGGTACACCCAAAATGTAAGTTACCCTGTAAACGTTATTGGAAGCCTAACCTACTCAAACTTATCTATGTTTTACGCAAGTCTAAAATTCGGATTCGGAATACATCATACCTGTGAAAAAATATGATTCTGCGTTGCCCTTTTTCAGCTGAAAAACAAGAAGCATTTTTATTGAAGATGACCTTAATTTACATGCTGGCCTGAAAATGCTTATATTTACAAATAATTAGAAGCTACCCCTTAGCTGCATTACTTAAACAAATCTACAGATACATTGACATTTAAGGACTTTAATTTTGAACCCGAACTTATAGAGGGTTTATATTCAATGGGTTTTAAACAACCCACACCCATTCAGGAACAGGCTATTCCCATAATACTTAATAACCACGACATTATAGCATGCGCCCAGACAGGTACCGGTAAAACGGCGGCTTACCTGCTTCCTCTCATTAATAAAATAATTCAGCATAAGAGTGAAACGGTGAACACACTTGTTATAGTTCCCACACGCGAACTTGCCATACAAATAGACGAAGCTATACAGGGCTTTACATACTTTGCTCCCGTAAGCGCGCTTGCTATTTATGGTGGTAACGATGGTGCATCGTATGAACGTGAAAGAAAAGCCCTTGTTCACGGAGCTAATATTATTATTGCCACACCCGGGAGGCTTATTTCTCATTTAAATATGGGCTACGTAAAGTTTAACCAGCTGCAACATTTGGTTTTAGATGAAGCGGACCGCATGCTCGACATGGGCTTTAATGACGACATAACCAAGATCCTGAGCTTTTTGCCGAAGCAGCGCCAAAACCTTCTTTTCTCTGCTACTATGCCGCACAAAATAAGGGCACTGGCAAAAAAAATATTGCATAACCCGGAACAAATTAATATATCGCTTTCAAAGCCGGCTGAAGGTATTGAACAGGCGGCTTATATAGTCGAAAACCGGGGGAAGATGCACTTACTTAAATCGATTTTACAGGAAAATAAAGCGAAAAGTATATTGATATTTTCATCTACAAAAGATAAAGTAAAGGATATTGAAAGAGAGCTGCGTCAGGCAGGTTTTAATGTGGCAGCTATACACTCAGACCTGGAACAGGACAGACGTAATGAAGTAATGAGGGACTATAAAAGCGGCAAGCTAAACGTATTGGTTGCAACCGATATACTTTCACGAGGGATAGATATTGAGTCTATTGGCATTGTAATAAATTACGATGTGCCGAGAGACGCTGAAGATTACATTCACCGTGTAGGAAGAACAGCCAGGGCTGAATCTACAGGTATGGCCATTACATTTATAAATGCTGACGACCAGTATAAGTTCAAAAAGATTGAGAACCTCATTGGCAATGAAATAAAAAAATTACCTGTGCCTGCCGGCCATGAGGTAAAGAAAACTGCTGATAAGCACCATTTGCATAAACCGCATAATTAATCAGCGGAAAGGCTTATATTTTATGTACTTCAACCGGAAGCTTAAGGAATCGTTTAAAGCCTTCACAGTCCTGCATTGAATCATCATCTCCATCCTCGTATTCCCACACAATTTTAATATTGCATCCCTTTTGGAAAAGATTATCAGCCTTCTTCATAAAGGTAAAGATTCTTTTTGAGGCGCTTGTATTATAATACAACAATCGGAATATCACTGTTACTGGTTGCTGGCCTCCTGGAGAATAGTTATCAATCCAGTTAAACAAGGGCTCAAAAAAATTTGTAGCATCTTCCTGGATTATGGTTCCTTCTATCTCCATCACTCCTTTGTCTGCATCAAAATCTACTTTAGGTGTAGTAAGAGTATTTTTTATACTTAGTTTTTCCATTGCTGTTTCATTTTATTTTAAAACCGGAAGCCCATAATTAACATATCATCTGTTTGAAAAGTGCTGCCTCTCCATTCGAGGTGCACATTTTCCAAAATATTCTTTTGCTCTGCAAGTGGCTTTTTATGGATATCAAGCAACAATTGCTTGAACTTTCCCTTCATGAATTTCTTTCCCGTTTTTCCGTTAAGCTGGTCAGCGTACCCATCTGAGAACAAATATACTACATCGCCCTTTTTTATTTCAATGGTACTATCTGTAATAGTATCGCCCTGTATTTGCGGAATGGCTCCTATACTATACCTGAGAGGTGCCATTTCAACCAGTTGATTATCGCGTATAAAATAGAGGGGATTATACGCTCCTGCAAATGAAAGAGTAGCCCGGCCATCTGTTTTATCAAGCGAAGCAATGGCCATATCCATTCCCTCCCTTGAATACAATTCATCGGTTGTAGCAAAGCGTTTTACAATGCTCGAATTCATCTCTTTAAGAATATCCTTGGGGTCGTGTATTCCCAATTCATTTATAATATGGTTCAGTAAATCATTGCCTACAATAGTAAGCAGTGCACCCGGAACACCATGTCCCGTACAATCTACAGCGGCCATAATAATTTTCGACTTATTCTGAATGCTTCCCATCCAGTAAAAATCGCCGCTTACAATATCCTTAGGCTTATAATAAATAAATGATTCAGGCACCAGTTCTTTAATGCTTTTATCTGTTGGCAGAATAGATTGCTGTATCCTCTTAGCGTATTGAATACTGTCTGTAATATCCTTATTCTTTTGCCGTAGTTCTCCTTCAATTTCTTTTAGCGCTGTAATATCAGAATCAATAACAATAATATTCTGTAGCTTGCCTTGCTCATCAAAAATAGGCGATAATATTGACTGGAACCAGCGCCTTCCTGTCTCCATATTACTGGCCTCCGATTCATAGGAAACCGGTACTTTCTTCTCAACGCATTCTTTAACCAGCACCTCAATTTCAGGGTGGGTACTCAATTCAGTAAGCGTGGTACCCCTTTCCTGTTTATATTCATCAATCGACATACCGTACGAATCAAAAAAAGTATTGTTCACCCACTCCACCTCAAGCTTCGAGTTAAAAATCATAACTGTATTTGTAGATTTACTTACAACCGATGATAGTTTTGCAAGTTCACGGTTCAGCCTCTCTTTCTGGCGTGCGTTGCTATACATAAAGGCCGCGAATACAATAACAACCAGCAACCCGCTAGTACCCGACCATAAAATAAGGGCTGTCTTTTGTTTCTCTTTCTCGACAATTTCGTCTTTTCTTTCTTGTTCAGCTTTTTGCTGCAAATCTCTCTCTTCCTGCTTCTTATTTAAATTAATAATTTTAACTGAATCCTGTAATTGACTGGTATGCAGCCTTGCTTCAGCCAGTTCTTTTACGGCATTAAGCGATAATATAACCTGGTCCTTCCGTTCCGATTCTTCTTTCAGCAATCGCTCCTGCTTGGTTTTGTAATTGGTTTCGAGCACTACAAGATTATACCTGGCAGAGGTTTGTGATGAATCAAGGTCAAGTACTTTCTGGTAACTTTCTTTAGCTAACTGGTAATATGCATCGGCCTTTATATCTTTTTCATTATCAAACATTTCAGCGTAAAGCGAACCCAGTGCGTTGTCAAACTCTATCTCGTTTTTTTTCACATTAAAATTAGGATCAGCATGCCTCATAAGTTCTATGTACTTATTATATGCGTCCGCACCAAGCGCAATGCCCGATTCCCCTTGCTTTAAAAGCCTTACAGCATCGTTATGATACGTTGTGGCAATATACTTCAGGTTTTTCCTGATGTCCTGCAATACATCCGTATCTCCTTCTATTTCCATGGCTTTTTGAAACGCTTTTGCCGATTTCTCCCGGTATTCCGATTTTACATTTCCCCTTTCATATTTCTTGAACATATCCTTATAAATCAGTCCGTCGTAAAACCAGTATTTGGGATCACTTGTGTAGTGTGGGTCAGTAATATGGGCATCGGCAATAGCTGAAGCTGAGTCAATAAAACCCTCATTAAAATACGTAATCATTTGCTTTATTGCATTTTGCCCCTGTTGCTGGCAAACCGCATTAAGTGAGCAGGTAATTAAAGAGCAAATAAAAAGTAAGACTATATATATTTTCTTCATTATTGCGGAAGTAAAAGTAGCCCGAAGAATACTGTTTATCTGATAAACCTGAACTCTGTTCTCCGGTTAACCTTATTGTCATCTTCACTGCATTTTACACCATGCCTGCATTTATTCAAAAGTTTTGTGTCTCCATACCCATAACCGCTCACTCTTCTTGCATCTATCCCGTTAGCAATAATAAAATCAACTACTACTTTAGCCCTGTCCTGTGATAACTTCATATTATCTGCCGGATCGCCCACTGCATCCGTATGTGATGAGATTCTTAACTTAAGGTTCGGGTATTTGTCGAGTGCTGCAATAACCTGGTAAACCACCGTTTGTGCGTCATCAGAAAGATTGGAGGAACCTGTTTCATATGTAATATGAGTGGTTATAGTTGTAGCCGTGTCAGATGATTTGATGAAATACTGCAGGTTAAAGTAATTATCCTCCTCATCAATAGAATCAATATTTGACAGCTCGTAGGCAAACTGCCCGTTAGAATTTTTTGAAAGGTTCTGTACAATTTTACCATTTGATTTGGCAATAGCTATTGTTGCATTAGCTGGCAGTTTATCGTTTTTCGCAAGTACAACCTGGTATTTACTGTCGGGGTGAACTTTCTCGAAAGCGAAGGCTCCGGTATTATCGGTTGTTGTTGTCTGTATTACTTTCTTTGCACTTACCAGTGAAACGCCTTGTTGTGCTAGGGGTAATTTTTGCTTACCATCCTGGTCCCCATATAACAGTTTCGCATGATAGTTCACATTTGTCCTTAAACTGAGACACCACATATCACTTCCATCCGACCCCAGCAAACCGCTCTTGGTTTTTCCGCCCCCCATGTAGGCTGCATTATCAATAACAAAACAGAATGCGTCATTCCTTGCACTAGGCAGCGTATCGTCTGTTTGCTTCCAGCTTTTGCCGGCAGGGTCATATTCCCAGCAGTCGTGATAACGGACTTTAGAACCATTATATCCCGAAAAAACGTATCCTTTATTATTGATTGAAAATACTGTGGCACCAAGCCTGTCAGGGCCCGGAAAATCTTCTGCTTTCGTCCAGATGTTGCTTACCGCGTTATAGGTATAAATATTCCTTTTACCAGCGGTTACCTCTAATTTTTCATCTCCGAACATAACGTAGGCCAGGTTATTTACAATAAACACAGAGGGGCTTATCCTGCCTATTTCAGGAAAATCAGCCTTTTTGTGCCATTCATCCATCTTCGGGTCATATTCCCACAAATCATTGTATGATTTTCCTTTGCCAGGTACATTTCCCAACCCTATATATCCTTTACTTCCTATTGAAAAAGCCAACGCTCCATATCTCGGTTCGCCCGGAAAATCGGCCCTTTTTGTCCACTTGCCTGTAGCGGGGTCATATTCCCATAAATCATTACCACCGGCTTCTGCCTGTCCCGTTCCTTCAAGGCCTGTGCCTATGTAAGCTTTATCGCCAACAGTAAAACAGGCGGCAAGGCTGCGTGTAACACCCGGAAAATCGGGCATTTTTTTCCACATATCAGTTTTAGGGTCATATTGCCAGAAATCATTATCAAGAAGCAAATAGCCCTTACCGGCAACAACAAAGGTTGCTTCTCCTTTTATTTTACCTCCCGGAAAAGCGGCTTTGTTTTCCCAAACCAACTCTTTATTCTGGGCTGATAAGCTTAGTGTGAAGAGTGAATAAAATGCAAGAAAAAGTAAATACCTGAAAAAACGCCTCATCTATCTTACTTTATAAGTTAAATACTATAGCACCTATCAAAGATAATAAATAAGGGAAATATTACACTATACTTTTAAAAAATTTTGACCCGCGGGATAAATAATGGCTATCCTGTTATATTTTGCTCCAATCTTCCACAGTAATTACCTCGGCCTGGCGAGGGAAAACCTTGGTAGTCAGCACACGGTGCACTTCTTCGTCTGCATCAGCGCATGCATCAGCCAGAACGGTGAGTTTATAATCTTTATCAGCTGCTTCGCGCAGGGTCGATAACACTACACCGCTTGTGGCTATGCCCGTTAATACCATATGGTGTATTCCCATAGCACGAAGCACCACTTCAAGGTCACTGCCTGCAAAAGCACTTACACGACGCTTGGTAACAATAACTTCTCCCGGCACTGGAGCAACAGAAGCATCAACTTTTGACCATTCTTCCATATTCACGCCGGCCATTCGTTCTCGGATTGATGAAAAACTTTTATTATTAGGGCTGACTTCAGGCATACCCGCTCTAAAACCCACTACCACATATATAACAGGTATTTTATTTGAACGGGCATGGCTTATAGCCTTTTGTACATTATCGGCAAAGTTACCTGCGGGCACCATTTTAAGAATAGTTGTTTGCATGTCCATTACAAGTAGTGCTGTGTTTGCTTTGTTTGTTTCCATTGTGTTGTTTTTTATATTAATGATGTTATTAAATTCTTCTTCCTGCAATGTCTTCCGCTTCCGGGAATTCCTTCATTTCTTTCACGTTAAGCCTGTCTTTCCTTAGAAAGCCCGAGAAAGCAAATGAAATAATAATTGCTGCTATACCCTGGCAAAGTATAGCATCAGGGGCACCGATTTTTTCTGATACGGCGCCCAAAAGCAAACTACCCAGTGGCATCATACCAAAAAAGGCCAGGGCCACATAACCCATAACCCTGCCCCGCATTAGCTTATCCATATGTACTTGTACAATAGTAATACAAATGGTGGTTTGCGACATGGTACCAAAGCCTGAAACCACAGCAAAAACCATTGCACCCCAGAAGTTACTTATATGCGAAAAACAAATAAGACCGATACCGAGTATTATTGAATTAACCATGAGAATAAATTTCAAATCAGCGCCTTTTTTCAACGATGCGAGAAAAAGTGCGCCACCCATTGCCCCTACTCCTATAAAACTGCGGACATAACCAAATGTAGCCGCATCGCCTTTATAAATTTCTTTTGCAAAAGCAGGCAGGAGAGTATCGTATGGTAAAACAAAAAAGCTCATCATGGCAAGTATCAAAAGCGTCATGGCTATTATGGGAGTGTTTTTAATATATATAAAGCCCTCCGTCAGTTCTGCTGCTAATTTTTTTTTCTCCGGGCGGGGAACATATTTCGGCAATTTCATTAGTAATAGGGATGTAAGTACTGCAATAAAACTTAAAGCATTTAAAAGAAAACATATACCGGCTCCGAATCCTTGTAAAGCAATCCCCGACAGCGATGGGCCGATTATCCGTGCAAGATTTACCATAGAAGAATTAAACGCCACCGCATTGGGCAAATCATCTTTATTATTTACCAGTTCATGTACCAATGGTTGCCTGGCCGGAACATCAAAAGCATTAATAACACCCAGCATAACACTTAATGCAAGAATTGTGCTAACATCATAATGCTTGGTAAGAACAAGTACTGCCAGCAAAACAGCCTGTATCATTGAGGCTGTCTGTGTTATAAGAAGAATTTTATACCTGTTGTACCTATCGGCAACTATACCACCATATAAAGAAAGTAGCGATGAAGGAATTTGTTGAGCAAAAGCGGTAACGCCAAGCATAAGCAACGACCCTGTCATGGTATATATTACCCAGCTTATAGCAGTGCGTTGCATCCATGTACCAATTAATGAAATTGATTGCCCGCTAAAGTATAGGCTGTAATTGCGGTTTTTGAAAGCCCTGAATGTGCTTATTTTTACACCCGTTGCCATGTTATAATGTTTCCGTATTTTTCATCCCTCTTCCCATTATTATTTGGCGTATACCAACTTATTCATCACCGGCAAAACCTTTTCCAGAAGCTCCATTTCCTTGTCTGTAAGTGATTTCTCAATAGCCCCCTTCAACCATTCATCTTTATCATATTTAACTTTCTCCACCATTTTCTTTCCAAACGGGGTAAGCGATATGTATACCTTGCGTTTATCATCTTTAGAAGGTATCCTTTTTATAATCCCCTGTTCTTCCATTTTTTTTAATATCTGCGACATGGACTGGGTTTTAACCCTTGTTAAGGCAGCTAGTTCAGTAGGCAATAAAGTGGGCGACCTAAACAAATGCCCTATGGTTTCCACTTCTGTCATAGAGTATTCCTTAACTGAATCAGCCTGTTTACGCAGGCTTTTGTGCAGTGTGGAGATAACTGTACGTAATGAAGAAGATAATTCGGTTGTATTCATGTATGTAATGTAACTTGGTATTTTAACTTGTTAGTTTACCTTACAAATATATACATTATTTCAATACGGGCTAACGGTTAAATAAAACAAATGGGTTTTATATCCAAATGACACTTCTTAACAGAAAATTTAGTTACTTTAAATCCTCGTATTCAACCATATACTCATGCCCTACTTCTATACATACATAAAAAAAGTACACTTTCTAATTCTATTTGCCTGGCCATTCCCCCTGCTTTTAAAGGCCCAAACCGATAAAAAAACCTATAAGCTCACTAAAATAATTACAGGCAAGTTGTCGCCCAAATCAATTAACAATAACGGGAAGAATATGTTCTTTGCCCAGAACATGATGTATAATCACACCGTTACTGTTTATGATAGCACATTTAATCTTGTAGCCACTATTAATGACAAAGTTAAACCGGCAGATTTCGGATTTGAAAAAATTAAAGGGACATTAACAGGCGCACCGGTAGAAAGTGCTGCGACAAAAGACGGCAAATACGTATGGGTGAGTAATTATAATATGGAGGGCGATGGGTATAGCAATCCGGGGTGCGATACATGCAATGGTAAGGGATACGACCAAAGTTTTGTATATAAAATAAACACACAAGGCCTTAAAATAGAGAGCATTGTCAAGGTAGGCAGCGTCCCTAAATTTTTAGCTATAACACCCGACCAGAAAAAGCTGATTGTAAGCAATTGGAGCAGCGGAGATGTAAGTATAATTGACCTTGTAACGGAGAAAGAACTTAAACGGATTAATGTAGGCCCTGCACCTAGAGGTATTGCCTGCGATACCGGAAGCACTTTTGCTTACGTGGCAATAATGGGCGCATGGAAAATTGTTAAAATCAACCTAACTACTTACGAAACTGAAACATTTGTTTCGGGTATAAGGAACCCCAGGCACTTGTGTATTGATAAAGATTACCTGTATGCAAGCCTGAATGGGGAACAGGCAGTTTGCCGTATTAACCTGCTTACTGCCAGAATAGAAAAACTAACTGTAGGAAAAGCGCCACGTAGTATGGTTATTTCACCAGTGTACCATAAACTGTTTGTGGATTGCTACGAGGACAGCAAGATTGCCGTAGTTGACCTTACCACATTTAAACCTGAAACAGATATTAAATGCGGTAAATATCCTATCGGTGTTTGTTTAAGCAACGACAACAAGCAAGTACTTGTATCATGCTACACGGGTTACATAGAAGTTTTTTCTGAAGAAAAAGCAAACATAAATAAAGTAGTGCCGGTAGCAGTTACTGCGAAAAAAGAGAACAATACCAATTCGTCGCCTGTATTGCCGGGAAAAAAGAACCTTCTTCAAAGTATCTTACCTGTTGCAATAACCTTGGCAGCAATTCAAAAACCCCTTGACCAAAAAAATCAGGGTAATTGCTACATTGTTCTGGGGTGCTTTTCAGTGAAGGAAAATGCTTTGAACCTGAAAGATAAGTTATTAAAAAAGGGAGTTGCAGTAGAGTTGATTGACACGAAAAAAGGAATCACTTATTGCGCATATAGAACCAGTAAGGATAATGACAGGTACGAAAAACAAATGGTCGAACTTGAAGCCATTACAGGGATAAAGGGCTGGCTGTATGAAATTTAACAACTTAGTTTAAAACATAGAATGTGAGTCTCCATTACCCACTTTCGTCTGAGGAGTGTAACGTAACGATATTTCCCATGCACCCTGGCCAGTAGTGGCCGATATATATTGCGAAGTATTTATATCATAACTAAAACCTATGGAGTATGAAGGGAATTCCATTTGGAGTAACGCGATAAATGCATCGCCTGCACGGTAGTATATACCAAAGTCTGCTACACGGCTTTTCGAAAAATCGGTATAATGGCTCGATTGTAAACCTAATGCATATCTTAACTTTATTCCCAGGTCAATCTCCTGGGCGGGTCCCTGCCTATAAAAGACAGCTAAAGGCGCCAATGCCATATTTGAACCGGACATCTTAAACTCCGCACCGGCATGGAACACATAACGAATATATAAATTGGTGCCAGGGCCATTGGTGCCATAGAAAGACATGTCGGGCTGATTAATATGAAAGAAAGCCACACCTACATTATATTTTACATATTGGCTGGATGCAATATTTACCGCTGATGAAGAATAATTATACAAAAGGCCTCCAGAAAAATCGGAATACGATAGTGTATGGCCTGCTAATGGCTCGCCCGTTGCAGCATTTGGGTCATACTGCCCATTGATGTACTGCTCATCCCATGGTACATTCTGAAGGTTCATACTGTTCTGCGACCAACCTCCCTGAAGCCCTGCTGTTATGGTATTCTTTGGGTCTAAATATACTCCCCCGGCAAGACTGAAATTCACTTCGGTAGTGGTTAATTGTATGGTTCCCGCTTTGTCACTGAAAAACGAAATACCTGGCGACAGGAAGCCGCCTTTCCAGCCCTGCAATACATTCTTATATTCAGCCGATGCCGCCATGGTACTGAATTCATAACCACTGCCTAATGAAGCTGCCCACTGGTTACGATAATTTATTTCTGCGCGGAAATCTCCATTGAAAGCGCCACAAAGAGCAGGGTTCAATGTAAGTGATGATTCATAAAACTGCGTAAAATGAATATCCTGAGCCCTGATGTTAAATGGGGAACAGATCAATAAGACAATAACTATCCGCAACAAATGCTTTGCGGCCGGTAGTTTCTTATATGTCTTTTCTTTCCTGCTCATCTTTGTTTTTACCTTACTAATCCGACATTACCTTTCTTCTGCACCTTAGTGCCATCATCAAGGGTAGCTTCAACATAATAACCATATACACCCACGTTCATAGCCTGACCATTGTACCTGCCATCCCAGCCTATATTCCGGTTATTCGATTCAAATACTTTATTACCCCATCTGTCATATACTATAAAATCAAGTTCTTTGATGCAATTACCTCTTACATATAGAATATCGTTATGTCCATCACCATCAGGTGAGAAAGCGCCGGGAACAAATACTTCGCCGCAAATGTCTTCTACATGTATTGTTACCGTATCGTCAGTTTTACACCCATTGCTATCAATTACAAATAATGTGTAGGTAGTTGTTGTTGTAGGGCTGGCCACAGGGTCAGGACAGTTATCGCAACTTAATGATGAAGTCGGTACCCACATATAACTATCTCCTGAAGGCCCGCTTCCGGTTATGGGAGCGCTATTACCAATAAGTATGGTTGTTGCTCCTGACGCGGTTACTCCGGTAGGGTTAGGGTTAACTATAACCTGTTCACTATCTTTAACTGAGCAGGCTCCGTTGAATACTGTAACTACATAAGTTGTCGAAGATCCCGGGGTAGCAGCAGGATCAGATATGCTGTCCTGGTTCACGGTGGCAGATGGAGACCAACTGTAACTGCTTCCGCCTGAAGCCGATAACACAGCATAACCACCCTTGCATATTTTCTGTGTGCCTCCTACTGCGGCTACAGGCATAGTATCCACCTTCACCGCTATATTTGTGGTATCGGTACATCCTATTGAATCTTTACCCACCACACTATATGTAGTGGAAGCTGAAGGAGTTCCGGTTGTAACAGAACATGTATTGCAACTTACACCTGTGGAAGGTAACCATGTATATGTAGATGCTCCCGTAGCTGAAAGCGAAACGTTACTGCCAATACAAATTTCATTAGGCGAGGAAGTAGCGATAACAGCCGGGCCTGGGCTAACAGTTAGTTTAACGGTATCGGATGAAGTCATGCCATTACCAATTATACAATAATAGGTATAGCCGCTCATAGAAGTTGTAGCACCTGTTATATTAAGTGTTGGTGTGGTTGCGCCTGAATATATACCTCCGTTAACCACGTTAACGAATCCGCTGCCGGGGTTAACTTCCCACTGAAAATTCATTCCTATACCTGTATCCACAACAGTAAGCGAGGTATCGAACAAATTACAGGTAGTAATTGAGTTGGGTTGAACAGTAACCGGTGTAACACCCATTGGGCCGGAATTATCGGCCAATACCCATGAACGTAGAAGGTTAGCCGGTGTTATATTACCAGATGATACAGTCTTTAAAACACTGTTATCTGTACCCCAACTGCCATAAAAATCGGCCCAGGTAGCTCCTGTGGGGTTAAATCGTTGCACAAAAAGGTTCTTTTCGGTTATCGCATTCCCCGGAGCCGTTACTTCACCCATTATATAAGT
>Ga0206807_1004_pt2 | contig 61723 bp, 60 predicted proteins | sample Alteio_BWOrgCont_57_FD_152915 | JGI IMG/M metagenome (GOLD analysis project Ga0206807, IMG submission 152915) | Enriched cells from forest soil in Barre Woods Harvard Forest LTER site, Petersham, Massachusetts, United States -... | ecosystem: Environmental > Terrestrial > Soil > Temperate forest >...
GGTAACTTTTTGTATCATTTTACTTGTCTTTTCCGGGTGTAAGGATAGCATATTTCACAGCCGCGTTAAAGAGGGTTCTATAGAGTATAAAATTGTTGTACTCGATTCGTCTAATTCAATGGCTAAAATGGCTCCTGATAAAATGACGGTTAAATTCAAAGATAATAAGTCGTATGCGGAACTTATAGCCGGTATGGGCCTTTTTGAAACATCATTTATTAATGATGAACCCGGGAAGAAAATTACGCAAATGGTTCGGCTTCTGAATAAGAAAATGGCATATGTTGCCGATACTGCAGCTATTACTAAGGAACTGCAGCATGATGTGAAGTTTAATATTACTGAAACCACTGAAACAAAAATGATAGCAGGGTATAAATGCAAAAAAGCTATTGCAAAATCGGTTGACGGCAAAGCACCCGATGTAGACTTATATTATACCGATGATATAAGGCTGGAAGACCCTAACTGGGCAACTCCGTTTAAAACAATAAGTGGAGTATTGATGCAGTACAGGATAAGCAAGTATGGTTTCTATATGGAATTTACCGCCCAGAAAGTTACAGATGAAAAAGTTGATGATGCACTTTTTACGCTGCCTGCCGACTACAAAATTATTTCCAAGCAGCAGATAGATGACCTGTATAAAGGATTTCAGTAGGAGAATACCTTTATAATTCCTAACTTTGTAATTAAATAAAAAATCATTTTATGAAAAAATTTGTTCGTATAGCATGTATTGGCTTAGCAGGCATTGCGCTTTTTGCATTCTCAGCGGCCGATGACAGTTCATTTGAGGGTGTTATAACATATAGCATGAGTTTTGGTTCAGGTAGTTCTTCACCCCAGGCAGCGGCCATGATGCAGGGAAGCAATACAAAAATTTATATTAAAGGCGATAAAACACGAATAGAGGTAAATACCGGCATGTATAAGCAGGTGGTTATCGGCGACAGGAAAACCAAAGAAGAAATTACCCTAGTGGAAATGATGGGGAATAAATATGAAATTAAATCGAATGCTGATACAAAGAAGGATGACGCTAACTTAGACATTAAATATATTGACAGTACAAAAACAATAGCCGGTTATACATGTAAAGCGGCGGTTGTTACTACAAAAAACCCTAAGACAGGGGAAACTTATAATACAACCGTTTTCTATACCGATCAGTTACCTTATTCTACCGATATGGGAAGATTTAAAGGGTTGAAAGGTTTCCCTTTACAATATGGTGTAAAGCAGCAAGGTATGGATATTAGTATTGCAGCCCAAAGTGTTGAAAAGAAGCCACTTTCTGATACCCTTTTTGTTGTTCCGGCCAAAGGCTATAAACTGGAAAACTCCCGCGAAGATATGATGAAGGATATTCAGAAGGATATGAGTGGTGGCGGCGGTCAATAGCATTTAAATACTGGCTTTAAAGAGAAAAACGGTTTTTTAACCGTTTTTTTCGTTTTAGCTTGGATTTGAAAAACTTATTTATTATATTTGTAGAAGGAATTTAACAGTAAATTAAGCTTGGCTTAGTATTATTGATTAAAGGCAATGGTAAAAATATAGTTGTAAAATATTAACATGAAGAAATCTACTCGTATTTTTATAAATCTGGTTTCAGGCTTGTTCATGGTTTTGATTTGCTTGCCTGCCCTCGGACAAAACAACGTCGGTATAGGAACCAATGTTCCCGATCCTTCCTCAATAGTTGAAATGAAATCTACTACGCAGGGTATGCTAATACCGCGTATGACTGAATTGCAGATGTTGGCTATTGTGGCGCCTGCACCCAGTCTTATAATTTATAATACCGATACAAATTGTTACTTCTTTTATAATCCTGCTACAACCTTATGGCAATCGTTATGCCGTGCTGCTGCTGTTGGCCCTACCGGCCCTACAGGAGCTAACGGAGTTGGTTCTGCCGGCCCGACAGGCCCTACCGGCCCTGCTGATACTACTGCCGGCCCTCCTGGTCCTACAGGCGCTGCTGGCGCACCCGGTGCTACCGGCCCTGCGGGTACTGCAGGTGTAACCGGCCCCACCGGCCCTATGGATACTGTTGCAGGCCCTGTTGGTGCTACCGGCCCTACAGGTGCGCAAGGCGCTACCGGTGTAGGTGTTGGTATTCCCGGCCCAACTGGTCCTACTGGAGCAACCGGTGTTGCAGGAACAAATGGTACTAACGGTACAAATGGAACCAACGGTACAAATGGGGTAACCGGCCCAACTGGTCCTACAGGTGTGGCTGGTACGAACGGAACAAACGGTACAAATGGAACCAACGGTACCAATGGTGTAACCGGCCCTACCGGTGCAAATGGTACTAATGGTACGAACGGAACGAATGGTACAAACGGAACGAATGGCGTAACTGGCCCAACCGGCCCGGGTACTATATGCGGTGCAGCTACAACCGATTATGTTACAAAGTTTACTGCACCTACAACCATGTGTAATTCAATTATGTATGATAATGGAACGGCGGTTGGTATTGGTACTACAACACCTTCTACTTCTAAAGTAGGTGGTACTTCTACAGTAGGATTCAATGTATATAACGCTACTGCTGCTGGAGGCGACCAGGAAGAATTTACAAACTTCGGTGGCAATGGGGTTGCCGTTGAAATTAATAACACCCTTACCACATGCGCGTATAATACAATGGAAGGTATTACACCTTATACGGGGAATACAAATATTCCATCTGGTATTTGGGGACTTGCAAGTAGTGGTTCAGGAACACAAACTGCTGTTGGTGCAACAGGTTATAATAATGGTAAAGCAGGTTACGGTGTTTATGGAGTGCTGGTAACTGCCGGGGCAGGATACGGTGGATTGTTTCTTAACGGCTTGGGTTATACAGGCGCTTTAACAGCTGTATCAGATGAACGGACAAAAAAAGATGTCCGTGCTATTCCCAACGCATTGGCAATTATCAATAGGTTAAATGGGGTGAACTATGAATATGATACGCAGAAGTACCCTTATCTCGGATTGGAAAACACTATGCAGTATGGTTTTATTGCACAGGATATTCAGAAAGTGCTTCCCGAATTGGTTCTTGAGAAGCAACTTGATACGTATGCATGTATACCTAGAAAATCAACTGAAGCAGTTCCGGCTCATTTTGAAACCTTCAAAACAGTAAACTACATAGGAGTTATTCCTATTCTGGTTGAAGCCATAAAAGAACAACAGAAAGAAATTGAAACCAAACAACCATCGCAGGATGTTGGTTCAGGACAACTTGTAAATGGCAAGGCACACATTGATATGGATAATTCATTCGCCCAATTGATTTCAGACCCGCAGAATGTTAAAGTATTTATTCAGCTTCAGGGCGACTGCAAAGGTGTATATGTTACTAATATTACATCAACAGGTTTCGATGTAGTTGAACTCAATGGCGGAACATCAGGTGTGAAATTTTTCTGGCAGGCAATTTCGGGTACTACAAATTAATATAATCAATCCTCCTTATAAACTATGAACAACATGACAAGATTAATTAGAAACGCAGCATTAGGCATCATTATGATAGCTGCTTTTTCTGTTAAATCAGAAGCACAGAACAACGTAGGTATTGGAACCAATGTTCCTGACCCTTCGTCTATTGTTGAAATGAAGTCTAATACCCAGGGTATGCTTATTCCACGAATGAATACCATAGGTATGAATGCTATCGCAGCTCCTGCTCCAAGCTTGATAATTTACAATACTGACTCGAACTGCTACTGTTTCTATAATGGAGGAACTTTGAAATGGCAATCGCTTTGCCAGCCTGCCGGCGCTGGTGCAGCTGGCCCTACTGGCCCAACAGGTAATGCGGGTGCTCCCGGTGCAACAGGCCCTGCGGGCTCTCCCGGCGCAACTGGTCCTGCCGGTGCTCCCGGTGCAACGGGCCCTGCCGGAACAGCAGGTGCTACGGGCGCAACAGGTGCTGCCAGTGTTGTTCCAGGCCCTACAGGCCCAACAGGTGCCGGTGTAGGTATACCGGGCCCAACAGGTCCTACAGGTGCAGCTAGTGTTGTTCCAGGTCCTACAGGCCCAACGGGTGCTGCAGGAACAAATGGTACGAATGGAACAAACGGAACAAATGGTACCAACGGAACAAATGGTACGAATGGTGCAACAGGCCCGACAGGCCCTACATGGACACTTTCAAGTGTAACATATAATAATACAGGTACAGTAACAGTTACCGGAACAGCCGGTGGCGGAACAGTAACCAGTGGCGATGCTGCATGGTTAACTACCGGTAATACTGGTATTGTTGCCGGTACTAATTTCATAGGCACGCTTAATGCTGCTGATTTTGTAATGAAAACCGCAGGTGCTGCCGCAACCAATGAACGTATGCGTATTACTTCTGCGGGTTTGGGTGTATATAATAATACAACCCCGATTGCAGGTGACGTATTTTCTGTTTATGGTACTGGTGTAGTAGGCGCAATAAATGGATTAGGTACTAGTTCAATAAATGGTTATAGCAATGGTGGCGATGGTATATTCGGTGAAGATGTGGGACTTGGTATAGGTGTAATAGGTTATGGTAGTGACAACGCTGCAACTTTCGGAAGTGGTGTTGGTGTACTTGGTGAAGCAATGGGTGAAACATTTGCAATAGATGGATACGCACCCAATAAAACAGAGGGCGTTGGTGTTTCCGGTTATGCTCCGGCTGTAGGAATGGGTATAGGTGTGTGGGGAACTGACTCAGATGGTTTTTCAGGCGTGGTTGGTAATGATTCCAAAGCCTATAATGGTGTATCTGTAACCCTTGGAGGCGCTAATGCCGGTGGCTCATTTACAGGTTTTGAGGCAGGTGTTGTTGGATATGCTTACCCTCTAACTACAGCGGTTAACTCAGAGGGTGGTTTTTTCTCAGATAGTATAAGTGCTGCAAAATATATACAAGTTAGTGTAGCCGCGTATAATGGTGGTACTAAATACAAGATATTAGGTAGTTCCTTAGGTGCTGTTTCTACTTCTGTAAAGGATTTAGATGACAAAGCAGTAATAATGTTCGCACCGGAAGCACCTGAAATGGTATTTGAAGACTACGGAGAAGGCCAGTTGGTAAATGGTGAGGCACAAATTTCACTCGACCCTGTTTATGCAAAGAACGTAGCCATTAATGATAAACACCCGTTACGTGTATTCATTCAATTAGAAGATGAATGTAATGGTGTGTATGTAACTGATAAAACTGCAAACGGGTTTACTGTAAAAGAACTGCATGGAGGTAATTCCAATGCCAAATTCTCATACCGCGTTGTGGCCAACGTAAAAGATGAAATAGAGAACGGAGAAGTTGTTTCTAAGAACCAGGATTTAAGGTTCCCGCTCTACCAGAGCCCTGGTGTAACAAAAATTATCAGACGCCCGCATGTTGACTATTCTAAGGCAATATTGGGTAGCAAGAAGAAACTGCAATAACGGTAAATAAAATAATAAAGTAAAAAGGGCCTGATTTTATCAGGCCTTTTTTGTTTTCTTATTCTTCTCCTCGAACTCTTTTCCTATTTCTTCCGGGGTTTTACCAAGCAATTTTATGGCTTGTCTTGCCTGGGTAGAAATACTATCGTTAGGGAACCTGTTTACCAGTTCCGAGTATTTTGCATGGGCCTTTGCTGTATCGTTCAGATTGTTGTCGTAAATAAAACCTTCAACCAGTAAACATTCAGGAATAAGCCTGCTGTTAGGGAATTTAGTGCAAACACTATTATAGAAGCCCAGCGCTTGTGTATACTGACCCATGCTTGAGGCAATACCACCGGCATTAAACAAAAATGCGGCCGATAGGGTATCGTTTGGAAAATGATTGGCGTAATTATTATAAGCCGTAATGGTAATGTTGCCATTAAAGGCATCGATAGTTTGTGTTGTTTTAAGTTTAGCCTCTGCCGCCCTTACAACCTGCAACAGCGCCTGCTTGCTGGTATCGGGTTGTGTACCCTGAACGCCTGTATTGTGCGCAGGCCGTTCGCTGTTACTGCAACCTGTTGAATAGATAAATGCAAATAACGATGCTGCATAAATTAAATACTTCCTCATGGTATTTATTTTTTTAATGGAAATTTCATACGGTAAGTTACCTCTACATCGCCTTTCGATATATCGGTAAGTTTTCTTTTCAATAACCTTTTGCGCAAAGGGTTTATTTTATCTACAAATAGTACTCCTTCAATATGGTCGTATTCATGCTGAATTATGCGGGCCTTTATTCCTTCATAGGTTTCCTCATGTTCCTTAAATTTTTCATCGAGGTAACGTATTTTCAGCACCGGCTTACGCTCTACATCTTCTCTAATAGTAGGTATGCTCAGGCATCCTTCATTAAATTTCCAGGGCTGGCCGTCTTCCTTAAATACCTGCGCATTTATAAATATTTTTTTAAACCCTTCCAGCTCTTTTTGCTTTTTTTCATCTTCCTGGTCCTCGGCATAAGGCGATGCATCTACAATAAACAGGCGTATTGACAGGCCAACCTGCGGCGCTGCTAATCCCACGCCTTTGGCATTATGCATGGTATCGAACATATTTTCTATCACCTTTTCCAGGTTAGGGTAATCAACCGGAATATCCTGTGCTTTCTTTTTCAGAACGGGGTCTCCGTATGCTATTATTGGTAAAATCATAGGTTGTGTCTCTCTATGGGTTCAAAAATAATAAGTTACATTGAAACAGAGGGCGGTAAGTTGCCTTCTTTCTTCATTTCCATAAAAGTCTGCAGTATAAGTGCAGCGCTTACCATGTCTATGGTGGCCTTGTTTTGCCTGTCTTTTTTCTTTAATCCGCCGTCAATCATACTCTGGAACGCCATGCGCGATGTAAGCCGCTCATCAACCCTGTAGACGGGCATCCCGGGTAATTTACTGCATAGTTGTTCAATAAATTTTCCTGTAGATTCAGCACTTTGTGCGGGGGTATTATCCATATGCTTAGGCTCGCCCACCACTATGCCTTCCACCTTTTCTTTGGCCATATAATTGGCCAGGAAGGTGAATATTTCCCTGGTCGGGACGGTAGTAAGCCCTGTGGCAATAATCTGCTGGGGGTCGGTAACCGCTATACCCGTGCGAACGCTTCCGTAATCAATAGCAAGAATCCTCATATATAATGCAAAGTTACGAATTAAAGAGCCTTAGGCTGTTTTACATATATTTGCTACTATAAAATTTATGTATGTCGGAAGAAATTAAACTTATTGAGAGTGCATGGGTAAACCGTGAGTTAACCAAAGACGAAGCAGTGCGTAAAGCCATTAACGATACTGTTGAAAAACTGGACAAAGGATTGTTGCGTGTGGCCCAACCTGAAGGTGATGGCTGGAAGGTGAATGAATGGGTGAAGAAGGCTATTTTAATGTTTTTCCAGATACGCAACATGGAAACAATTAAAGCAGGAGACCTTGAATTTTACGATAAGATACCCTTAAAGAAAAATTTTAAAGAAATAGGGGTGCGCTCCGTTCCTCATGGGCTTGCGCGTTATGGTTCGTTTCTTGCACCGGGGGTTATAATGATGCCATCGTATGTTAATATTGGCGCATATGTAGATACAGGCACTATGATTGATACCTGGGCCACCGTGGGCTCATGCGCGCAAATCGGGAAGAATGTGCACCTTAGCGGAGGAGTGGGTATTGGCGGTGTACTAGAGCCACCACAGGCCGCCCCGGTAATTATTGAAGACAACTGTTTCGTGGGTTCGCGCTGCATAGTTGTTGAGGGCGTAAGGGTACAAAAAGAAGCAGTGCTTGGGGCTAATGTAGTACTTACACAATCGACTAAAATTATTGATGTAAGTGGTGATAAACCAATTGAATATAAAGGTATTGTGCCTCCCCGCTCAGTAGTTATACCCGGAAGCTATGAGAAGAAATTCCCTGCCGGGAATTATTCCGTTTCATGCGCGCTTATTATTGGCAAAAGAAAGGAAAGCACTGATACCAAAACATCGTTAAACGAAACGCTGAGGGAATTTAATGTTCCTGTTTAATAGGATTATCCGTGAGGGTAAATGAATAAAAAAGGCAATAAATACAGATTAAATCAACCTCCTGCAAAGGCAAAGGTTACCAATGTGTCAAAACCTTTGAAGGAAGATACAGGGGCTACCGTAAACCTTAAGTGGGGGTTAATGATTGCCATAGCTGTAATTACCTTCTTATGCTACAATTATACCCTGAAAAACGAGTTCTCAAATTGGGATGACCAGCTTTATGTGCAGGATAACCCCTATGTAAAGGACCTTACCTGGCCGAACATGAAGATGATATTGCTCCACAATATCACCAATAACTATTACCACCCCATTACCATGCTCACCATAGCAATGAATTACCATTTTGCTAAAATGAGCCCGGAATTTTATTACTTCACCAATGTATTTATGCATGTGCTGAATACAGGCCTTGTGTTTCTTCTGCTGTTTATGATTTTGGAAGCCATGGAACAAAAAGGATATCCCTACATAAAAGGTAAATACTGGTTGGCGGCAATAGGGGGGCTGTTATATGGTATTCACCCCATGCATGTGGAATCGGTATCGTGGCTGGCAGAAAGGAAAGATGTGATGTATGGTTTCTTTTATTTCCTTGGTTTAATGGCGTATATAAAATATACTAAGGAAGAGGACTTGAAGTGGCTGCTATATACAGCCGTTTTATTTGGCTGTTCACTTTTATCGAAACCATTGGCAGTTGTATTCCCGCTTTCCTTATTTGCTTTCGATATATTATTGAAAAGGAACAATGTAAAAAGGATATTGATTGAAAAAGCTCCTTTGCTTTTAATATCGCTTGCAGCCGGTATATGGGCAGTGCAGGCGCAGAAAGCGGCTGGTTCCTTGTCGGGTGTTAGCGCTATGAATTTATGGCAACGGACAATGTTCGCGGGATACGGATTCTCAATGTATATAGTTAAAGCATTTTTACCATTCAATCTTTGTAATTATTACCCTTATCCTGAAGATTTTAATAATGCGCTTCCGGGATACTTTTATATTTTGCCATTGGTAGCCATTGCTCTTGTTGCGGTGCCTGTCTATATCTCGTACCGTGCGGGCGAAAATTATTTTCGTGTAACCCTTTTCGGGCTGGGCTTTTTCGTTATTAACCTGATGTTCGTACTCCAGTTTATTTCATCGGGCCCGGCAATTATGGCCGACAGGTACACATATATAGCTTACTTCGGGCTGTTTATGCTGGTAATATATTATGGAAATCTTTTAGTTACAAAGTCACCTTCTTTTAAAATACCCTTGCAGGTGTTATCTGTCGGTTTCTTAGTAATGCTTTCTGTATTGTGTTATGGCCGGACCAAAGTATGGCATAATTCAAAAATATTGTGGGAAGATGCAATAAGGCAGTATCCGCACCGTATCTCTGATGCTTACAATAATCTTGGTTCCTATTACCAGAAGAATAACAATTTAGATTCGGCCCTGGTGGATTTTACTGAAGCCATCAGGCTCAGGCCCGATTTTCCCCAACCGCATATTAACCGGTCGGATATATACAGAGTAAAAGGCCAGTACAACCTGGCTATTACTGATTGTGATTCGGCTATTAATGAAGATAAAAGCTACGTAGAGGCATATATGAACAGGGGAATTGCTGAATGCTTTGTGGGGAAATTTGATAATGCGCTGAAAGACTTTTCCTTTGTAATTTCGCATCAGCCGAATAATTCAACTGTATATTGCAATAGGGGTAATTTATATGATATGAGAGGTAAAACAGATTCAGCATTTGATGATTACAATAAGGCCATAAGCCTTGATGATAGTTATGCTGACGCCTATTTCAGCCGTGGGCGGACCTATTTGAAAATGGGAAAAGACAAAGAAGCAATAAGTGATTTGAACAAAGCAATTGATTTGAAAACAACCTCCAATGGAGTATATCTTTTCCGTTCGCAGGCATATAAAGATTTAGGCGATTATAATGCTGCCTTAAAAGATGCTATAACTGCGGACCAGCTTGGAATGCAGGTGAACAAAGATTATATGAGTGAACTGCAACGACTTGCAAATAGTAAAAAATGAGTAAAAAGAGCCAGAAATACAGGTTACAGCAACCCAAGCCGCAAGCAAAGGGCCAGGTTAAACAAGATAAACCCAAGGCTAAAACTCAACGGTTTGTAAACGAAATTGAAGCCGAAACGGGTACTCCTCCTTGGCTTAAATGGGCTTTGGTTATTGGTGTTGCTGTTATAACTTTCTGGTGTTACCGCTATACACTGCAAAACCAGTTTACTAACTGGGACGATGGGCTGTATGTAGAAGCAAACCCCTATGTAAAGAACCTGACCAAGGAGAATATGAAGATGATACTGTTCCATAATATTACGAACAACTATTATCACCCTATTACAATGCTAACCATTGCATGGAACTATCACGTTGGTAAAATGGCGCCTTTTATATATTACTTCACCAATGTATCTGTTCATGTACTGAATACTATAGTAATGTTCTTTCTTGTACTTCTGCTTTTGGAAGCGATGATGGCGAGGGGGTACGAAAGAATAGAAGGCAAATATTGGCTGGCAGCAGCCGGCGCACTTTTTTACGGGGTGCACCCCATGCATGTTGAGTCTGTTTCATGGCTGGCAGAAAGGAAGGATGTAATGTATGCCCTCTTTTATTTTCTGGGGCTTATAGCGTATATAAAATATGCCAATGATAAGACGTTTAAGTGGGCCGTGTTGGTTATACTTTGTTACGGATGTTCCATGTTATCAAAGCCATTGGCGGTGGTGTTTCCGTTTTCGTTAATAGCATTTGATGTGCTGTTGAAAAGAGACAAGGAAAATCCGGAACTTAAAAAAGATATTATTGCGTTTGTAATACTACTGGCAAGTTCTTTTATTGTAATGATGCTGGTAGTAAAACTGAATTTGATACGGGTACTTTCAGTTGACGTGATTGTACTAGGCGCGTTGCTGGCGGCATGGATTTTCACCATACGGTATTACAGAACAAAAAGTATTTCTACTGCATTGCTCGAGAAATTTCCATTCTTTCTTTTATCACTGGCAGGTGGTATATGGGCATGGCAGGCGCAGAAAGCCAGCGGCGCTGTAGCTTCATTCGGGTCCATCAGTATTTTGCGAAGGGCTATTTACGCCAGTTACGGACTAACAATGTATGTGGTAAAAGCATTTATACCCAGTCACCTCTGTTCCTATTATCCATACCTGTTGCGCGACCCTGCCAAGGCCCCGATTCCTTACATATATTATATGCTTCCGTTAGTTGCAGTTGCCATAATTACTGTGCCGATAGGGCTAGTCTGGTTTTTTGCAAAAAAATATTTGCGGGTGGCGCTTTTTGGTATGGGATTTTTCTTTTTCAATGTAATGTTTGTATTGCAGTTTGTCTCCTCGGGCCCAGCAATTATGGCTGACAGGTATACCTACGTAGCATATTTCGGAATATTTTTTACTGTAGTTTATCTTGCAGGAGTGGTTATAGCTAGAAAGCCATCGGCAAAAGTGACTGTGGCCGGTATATTAGCGGTATACCTTGCTGTGTTTTCTTACCTGTGTTACGAGCGCACCTATGCGTGGCACGATACCCGCACATTGTGGCAAGATGTAATTGAAAAATATCCGGGCAGGGTACAGACCTCTTACAAAAACCTGGGTAATTACTATGCCGACCTTGGCCCCAAGGACCCCAGGAATTATGATAGCGCTTACACAAATTATGCCATAATGGTGAAAGACTCCCTGGCCGATGCTGGCACCTTCAGCAACCTGGCTAATATTTATGGAATAAGAAAGCAATGGGATAAATCGCTGGAGGCGTATGGCCAGGCGTTAAAGCTCGATAGTACAAGTATTGATGCCCACCTTGACAGGGCCATTACATTATCGATGATGAAAAGATACGATGAAGCCATGAAGGATTATAGTTTCGCTTATAGAGCAGATCCTAAATCGGAAAAAGTACTGGAGAATATGGCAAGTACGTATGAAAACACGGGTATGCACGATAAAGCCATAGTGTACTTTAATAAGCTTATAGATATAAATCCAGATGACCCGAGTTTTTATAACCAGCGCGGAGCTTCGGAATTTAATATGGGGAATTATAAAGCAGCCCTTGATGACTTTTTAAAGTCGAACACACTGGGGCCTAACAATGGGCAATGCCTGTATAATCTTGCTGTAACCTATGAACACCTGAAAGATTACCCCAATGCGCTTAAATATGTGCAACTGGCGCAGCAGGTAAAATTCAGTGTGTCGGCCGATTACATTAAGAACCTTCAACAGGAAGCCAACTCCAAAAAGTAAGGCATGAAAGAAGAGTTAAGGAAAAGCCTTCATGAACTGCGAAAAGGCGGGGTTATTCTATATCCAACCGATACAATATGGGGATTAGGATGCGATGCTACCAATGAAGAGGCGGTAAAGAAAATATTCAGTATAAAGCACAGGCCCGGCACTAAAAGCATGATAATACTTGTTGCTGAACCTATGCAGGTGAAGTTTTATGCCGATGCACCTGAAGTTGCTTTAGATTTAATGGAATATGCTGAACAGCCGCTTACACTTATTCTGCCAAAAGCAAAAGGAGTAGCTAAATCGCTTATTTCAGATGATGGCACAATTGGCATTAGAGTGGTGAAAGATGAATTTTGCAGGCAGATTATTCATGCCATGCACAAACCACTTGTATCTACTTCGGCTAATATAAGCGGGGAGCCTGCACCGGCCAATTTCTCTGAAATAAGTGAGGAGATTAAAAACAAAGTTGATTATGTGGTAAATTTGAGGCAGCATGAGACGCACAAAAGCGTTCCATCGCGGATTATGAAGATAGATATGGACGGCAGAATAGAAGTAATACGTTAATGGCTACGGAACAAAATACAAAACAGGTTTTTATGCCCGAGGCGCTTACGCACCCCGTTTTTAAGGTGGTGGCTGAAGTGGCCGATGAAATGGGTGTGAAGGCTTATGCAGTTGGTGGCTTTGTACGCGATTTTATTTTATACAGGCCATGCAAAGACATTGATATAGTGGTTGTCGGCAAGGGTATTGAGGTGGCATTAAACGTTGCAGCCAAACTGGGGGACAGGAAAGTAAATGTTTACAAAACCTTTGGTACTGCCCAGGTTGTTTACGAGGACTATGATATTGAATTTGTGGGCGCCAGGAAGGAATCATATAATCGCGAATCGCGGAAACCTGTTGTGGAAGATGGTACGCTGGAAGACGACCAGAAGCGCAGAGATTTTACGATTAATGCGCTCGCCATTAGTTTGAATAAAGAAAATTATGGCCTGCTGCTCGACCCTTTTGGAGGTATGCAGGATATAGAGGATAAGATTATCCGTACCCCTCTCGACCCTGATATCACCTATAGTGATGACCCTTTACGGATGATGAGAGCTATACGTTTTGCATCGCAATTAGATTTTCAGATTGAGGCTAAGTCATTTGAATCAATAATTCGTAATAAAGAAAGGATAGAAATAATTTCGAAAGAAAGAATAGCGGAGGAACTGAATAAGATAATCCTTTCTGATATCCCTTCTATTGGTTTTAGTTTGCTGTTCGACTGCGGATTACTGCATCTTATTTTTCCGGAAATGGTAAAACTACAGGGTGTCGAGACCATTAATGGTATGAGCCATAAAGATAATTTCTACCATACATTGCAGGTACTCGATAATCTTGCTTTGCGCAGCAAGGACCTTTGGCTGCGATGGGCCGCTGTGTTGCACGATATTGCCAAACCCGCTACAAAACGGTTTGATACTAAAGTGGGATGGACTTTTCACGGACATGAAGATAAAGGTGCGCGAATGGTCCCGAAAATATTTGCGGAGTTGAAGTTACCGTTAAATGAAAAAATGAGGTATGTGCAGAAAATGGTACAACTTCACTTGCGCCCTATTGTGCTTGCACAGGAAACTGTTACCGATTCAGCAATAAGGCGGTTACTGGTAGATGCGGGAGATGATATTGATGACCTGATGTTGCTGTGCCAGGCCGATGTTACTACCAAGGATTGGAATAAACAGAAGAAATACCTGAAAAACTTTGAGTTAGTAAAGCAGAAGCTTAAGGAAGTGGAGGAGAAAGACAGCCTGCGTAATTGGCAACCACCTATTACAGGACAGGATATTATGGAATGTTTTGGAATTGGCCCATCACTTCAGGTAGGTATAATTAAAGATGCCATTCGCGAAGCTATACTGGAAGGAATAATACCCAACCAGCGTGAGGCTGCCTATGGCTTTATGCTTGAAAGAGGCAAAGAAATGGGACTTAACCCCAAGCAAAAATAGCTGTCTCCGTTCACCGACTTTTTCCGCCATTTACCGATATTTTATATGCCGATTACCTATTTGCTATAACCATCCGGTTAGAGTAATATTAGTTTTGAATCGTAATTAATGGTAATATGAAAGAAGTAAGAACAGAAATAAATATTAATGCCCCGGCCGAAAAAGTATGGCGCATACTCACAAGTTTTAAAGATTATCCCAACTGGAACCCGTTTTTAAGATGGCTGGATGGTAATGTGGCTGTAGGTAACAAAATAGCCGTACGTATCGCGCCTCCGGGTTCAAATGCTATGACATTTAAACCAACTGTGCTGGAATATACTGCCAACAAAAAGTTTCGCTGGTTAGGCCATTTGCTTTTTCCCGGATTATTTGACGGGGAACATATTTTCGAGCTTACCAATAATGGCAATGGCACAACTACATTAGTGCAGCGTGAGCAATTTAAAGGTATACTGGTTCCTCTGTTCAATAGTATGCTGGAAGTGAATACAAGAGAGGGGTTTGAAGCTATGAATTTTAAGTTGAAAGAGAGAGCAGAGAAGTAAAAAAGGGAGGCATTTGCCTCCCTTTTTCTTAGCGTTCTTCACGCTTTATTTACCGGCATGGCAATCTTTCGATTGGCATTTTTCATGCGCGCATTTGTCCTTATCGCAGACGCCTTTTGTGCAGCAGCTTTTGTCGCATTTACATTTGGCAGTGCAGGCACTGCAGCATGTGCCGCTTTGTGCACCATTGTCTTTTGAACCGGTTTGTGCAAGGGCAGCCAATGCTATGAGCATGGCTGAACCTGCTATTACAAGTTTACGTTTCATAATATTAAATTTTAAACAAAAATATTTCAATTAGAATCAACCGCGGATTTTTGTCCGCCAACTGGCGGATGAACTCCGTTTAGGATAAAACTTATCCTAAAAGACAAGCAGTATTCTCAGGCGGTTGCCAGCACTCACATACAAATTGCGATGCAAGGGGTTGGTTGTATATATGCTCGACTTCTTTAACCTGGCTTAATGCGGCTGGGCTTGTAATAATTTTTGAAACTACAAATCCGCCACCTCCGCCACAAAAAGGGCAATAAAAAGGTGCAGGGCAATTGCTTTTTGGCTTTGCAGGAGGGGTTTTACATTCTTTATGGCAGCAATTCATTTTACAGGTTGCTTCTGTATGACAGCTGCCCTTCATTTGATACATTGCGGGCTGAAACATAAAGAAAGAAAAACAAGTAAGTAATATCAGTGCAACACTTTTCATGTAACGAAGGTAAGCTACCATTTACCTATTCAGGGAAAGATTAACAGATTTTAACAATATCAAATATATAGCTGTATATAACAATGAAAAGATGGTTTTATGGTGGTATTTTCCATAATTCCACTAAGGACGAAAAATTATTTATATTAGCAGAAACCTTTTAAACCCTTAATACAATGAAAAAGATCAAATTACTAATGGTGGTAGCTATTTCGGCCGTATGCTTAAACTCATGCTCGAAAGGAGACACCGGCCCTGCAGGCCCTACAGGAGCAACAGGTAATGCTAATGTGGCCATTGGAAACTTTATCGTGCCCGCTTCCGACTGGGTAGTTGACGGTTCTGATGCCTACCAGATTGACTGTACTGTAAATATCACTTCAGGGCCCGACCTGACTAGCGGCGCTTGTATGGCTTATGTTAGCGCAGATGATGTGAATTGGACTGCTTTACCTTATTCTTATGAATCAGGAGGGGTGCAATACAGTTGGAATTATACTTTCAACAGTACTTCATTAATAATGTATATTCAGAACACTACGCCTTTCAGTACAACAGTGCCTGGCGCCTATGCAACTACCTACCTGAAATTAGTAGTTATTCCTCCAGCAGTTATGAAACAACATCCTAATGTTGATTGGAAAAATTATAATACCGTTCAGGCTATAATGAAATCTAATAAATAAGGGAGTTTCATTAATTTAATTGAAAAGCCCGGGGTTTACTTCCGGGCTTTTTTGATTAGGTAAATTTCCTCTTTTAATGCGCCTCAAGCCAATTCTTCCCTGTACCAATATTTACATCTACCGGAACATTAAGGGATAGGGCAGTCTTCATTTTGCTTTCTACCATGGGCTTTAATACTTCCAGTTCTTCAGGATAAACATCAAAAACCAATTCGTCATGCACCTGCAAAATCATTTTTGATCGCAGTTTCAGCTTATTTATTTCGTTGTGAATGTTAATCATGGCAATCTTTATCATATCAGCCGCTGAGCCTTGTATGGGTGCATTAATGGCGTTGCGTTCAGCAAAACCTCTCACAGCATAATTCTTGGAATTTATATCGGGCAGGTAACGTTTTCTTCCCATTAATGTTTCTACATAGCCCTTTTGCCTTGCTGAAGCAATGCTTTTATCCATATATTCTTTAACAGCAGAGTATTGGGTGAAATACTGGTTAATCATTTCACCTGCCTCCTTGCGCGGGATGCCTAATCGTTGTGAAAGCCCGAAAGCCGATATGCCATAAATAATACCAAAGTTTACGGTTTTGGCATTGCGGCGCATTTCAGCCGTTACCCCATCTAAAGGCACATTATATATTTTAGCCGCTGTAGCCGAGTGAACATCGTAATTCTGGTGGAAAGCATCAATCATGGCCTTATCTCCGCTGAGTGAGGCAATAATGCGCAGCTCAATTTGAGAATAATCTGCTGAAAGAAGAACCATATTCAAATCACCTGCAATAAACGCTTTACGTATTTCACGGCCTCTTTCAGTACGGATAGGAATATTCTGCAGGTTAGGGTCTTCAGAGCTAAGCCTACCAGTGACAGCTACCACCTGGTTGAAAGTTGTGTGTATTCTGCCATTTTTCGGGTCGATTAATTGGGGTAGGGCATCAACGTATGTATTCTTAAGCTTTTGCAACTCGCGGTAGTCAAGTATTTTGCCAACTATAGGGTGGTCAACTGCTAATTCTGTTAAAACTTCTTCATTGGTAGAATACTGGCCTGTCTTGGTCTTTTTTACTTTATCGGTTATCTTCAATCTCTCAAAAAGAACATCGCCAACTTGCTTGGGAGAGTCAATATTGAAATCTATTCCGGCTATGGTTTGTATTTCTTTTTTCAATCCTTCAATATCACTCTGCAATGTGCCCGATAATTCTTTGAGGGTGTCCTTATTTACCTTTATTCCCAATATTTCCATATCGGAAAGTACTTTTTCTAAGGGTATCTCAACTTCATTAAACAAACGCTTTGCTCCTGTTTCTTCCAACCGTTGGGCAAGCACATCATGAAGCCGGAATAGTACATCGGCACGCTCGCAGCATATATGCATTATCTGCTCATTCGATACCATATCCATGCTTAACTGCTCCTTCAATGGCTTGCGGGTTTCAGCCCCAAATTCTGTTATTGACAGGTTAAGTACCGTGGATGCGATATCGGGAAGCGATTGGTTTCCTTCCGGGCGGATGAGGAAGTGGGCAATCAATGCATCAAAAGGTTTACCTTCTATTGAAATACCTTTTTTATTCAGATAGTTCATGCATTTCTTTATGTCATATCCCGCTTTTTGGGTAGCTTTTTCAAAAAAAGCTTTCACTATTTGCCAATGTTGCTGTTCTAATGAAGGTATGAAAAATGCCTCCCCGGCTGCACCACTGAAAGCCATTCCTAAACATTCATTATTCTGAATAGCTATAAAAAATGCAGTGCGTGGAACATCAATCAATTTAGCGAATACACTTTCAAGCGCTTCTATACTTTCAATTGTCTCATATTTTCCTTCGATTTTTTTCGCACTGTTAGAAGGTTGCTGTTCTTCTTTCAAAAGCGATGTTTCTTCAGCGGCAGCTATTTCTGAATTAGTTGCAGGCGCACCGTTTTCCAAATCAGTTTCAGACAAAGGGTATGCTTTAAGCGCTCTTACAGCAAGGGTTTTAAATTCCAGTTCATTAAATACTTCAAGTAGGGCCTTTCTGTCCGGCGCCTGTATCTGCATCTCATCAAGATTAAAAGGCAAAGGAACGTCGCAAATAATAGTCGCCAGCTTTTTTGATGAAATGGCCTTGTCTTTATTCTGCTCTACTTTTTCTTTCAGCTTTCCTTTCAGCTTGTCAGCGTTCTCCAATACATTTTCAACACTACCATAGTCCTTTATTAATTGCATGGCGGTTTTTTCCCCTACACCCGGTATGCCTGGTATATTATCTACCGCATCGCCCATCAGGCCAAGTATATCAATTACCTGCCTCGGGTTTTGTATACTGAATTTCTCGCACACTTCTTTTATGCCTAGTATTTCGGCAGGCTTACCCTTGTTTGAAGGTTTATAAATAAAAACATGGTCGGTTACCAGCTGGCCGTAATCCTTATCCGATGTCATCATATATACTTTATACCCTTGTTTTTCTGCTTCTACTGAAAGGGTACCAATTATATCATCAGCTTCATAACCATCTTTTAAAAGAACCGGAATTTTCATGGCTTCGGCAATACGGATAATATAAGGCACGGCTTTAATAATGTCTTCAGGTGTTTCTTCCCTGTGTGCTTTATAGTTGCTATCCATTTCATGGCGAACGGTTGGAGCATGGGTATCAAATACAATGGCTATGTGTGTAGGCTTTTCTTTTTCCAGTATTTCAAGCAATGTATTAGTAAAGCCAAGCATAGCCGATGTGTTCAGCCCTTTTGATGTTACGCGTTGATTGTTGCTGAATGCAAAATATGCCCTGAATACAAGCGCCATAGCATCGAGTAAAAAAAGCTTTTTAGGATGGTCGGGTGTCATATTGGAAACTTATGGTTACAAAAGAAAGCAAAATAAACCGATTATTAGATATATAAATATTTCCGGGTGTTTTTTATAAAATTGTCCTGTATATTTCCTTTATAGCATCTAACCAATATTTATAAAGTATGCAGCACTTTAATTTACAAAGTTGATAGAAACATTTATATTTGCAGCATCACTAAACAGCAAGTTTTTATGAAACTCAGCAGGTCTTTGGGGGGTGAATATCTGATATTGATATTTTTTTCTTTATTCGCAATAAGAGGTAAGGCACAATTTAAATTTATGAACCTTATTAAATTAAAGGGCGACACGATAGTGAATACATACTTAGTAACAGAGGACCCTAAAGTTGGGTCAACGTATATTGATATATTGAGCAAATACTGGACTTTTTCAAAAGTCAGGGTTATAACATCGGATAGAATTAGAGAGACAGATACTTCCAGGAGTTGTGTTTTCAGGCTGGTGAAGCGAATTTATAATGTATATAGTAAGGACAAGGGTTATGTAGATTCTTTTTCGGATATTTATCTAAATCTTACATATGGTGAAAACTATATAATGCGATTCGGATTATGTTGCTCTTTGTCATATGAATTAGGCTATCGTTGGGATACAATACATCCCACTTTTCACTCTACGCCCCAATATGATTGGAGCCCTGGTTTATTAAAAAATTACATTCAGGCTGCAGTCAATTATATAAATAATTGGAAATTAATAAAACCATCAAAGAAAATTGCACAAAAAGAACAGCTTAAGAAGCTCAGAGATGATACACTTTATATACCCGATTACCTATTATTTGCTTATAAGCGAGATTTTGGCGCTAAATCTGGTATATTGTATAGTGAGCAAAAAGAAGATATTGCTGCGGTAATGCAGGATTATAAGTATAGGTATCGGTTTATTAAGAGCGATGAATTAAACAAAATGCTTCTTGACAGCAGCAAGCATATATACTATATGATTGGTCATTATAATACTATTCGGGGCGCAATATCAATAATTGATTCACAATCAGGGGATATACTTTATTCTGCACATAAACGACGTTATGGCCTTAGGCAAATGGAAGTAAATAAAATCCAAAAGATAATTGCCGGGAGTTAGAAAGTAGAATTAATCGTATTATGGCCATAACCACTTTATCCAGCTTAACCGGACATTATAAGCGCCGTTGGTTGAAACTCCAACTTTCAGATTAACCTCTCTTAACTTATTCCATTTGTTAAAATGTGTTTTGCTTATTTCGATAACAGGTTCTATCCATCCTGTAGTAAATGTATAGGAGCCTAAATCTCCTTGAGCATCAATTCTGATGCCTTCAACTGGTTGATAAAATAAAGGCGCTTTTGTATATTCTAACCCAATACCCAAAATAAATCCTTCATCTTTTTCTGATTTATAGTTATGGATATTGCCAATATTGAACTCTAAGAACAGGGGAATGTTTATGCTGCCCCAACCGGAAGCGCTTACATCAAAGTGATTAAGTTGTGATTGCCCGATTCCAATTGATGGGATGGTGCATAATGAAATTGAATGGTTGGGGTCTAACGTTTTTACGTTATACCTGATGACATACAGGAAGGCCAATATATCCCATGTACTGTAAATGTACTGAACATTACCATTGTTTGAAAAAGAATTGGTAAACCAAGAGCCGTTATAAACCGGTTCATAATCAGGATATGGAGTTGGAGGGGTTGAATAAAAACCAAGTAAAGGGCTTAGCCCCCATGCTCTAAATAGTTTTTTATAGTGTACAGTATTAAGGCTTTGTGCTTTAGTTGTTTCTGAAGATGCGATGAAGGCAAAAACTATAAAATATCTTATAATAGTGGGTTTGGTAAGCATGATTTCGTTGAGAAAATATAAATACTTTTATGATTTACTGGATAGTATAGTTGCAAAATTAATGAAAATATAAAAACACAAGGGAATTTGTTAGCCAAACATGGTGAATAAAATATGGCAAATGACAGAAATGAAAGAAGGCCTTTAAATAAATTTGCTGAAACACAATGGTAAAATGAGAAAGTTTGTCACGGTGCTCTTATGCATTATTAGCATATCGGCCTTTAGCCAGGACATAAGGCAAATAGTAAAGACATTTAAAGTACCCGGTGGCTGGAGCGGTGAATTGATGAGAGATACATCGTATGTATCTATGTTTGGAAAGAAGCTGGTGGCAGTATGGAGATTTGAATGTAAAAAGAAGAAGTTGCAACCTGTTGAGTTCCTGATATTCAATTACGTGCCCCAGGATTCTGCTTCTATGTCGCAAAAGGCGCTTATTTATTATGCCACTTCAAATTGCCTTGTTGCATCGAATCAGGATATAAGGCAAAACAGTATGAATTTTTCGAAGGGTAGTTATTATTTTGTGGAAAAGATGTGCCCGTGTTATACTACCGGTTCTGAAGAATGCGGAACTATGGTACGGCAAATGCAAGATTGGATAGGTGGCAAAGACAAATCGAAGGATTACTAAAAAGCCTCCATTACAGTAAGGTAATACTCTATACTACTTCCGTAACCAATATCACCACGCACATTAATGTGGCGTTTTACATTGTAATTGTAGCGCACTCCCACACCTTCAGCACAAATAGGAACAGGGTATTCGGGAAAAACATGGGTATTGCCCATTAAAGCAGCCGAACCAAAAGCCACCAGAGAAACCCTGCCTTTTAAATGAAATCGAACCTCTGTCTGCAACAGGGTAAGGTCATCATCGCGATAATAACCTGTGTAGTACCCTCGCATCTGCCTGCTGCCACCCACCAGTGCCAGTTGGGTAAATGGCACATTGCCCCAGGTGATTTGTGTATGTTCATTGGTAGCAAGCACCATACGGCCCGAAAGCCTTTTGTACCATGAAACATCAGCCTGTATTTTGTTAAACGAGTAAGTTGAACCGAAGGAAGGAGAGTTGACAAAGGAAAGAACCCGGATATACCATCCTTTCCTCGGAAAATAAATGCTGTCGCGGGTGTCGTATAATAAACCTATACCTGCCCCTGAATTTATTGAACCTTTGCTACCTGGTATTTCTCCTGTTCTTAAAGCCCCGCTGTCGGCCGTTTGTGTTATATTATCATTTTCATAGTAATAGTTTACTCCAACGTAAAAATGAGGTAATACCTTACGGTAGGCGTTCAGAGATAAGCGGGGGAAGTGGATAGCGTATAATTCTCCCGGCACCCTGTTTGTTCCAATTCCCCAGTAGTAATAGCTATAATTATAATAGTCAAGTTCACCTTCGAAATAATAATTGTTGTTTTTCGTATAAAGCAGATAAGGAACATAAATATAGTCCTGCAAGTTCTGGGTATAGGCGACAAAAGCCTCTACCAGTGAATGACGTGTTACAGAATCCTTAGGGCACAGCTGAAAAGTCAATAGACTGCCTATTCCGGCTAAAAAACCTGTTTCCGGTGCGTACGATACTACAGGTACCAGCTTTACCTGTATCTTTTTTTCATGGGTACTATCTCTGCCGGTTGCAAGGCAACGGAAAAATGATGAAATAAGAAAGAATATCAGCAGAAATTTTTTCAAGCTTTATTATGGAGAGATACGGAGGCAATTTTACAGTTAATTTTTTTAATCTACAACAAATATTATATTTGAATTAATAAGAGAGGAGATGCATACAGTTATATATGGTCATAGAGGGGCAAGAGGTGTTTATCCGGAAAATACGTTGGATGGATTTCTTTATGCTGCAGGCTTAGGAGTTTACGGGCTTGAAATGGATGTGGTAATATCGAAGGATAAGAAAGTGGTTGTGTCGCATGAGCCCTGGATGAATCCTAAAATATGCACCAAGCCGAATAATTCTAAAATCAGTTTTCTCAGGCGCAAGAGCCTCTATAAAATGAATTATGCCCTCATCAGGCAATATGATTGTGGCAAACTGGGTAATGCCGATTTCCCGGAACAAAAAAAAATACCTGCCCATAAACCTTTATTAGGTGAAGTTATAGAAAAGGTAGAGCAGTTTATAAGATTGAATAATTTGCCTCCTGTAGAATACAATATCGAGATTAAAAGCAAATGGGTAACCGATGAGGAATTGCATCCTTTGCCTGAAGAATTTGTTGAACTTGTTCTGAAAGAAATAGAGCCGTTCAATATAAATAACCGCATTATTTTACAGTCATTCGACATGAGGCCACTCAATATATTGCATGCAAAGAATACGGGTTGTAAAATAGGTATACTGGTAAAGAACCCGCGTTTTTTGAAAAGGCGGCTTAATGCGCTCCATTTCACACCCGATACCTGTGGTATATATTACAAGTATGCTACCGCCAAATGGATAAAACGCATACACGATTGGGGTATGAAGGCCCTGGTATGGACCGAGAACGAAAAAGAGGAGATGAGGAACCATGTGGCAATGGGGATTGACGGAATTATTACCGATTACCCTGAAAGAGCTATTGAAGTAATGAGTGGGTTAGCCAAATAAAAGTATCTTTATCTTTGTTATTTTATTAATCATATGCAGAATAAACTTAAAGCCTGGTTACCCCATATTATTGCGGTAGCGCTATTTGCCCTCGTTCCCGTAATTTATTTCCTGCCTGCGCTGGGCGGCAAAGTACTTGAGCAAAGTGATATTATACATTATCTTGGGGTAAGTAAGGAGATTTTTGACTTCCGTGCGCGTTTTCATACTGAACCTCTCTGGACCAATTCGCTTTTTTGCGGTATGCCGGCGTATAACGTATCTACTTTTTACGCGGCCAACCTGGTTCAATATATATATATAATATTGGTAAAATGGTTGCCATTTCCTGCCGGTATAGTTTTTGTTTACTGTCTTGGTTATTATATATTGCTCAAAGTTCTTGATATAGATTCATGGGTATCCATTGCCTTTTCTTTAGCATTTGGTTTTGCTTCATTCTTTTTTGTTGTTATTGCTGCCGGGCACAATTCACAGGCTAATGCAATAGCATTTATGGCACCTGTGTTCGCCGGGGTTATACTTGCATTCAAAGGCAAACACCTGGCAGGAACCTTGCTTGCCACATTGGCTCTTGCACTGGAATTATTTTCAAACCACTTGCAGATTACTTATTACCTGCTTATGATGCTGGGTATATATGCAGGATTTCAATTTATAATAGCCATAAAGCAAAAGCAGCTGGTAAGGTACTTTAAAGCTATAATTATGCTTGCCATTGGTGCCGCAATAGCCATTGGTACAAATATTACAAGTTTGATGCTTACGGCTGAGTACAGTAAGTATTCTACCCGTGGCAAATCGGAACTAACATTAAATAAGGAAAATAAATCGACGGGGCTTACCAAAGAATATGCTACACAATGGTGTTACGGGGTTGATGAAACCATGACATTATTTATCCCTGATTATAAAGGTGGCGCAACCGATCCGTTGGGAGAAACTACTGCAGTTCCTCGTGACCTTGATCAGAATCAGGGTCAGATATTTAGTGAGTTTTCACAATATTGGGGCAGCCAGCCAATTACCGAAGGGCCAGTATATGCAGGTTGTATTGTTTGTTTCCTTGCTTTAATGGGGTTGTTCCTGGTAAAAGGGCCCTTCAAATGGTTCCTGTTTATTACCACGTTATTAGCCATCATTCTAGCATGGGGCCATAACCCTGCATTTATTATAGGCACTTCCGTGTTCGACTTTTTCTTCGACCATGTTCCGGGGTTCAATAATTTCCGTTCTGTATACTGGACGCTTATTATAGTCGACATAACCTTGCCTCTCTTAGCCGCGCTTGCCATTGACAAGATTATAAAGGAAAAGGATTTTATGAACGCTGCCGTACCATTAAGGTTCATTAAGAATATGAATGGTAAAAAGATATTTTTTATATCATTGGGTGTAGCAGGTGGCATAGCTTTGTTATGCTGGCTTACACCCGGTACCTTTTCAAACTTCCAGAACCAGAATGAATATGATGAATGGGTGCAAAGGCTGAAACAAAGCGCACCTAATGCCAGTGATGCTCAGTTAAATCAATATCTCGGTAATATATATCCTGCTGTTCAGGAGGCAAGAAAAAAGATACTTTCAGGAGATAGCGGACGTACCCTGATATTTATTTTGTTGGCCGGCGGCTTAATCTGGGTATATTCCAGGAAAATGATAGATAGAAGGTTCTTTATAGGTGGACTTATGTTTTTTATAGTAGTAGATATGTATAACGTTGATAAGCGCTATTTGAACGACAAAAATTTTGTCCGAAAGAGTACGGCACAAACACCGTTTGAGGCCGACGCGGCTGACATAGCTATACAAAGGGATACATCACTTGATTATAGGGTGTATAACACAACAGCCCGCCCTGACCAGGATAGCCGCACTTCATATTTTCATAAATCACTTGGCGGTTATAGCGGGGTAAAAATGAAACGTTACGATGAATTGATGACATATCAACTCGATAGGGGAAATATGTCGGTAATAAATATGCTTAATGCTAAATACTTTATCGTTGGTGGTAAAAACGGTGAAAGACAAGCAGAACAGAACCCGGGGGCAATGGGTAATGCATGGTTTGTAGATAATGTGAAGATTGTTGCCAATGCAGATTCTGAAATAACAGCTCTCGATCATTTTGACCCAAAGAAGACAGCCATTGTCGATACACGGTTCAGCAGTTACCTGAATAACGCTAAGCTTACTCCTGATTCTACTGCAACTGTAAGACTGAATAAATATGAGCCTAACGACCTTGTATATAGCTCACAATCGCATGGAGATGGATTAGTGGTATTCTCTGAAATGTATTATAAAGACGGCTGGGACGCATTTATTGATGGCAAGCCTGCCGATTATATTCGTGCCAATTATGTACTAAGAGCAATGATTGTTCCGGGTGGCGCCCATACTATAGAGTTTAAGTTTGAGCCTAAGAAATATGCATGGGGTGAAAAGGTTTCCCTGGCAAGTTCACTTCTACTCATTTTGGCCTGTCTCGGATTAGTATTTAAAGAATTCAGGAAGCAAGAGCCGGCTAAATAAATGAAGAAGGTACTTATTATTACCTATTACTGGCCTCCCAGCGGAGGGGCAGGTGTCCAACGTTGGCTTAAGTTTACCAAGTACCTTAGGGAATTTGGCTGGGAACCGATAATATATACCCCTGAAAACCCCGAATCACCTATAAATGATGCTTCACTTGCAAAGGATGTACCGGAAGGGTTGACAGTTCTTAAAACAACAATTTGGGAGCCATATCTCTTTTATAAAAGGCTAATCGGCCAGAAAAAAACCGACAAAATAAACGCTGCTTTCCTCACTGAATCGAAGAAACCGAAACGGATGGAAAAACTGGCTGTTTGGATACGTGGTAATTTTTTTATCCCCGATGCAAGGGTGTTCTGGGTAAAGCCTTCGATAGAATATCTTGTAAATTATTTGCAAAAGAACCCTGTTGATGCCATTATATCTACCGGACCACCGCATAGCATGCACCTTATTGCCGATGGTATAAAGAAAAAAATAAATATTCCATGGATAGCTGATTTCAGGGACCCATGGACGGAGATAGATTTTTATTCCAAGCTTATGCTTACGCCCATGGCTGATAGCAAACATAAAAAACTTGAATTGAAAGTTTTGCATAATGCTGATGTTGTTACATGTGTGGGACAGAACTGGATGGAAAACCTTGAAGCAATTTTGAAAAAAGATTCACCCGAGAAATTCACACCACAGGTGCAAGCTAAATTCAAATTCATTTCAAATGGATATGACCCCGACGATTATGCCAATACAGGCGAAGTGAAGATGGACAAGAAGTTTACCATGGCACATATAGGTACCTTAGATAAATCAAGGAACCAGCCTGTACTGTGGAAAACATTGGCTGAAATAATTAAGAAGAACCTCGGATTTGCAGCCGACCTTGAAATAAAACTGGTTGGTAAGGTCGATATTTTTGTGCAGGATGATATTGAGAAAAATGGGTTGACACCTTACCTGAATAAAATTTCTTACCTCTCGCACCACGATGTAACTATTGTACAGAAACAGGCGCAGGTTTTAATGCTGCTGATAAATAATACTCCGAATGCAAAGGGTATAACTACGGGCAAGTTTTTTGAATATATGGCAGCCAGGCGGCCCATTTTATGTATTGGTATTCCCGATGGCGACGCTGAAAAGATAATTAATGAAACCCATGCAGGTTTGTTTGCCGGGTTTGATGATGCAACGGCTATGGAGAAAAATATACTCTATTTCTACAATAAGTATAAAGAGGGTAAGTTGGCAAGCGAGGGTGTTAACATTGAAAAATATTCCCGTAAAATGCTTACCGGTGAGCTGTCTAATGTGCTGAATACCATTAGTTCACGTTAGAAATATAACCCACTCTTTATTTCCCGGGCTAAGGCCTGTTCCACTTGCCTGATAACGGTAATAATGTGTAAATTTGTTGTCCATTTGAATAGAGTATGGACAAGCATTCTTATCTCAGCAGTTCCGACCCATCTGCAATAGACGACCTTTATAAGAAATATCTACAGGATAGTTCTTCAGTTGATGCCTCTTGGAAAGAATTTTTCGAGGGCTTTGATTTCGCACGTAAAAATTACTCCGACTTATCGGGTAACGAACAAGTGCCCGAGCAGGTACGCAAAGAATTCGCGGTTTTAAACCTCATTAACCTATATCGTTCATCGGGGCATTTATTTACACATACAAACCCTGTTCGCGAACGCAGGAAATATTACCCTACGCTTGATGAGATAGAACTCATTGGCCTAACCCAGGCTGATATGGATACTGTGTTTCACGCGGGTTCGGAAATAGGGCTAGGCTCATGCAAATTATCAGATATTATAGCTTTTCTGAAACAAACCTATTGTCAGTCAATAGGAGTAGAATATACGCACATACGAAACCAGAAAGTAGTGAAGTGGTTGCAGGATAGAATGGAATCGACCCGAAACACTCCCAATTTTAATGCCGAGCAAAAACGCCAGATACTACAGGAGATAAGTAAGGCAGTAGTATTTGAAAATTTCCTGCATACAAAGTTTGTAGGGGAAAAACGGTTTTCGCTCGAAGGAGTAGAGGCCCTGATTCCTGCTGTTAACGGTATAATTGAAAAGGGCGCCGCCATGGGCATACAGGAAGTGGTAATTGGCATGGCCCACCGTGGAAGGCTTAATGTATTGGCAAACATTCTGAAAAAGACTTACGAAGATATCTTCACCGAATTTGAAGGAAAAGAATTTGATGCCGATGCTTTATTTGGCGGCGATGTAAAGTATCACTTGGGATATTCTTCAAACGTAGTAACCCGCGATGGTAACAAGGTGCATTTAAGCCTTACACCAAATCCTTCACACCTGGAAGCCGTTGACCCTGTTACGGAAGGTATTACCCGTGCCAAGCTCGATAAGCAGTATGGCAAGGATATGAATAAGATAGTTACAGTGTCTATTCATGGCGATGCCGCTATTGCTGCCCAGGGAGTGGTATACGAAACCGTGCAGATGGCAAAGCTTGAGGCGTATCGCACAGGCGGAACCATACACGTGGTTACCAATAACCAGATAGGATTTACTACAAACTATATTGATGCCCGCACAAGTACATATTGTACCGACGTGGCTAAAGTGATATTGTCACCCGTGTTCCATGTGAATGCAGATGATGTGGAAGCTGTAGTATTTACAGTTATGATGGCCATTGAGTTCAGGCAGACATTCCACCGCGACGTGTTCATTGACCTGTTGGGCTACCGCAAATATGGCCACAATGAAGGCGATGAGCCCCGTTTTACCCAGCCATTGCTGTATAAGGCTATTGCTGCTCACGCGGATCCGCGCAAGATATATGTAGATAAACTATTGCAGGAGGGAGTGATAAATGAAGCCGATTTACAAAAGATAGAAAGCGAATTTAAAGAGACATTGCAGGAAAGGTTAGATGAATCGAAGCAGATACGTAAAACTAAAGTAACCTCGTTCCTTGAAGGGGTGTGGAAAGGTATACGCATTGCAGAAGACAAAGATTTTGAGAAATCGCCTGATACGGGAGTAGATAAAAAAGTATTGCTCGATATAGGGCAAAAAATAACGGACCTTCCCGTAGATAAAAGTTTTTTCAATAAAATTATTAAACTGCAGGCCGACCGGAAAGCCATGTTGCAAGGCGATGGCGCCTTAGATTGGGGTATGGGGGAATTGCTTGCATATGGTTCGCTGGTGTTGGAAGGTTACCCTGTGCGTTTCAGCGGACAAGATGTAAAGAGAGGAACATTCTCTCACCGCCATGCTGTATTGACGATAACCGATTCTGAAGAAGAATATACTCCGCTTCAGCATTTAAGTAAGGACCAGGCAAGTTTTGAAATTTATAATTCTCACCTTTCAGAATATGCTGTGTTAGGTTTTGAATATGGTTATGCCATGTCGTCGCCACAAGCACTTACAATATGGGAGGCACAGTTTGGCGATTTTGCCAATGGAGCGCAGATAATTATTGACCAGTACATAAGTGCTGCTGAAGACAAATGGCGCCGCATGAATAATATCTGTCTCTTTTTACCGCATGGCTATGAAGGACAGGGAGCAGAGCACTCAAGCGCACGCATGGAAAGATTTTTGATGCTATGCGCGGAAAATAACCTGCAGATAATTAATGCAACAACTCCGGCTAACTTCTTCCATGCATTACGCAGGCAACTGCACTCGCCATATCGTAAGCCTTTAGTGGCATTTACACCTAAAAGTTTGTTGCGTCACCCTAAGTGCGTTTCTAAAATAGCAGACTTTACCAAGGGCGGTTTTACCGAGATAATTGATGATGGCAACACATCGGCAACAAAACTGGTATTCTGTTGCGGCAAGGTTTATTACGATTTACTGGAGACCAAAGAAAAAGAGGGCGCTGACGATGTGGCAATTATCCGTTTTGAGCAATTGTATCCTTTCCCGTATAAGCAATTCAGCACCGTATTAAGCAAGTACAAAAAGGCTAAAGAATATATATGGGTGCAGGAAGAGCCAGAGAACATGGGTGCATGGTTGTTCATGACCCGAATGGTGAAGGATATAAAACTGAAATGCATTTCTCGCCCTGAAAGCGCAAGCCCTGCAACCGGTGCAAAGAAAAAAAGCGAAATGGAAAAACAGGAGATCTTAAATAAGGTGTTTCATAAGACATTAGTGAAAGCAGAAAAATAATACAATATGATTTTAGAAATAAAAGTTCCCAGCCCCGGAGAATCGGTAACAGAAGTGCAGATTGCACGCTGGCTGAAAAAAGACGGAGAGTATGTGCAGAAAGATGAGGAAGTATGCGAGATAGATTCAGATAAGGCAACGTTGACAGTTAATGCCGACCAGGCAGGGCAGATAAAAACATTGGCGAAAGAAGGTGAGACAATTAAGGTAGGAAGTATTATTGCTAAAATAGATACAGATGCTAAGGCCCCTGCAACTGCTGTGAAGCCTGCAGAGACTAATGGTAAGGCGAAAGAAGAAAAACCGGCTGCAAAACCCGTAGCTGCTGAAGCTGCAAAACCTGCACAACAAGCAACTACTTATGCATCGGGCACACCATCACCGGCTGCAAAGAAAATGATGGCTGAAAGTGGAATAGCTGCTGTTAACGGAACAGGCAAGGGCGGCAGGGTTACCAAATCAGATGTGATGAATGCCATGTCAAAAGGATTTAGCGTAGAGGATTCTTCACCTTTCCAGGGCGACCGTACTGAAGACAAACAAAAGATGTCAGCTCTGCGCAAAAAGCTTTCTCAACGTTTGGTGGCAGTTAAGAACCAGACAGCCATGCTAACTACCTTCAACGAGGTTGATATGAGCGCTATACTTGCCCTGCGTGAAAAATATGGCAAGAAGTTTGAAGAGAAATATGGAGTACGCTTAGGGTTTATGTCGTTCTTCACTAAAGCCGTTACTGAAGCATTGGCAGCATTCCCTGCTGTGAATGCAATGATTGACGGAGAAGAAATTATTTACCATAACTACGCTGATGTTGGTGTTGCTGTAAGCGCTCCTAAAGGACTTGTGGTGCCGGTATTGCGTAATGCTGAGATGATGAGCCTTGCCCAGATTGAAGCTAAAATAAAGGAACTTGCCGTAAAAGCCCGCGATAATAAACTGTCGTTAGAAGAAATGACAGGAGGCACATTCACCATTACCAATGGTGGTGTGTTCGGCTCGTTAATGTCGACACCCATTATAAACCCACCACAGAGTGCCATACTGGGTATGCACAATGTGGTTGAACGCCCTGTTGCGGTAAAAGGCAAGGTGGAAATTCACCCGATGATGTATATTGCCCTTTCATACGACCACCGCATTATAGATGGCCGTGAATCGGTAAGTTTCCTTGTGAAAGTTAAGCAGGGCATTGAGGACCCGACAAGATTGCTCTTTGGAAGTAAAGACCCGAATGAAGTGTTGTTAGGGCTGTAATAAATAGTCCAGTTTCTGCTTATTTTTCTAATCCCGAAGGGATTTAACGTTTATAGAAAAGGTAGAGCATAAAGAGAGTACCGATGCCGGAGGCATCGAACTATAAAATCCATTCAAATAAATATTTATCGTCGTATTTTATATTGAAATTTTTCAGGAAATCAATATATTCCTCTTTAAATGTTTTCCTTTGATGATGTTCCTTTTGGTTCATTATATAGTTAATTACAGTCGTTAACTGTGAATGACTATATGAAAATGCACCATAACCAATTTGCCAATTGAACTTTCCTTTAACGAATTTGTTTTCATTAATAAATTCATTCGAAGATTTCTTGACTTCTCTTACAAGGTCAGATAAGGAACACTCTGGTTTCATCCCTATAAGGAAATGTATGTGGTCTGGCATGCCATTAATGGCGAGCATTTTCTGGCTCTTGTTTTCAACTATTCCTGTGATATACCTGTAAAGCCGTTCTTCCCATGTTGAACTAATAAGGTTTTCACGGCTTTTTACTGCAAAAACAACATGAATATAGATTTGAGAATAGGTCCCGGGCATAACAGAATTGTTTATGTAAATGTACGATACCTTCGGTATCGAAATGTATTCGTACTTGCATTTCTATAAACGTTTGATGCCTTTGGCATCAGGCGATTAAATGACTAACGCATAAAACCCTGAAAGGGTAAAATACCAATCTCCCTGCCCTGTTAACCTATGCAGTCTCCAACTGCTTTTCCTCTTTCTTGTTATTAGCAATAGCCACTTGTTGAGCCATGTTCATAGCTAATTCGCTAAATGCTTTTGATTGCGGGGTGTTTTCCTGCAATACCGCCGGACGGCCCGCATCACCTGATTCACATATACTCTGCACCAATGGTATTTGTCCGAGGAAAGGAACTTTTAATTCGTCAGCTAAGTTTTTAGCTCCGTCTTTACCGAAAATGTAATATTTGTTATTGGGCAGTTCGGCAGGGGTGAAGTATGCCATATTTTCAACTATGCCCAATACAGGCACATGAATATCTTTATGTCCGAACATGGTGACTGCTTTGCGTACATCGAGCAGGGCCACATTCTGAGGTGTACTTACAATTACTGCGCCTGTAAGCGATGCAGTAGAAACGAGCGAGAGCTGTATATCGCCGGTGCCGGGAGGAAGGTCAATAAACAGGTAGTCGAGTTCACCCCAGTCGGCATCAGAAATAAGTTGCTGCAAAGCTTTTGATGCCATGGGGCCGCGCCATACCACTGCCTGAGAATTAGTAACAAAGAAACCAATGGAGAGAACCTTTACACCATAATGCTCTACCGGTATCATATATGTTTTACCTTCCACATCTTTCAGTAAAGGCTTTTCGTCAACTACATCGAACATCATTGGAACTGAAGGGCCGTAAATATCTGCATCTAAGAGACCGACCTTTGCGCCTTGCATAGCAAGTGCCACGGCTAAATTAGCAGCCACAGTAGATTTTCCTACACCACCTTTACCTGATGCTACGGCAATAATATTTTTAACACCCGGTAATGCTTTCGCATTTGCAGGTGTCCTTTTTGAAGTAACCTTAGCGGTCATATTTACATTCACTTCGGCCTCTTTATCTACGTAATAGATAATAGCATTCACACATGCTTTGTGAATCATATCCTTCATAGGGCAGGCCGGGGTAGTAAGCACAACGGTAAAGTTTACTTTTTTACCATCGATAACTACATCCTGTACCATGCCGAGGGTAACAATATCTTTATCGAAGTCGGGGTCTATTACATTTTTAAGAGCCTCTATAACTTGTTCTTTGGTAATCATAGTGTGAAAAATTTATCGACTGCTTTATATTAAGCGTAAAGTTATGATTTTTTACCACTAAGATTCACTTAGAATCGATAGTCGCACTAAGAAAATTCAAATAAATACCTTAGAGTAGCTTAGTGGTGATTTCCTTTGTGGCCTTAGTGGTGTGATTTCTTGAAGATTACAACTTAAGCCCTACAGTCGGGTCCCAGAAGACTTTCTTAAAGTTGACTATCACATCCTTCTTCACTTTAATGCCCTCTTTTGCAAGCATTTGCTCCATAAGTTTAGGGTGCCCAAAATGGTGCTTACCCGAAAGCATGCCCGTACGGTTTACCACACGGTGTGCCGGTACCTTCTTTTTCTGCGAATGTGCCTGGTTCATGGCCCAGCCCACTAATCGCGACGATTGAGGAGAGCCCAGGTACTTTGCAATGGCTCCATAAGTGGTTACCCTGCCTTTAGGCACGTGCCGCACCACCTCATATATCATTTCGTAGAAGTCGCTCATAGGACAAATTTAGATATTTTACTCACCCCGCTTCGCTTCCCCTCTCTATTTGATAGAGAGGGGTCAGGGGTGAGTGATTTTTCCGTAAATTTGAGCTATTAATAAGATTATGAGCGACATAGTAGTAAACGACTTTTCTTACCTGCAGCAATACAGCAACTTTATTTCAAAAGAAGCCTTTTGGGATGATGTGATTCTTCAACTGAACAAAGACCTGAATAAAGAATTCGCTGTAAATGTCCCACATTCAAACCTTAAGGGAGAGTACGCCGCCGAGGCAGTTGTAACTGCCTTGCAAAAATATCTTCCAACTATTACCCCTGAATTATCGGAAATACTATATAGAATAGATGTGCCGGAACAGCAGTTAGCCGCATTGAAAGAAATGCCTACCGATATATACTACCGCTGCATGAGCGAAATAATAGTTAAAAGGATTGTGTTGAAAGTCATTACACGCAAAATGTTTTCTGAACAGAAACGTATCGATTAGTGTCTCCTATAGCCATACTCATTTGCCTTGTTTCATACTTCACTGTACTTATGGCGGTGTCGTTTATTACAAGCCGAAACGCCACAAACGAAGGTTTTTTTCTCGCTAACCGAAAATCGCCCTGGTACCTTATAGCATTTGGCATGATAGGCTCCTCTATTTCAGGAGTAACTTTCATATCGGTTCCGGGAGCAGTAAAGGCGGGAGGGTTTACATATTATGAAGTTGTATTGGGTTATATACTTGGTTACTGGGTAATTGCATGGGTATTGTTACCCGTCTTTTATCGTATGCAACTAACATCGATATATACTTACTTAAAAACCCGTTTCGGGCATTACGGGTATAAAACAGGCGCATCATACTTTCTTATATCACGTATTATTGGTGCGTCATTCCGGCTATATGTAGCAGTTGAAGTTTTGCAGATAAGCATTTTCAACCAATGGAATGTTCCCTTCCTGCTCAATGCAATAGTTATGGTGGCGCTTATATGGCTTTATACCCGCAGCGGAGGTATGAAAACCATAATATGGACCGACGCCTTGCAGACTTTTTTCCTGCTTGCCGCGCTTGTGGGTAGTATTATACTTATAACACAATCGCTGCATTTGCACATAAGCGATTTGTCGAATGCCGTTGCCTCCTCGCCTTATTCCAACGTTTTTAACTGGGATTATAAAAGCAAGTTTTATTTCTTCAAACAATTTTTCAGCGGAGTGTTTATCGCCATTGCTATGACAGGCCTCGACCAGGATATGATGCAGAAAAATCTTACCTGCAAAACCTTACGCGAATCGCAGAAAAATATTTTTTCTTTCAGTATTGTTCAGGCAGTAGTGGTGTTTATGTTTTTGGTATTGGGTGTGTTATTATATTCATTCGCCGAAACCAATCATGTTGCCATACCCGCCAAGCCCGATGATTTGTACCCTACGCTTGCCACACAAGGATATTTTGGTACCACAGTTGCATTTTTATTTGTAATGGGATTAACGGCAGCATCTTTTGCCAGTGCCGATTCGGCCCTTACGGCATTAACTACATCTTTTTGTGTCGATATACTTGACATAGGCGAGAAGGAGAAAGAGAAACAGGAAAGGACAAGAAAAATTGTACATGTATTAATGGCTGCGGCCCTCATTGTCGTTATAATACTCTATCGCCTTATAAATGACCCCATTATAATAAACGATGTATTTAAAGTGGCCGGCTATACCTATGGGCCTCTTTTAGGGCTCTATGCATTTGGGTTGCTTACAAGGATACCAGTCAATGATAAATGGATTCCATTCGTCTGTATAGCCTCACCATTAGTGTGTTATATGCTCGATACTTTCTCTAAGGTATGGTTTGGCGGCTACCAGTTTGGCTTCGAACTGCTTATTTTAAATGCTTTGCTTACCTTTATAGGGCTTTTGCTGTCAGCAAAAAAAGCCTATGCGCAAAACAGTTAATATATTATCGATAGACGGAGGTGGTATTCGCGGAATACTGCCGGCTACTTTTTTGGCCGCATTAGAAGAAAGGTTGCAACAGGCACACAATAACCCCGATGCCCACCTGGCCGATTATTTTGACCTCATTGCAGGTACAAGCACAGGGGGATTACTGACTTGCATTTATCTTACGCCCGATGAAACCGATGCCAAACGCCCGAGGTTCACTGCGCGGCAAGCCATTGAATTCTATTTTGCATACGGGGGAGTTTCTTTCGGAGAGACAGAAGATAAGGGATTTCATAAGTATTCGCCGGTGGGGCTAGAGGCGCAATTACGTTTTTTCTTTAAAGAAATGAGGCTGAGCCAACTTATAAAGCCATGCTGCATTACGGCTTACGATCTTATAAACACCGAGCCCTATTTATTCCTGTCGCATAAAGCAGTGGGAGACCCTCGTTCCGATTTCTTTTTACGTTCCGTAATACGTTCCACTTCGGCTTTGCCCGGCATATTTCCACCGGCTAAAGTGCATTGCCTGGCTGAAAGACAATATACATTTGTCGATGGCAGCATATTCGCCTATAATCCTGCTTTGTTTGCCTATATGCAGGCTAAGCAATATTACCCGCAAGCTACCGAAGGAGTATTTTTACTCTCGTTGGGAACTGGGCTTGCTACAGCAGCATATACAGAGGCGCAAATAGACGACAGCAGTGATAAAAACTGGGCCCGTCTGCTGGCTAATATCGCGTTCGACGCTCATAGCGATGTTGTTAATTACCAGCTGGAAGATATTTTTAAAAATAAATCGCATTCAACATATATACGCCTGCAACCCGCCTTACACGGCTTAAGCAAGGAAATGGATAATGTGGCACCGGAGAATATACAGTCTCTCTATAATGCAGGTGAAGCTTTTGTTAAAACAAATGAAAAGACCTTAGCAGATATTGTTGAACTTCTCAGCGCATAAATCACATTAAATTTGGGCAATATTTTGTATTCTTGCAGCCGTTTTTAAAGGAATCATTAAAGGAACAACAGCAGTATGAAAAAACACAACCTTGTATTTATTTTATTGCTTGTACTGGTTAACTCAATATCGGCGCAAAAGGATACTTCCTATGTAAGGCATAGAAAAATTGTTAAGAATGGTATATTATACGCCTCGTGGGGTTACAATACAGAATGGTATACCACAAGTAACATACATATTGACCAACCGGGCTTAGGGAATAATTATACTTTTAATGGTATACAGGCGCACGACCACAGAGGCTGGGACGATGCCCTTCTCGATCAGCAACCTACTATTCCCGAATATAATTACAGGTTAGGTTATTTTTTCGATGCCAAACAAGTTTGGGCCCTCGAGTTGAATTTCGATCACGCTAAATATGTGGTAAAGTATGGCTATTATTCCAACATTACCGGGCAAATGAATGGCCAGAATGTAAATACAACCGTTGGTATTAATGCAAATGTGTTGGAATGGCAATTAAACAATGGCGCTAATTGGCTTGAGCTTGCTATAGCGCGCAGAATTAATTTTTACGAGGCAAAGAGCCGTAAACTTATTATTTACAGTTTAATAAAAGTGGGTGCCGGGCCTAATATACCGCATGTTCAGGATGTGGTTTTCGGAGAGCCTAATAACCAGCATTTCCAGGTGGGTGGCTGGAATATGGGTACAGAGGGGGCTTTGCGCCTTGTATTTTTAAAATATTTCTACGGCGAATTTGAAGGTAAGCTTGTTTACGCGCGTTATTCACAGCTTCATATATACGACGGCAGGGCCGCGCAGGCTTTTGGCGCCACTGAAATTATAGCTAATCTCGGTGTCTGTGTGCCTTTAGGTAAGGGCAATGCAGATTTCAGCGCTGCGCAATAAATAAATGTTGAAGATATTGGAAACCGGTAGCAGAATTACCTTGCAATAACCTGGCGTGCTTTCATTCTGGAAAGCCGCCTTGATTTTGTCCGGAAACCGGGAATAAACAATGCAAGGAAATATACCCTGATCATATACCACCAGAAACTTTTTTCAATTAAGTCAGGGTCAATAAGGTGTTCAATCTTTTTATGTTCTGCCGGTGTTTTGCTCCAGTGCACACCTGCTTTCTCGTGATGTACTGTGTGAAGGCCATTATTAAACAACAGTATGTTTATGAGCCCCGTAAAATTCCTTGAATGGTTTATGTCCGACTCTTCATCGGCATGAACATGCTGCACATAGTTAAGTATTAATACGCTGAACGTAGACACCTGCTGAGGAACAATGATGAACAATAGCGCTTTTTTCCAGTTCAGGAGTAGCGCTACGCCAACGAATAATATTAATACTACAATCTGTGCCCAGCATAAATAATATTTCTTCTTTGAAGTTGCTTTAACTTCTTTCAGGTAAGCCCTGAGTACAATCTGCTGAAAATAACCGCTTATAGTAGGGTATGTAAGTAGTGTGAGAAGGTTATTCCTGTCACTTACGCGGTAGGTAATAGTATAATCACCTTCTTTATTATTCAGTTTATGGTGGTTCTTATTATGCGTTGGAACCCAGGCCCAGGCGGGGAAGCCATAAAAGCAGCTGACCCACCAGTCTGTAAGTATATTTAGTGTATTATTTCTCCAGATTGGCAGGTGGTTATGGTTATGTGCAATAACGGCCACGCTAACGGCCATAAATAAACACCATACATACAGGAATATATTAATTGAACTGAGGTTCCATTGAATAATGAGCAAAGCGGTAGTTACAGCCATGTATAAAATGGTCCTAATATCTGCCTTATAACGAAGCATGTAAGAATGGTTTGTTGGCGCTTATGCCTGTTTTGGAAATTCCCAACCGTATAATTTTTATAAAGATAAGCAAAATAACCCTTTTCAGGGTAATAAAAGAATAAGGCTGCCTTAAAAGCAGCCTTATTTTATGCAGTTTAAACAATAGTGGGTTTTATTAGGCGCTTTGTACTGTTTGCGAAATCTCTATAGTATAAGGCTTATCCTCATGACTAAATGCTATTGTATAGTTCTTCTCAGGATGTAATTCGTCAGTGAAGAACATATTTAACGGTGTGCGTAATGCTTTAAAATAAGAAGCAATTACAATAAATCGTTCGTGGCGGCTGTCGGGCGCTGTACCGTTAATTGTTACCTGGCCGTCCATAATAGCTGTAATGGCTTTGTTTATTAATGCAAGGTCAACACCTCTTACCGTATTCCTTACCTTACCCGGCAAATCTTCAAGAAATTCTTTCCTTGATGAATTAACAGGATTGTTGGCAGTTAATGCACCCGCAGCGGGAGCTTTAAAACCTCTATTATAATTGGCCATAGTTGATTGAGTTTAGATTATTAGGCAATAATGCAGAAGTACACAATATACAACTATTATGTCAATAAATGACGATTTAATCCATAATAATTAATCCATCATCATTTTGAGCGGGATTTAGCATAGGCTATATCCGGAAGTACGTCTTATTCTTTCCCCGATGCGCCCTTAAAATAATGCTCGCTATCTTTAAAAAGCACATTAAAAGTGGTTAAAGAACCATAAATACTTGTGATATATTGTTGCAATTCTACCTTTTCTTCGTCTGTTAACACTTTATGGGCATTTATTTTCTGTTCCATTACCCTCAGTTTGTCACGCACCATTACAATTTTATGGAAAAAAGTCTCTATGGGTACTTCTTTAGGTAAAACACCCGCGTCAGCCGGTTTCAATACCAATGTGCCTTTACTCCACTTTGCCGCCATAGGAACAGTATCAGAAGTATCCAATCTCCTGTTCAGTATGCGCTCAAGGGCATCTTCAATGTCGCCAAGCGTAACAGTTACATCAATAGGCGCGCTGTCGGCAGCTTCAAGAAGCTGCAAATCCTCATTCTTGTTTACAATTTTAGTGCCCTGCTGGGCCTTAAACCATATTACATAGTATTCTGCCTCAACAGATACAATTACCCCCTTCCCAAAGCCGGGATGTTCAACGCGTGAACCGGTATTAAATTCGGTAGCCATAATAATGGCAAATATAAAATATTTTGTTTTTAGCTTTTAGCTGCAAAACGGTAATGGTAAAATTACCGGTAAATGCCTTAATTTATCAGGATACCCCAACAAGTTTCAGGTACATAATGTGCGACTTTAATGCCTTAAGCAGCGATGGATATTCAACGTAGGGAACATTAAACTGCTTGCACACATCTTTCACAATCTTACTTATGCCGGGGTAATGCACATGGCTTATTTTAGGGAACAAATGATGTTCTATCTGGAAGTTAAGCCCACCTGCGAACCAAGACAATACTTTGCTCTTGGTACCGAAATTGGCAGTAGTGGTAATCTGGTGAATGGTCCATTCATGTTCCAGTGTATTGCTTTTTTCATCGGGAAGCGGAAAAGATACTTCGCTTACAACATGCGCCAATTGGAAAATAACGCTTAATACCCATCCGCAAACGAAAGATGTAATAATGTAACCTATTAATGTTTTAAGGAAACCTACCATAAGAATAGGAACCACTACAAAACCAAAAATGTATACTACTTTGCTTATCCAGAAAATGAAATGCTCCTGCAACGACATCTTCTTTAGCGGAAGGCCGGCTACTTTGCTGGTAAAATACTTCCTGAAGTCGTTGTTGTAAACCCACAAAAGGTAGGTGAAGCCATATAAAAACGCCCAATAAATATGCTGGTAACGATGGTACCAGTACCTGGGTTGGTTTTCATTGGTACGTATCCACGGTTTAATGTCTATATCATCATCAAGCCCGTCTACGTTAGTATAGGAATGGTGATTTACATTGTGCTTTTGTTTCCACATAAATGATGAACCGCCCATAAGGTTAAGCGAATAGGCCATCATTTCATTTACCCATGTCTTTTTTGAATAGCTGCCGTGCGCCCCGTCGTGCATTACATTAAAGCCAATGGCGGCCAGGTCTAAGCCCAATAAAACACAAAGTATAACCGATACCCATGTGGGGATATTTGTGAATACCATAAGGTAATATGCGGTACTGCCAATAGCAAACAATATGGCTGTTTTAAGATAAAGCTTAAAAGTACCATTGAACTTTTTGCCGCTCTGGGCAAAGTACTCGTCAATCCGTTGCTTTAACGTTAGCGAGAAATCGACATTCGGCTTACCGAAAGAAACCCTTTTACTCATATATTAATGCAAAGATAATCTACATTTTTTATATCTCCCGTGACATTAGTCATTGAACAGTAAAGAAAGGCAAAAATAAATATATTATAAATATTTCCACCTCTCTTATTCATTCATGCCAATTACGGAAGATTAAATACCGGCAAATAAGTTGCCGGTAAGGTATAGCCGCAGATTATCTAAGGCTACTACCACCTTTCCCTTCTGTCGCCACCGCCGCTGCGGCCGCCACCTGAGTTCCTGTTGCCACCTCCGCCTTCGGTTCTTGGTTTTGCAACTGAAACTGAAATGTTCCTGCCGTCAACATCCTTCTCGTGAAGGCCATCAATGGCTTTCTGTCCATCTTCGTCATTCGACATTTCTACGAAGCCAAATCCCCTGGACCTGCCTGTAAATTTGTCGGTTACAATTTTGCAAGATGATACTTCGCCGAAATTCTGGAACAATTGTTTTAAAGATTCCTCGTCGAGCCTGAAACTTAAATTTGATACAAAAATATTCATGATTTGTTGTTTATTTATAATTATTGAATTGAATCCGTTTTAATTGTTTGGGATTTACTTAAGGACCTGAACATTAACTGCGTTCATTCCTTTTTTTCCCTGCTGTACTTCAAATTGCACTTTATCGTTTTCACGAATGGGCGATTTCAGGCCTGATGAGTGAACGAAAAGTTCCTCTCCTGTGCCATCAACCTTGATAAATCCAAAGCCTTTTGCGTCATTGAAAAATTTAACTACTCCTGTTTTCATTGTTTGTTGTTGTTTTGATTTTTTGTTAATTGTTTTTGATTGCTTCTTTTTCCTCTTAGCCGAGGTATGTTTTTAAAATTTTACTGCGGGCATTTACACGTAGCCTGCGTATTGCTTTATCTTTTATCTGGCGCACTCGTTCACGCGTAAGGCTGTGACGTTGTGCTATTTCATCTAATGTAAACGGATGCTCAAGGCCAATGCCGTAAAACATTACAATGGTTTCGCTTTCACGCGGCGAAAGGCTTGAAAGCGCCCTTCGTATCTCCATGCTGAGCGATGAGCTCATAAGTAGGTTATCAGGCTGGGGGCTTTCCTTATTTTCCAATACATCCATTAAGGTCATGTCTTCCGTGCCTGCAATTGATGTGTCGGTTGATATATGCCTGGCTGAAGCGCCCCATGCTGCTTTTACTTCTTCCTCGCGCATTTCAAGCACCTGGGCTATTTCTTCCAGGCTGGGTTCACGTTCAAGTTCCTGTTCCAGTTTCCCTCCGGCCTTTTTTATTTTATTTACCGTAGTTACCTTATTAAGCGGCAGGCGTATCATACGCGAATTAACGGCAACAGCCTGTACTATAGACTGGCGTATCCACCACACGGCGTATGAAATGAATTTGAAGCCGCGGGTTTCATCAAACCTGCTGGCTGCTTTAATAAGGCCTACATTCCCTTCATTAATAAGGTCGGAAAGTGTTAGGCCCTGGTTCTGGTATTGTTTAGCAACCGATACAACAAACCTCAGGTTTGCTACAATAAGCTTTTCCAATGCATCTTTATCGCCCGTACGTATTTTCTGGGCAAGTACCGTTTCCTCTTCAGCCGTAATCATACCTTCCCTGCTTATATCGGCAAGATATTTGTCCACCGACTGGCTGTCGCGGTTCGTTATTAGCTTATTTATTTTAAGTTGCCTCATTTAATTCTGCAAATGAAAAGTCAAATTTCTGAAATTTTCAGACTTTCTTCCATTCATGTTTTTTTCCGTCCCGGCAGCCGCCTTGTTGCGGCATATCAATTGTATTTACTTTAACTCCGCAACCCTCGCAGGTATACTTATTTAAACCCTTTTCGCCCAGTGTCATCCAGTTATGGAACGATGCTTTTTTGCAGCCCCTTATTTTGGGGGTAGTGGTTTTCACCTGTACCTCAAAGCAAGCGGTGCAACAGTAAACACTTAACGTTTTTGATTTATACATTTCTATTTGCTTATATGTGTAATGGTAAAACGAATTCAATATCCACTAAATCTTCCCCGGCCAGCACAATACTATGGTTTACATTATACTTTCCTTTTTCAGAATACTCATTTTTAAACGCCATAAAATTGTTCCTGGGAATAAACCTGTACTGGTCCTTTTCTTTCAGTTCATTATAATCGTCGAAGGAATTAAAATAACCATAATGCGTCACATCATTCTTGCACATAACCCTGGTAACAAAAGGCTTGTTGGTAGCAGAACAGCTGTCTTCAATAAATTTGGTTATTTGTGCTTTGTCCATCAGGGTACTGTTAAAAAATGGCATTATGATATTATTTCTTCAATCTCTGTAAAGAGGGTTATGGCAACATGGCGCGAAAAGATGAGGTTTCGCTCATCAAGCGCGTTTAAACGGGTTTTCCGCAGTTCTTCATCTTCTGATAAGGTATCGGTAAATATTTCCCGTATGCCTCTTCCGGTATAATATACAAAACGGTCACCTTCATTGCGTATAACCCTGTAGTTGGCATAATCGCCATTCCTCAGTTTCATTACGCCTGCATGTCCGTCAAGCAATATATCCAGCTTTTTCTCCATTACCCTGTTACGCCCTTTGCTTATTCTTAAATGAGTCCACTCCGCCGGCATTACCAAACGGGTGGCCTTTTATTTCTTCAATGGTGCGGTGCAGTAATTTGTTTATACTGCGCAGGTAAGGTACTTCATCGGGCGAACAGAAAGATACTGCTGTTCCCTGGGCTCCGGCCCTTCCGGTTCTGCCTATGCGGTGAACGTAGGTTGCCGCTTCTTCAGGCAGTTCAAAGTTTATAACGTGTGTAAGGTTATCAATATCAATACCTCTCGATGCAATATCGGTGGCAACCAGTACGCGGGTGGTTCTGTTCTTGAAACCGCGCAGGGCTTTTTCCCTTGCATTCTGCGATTTGTTTCCGTGTATGGCTTCAGCCTTAATTTTGTTGCGGTTAAGTTCTTTTACCACCTTATCGGCTCCGCGTTTAGTGCGGGTGAATACAAGAGCGTTCTCTATTATGGCATCGTTTAATATATGCCTGAGCAGGGCGCGCTTGTTTTCTTTGCTTACATAATATATTCCCTGGTGTATGAGCGCCGAAGTGGAAGTAACAGGCTCTATATTAATAGAAACCGGGTTATACAGCAGCTTATCGGTAAGCTTTCTTATTTCGGGTGATATGGTAGCCGACAGAAAAACAGTTTGTTTTCTTACCGGTAGTTTTGCAATAATTTTCCTGATATCATTTATAAAACCCATATCGAGCATGCGGTCAGCTTCATCAAGCACAAAGTATTTTACCGTACTTAACTTTACATGGCCCTGTTCTATAAGGTCGAGCAACCTGCCCGGGGTAGCAATAACAATATCTACGCCTTTACGTATGGTGTTAACCTGGCCATGTTGTGAAACACCGCCGAAAACCAGCGCATATCTCAGGTTCATATTACTGCCATAGGCCTTAAAGCTTTCGTGAATTTGTAAGGCTAATTCGCGGGTAGGCGCAAGAACAAGCGCTTTTATACCGTATGAGCCATTACTTTCCTGTTTGCTTAACAGCTGAAGAATGGGTAATGCAAAGGCTGCTGTTTTGCCTGTGCCTGTTTGCGCGCATCCTAAAATATCCTTGCCTTCTAAAATGTGTGGGATAGCTTTTTCCTGGATGGGGGTGGGTTGTGAATAACCCTGTTTACTTAAAGACTCGAGAAGAGGTGCTATAAGATTTAAATCATGAAATGTCATTTATATTTAACGTATTAATTAATAATCGGGAGTAACCGAAAAGACGGGTCCCCCTCTGTTTACTTATTGTGAAAAGCGTAAAACGATGCTGAGTTTTTTGGTGAGAATCACCGACAGGATGAAATACAATCTTCAAAAGAAGTTACACAAAGATACACTAAATTTAATTAACATGCACTATAAACCAAATACCGACTAGTAAATTAATACACTACTTTAGTAGAATAATAGGAATAAGTGGCTGAAAAGAACATTAATACAAGTTGTTGCATTTCGGGCGGAGGGCCTGCAGGCATGATGCTTGGCTTACTGCTTGCAAGGGCAGGAATTGAGACAACCGTACTTGAGAAATGGCCCGATTTCTTCCGCGATTTCAGGGGAGATACCATTCACCCTTCTGTAATGGAAATTCTTCATGAACTTGGCTTGCTCGACGACTTTTTGAAGCTTCCGCATACCAAAATGTACAACGTTGAGGCCGAAATTGGCAAAGAAAAGGTAATGATTGCCGATTTTTCCCATCTCAGGGTAAAAGCGCCCTATATTGCCCTTATTCCACAATGGGATTTTTTGAATTTTATTGCCGATAGGGCCAAAAAATACCCGACATTTCATCTTTTAATGGAAACTAAGGCCACCGATATTATAAAAGATGGGGGCAACGTTCTGGGTGTAATGGCAAAAAATAAGGAAGGCGATTTTGAAATACGTTCCCAACTGGTTATAGCTGCCGATGGACGCCACTCAAGAATAAGGGATAAAAGCGGACTTTCTTTAAAAACATCGGGCTCGCCTATGGATGTTTTATGGTTCCGCATTTCAAGAAAACAAAGCGATTCAAATTCTATAATGGGGAAATTTGATTTAGGCAGGATAATTATTATGATTAACCGCGAAACGTATTGGCAATGCGGATACCTGATACGTAAAGGTGAGTTCGATAATATTAAAAGCAAAGGAATTGATTCCTTCAGGCAAAACATTATTGAACTTGCCCCTGAACTTACAGACAGGGTTCAGGAGATAAAAGAATGGGAACAGGTAAAATTACTTACGGTAACAGTTAATCACCTTGAAAAATGGTACTGCCCCGGTTTACTATGTATAGGCGATTCGGCCCATGCCATGTCGCCAATTGGTGGGGTAGGCATTAATTTAGCCATACAAGATGCAATTGCAGCAGCCAATATTCTTGTACCGGCATTTTTAAAAGGGAAAATTTGGCAAAACGACCTTAAGAAAGTTCAAACGCGAAGGGAGTTGCCTGTGAAAATTATCCAGGGTGCCCAGGTTTTTATACAGAACAGGATTATAGGCCGTAGTTTAGGTAATAACATTCACGCTAAATTACCACTTCCTTTAAAGGTTGTGAGGCGTTTCCCATACCTGCAGCGTATTCCTGCCTATTTGGTGGGTATTGGGTTCCGGCCCGAGCATGTTAAAAATGCGGGTATAGGCACTGCTATTTCTAAACAATAATTAAATAATTCTACTCATGTATTGTATCTTTCGGCATCAATCAGCATTATAGTGGTAAAACTTGCTATGAAGAAAATCCTCGCTATAATAGTTCTTGTTATGCCTCAATTTTTTGCGTTGGGGCAAGTGTATAATTTAGATAACCGTGAAGAACTTTTATCTCCTGAGCAGAATAGTAAGAAATACCGCGCGCATATAGTGGCGGCAAAAATATCAGTGGTGCAAAGATTTTCATGCAAGCGCAATAGCAAGGTCAGCTCTATTATATCAGAAGCCAGGTTCGATAACAGAGGGAATAATACAGATTGGTTTGAGTATAAAGGGAATGGGAAAGTAGAAACGCACAATACAGCTAGTTATAATGACAGTAACCAGGTAACACGGTATGCTTCTTATAATGGTGGCGGTAAACTAAAGGAAATGTTTACATATACTTATGATAAATCGGGAAACCAGGTTGAGCAAGACAGGTATAAACATGACCCTAAAACCCCGGTTACAAAAGAGACACATATATATAACGACCGGAATAATATGACGGAAACAAAGGTTTTCGACAAAAAAGGGAATTTAAAAAGCCGTGTAGAATATACTTATTACGATGATGGCAGTCATAAGCAAACTATTCGTTACTCGGGTAAAGGTAAAGTGGAAAGGATATGGAATTTCGATTGTAACCCGGTGGGGGCCCAGGAAGCGAAGAAGTTTAAAGACACAAACAAGGTTTGCATTCATTATGAAACAGACAAAGACGGAAATCAAATAAAGGTAAAGGAAGAGTATGAAGGAGGTACGGGTTTATTTAGTAGTACTACTCGCATCGTAACTAAGATTGATAAGAATAATAATATTATAGATTACGCATGGTATAAATTGAATGGAAAACCAATATGGCGTTGCAGTACATTGTACGATGCATCAGGAAATATTACCGAATATACCATATATCAAGCGGGAACCCCAAAACCATTTTGGAGAACTGTTTACACCTATAATAGCGATAATAACATAGTATCTTCAGTTATTTATAAGAAATTGAAACCACTGCCTGAATATACCTTGAAGTGGGTTTATAATTCATCGGTTTCTAAGGCCCAATAGGTACGCGGTTCTCGAACCCCTTAAGAGAGTGTTTTAAGCAGATATATAGTTTAACATCAGTTATAGCAGTTTAAAATAATAACTGCTTTTCACATTTATTTCTTAACCCATCCAGTTGAGTGGATATTTTGGCGCTTGTTTATACTTATATCTTAAAAAATTTAGTGTGATATTTTAGAAAAAGTATTTTTATCATAAAAAAACATTTCCATATCACCCGTCATAGTATTACCTCTCAATATACCAATACCACCAACCAGTGTATACATGGCAAATTGATAATTCCCCATGTCATTTGATCCCTGCGCAATATTTCTAAGTTTTACAGGTGCGGCATTGGCAGTGGTGACAGAGCGGATAAAAAATCCTCCGGCAAAAAGCATTAAGGATATTCCTAAGCTGATTTGTAAAAATTTAGTTTTCATAGTTGTTGGTTTTAGATTAATAAAAACACCCAAACATAGGCTAATAATTGTCATACTGCATGTTATGCGGTACCACTTGAGTTCAGTCCGTTTGTGTTTGTAATTACAGACTTACTTAGTAGTGTTACAGAGGCTTGCGGGAATAATAAAAAAAAGGTCGCCAGGAATAGCGACCTTACTTTTAGTGATCCCGATGGGACTCGAACCCATGACCCATACATTAAAAGTGTATTGCTCTACCAACTGAGCTACGGAATCAGCCTGATTATCTAAAAAGGTGCGCAAAGATAACAGCATTTTATAAATAGCCAATCTATATGTGCAAGTTTTTTACCCCTTTGCGACCAAGGCAATAAGTAAGCCATTAGAATACCTTTCGGTAGGTGATGAATTTCTTGTAAGGAACAACCTGTAACAGCGCAACCAGCAAGTGAATCATCTTCTCGTTGAAGCTGCCAATCCAGTTTATCAGAATGTTGTCGTATGTCTTTTTAGGCTGTATAACCTTCCCCAACTCATTAAATATTGCGGCTTCCAGCCCTTTACCCTGGAATTCGGGTACAATTCCAAAAACTATGCCCATCATGGTACGGCAGCCCTTAGTTTTCTGGTAATAGAGGAATTTCAGCTTGCCCCACAGGTTTAAATTACCATGCACGTAACGGAATATCTCGTTTAGTTCAGGTATGGCAATAAATACGCCTACTGGCTCATTCTTATGGTAAACAAACCAGCTTATTTCTTCGTCCATAACCGGTTTCATTTTACGCATAAGTGTAAGTGCCCTTTCCTTGGTCAGTTCTTCAAAATCGGTTCTTTCAGCCTTCCATGCCTTATTATATATAATTCTGAAGTCTTCGGCGTATTTAGCGCTCTCGCTCTTTTTCATGTGCTGCACCCGGTAATCGGGGTTACGCATAACCCTGTCGGCCAATGAAACCAAACGCGGATGGGGCGGGTCCTGTACAGCGCGATAATATACAATCTGTTCGTAGTTCTTTACAAAACCATAGTCTTCAAATAACTGCATGTAATAATCGGGGTGGTGGTTCATGGTATAAATGGCGGGCTTATCGCGCCCTTCGGAAAGTAGTCCCCAGTAACGGTCCTTTTCTCCAAAGTTTACAGGGCCATCCATAGCTTTCATGCCTTTGGCCTCAAGCCATTCTTTGCATTTATCAAATAAAGCAAAGGCTGCTTTTTTGTCATTTATACATTCAAAGAAACCCATGCCACCGGTGGGTTGTTCAAAGGTGTGGGCGGTTCGCTCATTAATAAAGGCTGCTACTCTGCCAATAGGCTTGCCTGCATCGTTATACAATACCCAGCGTATACAATCGCCATGTGTAAAATAGGGGTTATGTTCGCGGTTAAACACATCTTCTATCTCTTGCTGCAGATGAGGAACCCAGTTAGGGTCATTCTTATAAATAACGAATGGAATATGGGTAAAATCCCTGACTGTTTTGGAGTCTTTTACTTCTTCTAACTTCATAAATGCGCTTAGTCTTTCAGTAAAACAGCTTCCTGTCCTTTGGTTTCAAGGTCGACTGTAATATGTTCCTGCAGGGTGGTAGCAATAGATAAGCCTGTATAATCTGACTTGATTGGGAACAACGTATGGTTACGGTCAACCAGCACAGCAATACGTATACTCTTGACAGGATATTGTAAAAATATCTTCATGCTGTAAGCAAGTACCCTGCCGGTGTTCAATACATCATCAACCAGCACTATACTTTTACCTGACACATCTTTCTTATCGAAACCGGCTTCTAACGATGCGACCGGCTTGTTTTTATCTATGTCAATTTTAAGCAGGGTTACTTTAAGGGGCGATATTTTCTTCAGTGCCTGGCTCAGTTTCTGTGCAAGCGCATAACCGCCCTGAACAACCCCGGCAAGCACAATTTCCTTTTCCCCGGCATGCTCCTCGTATATTTCGTAAGCTATGCGGGTAATTTTTTTCTGAATGCGTGGCGCGTCCAGTATTGTTGTTTGCATTGCACCTAAAATTTCCTCAAAGGTAAAAAAGACTAAGAAACAGTACTAAGAATTAAGTATTAGGTATTAAGAGATGGAATCCCTCTCAATCTCAGAAAGGTATTTATAAGGGAAATATTGCCGCAAAACCTTAAATTTGTATAAAAAAGGACAGAGTGGGCGCATGTATTAAGGCCATAAGCTATTATTTACCTGAAAAGGTGCTCGATAACCAGGAGCTATCCCAGATATTTCCTGAGTATACCCCTGAAGAAATTTTCAGGCGCACGGGTATAAAGACAAGGCATATTGCTGCCCCTAATGAAATACCTTCTGATTCAGCCGTAACGGTTGCCGAGAAATTCTTTGCAGAACATACTTTTTGCAAAAAGGAAGATGTTGATTTTGTTATTTTTTGTACCGAAATGGTCGACAGGAGAGGGCCTGCTACAGCCTGCGTGCTGCAGAACCGTATAGGTTTGCCCATTAGTGCGGGTGCTATAGATATTCCAATGGGCTGTTCAGGTTTTGTATACGGCTTGCTGGTGGCGCAGTCGCTTGTAAATACAGGCTCAGCAAAAAATGTATTGTTTCTTACCGGCGATGCTGCAACTAAGGTTATTCACCCGCGCGACCATGAACTGCGTATGATTTTCGGCGATGCCATGACGGCTACTCTTATAAGTAATGATGAAACAGCCACTATAGGCAAATTTGTTTTCGGTACCGACGGTAGCGGAGCCCCTAACCTGATAGTAGAAGGTTGTTGCGGGGCTGAAAAGCCTACCCGCGAATGGTTAGATAAATATGCCGATGCCGATGGAATGGCCTACGGCAAACTATCCATGAACGGCACTGAAATACTCACGTTTTCCCTTAAGCGTGTGCCGCCTATGGTGAAAGAGCTTTTGGAAAAGGAAAAACTTGCATTAGAGGATATAGATTTATTTGTTTTTCACCAGGCCAGCGGCTTTATGCTCGAGGTGCTGAGGCGCAAGATGAAAATACCTAAAGAGAAATTTTTCACCAATATGGAGCGTGTGGGTAATACCGTAGCTGCCACAATTCCATTAGCTTTGTATGACGCCCTTAAGGAAGGCCGGATTAAGAAAGGTAATAAGGTTATGATTGCGGGTTTTGGTATCGGTTATTCATGGGGGGCAACAGTATTGACTTTTTAAACATACCATATGGAAATAAATGAGTTTATAAAGAAGCTGGAAGGTGAATTTGAGGATATTGCCCCGGGTACACTGACTCCTTCCACCAAAATAACCGACATACAAGGCTGGGGCTCAATGCATGCCCTTATTGTAATAGCGCTTATGGATACCGAATATGGTGTGACCCTGAAAGGCGAGGACCTTAAACAGGTACAATCGGTGCAGGAATTATTCAACCTGGTTAAAAGCAGAATGACCGCATAATGGCATTTTTCGGTGTAAAGCATGTAACTATAAAGGGTATGGCTGCAGCCGTGCCAAAACAGGTTATGCGTAACATTGAGTACGATTATATAAGCGAGCAGGAACGCAAAATGTTTATTAAAACCACAGGTATTGCCGAAAGAAGGACATCGGGAGACAGCGGGTTAATTACAACCGATTTATGCAAAGCTGCCGCCGAAGAATTATTGAAAGCCACTTCAACCGCCAAAGAGGAAATTGGCATTTTAATATTCGTATCTCAAACCCCCGATTATTTTTTACCCGCCAGCAGTGTTATGTTGCAGAACAGGTTAGGGCTACCCAAAACCTGCATGGCATTCGATATTAACCTGGGTTGCTCGGGTTATGTATATGGGCTTTCAGTTATAAGCTCGCTGATGAGCAATGCCAAAATAAAAAAAGGACTTTTGCTTACGGGAGATATATCATCATTGGGAACACCTAAAGAAGATAAAAGCGTCTATCCTTTATTTGGCGATGCCGGCACTGCAACCTTGTTGGAATATGATGAGAAGGCTAAAGAAATGTTTTTCAGTCTTGAAACCGATGGTTCAGGATATGAGGCGATAATAGTGAGAGAAGGAGGGATGCGGAAACCATATACCAAGGAATCGTTTGAAATAAAGGACCAGGGCAATGGCATATCGCGTGCAGGGCGCAACCTTGAACTTAACGGAGTTGATGTGTTTAATTTTTCCGTTACCGTAGTGCCTGAAAACATAAGGAAGTTTTTTGAGCAGACTTCCACAAACCCTGAATCGTATGACTATTTTGTAATGCACCAGGCCAATCTTTTAATGAACGAAACCATTCGCAAGAAGTTGAAATTTCCGCCCGAGAAGATACCTTATACGCTTTCAAAATATGGTAATACAAGTTCTGCCTCCATACCATTAACTATTGTTTCCGAGCTGGCCGATAAAGTAAAAACGCCGCAGTCATTATTAATTTCAGGTTTTGGCGTAGGTTTATCATGGGCCACTGCTTCACTGAAAACCGATAACTTAGTATGCCCGCCAGTAATAGAATTGTAAACAAATGAATAACCCATTCCAGCTAAATAATAAAACTGTACTTGTTACCGGAGCCTCTTCAGGCATTGGCAGGCAGGTGGCTATTTCGTGCAGCGGAATGGGGGCGAAGGTGGTTATTACAGGAAGAGATAAAGAACGACTTAACGATACATTTAAGCAATTGCATGGCGAGGGCCATACACAACTAACGGCAGATTTGCTTAACGAAGAAGAGCGCACAAAATTTGCGAATGCCGTTCCGGAACTTGATGGAGTGGTTCATTGCGCAGGAATTGTTTCACCGGTACTAGCTAAGTATTTAGAAGAAAAACACCTGAGGCATATAATGGGTTCTAATTTCGAAATCCCGGTTTTGCTTACGGGTAAACTTATGCGAAGTAAAAAAATAAATAAGGGAGCATCTTTTGTTTTCATGTCTTCGGTGGCTTCAAAATTTCCGTATAACGGAGGTACGCTTTATTCAGCTGCAAAGGCAGCGCTTGAAGCATACAGCCGTAACCTGGCATTTGAGAATTATAATCGTGGGGTACGTTCCAACTGCATAGTATGTGCAATGATTGACACACCTATGTATGAAGAAACTATAAAAGGAATGCAGTACACTCCCGAACAATATGCCAGCCGCTATCCGCTTGGAATAGGAAAGACTGAAGATGTGGCCAATGCGGTTATATACCTGCTTTCGGAAGCATCGCGCTGGGTGACAGGCACTGAATTGAAACTCGACGGTGGATATACACTATCTTTATTGTAATGGAGCAGAAGGCAAATAAAATATCGATAGTGGTGCCGGTTTTCAATTCATCGGAAGTGCTTAATGAGTTGTATGACAGGGTAGAGAAGACCTTCGCTAAGGAAGGAATGGACTTCCAATTAATTTTAGTAGACGATTATTCTGCCGATAATAGTTGGGCTGTGATAAGTGAAATAAAAAAGCGTAACCCCGGCAAAGTTATTGGTGTTCGCATGGCAAGAAATTTTGGCCAGCACAATGTCATTTTCTGCGGACTTCGTTACTGTACAGGCGACCTTATTGTAACCATGGACGACGACCTTCAAAATCTTCCCGAAGAAATTCCCCTGCTTATAAAACAGCAGCAACAGACAGGAGCCGATATTGTTTATGGTATTTCCACCAATTACAAAAAACCTATTGCCCGCCAGGCAGCAAGCAATGCCCTTAAAACAGCCACCCGTATTTTCTCCGATGCCTATGGCGAAGGCTCTTCGTTCCGCCTGATGAGAAAGGAACTGGTGGCAAAACTTATAACGCATACACAGCGTTTTGTCTTTATTGATGAAATTATTTCGTGGTACACCCGCAATGCAGATTTCATAAAAGTAACGCATGAAAAATCGAAAATTGGCCGTTCGCGATACACTGCCTCAAAACTTATTTCGCTCTATTATAATATTGTAATTGGATACGATGGCGCCCCGCTTAAAACAATTACAGTTATCGGGTTTATTTCATCGCTGTTTTCGTTTCTTGTCGGCTTATATTTTATTTACCGCAAGTTGTTCTTTAATGTGCGCATAGGATATACCAGCATTATAGTGAGTATCACTTTTTCCGCGGGCCTCATTTTATTGAGTATAGGTGTGCTGGGCGAATACCTGCGTAAAATGTATAACCTCTTGAACGCTCAACCGCAATTTTCTGTTTCCGAAGTATTGGAGTAGATTTATTCAGCATGATAATACGCAAATACGGCATCACTATTAAGCGGCTTAAGGAAGACGATATAGAACTTGTTCGTCAGATGCGTAATTCGCCTGAGATACAGCGTAACATGTATTACCGCCGGCACATTACTTCTAAAATGCAGAAAAAATGGTTCCAGTCGGTAAACAATAAAAAGAACGGATACTTTATAATTGAGTATGCGGGTAAAAAAATCGGACTGATTCACGGCAAGGATAACGACTATGAAAAAAGGACTTCGGAAGGCGGCATATTTATATGGGATAAAGAATATATAGGTACAATTGTGCCTGCACTTGCCTCACTCATACTCGACGATTATACATTTCTCATCACCCACTTTAATGCTACCTATGCCAAGGTGCTTACCACCAATAAAGCGGTTATTGAATACAATAAAATGATGGGTTATGTGCCCTGCGAGCCCCAAAACGACGACAAAGGCGTGCAATGGATGATACTAACCCATGAGAACTTCTTAAAACGCATGAAAAGGCTGCGCCCGGGTATTAAAATACAAACAGGTGACGGCGAACCCCTGAAGCCTGAGGATGTAGACTTCTCTGACGATAGCCCTGAAGATATTGAGCGCCTTTATAAAGGCCTGCCGCCCGATATTCAGAAACCCATTGATGAGCAGCTATTGAAGCTAAAGCGAAAATAGCGGCTATATCAATTTGGTTTTAGATTCCTCACTCCGTTCGGAATGACAAATTTGACAGTTTTTGGTTGGAATTGGAGCCAGATCGACTCTGCTCCAATTCCTATGAATACGGAAACCCCACCTTGTCATTCCGAATGAAGCAAAGCGTAATGAGGAATCTAATGCCCTTTGAAGGCCCTCTTGAAAGCTAATTATTGAAATTCAAACCGGAACAGTACTCAAAATGCCGCTATAAGTATTACATTTGTAAACTTACTTTATTACGTTTTATGCCATCTACTGCCACAGTGAAAGAAGAATCTATTGGCTCGGTACCGGTACACGTTGTATTAAAAGCTTTTGAGCTTATGTGCACTGCCAGGGCCATGACGGAGATATACGAGAAGAACGCGGCGTTTACCAGTAAATATGTGCATGCCACATCGCGAGGGCACGAGGCCATACAGTTAGCGCTTGGCCTGCAACTTAAGCCTCAGGATTTCCTCAGCGCTTATTACCGCGACGATAGTATTCTGCTTGGCATTGGTATCACTCCCTACGAGTTAATGCTGCAATTAATGGCCAAGGCCGACGACCCGTTTTCAGGCGGACGTACTTACTATTCGCACCCTAGTTTGAACCGCGACAATATGCCCAAAATACCCCACCAGTCATCGGCTACGGGTATGCAGGCCATACCATCGACAGGGGTGGCAATGGGTATACAATACTTAGAAAAAAGAGGACTGGCAAAAGAACATGCCGACGGCAAACCCATTATGGTATGCTCCATGGGCGATGGCTCGGTTACCGAGGGCGAAGTGGCGGAAGCATTCCAAATGGCGGTGCTTAAAAAGCTGCCTATACTTTATTTAATACAGGATAATGAATGGGATATATCGGCTACAGCAAAAGAAACCCGTGCTATGGATGCCGTGGAATATGCAAGGGGCTTTAAGGGCCTTGAAACCCGCAGCATAGATGGTACCGATTTCATGCGCTCATACCAAACCATTCACGAGGTAATTAATATTATACGTACCGAACGCAGGCCTTTTTTAGTGCATGCCCGCGTGCCATTGCTCAACCACCACACATCGGGTGTGCGTAAGGAATGGTACAGGGCCGATTTGGAAGAAGCCGCCAAGCGCGATCCATTTCCACGTATAAAGACACAACTTACTATTGCAGGCTTTAAAGCCGATAAGCTGAAAGAGATTGAAGATAAGGCCGCACTTGCCGTGCAGGCCGATTACGATAAAGCCGTTAAAGCGGCCGACCCCAAACCCGAAGACGCTTTTAAATACGACTATGCGCCTACAACCGTTACCGAAGAAAAAGGTGAACGTGAGCCAAAGGGTAAGGATAAAACCGTGATGGTAGACTGTGCATTATTTGCCATACAGGAATTAATGCAGAAACACCCAGAATGCCTGTTTTACGGGCAGGATGTGGGCGGACGCCTGGGCGGTGTATTCCGAGAGGCAGCTACGCTGGCACAAAAATTTGGTGACGACCGTGTGTTCAACACCCCCATACAGGAAGCATTTATTATAGGCAGCACCGTGGGCATGTCGGCTACAGGCTGCAAACCCATTGTTGAAATACAGTTTGCCGATTATATATGGCCCGGCCTCAACCAGTTGTTTACCGAGGTAAGCCGCTCATATTATTTATCGAATGGCAAATGGCCCGTAGGTTGCGTAATACGTGTACCTATTGGCGCATACGGCAGCGGGGGCCCTTATCACTCATCAAGTGTTGAATCGGTGCTTACCAATATACGAGGCATTAAAATTGCTTACCCCAGCACAGGCGCCGACTTAAAAGGATTGCTGAAAGCCGCTTACTACGACCCAAACCCTGTGGTTATGCTCGAACATAAAGGCTTATACTGGTCGAAGATAAAAGACACCGAAGAAGCTAAGACCGTAGAGCCCGATGCCGATTATATTATACCGTTTGGTAAAGGCCGCATGGTGCAAGAGGTAGAGGCCAAAGGCAAAACACTTACCATTATAACCTATGGTATGGGCGTTTACTGGGCTAAGAATGCATCTAAAAAATTCCCCGGCCAGGTCGAGATAATTGACCTGCGCACCCTTAATCCTCTTGATGAAGAAATGATTTACGCCTCGGTTAAAAAGCATAACCGCTGCATAGTGGTTACTGAAGAACCAGTGAATAACACTTTTGCCCAATCTATTGCGGCCCGCATACAGCAAATTTGTTTCGAACATCTTGATGCCCCTGTTACCGTTGTCGGCTCTGAGAACCTGCCGGCTGTGCCTCTCAACTCTATCCTCGAGCAGGCCATGCTCAACAATGCGGAGAAGGTGGCGGCGGCTATGGAGAGGGTATTGAATTATTGAAGGTAAAATTGTAACTTTGTAGTATGAAGGCAATGAAAACTGTAATAACTGTGGATAAGGGAATTATGGGGGGGCAACCTGTTTTCAAGGGTACCCGTGTTCCTGTTGAATCTCTTTTTATGCACCTGGAAAAAGGAATTTCGGTAAATGAATTCCTGCAGGATTTTCCCACCGTTAAGAAATCGCAGGTTAAGTATGTGTTAGAAATTGCCGAAAAACTCCTTTCATCAAGTAAAATTGAAGCGCTCATTAAAACTATTGCTTGACGAAAATCTTCCTAAGCGATTAAAGGAAATTTTGCCACCTCATAAGGTGCATACCGTTCGCGACTGCGGATGGAATGGAGTTAAGAATGGTGAGTTGCTGAGATTGATGCTGTCTGAAAATTTCGATGCCCTTATCACCTTCGATAGAAACCTTAAATACCAGCAAAATTTCAAAAAATACTCTATTCCCGTAATAGTTCTTAATGCTCCTGACAATTCTTTTATAACCCTTTCAAAATACAGAAATAAAATTCTGAATCTTTTGGAAAAGGAGCTTGCGACTGGCCCTCACGAAATAAAATAGTTTTTATTATTACACACTAATCGAAGAATATCGCGTACGGGGGTACATGGGCAGTTGCAAACTGCTGTTATTTTGCCCACAAGTCGCAGACTTGCGGGAGCCGGAGTATTAGTTTCGGGTATCGTCATTGCGAGTTACGAAGGAATCTGTTTTGTCACACTGCGCCTGCCTGCCCCGAGCCCTCGGTGGTCGAAGTGTTTGCTTTGCACACCATAGCTTTAGCGAAGGTGTGGGCTCTTCACTTCAACAGCCCATGAATATGCACTGTATATTGATGTCTCACGCGAACAGCTACTACAACCCCGAACGGCTTGTGAACTCCACAATCTATAGTTAGCTAATTAGTAAACAAATCTCTAACGCATTTACTGGGCTGGCTGTAAATGATTCTCGAGTCTTGCGACACTAATTCTAAATGTGTGTTTTTCGCAATCTTAATTCATAATTGTGTAACAATCAGGTATCTGGGGTTGTGCACTTTTGTACCCTTATATTTTAAATCAATATTTAACTAAAGCAGCACATATGAAAGCACTAGTATATCATGGCCCCGGCAAGAAAGCATGGGAAGAAAAGCCAAAACCAATCATAACAGAACCAACAGATGCTGTTGTGAAAATCCTTAAAACAACAATATGCGGCACCGACCTGCATATAATGAAAGGCGACCTTCCGGCTGTTACAGACGGTAGAATTATAGGGCATGAAGGAATTGGTATAATAGATGAGATTGGAAGTGCGGTGAATAATTTTAAGAAAGGCGATCATGTTCTGATTTCCTGTATTACATCTTGTGGTAAATGCGTGTATTGCAAAAAAGCAATGTATTCGCATTGTGAAAAAGGCGGATGGATACTTGGGAATTTAATTGACGGCACACAGGCTGAATACGTAAGAATACCTTATGCCGATAACAGTCTTTACCCTATTCCGGATGATGCAGATGAAGAAGCAATGGTAATGCTGAGTGATGTATTGCCCACCGGTTTTGAGTGTGGTGTATTGAGCGGAAAAGTAAAACCAGGCGATATTATAGCAATTGTAGGTGCCGGGCCAATTGGCATGGCTGCGTTATTAACGTCTCAATTCTATACTCCCGCTGAAATTATTGTAATTGATATGGATGATAACCGTTTGGCTGTTGCAAAAACGTTTGGTGCAACCCATACAATAAACAGTGCTAATGAAAATGCGCTTCAAAAGGTTATGAGCCTTACAAATGACAGAGGAGTTGATGTGGCCATTGAAGCCGTCGGCATAGCTGCAACGTTTGAATTATGCGAGTCAATAGTTGGCGCAGGCGGCCATATTGCCAATATTGGTGTTCACGGCAAGAGTGTTACCCTGCATATGGAAACCCTCTGGTCGAGAAATATAACCATTACAACCCACCTTGTAGATACTGCCACTATACCCATGCTGTTTAAAACCGTTCAATCCAACAAAATTGAACCTAAAAAATTAATTACTCACCGATTCAAATTAGACGAGATAATTGAAGCTTATGAGGCATTTGGTAATGCGTCAAAAGAAAAAGCCTTAAAAGTGATATTAACCAACAAGGAAGAATTTACAAACAGGAAATCATATCAAAGCAGTAAATAAGCTATGAAGAAAACAATTATATCGGCGTTAGCTGCAGGCGTTATATTATTAGTCTTTAGTATTCTGGGGCTTTATATCACAGTCTGGTTTTTTCCGGGTATTGCAGTACAGTATTTCGACCCGGCTTTTGATGTACAGCCCGGCAGGTTTATGCTTTACTGCCTGCATCCTTTCATAATAAGTCTGGCGCTTTCTTTTTTCTGGGTCAGGGTACGGAAAATTTTAACCGGTTCGTTTATTCCGCGCGGCATTGAGTTTGGTATAATGTATGCAGTTATTGCCGTATTCCCGATTATGTGGATGATATATAGTGCAATGAATGTATCACTCGCACTTGTTACTACCTGGTTTGTGCTTGCAGTAGTTCAGGGAATAATAGCAGGGCTCGTTTTTGAGAAAGTGAATCCGTAAATTAATAAAATGATAAAGAATATGAACCCCTTAAAAATAAATTTGTTGGTTGTTGGCGCCGTAATGTTTATTAGCGCCACCACACTTGTCAGTAATAGCTATACCCTGGCTAAAGATTATACTGTTACAATTCATGGCACGTCTAACCTTCACGATTGGGACGAAACTGTTGGAACTGTAACAGGTGCAGGTATAGTAAACTGGAATAGTGACGGAAGTTTTGATTTAAATACAATCACCATAAAAATGGAAGTGCTTTCCATTAAAAGTACAGAAGGATCCACAATGAATAATAATACCTATAAGGCATTAAAAGCAGATGCTGATCCTGAAATTGTTTTTGCATTAAGCACCCCTCTTAAATCAATCCAGGGAAATTCAGCCGCTAAGGCCATTTCCGCAAAAGGCAAACTGACTATTGCGGGCATAACCAATCCTATCGATATGCAAGTAAAGGTATCGATGCAGGGACATGAAACACTTGCTTTTGAGGGCTCTCAAACCATAAAGATGAGCGACTACGGTATTAGCCCGCCTACAGCGCTTTTTGGTGCACTTAAAACAGGAAATATACTCACCATAAGCTTTAAAACCAATTTTAAAATATCAACTCAGTAATAATCTAAAAACAAATCATGATCAAATCTATACACCTTATTGCACAATTCATAATTGCTTTGGCAACTATCAGCATTTCGGTAAATGCACAGCAACAAATGCAATATTATCGCCCTGATAATATGAGCGGCCTTTATGTTTTTGAAACTACCAAGACGGATACGACCCAATTTCATAAATTGAAAGTGAAGGTTGGTGGAAATTTTGAACAGACCTTCCAGGGCCTGAGTGAAAAAAACACTGCTTCGCCTGTAACACAAACAGGTTTTATGGGAAACGTTAATACCCTTGAGCCAATAATGCCGGGGTTCGATCTGGCTATGGCTAATTTGAATCTTGACGCTCAGCTAGCTGATGGCATACGAGTGAATCTTACCGTATACCTGTCATCAAGGCATCATGAGGATGCGTGGGTAAAGGGCGGATATATGCAGTTTGATAAGCTGCTCTTCCTGAATAGTGAATTCATTAACAGGATTATGAAAAGTATTACAATTAAGGTAGGGCAATTTGATGTAGATTATGGCGACCAGCATTACCAGCGTTCAGACGGAGGTAATACCATTTACAACCCATTTATAGAGAACTATATTATGGATGAATTTGCTACTGAAATAGGCGGCGAAGTATATTATCATTCTAAAAGCGGTTTATTCATCATGGGTGGAATGACAAACGGGGAGCTTGATCCTACAGTTATTGCACCTGTTAAAATTGATTCGGCAACGAAACAGGTTAATTATTATTCGCCTGCTTTCCATGGCAAAATAGGGTACGACAAACAATTAAGTAATAATTTCAGATTTAGGATAAGCGGTTCGGTATACTCAGTGAAGAGCGCAAACAGTAATACTTTATTTGGTGGCGACCGTACAGGCTCTCATTACTTTGATGTAATGTCAAGTCAGAGCATTGCCAATGGCACTACATTAAATGATGCAAATGATTATAATCCGTTTTCAGGAAGGTATAACCCTGGTTTTAGCGAACAGGTTAATACTTTTATGGGCAATTTGTTTCTGAAATTTAAAGGACTCCAGTTCTTTGGTACCTATGAAATAGCCCAGGGGAGAACCATTACTGAAACTGCTACCCGCCAGGCAACACAATATGCAGCCGATTTAATTTACAGGTTCCCTGCACACAAAGAAAACTTCTGGATAGGTGTACGTTATAACTCAGTAACCGCCACTATGCTTGGCGACCCGAATGCAATAACAATTAACAGGGAGGCAGGCTCACTGGGTTGGTTTGTTACTAAAAACATTATGCTTAAAGCAGAATATGTAATGCAAACCTATTTGAATTATCCGGGTACAAATATCCTTAATGGCGGCCAATTTAATGGCTACATGGTTGAAGCATCAGTAGGGTTTTAATTGTATAGTTGTATTAGTTTTTACCCTTCGATGAGATTCTCAGTGTTTTGGATAAAGGATAATTAAATAGTATTTTCTTGTTATTACACCGTAGGCGCTAATCTGTGATTAGGGCTTGCTTAATTATTTAATTTATGCCATAGGCACCCCTATGGGCAATTAAGTATACTAAACTAGGGGGGTGTTGAAAACTAATACACAATTTAATTAACTATAGTAAACATTTTGTCTAAATTCGTGTAA
>Ga0206807_1005_pt2 | contig 55069 bp, 51 predicted proteins | sample Alteio_BWOrgCont_57_FD_152915 | JGI IMG/M metagenome (GOLD analysis project Ga0206807, IMG submission 152915) | Enriched cells from forest soil in Barre Woods Harvard Forest LTER site, Petersham, Massachusetts, United States -... | ecosystem: Environmental > Terrestrial > Soil > Temperate forest >...
TATTACGTGCAGGTTTTTGTATTTAGCCTTATATGCTTCAATAATGCCCTCAATTTCCTTCAGCATGCCTTGCTGTGCCCCTGCCAGTATACTTTGCTGTGTTGTTTTCCCCACTAATGCTGTAAATTTTGTATCAGCTTCAATTAACGGAAGGCGGCCCGTAAAAGTATGCAGGGCTTTAAAACGCATATCTAAACCAGGTGAAATAGCACCGCCTTGGTAAACGCCTTTATTGTCCACAAAGTCGTATGTAATGCAGGTTCCGGCATTAACGGCCAGTACATTCTTTTCAGGGAGTATATATTTTGCGGCAACGGCTGTGGCAAGCCTGTCTTTTCCTAATGTGGCAGGGGTACCATAGTTGTTTTTTATGGGTACAGAGGTATTTGCGCTAAGTTCAATAAAGTTGAATTGAGTCTTTAAATAGTTCTTCCATTCAGCCGGGTAATCTTTAACAGCGCAGATAATTGCATTTCTAATTCCTGCATTTTTTACCACTATGGCCCTGAGTGTATCTAAGGTAAACGATTTATGCACCACTGCTTTGGTCATAATGTCTCCCTTAAACAGGGCAGTCTTTACATGTGTATTACCTATGTCTATCGCTAGGTTCATCTTTTTAAAATCGTTGTCAAAGCTACTAAATGGAGTATAACAACGCATATAATTTACCTTGTATTAGACGTTTTCACTAAATGGTTTCTTGCGGGGTAAACTTATTTAGTTACCTTTGAGCCCTCACTACAACTAAGGTGAAGCAGAAAAATACATATACACAAATCATTATCTCCGGCCGAATTACAGGCAAGGGGCAGTATATGTATATTATACAAAGCTGCTTTACGTATTGCATCTAAGCAATAGCCCTTTTTCCTCAAGATTTCCTTTTTTAATTCTTAAATTCCTAGTTATGTTACGTGTAGTGGATACTGTACTTCAGCAATTGAACAACTTAATAGTGGTAGTTGACCCTGCAGGGAAGGTTTCGTATGTGGGCCCTTCAGCAGAGCGTATGTTGGGTTTTAAAACCGATGAATTACTTGGCGACCAGTGGTGGTTAAGAACCTGCAGCAATATTGCCGACCCCGGCCAGCGTAAAACTGAAGTAAACTTTTTACTGAAGCAGGTAGCCACCGGTAACAGGGCAATTGCGCCTATAGAGCATAAGCTTAAAACAGCCCGTGGTGACTCGCGCTGGTTTTTATGGAACCTTAGCGCCGGGCCTGATGGGTCGCTGGTGAAAATAGGGTACGATATAACCGACCGTAAACAAAAGGAACTGGAGCTGACGGACCGTAACAGGGAGATATTCGAAAGCCTGGAGTATGCTTGCAATATACAGCGTGCCATATTGCCATCGGCCGAAAAGCTGAAAGGCGATTTCGCTGACTCATTCTCCCTGTACTTGCCAAAAGATGTGGTTAGCGGCGATTTTTACTGGATAGCACCGGGTGGAGTTGCTGTTGTAGATTGTACCGGCCATGGAGTACCGGGTGCGCTCATGACTATAATAGCCAATGCTATGTTGAAAGATGTGGTAGTGAAAAGAAAAATAACCGAACCAAAAGACGTGCTTAAAGCACTTGATGTTGAGCTGGAACAGGTTATAAACTCATCGGGTAGCACTATAAAAGCTAAAGACGGCATGGATGTTGCCTACATAAATTATGATAAAGCGGCAGGACTAATAAAGTTTGCAGGCGCCTTCAGGCCCATGATGGTGATTAGCGATGGTAATTTAACTGAATACAGGGGTTCACGCTACCCAATAGGCTTTTTCCATGGAGTTGAAAAGAAATTCGAGCAGGTAGATGTGAAGGTGAAAGCAGGCGACATGGTTTACATATACTCTGACGGCTATACTGACCAGTTTGGAGGAGAGCGTGGCAAGAAATTCAATAAAAAGAATTTCAGAGAGCTATTGCTTTCAATGAACGATATGGAATTAAGCGAACAACGTTCATTCCTTGAATATTCATTGTTGAACTGGAGACAAAAGGAGCCTCAGACAGACGATGTGTTGGTTTTAGGCTTTAAGATTTAGGTAAAATGGGGCTCGATATAACTAATTTATTATTTTTGCGCCCCTAAATGTTGGTACCATAGCTCAGCTGGTAGAGCAGAGGACTGAAAATCCTTGTGTCGCTGGTTCAATTCCAGCTGGTACCACACACAGAACCAAGCGCTTGTGAAAAACACAGGCGCTTTTTTTATGCGCTGGTGTGCACTTTAAGCGTTTTTGTAAATTAATCTGCCTCTTCGTTACTTACTTCAATCTCTGTTATTTTACTTCCGCCCCTTATGGTAAAATTGAGAGATCTGTAAGAATGTTTGAAATATACCACAACCATAGTTGAATCGCCGGCAAGGCTCCCTGCTTTATATTCATTAGAGAGAGAAAGAGGGAATAAGGGTGCAGTATTTACATTTAACTGTTTATTGTTTTGGGCAATATTGCGTGAAAACAGAAAGATGAAAAATAATACCAGGTATTGACGTGGATTCATTATAGGGCTTGAAGTGTTGATTTGTTTATGTGCTTTGAGATGAGGGCATTTTACATTTTATTGTTTTTTTACGATAATCTGCATAGAACTTGTTAAGCTTATTATAGCTTTCCTCATCAAGCTCTTTGGCCGGTATAATTTTGTGGGGACAGCTACTATCGTGTTTGTGATCTTGTTTACAACTCAAAGTACTATATTTTGGCCATTGCCCTCTTTTGTAAAACTCATGCAATAGTGCTTCTTCAATTGTCGGAAGTTTTAATGTGTTCAATGTATTTGTAATTATTGCTTTTGATATTAGCATTAAGTAGACATTAGCCTCCTCGTCTGTCCAAACTCCATCAGCATCCGACGAAAGTTCTTGTTCAAAAATATCAATATTATCATCTTGTTCAATTGTCAGGTATCCATCCCTGTAACGTATGATGTAAGTGTTCCCCATATAGCTTGTCTCATAGTACACAGGAAATGAACCTCCTCCTTCAAACTCCAATAGGATTTCATTCGATTCTTCTTTCATCGATATTTTATTAGGCAATGCTTTTACTTTAAATAGTAGTGTATGTATTAATTGGGGTCAATCCATTTATTATATTCCTCGACGCTTTTCCTTATGTATTTATATTCCTTTGCAGTCGAATTTGAATGTGCCATTATAACTACATTGGTAATTCTATTTACCAGTTAATATTACTTAAATCAGTTTGGTCTTCTTTAACATAAATCGTTCCCTTGTCGGTGCTAAAGTAATCTAGCGGCAGGGTTAGGCATGAAGAATGCCCATCAATACATATCTGCCCTTTCTTGTCGCCTTGTTGCAACGTAGAAACTCCTTTACCGGGAATAGATATATATGAAGTCCCATCGGCATAGGTGATCTTTAGAGACACTGTAATTGAACTGTTATTCCGTATTGTTATATTAGCTTCCTTCTGTTTCATTTCGGCGTCCTCGGTGTTTTGTGCATCAGTATATTGCTTTACCCAATTATTATATTCCTGGTAAGTCATTAGCTTAACGCTATTCTTGTCACATGTGGTCTTTAAGCCATCTACATTAATAACTCCATTAACAATTGCCCCGCTTTCAATCATTATTTTAAGTGTTTTTTCAAGGTTCCAATTGGGCGAATCGAACCTGTACTTTATACCTGGAAAAAGTAATCCGCATTGTTCAGAATAAGGGCCGTATACCCTAGTTATAACCATTAATGTATCTTTATTGCCTGGGTTAAATATATTGTAATGTTCTATTCCTCCTTTATACGGCAGTTTTTTAACTTCAGTTTTGGAATAATAAAAAATAGAGGCTCCCTCATGATATATAGTATCATTGGTCAGTGAAATTGAGTTGCTCTTTTTTGATCTTTGTGCAAATAAGCAGTGTGCTAAAAGCAAAGCAATAATTGTTATGTGATAAATTCGTTTCATGATATTGTTTTATTGAGTTATAAGATGTTTTGATTTTTTATTGCTTTATGAATTTTTCGGACATTATATTTTCTTCAGCGTTTGTAACACTTACAAAATATATCCCTGCAGAAAGGGAGGTGACGTCAACCTGCAAATCACCTGATGCCTGGCGGATTTTTACTAATGATATTTCTCTGCCAGTCACATCCTCTATTTTCAATGTAGCCTCCGATAATAAGGGCTCAGAAAACTTAACATTAAGCATTTGAGTAGTTGGGTTAGGGTAAACTGACATTGAGCTATATGTTTGAATTTCAGTGACTCCGGTTGGACTAATAGCTATTTGACGTATTTCGTCGTTACCAGCATCAGCAACAAATAAGTTGCCGTTGCCATCCATAGCTACTCCGGTTGGATAATAAAAACTTGCAGATGTACCAGTTCCATTTGCAGAACCAGATGTAGTAGAGCCAGCTAAGGTAGTTACAACACCTGTGGAAATAACAATCTTACGTATTTCAGTATTGGACTGATCGGCAATATAAATGTTACCATTACTATCTATGGCTACTCCGGTTGGATAAGTAAAGCTTGCTGCCGTACCAGTTCCATTTGCAGAACCGGCAGTAGTAGAGCCAGCTAAGGTGGTTACAACACCTGTGGAAATAACAACGTTTCGTATTTCGTTGTTATGCTGATCAGCAATGTATAAGTTACCATTGCCATCAGTTGTTATTCCTGTTGGATAAGAAAAGCTTGCTGCCGTACCAGTTCCATTTGCAGAACCAGCAGAAGTAGAACCAGCTAAGGTGGTTACAACACCTGTGGAAATAACAATCTTACGTATTTCGTTATTGCGTTGATCAGCAACATATAGGTTACCATTGCTATCTATAGCTACCCCGGATGGCCAATTGAAGCTTGCCGCAGTGCCTGTTCCATCTACAGAACCGGCAGTAGTAGAACCAGCTAAAGTGGTAACAGCCCCAGTGGAAAGAACAATCTTTCGTATTTCGTTATTGCGCTGATCAGCAACATATAGGTTACCATTGCCATCTATAGCTACCCCATATGGCCAGTTGAAGCTTGCAGCAGTGCCTGTTCCATCTGAAGAACCTGATATAGTAGAACCAGCTAAAGTAGTAACGACTCCCGTGGAAATGACAACCTTCCTTATTTCATTGTTTAACATGTCAGCTACAAATAAGTTACCGCTGCCATCGGCAACTACTCCGGTCGGATAATAAAAACTTGCGGCGGTGCCTGTTCCATCCGCAGAACCAGATGTGGTAGATCCGGCTAAAGTGCTAACGAATTGGGCATTGAGAATATTGGCACTAAATAGCAACACTAAAGATACGACAACCATTCGTGGGTGATTGTAAATGTTTTTCTTCATTTTCATATTTTTTTAATTGATATTGATTAAGCACTGCTAATAATTCAAAGGAATTTAACAGCGGCGCAAAAGTATTGCCGTCAATAGCCGTTACTTAATTTTGGTGGTATACAAAAAGGTATACAGGGTAAAATCTATATGGTTATCAGATAGATTCAGAAATGTCGCTTATGTTATCTTCTTCAGATAATCCTAGTTTTTTTCGCAATCGATAGCGCGACTGTTTAATGGTAGAATTAGATACTCCTAAAATTCCGGCCATTTGTTTGGTGTCTAATTGTAATTTGGTTAAACAAATTAACCTGGTTTCTGCTTGTGTAAGATTGGGCAGTTTTTCCTTTAGCCGAATAAAGAAACCTTTATGTACCTGTTCAAAAAGCACCTTGAATCTATTCCAATCTTCTTCTGTTAATATAGTTACCTTATTTAAGTGTTCTAATTGCTCAATTCGTTCTTCGTCTATTTCCTTCGTTTTGAGGCTCTTGAGTTTTTCTACATCAATTTTAAACTGTTCAAGTAATTCATTCTTTTCAACCATATTTTTTATATAGTCGTCAAGGGTTATTTTTGCATTTTTTAATTCAATTTCAATGACTTCTTTTTCAGCTTTAAGCTGATCTTTTTCTTTCTCTCGTTTTATTTTTTGCCTGTTCATTATAACCAGGACTAAAACTATAATGAGGAGCAATATGATAATTGAACTATTAGTAATGATCCTTTTTTTGTTCGTTTCTGCAGTTCTTACCAGGTTTTCTTTTTCGTGTTCCGCTTTAATAGAATCCTCTTTCATTTTAAAAGTATAACGGGCTTCCATCAGGGTTATCTTTTCAGTGCTCCCCTGGTTTATTAAACTATCACGGTAAACAAGGTACTCTTTGTAATCTTCAAGGGCTGTCTTGAAATTGCCCTGCACACTATCAAGGTTAGCTAAGGCAAAATAAGCGCCCTTAATGGCCAGCTTATCCCTGTTTTTTTTTGAAGAATCAAGAGAAGAAGTAAGATAATATTTGGCCAGCGTATAATTTTTAAGAAGAGTATATATGTAGCCAATATTTATTTGAGCCACTGCAATATTATCGTACTCGCCAATTTCCTGCTCTATCTTTAACTGTTTTAAGTCATAGACCAATGCTAAGGCATATTTACCTTCTGTTTCATAAGTGGCCCCAATATTTCCCAGTACATAGGCTGTACCTGATCTGTTATTAGAAGAACTGTCTATAGCTAGTGCCTTTAGGTTGTACTCTAATGCTTTGGCATAATCTCCAAGCAGCATGTAAGTAATGCCTATACTGCACAGGTTAGTTGCAATACCATCGTTATTTCCAATTTCCTGGTTAATAGGAAGCGCTTTAAAATAATACTCTTCGGCTTTTGCATTGTTGTTTAAATTACCATAAATATTACCGATGTTTAATAGTGTGTTGGCTATGCCTAGCTTATCATTTATTTTATTAAAAATTGGCAATGCCTTATTTTCATACTCTAATGCCCTGGCATAGTCACCTAAAGCATCATAAATTGAACCTATTCTCCACAAAACTGTTGCTACGCCTTTAATACTGTTCATATTAGTAAAAGCATCGAATGCCTCATTGTCACATTCAAGTGCTTTAGCATAGTCTCCTTTGTCATAGTAAACATCCCCAATAATTATATAGCCATCTGCAATACCCTTTGTAAAGCCAAGCTGTATAGATAATTTTTGAGCATATAGGCAATAGGCCAATGAACTGTCATAATTACTGGCTGCTTCCAGTTTGCTGCCTAATAAATTAAGGTTATTTACCCTACCGGTATCAATTTTCTGAGTTGCAAGAATATGTTTAAGGGAGTCGATACCGGTGTTTTGTCCAACCCCCTGAAAGTAAATGATGGAAATAAATAATATAGTAATGCCAAAGCGTTTCATAGAAAGTAAATATAGAAAAACAGAAATAATGGGTGGATTTAGAAATTCGGCCATTATTTAAAGACAGGCATATAATATGTGGATATAAACACCCTTTTACCTATCCTAATTGATTTTATCTCCCCTAAATTTGGTTTTCACGCTCATTATTGGCAGAATACATGGCAAAATATTAGTTTGGAATACTAATTGCTACCATAAAAGTATTTTAATAACATAAACAGAGCGATATGAAAGATTTTTCGGAAAAAGAAGCCGTACAGATAATGAGACTGGACAATATTAAGGTTAATGTAAAGAATAATAGGACTTCAAGTTTGGAAGAAATGACATCAATTTACATTCGATTTATCAATTTCACCGAAACAATTTTACTCGCGACGGACTTAAATAAGGTAGGGCAAATTCTTAAAGATGGAAAGTGTTCAGAGTAATATGCTATCCCAGTGAAGAATGAATTTAGTGTGCACTTTTGTATAAATTTTGCTCTCTCTTGCATGTTTGTGCCATAATTTCATTGATGTTGAGTGCTTAATATGAAACTGAAAATCCTTGGTTGCTGGTTTAATTCCAGCTGGTACCACCCTCAGAATAAAAAAGCCCCGCAGCATTGCGGGGCTTTTTTATTATCTGGTGTAAAGGACCTTACTTCTTTTTTGCTTGAAGTTTCATGGCTTTCTTCTTCTCGCCCCTTTTTACAGCGCGTTTTTTCCTGGCTATGTTTTTTCTTAAATTCTGTTTCATTTTATTTTAATTGTTTGTTTGATATTGGTTATTAATTACATGCCTATGTGTACTAACCATGCCCATAATTTATAAAACATTGTAAATGTACGATTATATGTTTAATCTTATTTACTAAAAAATCATTGCTCTAAATCTTTTACTTGTCAAGAATTGATGTATACGCCCGCCATGGGCCGGTTTCATTTTTATATTGCTTTGCCATAACCCTTGCTATCTGGGCAATGTGGCCAAGGTCGTGCACTACCCATGTAGACAAAAGCTGCCGTAATGTTACCACACCAAATTCGGGGTGTATACCCGTTTTATCTAAATCCTGTTCTTTCAGTTTCCTTGATTTTAATGTTTCAACTCCATTCTTTCTTAACTCTTTAAATTCATCAATTAACTGTTGTAAGGTCTTGCCTTTACTATTCTTTAACTGTGCAAACCTGTCAAATGGCTCAAATTTTTTATCGTCAGTATTAGATAGAATAACTTCCATGCGCGGAACCCAGTCAGTTTTCTCTCCGTGTATCAAATGCCCCACCACATCGTATGGGCTCCATGTATCAGGCCCTTCATTATTCATTACCCAATCGGCCGATAAACCTTTTAGCATTTCTTCTATAACTAAGGGAGTGCGCTCCAATACTTCAATGGCTGAGACAAGTTTAAAGTTCATGCGGTTATAATTTAAAGATTCAGTTAAACGGGCCTGCTGGCATAAGCTACGAAGAGCGCCATAAGCAAAAACACCAAATTTATAATTGCATGCGGGAATTCCTTACGCCTTATGTGCGTATATAGGGCGCCTGTCATTATCAAGGCAATAGTGGCCGCACTTATAGAAGTAAGGTAATGTCCATGCCCTAATAACCTGGGTACTATCACCGACAGCCCGCTGATAAGTTCTACCCCGGCTATTATTTTAATTATGCCGGGTTTAAAATCCTCGGCCCAGGTGCCACCGCTTGCAATAATCTTTTCTTTGGCTTGAAAAAATTTAAAGCTACCCGTAATTACAAAAATTAAACCCAGCAATCCCTCTATAATCCAAAGTGCTATTGTCATAGTGTTTTAATTTTATTCATCAAAGATAATTTATTACTGAGAAAATTGCTGCCCTTGCCAAAATGCAGGGCATGGCTTCAGCCATAGTTTTATTCCGTTGGACGAATTATTAATGAAAACGCCTTGGCATAAATATAAATTGCCCCTATTAATTTTTAAACTAAATTACTATGAAAACGATGAGTTGTAAAGAATTGGGAGGTGTATGCGACACCCAATTATCAGCCGAAACCTGGGATGAAATGGTTAATAAAATGACTAAACATGTAATGGATAGTCATCCTGAATTAGCAAAGCAAATGGAAAAAATGCATAAGGAAGACCCTAAAAAATGGGGAAGTACTTATAAGCCAAAGTGGGATGCTGCACCCGCCACTAAAAAGACGACAAACGAAATGTCATAATTCGGTCTGCAAGGGTTAAATTAAACTCCGGGATGTCGCCGGCTAAAATGCCAGTCGGTATACTACATAGAATGAGAAGCCTGTAATTGAATAAGTTACAGGATTTCTTTTTTGATACTGTTAAAGAACCTCTATAACTATTCTGAATAAGGGGTATATTTAATTTTTTGTGTAGAAAGTAGGATGAAATAAAATAAGGGAAACTTCATTTAGAGACTTAAATTATCGGCTATTAAAAATCATTATTATGTTCTGTCCCTGTTGCAACTACAAAGGTCAATTTTTGCCGTATAAAAGGAGACAGGAAGCTATTTGCCCCAATTGCAAGGCACATGAAAGGCACAGGTTGCTCTGGATGTTCCTGTTAAAGCAAACAACCCTTTTTAAACCTACTCCCAAAAAGCTTTTACACTTTGCCCCTGAAAATATACTTTACGAACATTTTAATAAGTTGCCATTCATAGATTATGTTCCATGCGATAAGTTTGAGAAAGGGTACACCTATCCGCCAAAAACCAAACATGTTGACATTACTGATATCCCTCTTGAGGCCGGTTCAATGGATTATATTATTTGTTCTCATGTGCTGGAGCATGTTCAGAATGATAAAAAGGCTTTAGGAGAGCTATATAGGGTTTTGAAGCCCGGTGGCCAGCTATTTTTACAGGTCCCCCTGAATAAAAATCTTGCCAGCACACTTGAAGATGATTCGATAGTAAGTGAAGAAGACAGAGAAAAGTTTTTCTGGCAATGGGATCATGTAAGATTATATGGAAATGACTTTATGGAAAGAGTAGGCAATTACGGCTTCAAAGCGGAGCAAGTGTCGGCCAGCTCCTTTTTAAGTGAAGCAGAGATAGAAGACAATAAATGCAATGGTGATATTTATGTGTGCATTAAACCGGTAAATGATTCAATTGTTTCTCAACCAGGGATTTCACAAAAACTAAAAGAAAAACTGCTGGGTACGTCATCGGTTGAAAGTATTGACCTGAAACTGGATAAGTATAATGCCTTAGTTGATATCCGGAATCAATCGAAAATTGAAATTGCAGGCGCTGAGCGGTATACCTATGTTGATGATTTGTGGATACTCAGTTCATATTATAATCCGGAAAAGTATAAAACGAAAAGGTATAATTATGAAACCTTTATTGAGAAGATAAAGAAGTCAGATTTGAACTATCTTATAATTGAATGTGCGTTTGGAAAAGACCCGTTTGAATTGCCTGCATCGAAAAATGTTATGCAAATAAGGGCAAAAGATGTAATGTGGCAAAAAGAACGATTATTGAACCATGCCATAAAACTATTACCCGCTAATTGTAAAAAGGTTGCATGGGTAGATTGCGATATACTATTTGAGAACCCTGATTGGGCAGTTGATACTTCAATAGCGCTGCAGCAATATAAGGTGATTCAACCTTTTGAATTTGCCGTTAGATTGCCTAAAGACGTTTTAAGTTTTAAAGGGATAGGAGACTGGTATTCAGGGTTTGGGTATATTTATAAGAACCACCCTAACGTTTTAACTACAGGAAATTTTGCTAATCACGGGCATACGGGTTTTGCCTGGGCGGCTCAAAGAAGTATTCTTGAAAAGTATGGGTTATATGATGTTTGTATAGGGGGAACGGCAGATCATGTTATGGCACATGCTTTTTGCGGTGACTGGGATACAGGATGCATAAACAGAATTATAGGTACAAACAATAATTTTTACAATCACTATCTGGATTGGTGTAAAGCCATGTACAAAGAAGTGAAAGGGAAGGTATCCTATGTGCCCGGAACTGTTCTGCATTTATGGCACGGAGAGATTGCAAATCGTAAGTATGCAGAAAGAGAGAAAAACCTGGAAGTATTAAAATATGACCCTTATAAAGATTTGAAAGAATCTAAAAATGGGCCCTGGGAATGGAATACGAGGAATAAAGCATTGAAAGAATTTACACGTGGTTATTTTGCCCACAGAAAGGAAGATGGGTAATATTTAAGGATTTTTAACAGTATTATTTCAAGGGTAAACACAAGAAATATTCTCTGTTGTATTCTAATTATATAAGAAGCATGAATTGTAATTAAACTATATATTTGGATTCTAATGTACACTGTTACCTATATCTCCCTTAGTAGGTCAATTTTATAAAAAATGCAAAGGAATAATACTCTCTGGTATTTTCTATTCTGTCTACTGATATGTATATTACCGGTTTCCTGTGATGTTCAGAAAAGACTTTACCGGCCGGGGTATTTTCTTCAAAAAGGAAGTTCCATGCCGGTCCGATCTTATTTACCAGGGAAGTATATATCAAGAAATTTACCGGAGAATACTATTGACCATTCCTCTCCAACTACTTTTAATTCTCAAACCTCACCATGGCTTAATACTGTACCCGATAAAACCAGTATAGAAAAGGCCAAAGACTCTCTGCAGGTTGGTATAGAAAATAAACAACCACATAATAATGAAATACTTTCAGAAGCCCGGCATAGTAAAGCGATAGTTCCACCTGAAGAAGTAAATAATAAAATAGACAAAGTTAAGTCCGGGGAAAGCAATACATCGGCAATAGGGAAGGAAAAAACGGGTAGCCTTCCCAACCCTGTAAGGAATAATGAATATGAAAACCTTATGCTTGCCTTTTTAGCTGGTATGGGTTCTGTTTTGTTGTTCTCGGCCATACGAAATGGTATAAAGAAATACAAAGGGTATAATTTCAACGGACCAGGCCCAGAAGCTACTGAAGCAAAGAAGGCGGAAAAAACCAAAGAGGAAATTGCCAGGATAGCTGACAGGCTTGACAGATGCGCCGATAGGTTTGCGAATGCAAAGAATGAAAAAGTAGAGTTAGCTGCACGCAACGTAGCAAATGCAATTAGTAAATGCAGTAGTCTTAGTAAAGCAAAAGAGCTTGAGAAAACATTTAACGATACGTATCTTTCTTCATCCCAGGCTTCTGCAATACAACATTTAAAATTAAATAACCTGTTAAGTAATGATTTAGGATATAGTAGCGGTACCGGCACCCTGAAACCTGATGTTGTAACAACAACAGGAGGATACTACGCAAACAGTACCGGTTCCTTGAGCTGGACAATGGGAGAGCCTATTTCAGAGACAGTTACAGACACCTCAAATACCCTCACGCAAGGGTTTCAGCAAGGAGCGTATTCGGTAGTGTCAGTTGTTGATGAGTTGGCTCAGCCAACAATTAATATATCAGTGTATCCTAACCCGGTAAATTCTTTGTTAAATATTAAGAGCGACTCTAACGATCCTTTCCGTGCCGAAGTAATTGATTTGCAGGGTAACATTGTTTATGAGCAAGCTTTTGAAAATGGACAGGGCCAGATAGATTTAAGCAGTTTTTCAGATACCATGTATCTTTTAGGAGTTTATGACAAGGACGGTAACAGAATAAAAGTATTTAAAATACAGAAAGTAGATTAAAAACATTTAATAATTCACCCATGAAAAAACATGTAGCATTTATTGCAGTACTTCTAGTAGTATCGTGCACGCATACTTTCGGGCAAGCGCCTCTATCATTCAAGTATCAAACTAAAGCAAAAGATGGTTCAGGAAATAACATAGTGAACAAAAGTGTTTCGTTCAGGATGAGTATTGTGCAAGGCACTATGTCGGGCCCTGTAGTTTATAAGGAAACCGATACAGCAACCACAAACCCGTTTGGCTTAGCTACGTTAGATATCGGAAAGGGCACAGTCATTTTGGGAAGCATGTCGGCAATTAACTGGAGTAATGGCCCCTATTTTATTAAAATAGAATTCGACCCGAACGGTGGCAGCAATTTTACGTTAATGGGAATATCACAAATGTTATCAGTGCCCTATGCATTGTATTCGCAATCGAGCGGCGCTGTATATTCTAAAACGCCGGGACAGGGAATGATACTTTCTTCACCCGATGGCAATTGCTGGCAAATAACTGTTAGTAATACCGGTGTAATTACGGCTACAGCTATTACTTGTCCATAAAATTTAATTTTAAGACTGTAGCCCCCAATAATGAATGTTTATTAATCTTCTATCCGGTATATTAGCTAACAAATACTAACAAGTAAAAACATGAACCGCACAGCAAAAGCACATTGGTCAGGTACCCTGAAAGAGGGTAAGGGAGAATTAAGTACCCCAAGCGCTATTTTAAATAAAACAAACTATAGTTTTAAAACTCGTTTCGAAGAAGGTGTAATGGGAACCAATCCGGAAGAGTTATTAGCGGCTGCACATGCCGGATGCTTTACTATGGCTGTTTGTGCCATCTTAACTCAAAAAGGCTTAAATCCCGTATCGCTCGATACCGAGGCTACAGTAACAATGGAAGGCTTAAATATAACTAAGGTTCACCTGTCAATTTCGGGTTCAATACCGGGAATTAATGCAGATGAATTCACGGCTATCACTAAAGACGCCGAGAAGAATTGCCTGATTTCAAAGGTACTAAGTATACCGGTCAGCTCAGAAGCTCATTATATAGCCTAGCGGTTTAGTTTTTCAAAAACACCAATTGGCCAAGATGAGAAGATAAATGAACCGTGCGGCCCATTACAACATTTAACCTGTTGCGGTGCGGTTCCTTTGCAAAATCTTCAGCCGATACTGCAGTATGTTTTTCAAACCATTCCTCAGGCTTTAATTTACTGTAATGTTCAGCCAGTTTTGAATTTACATTTTTCCAGTACGCTCTCAAATCTTTTGCCAATGGTAATTCTGCTACAGTTTTGTCTGGCTTTGTGAGAAATGTTTCTGCTAATTCAGGATATAGCGGTTTTTCAAAACCCAGTAAAGGCAACATAGCATCATGCACCGCAGTAAGGTGCCCGAGTAAATAAATTCCCCTGTTCCTGCCCTGTGAAACTTCTTTTTGAAGTTGCTCATCGGTAAGGCTATTAATTAATTCATCGGTAGCTTTTAGCCTTGAATTCCACAGATCGATAGCCATTTTTACGGCTAGTTGTTTTTCGTTTGACATTGGTTTGTTTTTTAAATTGATTAAATAATAATTACTTTTTAGTTTGTGCGTTTATAGTCTTTGCTTCACTGTAAGCGTCGGCTGCCAGGCTAACCATAAGTACTATAAGCCCTACAAATAGTACAAGCCATTTTTCAAACACCAGGTTAGTCAGAAAAATGGTTATTTCTCCCCAGCGAATCAATATCCAGGCAAGTATAAGAGCTATGCCAAGGGCTTTACGTTTACCATTGTAAAGATAACCTCCTCCAAAAAGGAATAGGTTTAAAATAGCTGCAATCCATGGGTTCTTCATATTCCGGTTTTTTTAGGGTTTACTGATACAGGTTTAATTTGATGTGGTAAATGTAATAAAATAAACTTGCAAAATGCAAGTTTATTAAATTCCGTTTATGTAATTTTGCAATGGAATGAGAAAAAGTAAAGCAGAAAAGCGGTCTGAATGCCCTGTGTCATGCACCCTCGATTTAATAGGAGACAAATGGTCGTTGCTGATTATAAGGGACATTATGTACTTTGAAAAAAGTACCTACAATGAATTTTTAGATTCAGGCGAAAAAATTTCAACCAACATTTTGAACGACAGGTTAATTTCCCTGAAAGAGAAAGGGTTAATTACTTATACAGGCGCCGCCAAACGGAAAAAATATAAGCTTACCAAAACCGGGCTCGAATTAAGGCCGATAATAGAAGCCGCCCGTATTTTTGGAATGAAACATTTTAGAGGTAGCGGAGAATACGTTGAAAAGAAAATGAGGAATAAAAAATAGGAAATGTATAAAGCGGGCTATTAAATACCTCTTTAGTTTTAAAACACTTTTGTTCTTGCAATGCCGGTCATTTTAAAAACCGTAAATATTGAACTGTTTAATACTTTAGCTGAATAAACCTGGGCATACTGAAACTGGTAATCTTGCGGATGGTTACGGTAAATAGATATAAAGTATTTGGCTTTAAAAGCATCTCCTGTAATATGTATACGGGCTGAATCAGCCGGGGGCAGCATACATTTGTTCATTACGCCCGGCGGGTGGCTCACAACCACATCAATTTCTTTTGAAGTATCGGTAGCAGCAATATATTCAAGCGCCTGCTTAAATGAATTTCCCCAATAATCGAGCTCCCAGTTTTTGCGTAGTTGCTCGGGCCCCTGGTTACCTGCAAGGCGGTTAAAATAAATATTCTCGAAAGGGAAATTCGATGCCATAAAATAAACAGTGGTACCCAGGCCGGCTAAAATTATTGCTGCATATGCCCACTTAAGGTTGGTTTGAAATAGATAATTAAGGCCATAAATGCCCAGCAGAATAAACGAAGGATAAATAAAGAAGAGATGCCTCCAGCTATCAAATATTACGGAATGGAAGATAATAACAGAAACAAGTGGTTGAAAGAAGCCAACAACATATAACAGGTTATTTCTTTCAGGCTGGTTGGTAAAAAATGGTTTAGGTTTCCTGAAAAAATGCATAGCTAAAATTACTATCCCGGTAAGCCCGAGCAGAAGGTATACGGGCGGTGTAGTTATGGCTATCCATACGGGTGCGTATTTCCATGTAGGTATTTCGGTTGACTTAATATTCTGCCCGTCGAAAAGCACTACACCTTCCCACTGGTGCCTCGACATATCTTTAAACGCGTCGGTAAAATTCTGAACAGGATTATTATATAAATAAGGCCATGAAATATACAGTACTGCCAGCGCTGTCAAAAAAAATACCCAGAAAAATTTCCGTATCTCTTTTCTTTTTGGTTTGTCTCCTTTGTTTTGCAAATAGTCCAGGAGAAAGAAAAAGCCAATGCATGCAATAAGTAATACTCCCATTATTCTGAAGTTGGTAAGCAGCCCGCATGCGGCGCCCAGTAAAATATAGTACCTAAGGTTGTTTTTGGTAAATGCCAGCGCGGCCAGGTAATAACAAATAACATACATGGAAAGAAAGGGAACATCTTTTGAATCGTAGAACGAATGACTGTAAATAAGTGGGTTGGCTACCAATAGCAGGAACCCCAGTGCGGCAAGTAATTTATTTTTATAGAGGTAATCAATAAGGAAGAAAAACAAAAATGCGGCGAACAAAAAAAACAGGTGCCCTGCCAGGTGGCGCATATAGTAAATACTCCTGTCATTATTTAGTCCCAATCCTTTTTCAATAAATATTAATGGTAATTCAAAACCTACACCATACTTGTTTATACCATCGTTTCTTGTCCGCAATGTCATATCGCCATGGGCCAGGTAATTATAGCTCATCATTCCTATATACCGCTGTTCGGGCTCATCCCACGAAATGCCATAGGTTTTATAAGTCTTTAGTCCTATTAACAGGCTAACGAGTAGCAACAGTAATCCCAGATATTTTTTCAGAACCCCAATCATGGTAAAGTCAATAAAAGCAAAAGTAATTATTTCAACTTTAGCTAAAAGAAAGGGTATTTCAATAGTCAGGAAGGAAATATTTAAAGCAATGGACAAGGCAAGCTGACAAAACCCTTAACTTTGGCTTGTTGCTATATTGGATAAGGAAGCGCTGTATTAATCGCATTTAGAATGAAGAACCTGAAAATATTTCTCACTTTCGACCATGAACTTCCCCTAGGCAGGTTAAATACAACTTTTGAGAAAGCAATTTTCGAGCCTACTTATAATGTGTTGCAGCTTGCAGAAAGCCTTGACGTACGGGTAGTATTATTTACCGATGTGCTTTGCGCGTTAAGGTTTAAAAAGTGGGATAATGAAGGATACTATAAGCCATATATAAACCAACTAAAAAGCGCGGTTAAAAAAGGACACGACATACAATTGCATTTGCACCCGCATTGGCTAACTTCAAATTATGAGAATGGAGTAGTTACGCCGTCGGATGATTTTAAATTGGCTGACTTTGCTAACAAACAATACCCTAACAATATTCCGGGAATTATAAAAACCGGTATAGCATTTTTGAATGAGGTTTGTTCAGAAGCCAGTGGTGATTATAAATGCATTGCTTTCCGTGCAGGTGGTTATTGCTTAGCGCCTGAAACTGACAAAATCTTTACGGGCCTCTATGAAAATGGCATCCGGTATGACAGCTCGATATGTAAAGGATACTATTTTAAATCAGCCATTTCAGAAGTTAATTACAACAATGCCCCGTCAGTGGCTAATTGGTTTATTGGTACCGATGGGAATTATAATAAAGTATCAACGGGCGGCATATTTGAAATACCCATAGCCGGCAAACCTAAAAATTTGTTTGAGGTGCCCACAAAGTTTAAAATGAAAAAATACCAGAACAGGGGGCCTGAAAACCGTGGTACTCAAATTCATGAAGATAAACCAAGTGGGTTTGTTTATAAAGTAAGGCAAGCCCTGGCATCGCGCATGCTAACATTTGATAATTATACTTATTCCGTTTCATATTTAATGGAAGTTCTTAATTATCATGTTCAGAAATATTCTGATAGCGAAACAATTATGCTGAGCGCAATTGCTCATCCTAAAAGCATGGGCGATTATTCATTGCAGCTAATGAAGAATTTTATAGAGCAGACAAGGGAAAAGTATGGTGAGAAGGTTCAGTTTTATACGTATCACCAGCTGTATAACGAACAAAAGGCAAATAGTATTTATGTCAGCAGGTAAGATTTTACAAAAGGTTCTTTCGCCTGAGGGTTTCAATAAAGCCAGGAAGTTTTATCATAAACTGAAGCGGTCATGGTATCCCAAACAAACGGAAGAGGATTTCAGAAAACTTATTACACAGGTATTGGGAGTAAAAAAAGGCGCTGTGGTTTTTGTCCATAGTTCTGTGCGTAATTTAAACCTTGCTTTCCCGGTCGACCGCATTCTGTCTATATTATTGGAAATTGTAGGAGAAGAGGGTACACTTGTATTTCCCTGCTGGCATTTTAATTACAGGGCAGAAGATTACCTGAAAAAAAACGAAATATTCGATGTAAAAGAAAGCCCTACTGTTATGGGAGCTATTCCTGAAATGGCCAGGAAATATAAAAATTCGTACCGCAGCATGCACCCTATAAATTCTGTAGTTGCAATTGGTAAGTATGCACACGAAATTACAAGCGACCACATTAATTCGGAATACCCCAGTGATGAGCACAGCCCTTTTTATAAAATCATGAACTATAATGGAATAATTATCGGGATTGGGGTAAGTACTGCATTCCTTTCGTTCATGCATTGCATTGAAGATGTTATGAAAAAGAAATTCCCTGTAAAAACCCTTACCGATGAGGTATTTGAAGCCCGCGTACGCGATGAAAACGGGGAAATGCGGATTGTAAAAACACGCGCACCACACCAACAGATAAAGTTCAGGAATGTGGAAGAGTATATGAAAAAAAATGTGCCGCCGCAAATTTGCAGGGATATGAAGATAAACGGAGTGAAATACTTTACAGCAAATTCCTGCGAATTATTTAAAACTATGGAATTGCTTACAGCAAAGGGTATAACCATGTACACCAAAGAAGCTACAATTAAAAACCAGCTTTAATAATAATCTTCTTCAGTCTTTTAACTTGCCCAGTAGCCTGGGAAATAAATTATTGAATCGTTTGTAAAGTAGGTATGAGATAAAAGATTGCAAGCGATAAAACGGACTAAAATTTCTGTTGATTTTGGTATGTGTCAGTATTTCATATTCCTTATAAAATTCTGACAGGTAAGGTTCAAAATCGGGCAATAGTTTATATTGCCAGAAACCATATCTGTTTACATGTGTTTCAAAAGTATTCTTATCCTGTGTCGACAGGCTAAGGTTAGTAGGTGAAAGTGTGCGTAAATAAATCGGGTTTCCTTTTTCTGAATGCCAAACGTTTTTACCGGCATAATACTTATGGAATCCTAGGTTGTGCGAGCAGTTTATAAGTGAAAAACCGAATTCGAGAATAAGAGTTTTTGCATGTTCGTATTTGTGAAAAACTGTATTTGCCATCCAGGCTAAATTAGCCAGGCAGACTTTCCCGTTAGTAACATTTACCAATGCCTGGTACTTGTCGGCAAAACAATCGTAATTGTCGCCACTTTTTTCAATAATAGAAACAATGTGAGGCGAAATAAAATCATCATCGTCAAGGCGTGCAACGTACTTGGGCTTTTTCTCCTGCCTTTCAATATATTGCATAGCCACATCAATCTTAAAATGCTTGTCGGTAGCGCCTGCGCTGTCGCGGGTTTGTTTTATATAATCAACCGAAGGTGCCGTTGCAGGCAGGTAAATAACATTCCCATCGTGTTTATCATATTCTCCAATAAGCAATGCCTCCCAGTTGCCTGATGTTTGATTTTTCAGCGCCAAAAGAGTAATGTCACGCAATAATTTCCGTAACGGAGTTAAATGAGTATCAGGAGTAAGGGGTACTATGTAAACTATATCTTTCATTTTATTACCCTCTACAGTTGTAATTTAATTGAATGTATAAAACCGCCATTCAGTTGCTGTTACTGACAAATATAGATTCTTTTTGTGCAAACCGACCATGGGTTGCGGAAATGGGAGGCAATAAATGGGTAATTTGTAGGTAAATTAACCATCCCCGTCTATTAATATGTAACAATTTAAATTCACTGCCGTACATTTGTAGTAATTCTACAGGGAATTACTTTTTATTAAAGCCGTGTATAAACCTATTGAGGAGGTTTATGGCTCTCCATTTATTAAAATGCCCTGTATAAATACTCCGGAATGGAAAAGTATTTATACTGCATAGTCTGTTTTTATACCCCTTTGGCATTAGCCGAAGTAATAAAGGCATTGCGGCTATCAATCACATTCTCTAGAAGTAGTGCATCATGGAAGATTTTCGTTTCGGAGAACTTCTACCAACCATCGATTATTTCCTACCTGTCGTCGATTCTGATAAACGTAAGAGCCCATAACGCAGTAAAATTGGGTATAAATAACAACTAATACTGAAAGCAACATGAATATGAAAGATATAAAAAAAGCCGTTTTAATTATCCTGTTTATAGGAATAGGATACTTACCGGCATACAGCCAGGGAGTAGGTATTGGTAATACAACAATAACCCCCGATCCATCATCTATACTTGAGTTGAGGTCAACTACCGGCGGATTGCTTATACCACGGATGAATACAGCACAAATGAATGCCATAGCAAGTCCTGCTACCGGCCTTATTATATATAATACCGATTCAGCTTGTTTCTGCTTCTATAATAATACATCTTCCACATGGCAATCGATGTGCCGTGCTGCAGGTGTTGGCCCTACAGGCCCTACGGGAGCAACTGGCCTTACAGGTGCACAGGGTCCAACAGGCTTAACAGGAGCTACCGGAGCAGCTGGAACGAATGGAACAAATGGTGCCAACGGCGCAACCGGTGCACAGGGTCCCACAGGCTTAACAGGAGCTACCGGAGCAGCAGGAACAAATGGTGCTAACGGAGCAACCGGTGCACAGGGTCCGACAGGTTTAACAGGAGCTACCGGAGCTGCAGGAACGAATGGTACTAACGGAGCAACAGGCGCACAAGGTCCCACAGGCTTAACAGGAGCTACCGGAGCAGCTGGAACGAACGGAACAAACGGTGCTAATGGAGCAACAGGCGCACAAGGCCCCACAGGTTTAACGGGAGCTACCGGAGCAGCAGGAACAAATGGTGCCAACGGCGCGACAGGTGCACAAGGCCCCACAGGCTTAACAGGAGCTACCGGAGCAGCTGGAACGAACGGAACAAACGGTGCTAATGGAGCAACAGGCGCACAAGGCCCCACAGGTTTAACGGGAGCTACCGGAGCAGCAGGAACAAATGGCGCAACCGGTGCACAGGGCCCTACGGGCTTAACAGGAGCAACGGGTGCAGCAGGAGCCAACGGTGCAACAGGCGCACAGGGCCCTACAGGCTTAACAGGAGCAACTGGAGCAACCGGAGCTGCAGGAACGAACGGAACAAACGGTGCTAACGGCGCAACCGGTGCACAAGGCCCAACAGGTTTAACAGGAGCTACCGGAGCAGCCGGCACAAACGGTGCTAATGGAGCAACCGGCGCACAGGGCCCCACAGGTTTAACAGGAGCTACCGGAGCTGCAGGAACGAACGGCACAAACGGTGCTAATGGAGCGACAGGTGCACAGGGCCCTACAGGCTTAACAGGAGCAACCGGTGCAACAGGTGCAGCAGGAACGAACGGAACCAATGGTGCTAACGGCGCCACAGGTGCACAGGGTCCAACAGGTTTAACAGGAGCTACCGGAGCTGCAGGAACGAACGGAACAAATGGTGCTAATGGAGCCACAGGCGCACAAGGTCCTACAGGTTTAACAGGAGCAACCGGTGCAACAGGTGCAGCAGGAACGAATGGAACAAATGGTGCTAACGGCCCAACTGGTGCACAAGGCCCTACAGGCTTAACCGGTGCAACAGGCGCAACTGGTGCAGCAGGAACCAACGGAACAAATGGAGCGACAGGTGCAACTGGCCCCACTGGTTCAGTATCAAGTTTCTCGGCAGGTACGTTATCGCCAATATTTACAACTACGGTAACTACTCCTACTACAACTCCTGCATTATCATTCACATTAACTTCAGCAGCGGCCTATTCTATATTAGGTAATAATACAGCGGCAAGTGCAGCACCCACATATTTTACTCCCACATTGGCATCTGCTTTATTCAAAAACCAGGGAACTACCACAACTGTGTTACATGGTAACGCTGCGGGTAATCCAACCTGGTCGGCAATAGATTTAACTACTGATGTTACAGGTACATTACCGGTAGCTAATGGTGGTACCGGAGTAGCAACTACAACCGCGTATGGCCTTATAACAGGTGGTACAACTGCTACAGGGGCTTTCCAAAATGCAGGCACAGGAACTTCAGGCCAGGTTTACCAAAGTAAAGGTGCAGGTTCTTTAGGCACATGGACCTCCCCCAATACCCTAAACGCAAACCCTGCAAATCCTACAGGAACAACCAACACAGCAGGAGTAATGATGGGCCTGAATCAATCAATAACACCGTCAGGTTCAGGAGTATTTATGGTTATTATTTCAGGTGATTTAATAAATAGTAATAAAAATGACGGTGCCTATGCAGAGATTACGTATGGTACCGGTACTGCCCCCTCTAACGGGGCAGCTCTTACTGGCACTAAAGTTGGTTCTACCTTACATTTAAGTGCGGCAGGAGCGACTAACGGAAGTAATCCTTTTAGCTGTTCAGCTATAGTAAGCGGATTGACCGTAGGCACTAAATATTGGTTCGATTTGCACCTGGCCTCAACTACTGGCACCGGAACAGCATCGGCGGCTAATTTAACAGTAAGTATTTACGAATTGAAATAGTCATGAGAAAGACACTAATATCATACATACTTATAGTATTTAGCAGTGCACAGCTGTTTGCGCAGGCACTGAATAATACAGGCGCGGCTATCAATGTTACATCCGGTATCGTTTTAAGCGGTGGTGGTGTCAGCAACACAAGCGGTACACTTACTAATTCAGGTACCGTAACGCTTAGCGGGAATTATTCCAACAATGGTACAGTAAATGGTAACGGCGCATATAATGTTGCAGGTAATTGGACAAATAGCGGAACTTTTACACCGGGTACAGGTACCGTAACTTTTAACGGTTCAACAGTACAGACATTAAGCGGTTCGGTTGCAACCCCGTTTTATAATATTACCGTAAACGGAACAGGAGGAATTAAGCTTTCGCAAAATGCCAGCTTTATATCGGTTCTTAACCTGCAGCAGGGTTCAATTTCGGGTACAGATACCATGACATTAATTTCCAATGCTTCGGGAACGGGCCAGATAGCTCCTGTAGGTGCAGGCATAACCCAATCTTCTGTAACGGCAAAATTCACAGTACAGCGTTTTGAAAATCAACGGACCACTGCCAACTATACCGCCCTCTCTTCACCGGTAGTAACTACAACCATAGGCGACTGGAACGTTACCAACAGGAGTCCCAAGTTTTATATGAGCGGTGTAGGCGGACCTGACGGAAATGCAGGCTCTTACGTTTCGGTATACAAGTATGCTGAAACAACGAATGTATATAACAAGATAACCACTTACGCTTCGCCCGGAATAAATTACGCCATTAAACAAGGTGAAGGAATTTACCTTTGGTTAGGAACAAGCATGAGCGCAATAGTGAACCCATTCTCCTTCAATACGCATGGGGTACCAACAATAGGTAATGTAAATATTGGGGTGACCTACACCGCATCAAAAGGTGTTGGATTTAATATAGTGGGTAACCCCTATGCTTCTCCTATAGACTGGTCTTCACTGCTTGCTTCAAACAGCACACTGCAAAGCAGCTACTATTTATTTGAGCAGGATGGAAGCTGGCACGCATTTACCAGTGGCAGCATACCTATGGAACAGGGTTTTGGTGTAATTACTTCTACCGCTGCAACTGTAAGTTTCCAGGAAAGCAATAAAACAGTTGTAGATGCTCCCCTGCACAGGCAAACTAATCCTTCAGATGAACCTAATACCGCAACCTTTGTAATATCTGATGATCAGAATGATTTTTCATGCCCTACCATTATTTCTTTCGCGCCCGGCTACAGCAAAGATTATGTTTCTTCCGAGGATGCCTATTACATACCAAGCTTTATAGAAGAAGCTCCACAGGTTTACAGCATGAGCGGAGATGGTAAAAACCTAATGGTGAACATGATGCCAGATAATGATGCAACGCTTGATATACCCCTTATGGCACAGGCGGGCATAAATGCCAACTATACTATTACAGCTAATAATTTAAGTAGCGTAACTTCATACAATTGTATATTACTTATTGATAAAAATACAGGCGCTGTACTGAATAATTTTTTAGATAACGCTTCATATACTTTCAATGTTGCCGATGCTCCTGAAACCAGGAATTACGCAGTACGCTTTAATAAACTTAGCAGCGGAGAAACATGCACGCCTGCAGGAAATGCTGCTAACGACGGTGTAGAAATATATCCTACACTGGCCGGAGCATCAGTAAGCTTTAATTTAGCTGAAAGCGAAAATGTAACCGTAACTGCCTTTAACGTACTTGGCCAGGAAATTTCTCCCGCTGCAACATACACAGTCCGCAATGAGGTAATAAATGTTCCCTTACCTGCAACGGAAGCAATATACATTATCAGGGTTGAGACAACCAATGGCATATTTACGCAAAAGATATACCACAAAAGGACGAATTAAATTTTTACTTTTTCACCTAAAAAGTGCGGGCTAGTATGGAACACATATAAGTCGAGCACAGCCTTAAACTTAGCCAGGCTTTCACGCACATCGGTTTGAAAAGAAAATAGAGCAGAAGGGCTTTTAGCATTAAATGCCACCACATGCATTTTGTAATAATTGGCTATGAAAACAGCCCTTTCGTTATGAAACTCCTGCGAAATAACCGTTACACTGTCTTGCCCGAATACCTCAAGGCAGCGCACCATAGAATCGAGTGTTCGGAAACCCGCGTAATCGAGCGTAATACATGAATCGGGTACCCCCTGCCTTACCAGCGAATCTTTCATGTCCTTGGCTTCGTCGTAATAGCTTATATGGTTATCGCCGCTTACAATAATGTGTTTTATTTTACCCGCTTTAAATAAAGCTGTTGCCGCGCTAATGCGGTATTTAAAAAACGGGTTTTCACCTCCGCGCCACGACTTATTGGTACCCAGCAGCAACCCAACCTTCCGGAAAGGTATGCTGTCTATATTACTATAAAGCTGTTTTTGTGTTGACGAAATAATTAAATGGTTACACCACCAAATAGATATAAAAAGAACCAGGCATATAGCAGCCATCCATTTCACAATTTTTATGAGCACTGGTTTTTTAAATAACTTCATATAAATAAAACTCCGACGGCAGCATTAAAGTATCAGGTAGTGATTTTAAAATTACGCATATTAGCACAGATTCTATGGGACAAGGATAAAATTAACTTTTCGGTAAAACAAATATCTAAATGAAGGTTTTAAAAAGGGCAATCGTCTAATATATTAAGGTTACTCCATGCCGTTAGAAATAGATATATCGTTACTTAAGGCGAAAGATGAACAAGCCTTCAGGCAATTGGTAAATGCATATAGCAAGGATATATTTAATCTTTGCCTGAGTATTATACCCAATGCGGAAGATGCTGAAGACTTATCGCAGGAAGCTTTCATTGAAGCTTACAACAGTATAACATCATTCCGCGAAGGGGCGCATATTAAAACCTGGCTTTTCCGTATAGCCATAAACAAGTGTTATGACCATATTAAGTGGAGTAAAAGAAAAAAACGGCATGCCATGCTACAGCCTTTGTATAACCGGGAAGAAGAACCTATTGAAATACCAAGCAATTTTCAGCACCCCGGCATAGTGCTTGAAAATAAAGAACATGCGGCAGCCCTTTATGCAGCGCTGGAAACCCTGCCTGAAAACCAACATTCGGCTTTTGTGCTTTACGAAATGCAAGGCATGGATTATAAGCAGATAGCTGAAACTATGGATGTGAGTGTACCGGCTGTAGAGGCATTATTATTCAGGGCAAGGAAAGGATTAAGGGAAAAACTGCATAAATATTATTCGCAATACGCAAGTTTAAAAAAGTAACATCGTCTAATTACTCAATATGGCAATGAATACCGACATAGAAAAACAAGTGGAAGAAACCCTGGGGTTTGCCAAACGCATAAACGCGGTGGATGTGCCTGATGGTTTTACCGACAGAACCATGCAGCGAATAAGTGTTGCAAAAAGCGGGTCTTCTTTTTCAGCCACTACCTTTTTAAAATTAGCTGCAGTATTTGTGCTTATATGTGTTAACGTATATACCATAAGGTACGTTATTACCCAGCCCGAACCCCAGCAAAATGTTACAATGAGTGCAGCCACAATGGATGATTTGGTTAACGATTACCAGGTGACTGATATAAGCAACGAATGGTTAAATAATAAACCCGTGCCAAATGAACAACCCTAAGCTCACCAACATACTACTTATAGTACTTATAGCATGCAATGTTATATTTTTTGCAGGCGTTCACATGGCGCACCACAGGCATCATTCCGGAGAATACATGGCTTTTAATCACAGGCATTATGGAAGGGAACATGGCAGTTTTGGGAACTTCCATAAAGGTTTCGAAGCTTGCCGCGGGAATTATGGAGGTTCCTGCGGAAGCTTCCGAAACCGACACAGAGGCATGGATGGCGGATGCAATTGCAGCAATATGTAAATTTGCATAACATGAAACCCAGGCTGACAAATACCATACTGATTGTACTTCTTCTTTTGAATGTTGCTTTTATTGGCACGTGGTGGATGCACCATATGAAGGCGCGCAATAATGATGACCGCATGATGGGTAACCACCATGGGGGGCAAAGAGGTGATAAAGGAATGATGTTTTTATCAAAAGAACTGGATTTTGATTCAGTACAACGCGAAAAAGTAGCAAAGTTGTTCGAAGCCCATGCCGGTACCATGAAGAAATACCAGGAAGAAATTTCGAGGTTGCAAAAGCAGGTATATAATTGTATGGTTCAGGATGTTCCCGACAGCGTTCATGCTTTCATGTATGCCGACACGGTAGGCATGTGCAGGGTGGCCATGCAAAAGGAGTTTTTCAGGAACGCTACAGCCATTAGGCAAATATGCACACCCGACCAGAAAAAGAAGTACGACGAACTGATGCAAAGAATGACCAAAGGCCTTGGACATCATTGGGATTAACTGCCCTTGTAACAGACATTAAGATTCTGTGTAAATTCGCAACTCCATTTTAGCAAGTATGAAAAAAACCATTTCTTTCTTAATAGCTTTCTTTATTGTCTCGTTCACGTATGCTCAAATGGACATGGGTGGCGGTGGTGGCGGTTCTATGAGGAGCCGCATGAATGCAGGACACTTCTACGGTAAAGTAGTCGATAGCGCCTCGGGAGCCAGTATTCCATTCGCGGCGGTGCAGATTACCGGCCCTAAATGGGATTCTGCCAGCCAGAGTATGAAGAACGTGGTTTATTCGGGCCAGCTAACCGGTTTTAACGGCGAGTTCAGTCTTGAAAAATTGCCTGTTTCGGGCCCTATGTTTCAGCCCCTGCAATTTACCCTGCAGATAACAGCAATGGGATATAAAACCTACACAACAACCATATCGTTCGACCTGAGCAAGCTCATGCAGAAAGCCAGGAAAATGCAATCGAACCAGAACAGTTCTGACCCTAGCAGCCAGATATCGGCTGTAGAAGGTTTGATAAACGTAGTAGATAAAGATTTGGGAAATATAAAACTGGTGTCAACATCGCAGCAGCTTAATACGGTTACTGTAAACGGCGAGGCGCCGCCGATGGAACTGAAATTCGACAGGAAGGTATTCGATGTAAGCAAAAGTATTACCAACACAGGTGGAACAGCTGAGGATGTGCTGAAGAATATTCCATCGATAAATGTGGATATCGACGGTAACGTAACCCTCCGCAATTCTTCGCCAACTATTTATGTCGATGGTATGCCAAGTACTCTGACCATTGACCAGATACCCGCCGATGAAATTGATAAGGTTGAAGTAATTACCAACCCATCGGCAAAATTTGATGCGGCTGCAGGTTCAGGCGGAATAATAAATATAGTGCTGAAACACAATAAAACAGCAGGATACAATGGCTCTATACGAGGTGGCGGTGACAGCTATGGTAAAGTAAACGGAGGGCTGGATTTTAATATGAGGCAAGGTAAAGTGAATGTATTTGCCAGCGTGTACTATCACCAGGTAAAGCACCTTATTTACGGTAAAGAAGACCGCGATTATACAGCAGGCACACTGCCGCTTACCGATGTACTGGAAACCGATACCAATACTATGAATGGTTACTTTGCTTTTGTGCGTGGCGGTTTCGATTATTTCCTTGATAACCGTAATACTTTTACTGTTTCGGGTACCTATGGAGAGGGCAATTTCTCTACCAACGATTTGTTGCACACCACAACCGATACATTACATTCGGGTGGGCCTGAGACGTCGAGCCAGCAATACCGCATTACAAATTCAGCACGCGTATTTCAAAACACAGGCGTGCAGGCATCATACAAGCACCTGTTCCCTAAAGAAGGTAAGGAGCTTACCGCCAACGGCAGCTTCTTTCAGGGCACAAGTACAGCCAACAGTTTGTTTACCACCCAGTATTACGATGACAACAATAACCCTATCGGCCCGCTTATTACCCAGAAACAGACAGGCGGAGGCGTTAGTAACTACGGTGTTGCGAAAGTTGATTACACCAACCCGCTTAATTCGAAATCGAAAATTGAAATGGGTGTGCAGGCAAGTATAAACCAGCTTACCAGCCAGAGCGATAATTATATTCTGAATACCTTTAATAGTGAATATGTGTCGCTGAATTCACTCAATGTTAATTATAGTTTCATGCAGCAGATATATGCGGGCTACATGACCTATAGCCGCGATTTCAGTAGCCGTTTCAGCGCGCAGGTAGGATTACGTGTTGAAACAACTTTGTATAACGGGCAATTGGCCGACTCTACCAAATATAATTACCAATATCCCGCAAGCCTTTTCCCAAGCGCTTACTTAACCTATCACCTGACCGATAAATCAGATATGCAACTGAACTATTCGCGCCATATTAACAGGCCGGGCTTTATGCAGATGATACCTTATTTCAACTATGCCGACTCTCTGAATATTACACAGGGTAACCCCAATCTTGCACCTGAGTTTGTTAACTCAACAGAATTGAATTACCTGCATACCTTCGATAAGAGGAACACCTTTATGGCAGGCGCATATTACAAGTACACAACGGGCCTTATCACTACTGTATCGGAAGAAGAGTACATACCGTTTTTAAACCGGACCGATATTGTAAACACATATGAAAATGCCAATTCAGCCTACTCATACGGTTTAGAGCTTACCGGGCAGAACTCAGTAAGCGATTGGTTAGATATAACCAGCAACATTAACTTTTTCCAGTCGGGGATAAATGCCGATAACCTTTCGAATGTAATGCAGAACAACAGCCTTGTAAGCTGGTTTGGCAAACTAAACCTCACCTTCAAGCTGCCCAAAAATTTCAGCATACAGTTGAATGGCAATTATCTTTCAAAAACCATTATTAATCCCAACTCAGGCGGCGGCGGCCGCTGGGGCGGCATGGGTGGTGGCGGAGGCATGGGCGGCGGTGTAACTCCGTCGGCACAGGGATATATTTTGCCTAACTACTATGTTGACTTCGCTATAAAGAAAGATTTCCTGAAGAACAAAAAGGCGACCATTACCTTTAACATACACGACATATTCGCTACCTCGGTTTCGGCTACTACGGCTACTACACCTTTCTATACACAAACTACAAGCCGTATTCGCGACCAGCGTATGATGCGCCTTACCTTCAGCTATAAGTTCGGGCAGACAGACTTTACACTCTTCAAAAAGAAGAACATGAATTTCGATGCTCCGCCTGATACCGGTGGAGGCGATATACAGCAATAGAATTTATCTGCCTAATTCACCCCTGCTGTGTGTGAAGCCCATTTTTTTTCCAAACCGGAAATTAATGCCCGCTGCAACCCAGTAAGGGCTTTTACCAAGGCCCAGTTCAAGGTTAAAGGCAAGCCAGTCGGGGATTATATAAACACGGAAGCCATAAAGAAACTGGTAGGTAGGTGAAACTTCACTGGCGCTGGCCAGGAAAGTCTGTTGCAGTTGCGGGTCCGAAAAAGAAGGTGAGGGCGTATATGCGTCGGTCCACATAGAGGCGCCCAGCCGCAGGCCCACGTAATGGTCGAATTTGCGGGTATTGGTTTTATTGAGGTGATATAAAAGGCGGGCGGAAATATCGAGGCGGGTTAATTTGTCGGAACCTAAAATACCATACGGAAAAAAATTCTGGTCGACTGACTCGGTTTGGTAACTCACCGAGGCTCCAATGCTTATTGCAGAACTTGTCCTGTATTCTGCCTGGAGATTTATATCGGGGGCTACATTATGAAATATAGGATTATACAGAAATATGGGCATATTGGGGTTGCTGCTTTGGGTATAGTTTGTTGTCGCTGCCGGAAAGCCGCCGAAAAAGGTAAATAGCGATGAGCCTGAATAGTCGGGGCTATAACCAACGCTTATTGAAACGTCGAAAGGTTTTGTGGTATCCTGCGCCTTCACTTCATAATGCCACAAGCAACCAAATAGAAGGAAACAAAATAAATACCTCTTCATGGAATTGTAATAAGTGATTTAAAGAGTGTTATCTATATTCAAATATAGCGATTTTTTTTGTGCACCTACCTATGTACCCCTCTATCCCGATAGCTATTGTGACTCTCCCAAGGGGGCGACTTGATTAACCCCAGAAGGCACTAACTAATTTACTCACCCGAGCTTCGCTTTCCCCTCTCTATCAAATAGAGAGGGGTTAGGGGTGAGTCAACTATGCCAAAAGGGCTAAAATAGAAGAGGTTAAGGGCTGCGGACGGCTATTGTTGGCGGGGTAGAGGGATTTTTCGTACTTTCGCACCCTCTTATTAATCTCATTTATGAAATTACTATCTGCCGTTACAACTCTGTCGCTGATGATGTGTTGTGGATTTACCATGGCCCAGGAACAATCAGTATATGACCCCCTGCAAGCATTCGACCCAACCTTTATGAGCGAACCCGGCACCGCCTACCGTAGTGGTAGCGGAGCGCCCGGCCCCATGTACTGGCAGAACCGCGCCGACTATAAAATTGACGGGTCTATTGATACCACAAAAGATGAAATAAACGGTACAGAAGATATTACCTATACCAACAACAGCCCCGATGAGCTACAGTACCTGTGGCTGCAGGTGGAGCAGAACCAGTTTACCACCACATCGCGCGGGCACTATACCACCCCTATTGGCGGAGGACGTTTCGGTAATGTGGAATTCCAGGGAGGCGACAGTATTCACTCGGTAATGGTTAACGGCCAGGCTGCCGAATATGTAATTACCGACACCCGTATGCAGATAAGGCTTAAAACACCTATGAAAGCCAAAGGCGAAAAGGTTGATATTAAAATTGTATGGAGTTTCCGCATACCGGCCGATGGGTCGGACCGTATGGGTGTAACCCCGACTAAAAACGGCAAGATTTACGAAATAGCGCAGTGGTACCCGCGCATGTGCGTGTACGACGATATACAAGGCTGGAACACCTTGCCTTACCTTGGCGCAGGTGAGTTTTACCTTGAGTATGGCGACTTCGACTACAACATAACTGTACCGGCTAATATGTTTGTAGCAGGCTCGGGCGAGTTGCAGAACCCTACCGAGGTGCTTACATCAACTGAAATAGACAGGATTAACAAAGCTAAAAACAGCGATACCAAAGTAACCATTGTTGGTGCCGATGAAATTGGCAAAGCAGGCATGCACCCTAAGAGCAGCGGCAATGTAACATGGCATTATAAGATTAACAACAGCCGCGACGCCGTATGGTCGTGCTCAAAAGCATTTATATGGGATGCCGCCCGCATTAATCTTCCCGAAGGTAAAAAAGCGCTTGCGCAATCGTTTTACCCGGTTGAATATATGTCGGATACAGGCTGGGGCAGGGCAACCGAATATGTAAAAGCTTCTATAGAGTTTTATTCAAAAACCTATTTTGTGTTTCCTTACCCGGTGGCATCGAATGTGGCGGGCAATGTGCGCGGTATGGAATACCCCGGCATTGTGTTCTGCGGAATGAAAGCGAAGCAGAGCGATTTGTTTTTCGTTATCACACACGAGTTTGGCCACAACTGGTTCCCTATGACGGTAGGCTCGAACGAGCGCAAGTACGCCTGGATGGACGAAGGCTTTAACACATTCATTAATATTTATTCGGGAAATAATTTCAACAACGGCGAATATAAAAAGCCGCAGGACCCTAAAACGGTAGTGGGTTTTATGCACCGCAGCAGCGATGTTATTATGATGTTCCCCGATGCTATTAACGCGCGCGAACTGGGCATGCTGGCATACTTTAAACCTGCATACGGATTGTATATGTTAAGGGAATTTGTAGTGGGCCAGCAACGGTTCGATTACGCCTTCCGCACCTATATTAACCGCTGGGCATTTAAGCACCCGCGCCCCGAAGATTTCTTCCGCAGCATGAACGATGCCCTCGGCGAGGACCTTAACTGGTTCTGGAAAGAGTGGTTCTACAAGAACTGGAGCCTTGACCAGGAAGTGGTTGACGTAAGCTACCCCAATGCCGACCCTGCTAAAGGAGCCGATATTACTGTTGGCAACAACAAGCAAATGGTTATGCCCGTGGTGGTTGAAATTACCGAAACCAATGGCAACAAGAGCCGTGTGAACCTGCCCGTGGAAATATGGCAGCGTGTAAGCAAGTGGACGTTCCATTATAACTCTACCAGCATTATTAAATCGGTGGTTATTGACCCCGATGGACACATGCCCGACATTGCTCCTGAAAACAATAGCTGGCCGTATACTGCGCATTAAGTCGGTTGCATAATAGAACACGGATATTACGGATTAGACGGATATTCACTGATTTAATCCGTGTACATCTGTTGCATCAGTATAACAAATTATGCTTACTTATATGGTTGATTTAATCCGTGTACATCTGTCGCATCAGTGTCATCAGTGTTCCATTAAATCAAATGTGGTATACAACGACCCGAATTTATTACGATATTCACCGATGAAAATCGTGTAAATGAAGCCCGACATCTTTCCCATATTCGATAAGGTACTGGACCGTGGCAAGAAAGAGGCCCTGCTGAAACAGCATGGTATTGTGTTGTGGATGACCGGCCTTTCGGGTTCGGGAAAGACTACCCTTGCCATTGGCCTTGAAAAATACCTGTACGACAAAGGGCACCTGTCGTATGTGCTGGACGGCGACAACGTGCGCGCCGGTATTAACAGCGACCTTGGTTTTTCTGAAAAGGACCGCAACGAAAACATACGCCGCATAGCCGAAATAAGTAAGCTGGTGGTGAACTGCGGCATTGTAACCATTAACTCATTTGTGAGCCCCAGCGATGAACTGCGCCAGATGGCTAAGAACATTATTGGTGAGAAAGATTTTTACCTGGTATATGTAAATACCCCCGTTGAGGTTTGCGAAAAACGAGATACCAAGGGCCTGTATGCTAAAGCCCGCAAAGGCGAGATTAAAAACTTTACCGGTATCTCTGCTCCTTTCGATGCCCCTAAAAACCCCGACCTGGAGATTGACACCCACAACCGCACCTACGAGCAATGCCTACAGCAGCTTGTAGAGTTTGTGATGCCGAAAATAAAAAACTAGTTGGCGATAACATGCTTTTACCTAAAAAGACTCTTGAAAAACTTAGAGATTTAATTACCCACGAAACGGAATACAGAACGGGCCCACAGTTAGTAAGCTTCTTTAATCAATTAGGTTTTAATGATATATATGGTCAAGGGTTCCCTTCAAGATGGAAGTACGCTGAAGAGAAACTAGAATTCATAAACGGTAAACCTGAATTAGATAAATGCATAAGAATGGTATTTGCTCCGGTGAATTTTGTTGGAAATTTTAACAAACTAGATGAGCATATTAAGAATTTCAATAAGTATTTGGCTTTTGACGGTTGGCAGGTATTGCGAAAAGAAAAGGAAATAACATTTATTAAGGGCGGTGTTATAGAAGAAGAATCAAACGTCAATTTAAGTGAGGATGAATTTTTAAAAAAGGAGTTTAATGAGGTAACACTTGACAAACTTGGGCTTGATAGTATTGTGACAGAAGTATTACAGTCAAGGCTTGAAGAAATACGTAAATGTTTAAATGTAAAAGCATCTTTAGCTACAATTTTTCTTATTGGCAGTACACTTGAAGGAATTCTTTTAGGAATGGCATCTCATAAGTATCCAATGAAATTTAATCAGGCTGCTTCAGCTCCAAAGGATAATTCAGGTAAAGTCAAACAATTTCATGAGTGGAGTCTAAATAGTTTTATAGAAGCCGCCTATGAAACAGGGCTTTTAAAGGAAGATGTCAAAAAGTTTAAGTAAGGTATAAGGAATATGAGATAAGGGCGCTTTATTTTATCCGGCAAGCGAAACTATGCGTTCGTGAAGCAATTCAGCAGCATAAGCAATTGCGGCCTTAATATCATTTTTATGGAGAGAAGGGTAGCTTTTTAATATTTCATCTGCTGTTAAGCCTTCGGCCATATTATCGAGTATAACAGAAACCATAACCCTTGTACCTTTAATACAGGCTCGCCCATGACATATAGCCGGGTCTGATGTTATGTGTTTTTTCCAGTTCATATTGTTATACAAATATACGTTTTTATTTGCCCGTTTATAGCATAAGGTATCCTTATGTAAGAGAATGATAAACTATCACTTTAATCCTGAATTTATCTGTGTAATCTGTGGTGAAATGTATGTCCGACAGGGCGTGTCCGCAGAAATTAAAAAACATTGGAAATCAGTTATATGTAAAAATTGACCGCCCTAAAACGGACATTTTCGGACGCTTTTGGACGTGAAATGCACTCAAGGCCTCGACAGGCTCAGGCCGACCTCTGTGTTGAAAGTCTTTCTCTGCGCCCTTTGCGTGGCTGTTACTTTGCGCCCTCTGCGTGAAATGCATTTAAAAAGAAAGAGAAACAGTGCGCAGAAAGAGTGGGGACAAAAAGACCATTCCATAGATTCCTAATTATATTTTACCTTCGTAAAAGAAATCATGGCAGAACAATTAAAAGACCCGGGGATAGGAGAGAAGTTCAATGCGCGCTCGGGGCGTGTAATGAACCGCGACGGCACCTTTAACGTGCGCCGCTCCGGGTTCGACATCCGCCGCCTGCACCTGTTCCAGTACCTCATACGCATATCGTGGATGCATTTCTTTTTGCTGCTGCTGGCGGGGTTTGCCATTATCAACCTGCTCTTCGCCTTCATATATCTCTCAATGGGCAGCACAGGGCTGCGCACCTCGGGCGACATGGAGGCCATATCGCCCTTCTGGCAATGTTTCTTCTTCAGCCTGCACACCCTAACCACGGTAGGCTATGGCAACTTTTATCCGTATGGGTATGCCAGCAATGCTGTTGCCGGAATTGAGGCCATGCTTGGCCTGCTGGGTTTCGCGGTGGCAACCGGTATGGTTTACGGCCGCTTTTCGCGCCCTACGGCTAAAATGGCATACAGCAAAAACGCTTTGATAGTGCCATACAAAGGCATCAACGCGCTAATGTTCCGCATGGCTAATATGCGCGCGGGCCTGCTGATGGAAATACATGCCGATATATCGCTTACATACGTCGAAAAAGTAGGCGACCAGTTTATGAGGCGCTACTATGGCCTTCACCTGGAAAGGAACGATATTATTTACCTTACCCTTACATGGACACTGGTACACCTTATTGATGAAGACAGTCCCTTTTATGGTAAATCGGTTGGGGAACTGGAAGACATGCAGCTTGAAATACTGGTGAAGATAAAAGGCTACGACGAAGGGTTTGGCGAGCATATACATTCGCGCTACTCATACCTGTTTGAAGACATTGTGTGGGGCGCTAAATTTGTGCCCGCTTTTCATGTCGATGAAAAAGGAATGGCCGTGCTCGACTACGAGAAAATAAGCAGGTACGACGAAGTGGAACTGAACCCGTTTACCAATACATTGAAAAAACAAGAGGCATTAATGTAATTAATCAGTTAAATCACAATGGAACGCAGATCCCGCAGATTCATTAAGATGTTCACTGATATATCATATTTAATCATAAACAATCAGCGTCATCCGTGTTCTATAATTTTTTAAAATAACATAAAGACTATGAACTACTGGCTCGTAAAATCGGAACCCTCGGTCTATTCGTGGGATAAATTTGTGAAGGATAAAAAAACCGTCTGGGATGGTGTGCGCAACTATGCCGCCCGCCTGCACCTGCGCGCCATGAAAAAAGGCGACCATGTGTTTTTCTACCACAGCAACGAAGGAATGTGCATTGTGGGTATAGCTAATGTGGTGAAAGAAGCCTATCCCGACCCCGCCGACAAGGAGTGGAGTGTAGTTGACCTGGCACCCGTTGAGGCCCTTAAAAAGCCCGTAACCCTTGCGCAGGTAAAGGAAGAGAAGAAACTGGCCACCATACCCTTGATACGTATAGGCCGCCTGTCGGTTATGCCTATTAAGAAGGAAGAGTACGACATAATAATGCGCATGTCGCGTTAATCTTTGCTTTTCAAGGGGTATTTGCTACCTTTGTCAACCCCTAAAAGCGGCATACGTGTTTATGAAAATATTCAGGCCCTTATTACTTACCATTCTCCTTATGGTTTGCTTTGCTCCGCTGCGTTCTTCGGCACAGACAAACACATGCGCCATACGCGGCTTTGTATATGTAAAAGCTACCGGCGAAGGGGCGCTGTTTACAAACGTTTACCTCGACGGCACTACCATAGGCGCCACAACCGATAATACAGGCTACTACACCCTAAGCCACCTTGCACCCGGCACCTACACTATTGTGGTGGCATCGCTGGAATATGATACTATTCGTGAAACCGTTACCCTTACCAAAAACCAGATACTCACCAAGAAATTCTATGTATCGCAGGGCAGCCATACACTGACTGAATTTAAAGTATCGGCCGAACAGACAACCAGGCAAACCGACCCCGGTGTATCAACCACGGTAATTACGCCTATCGAGATGAAAAAGATACCTACCATTGGCGGGCAGCCCGATTTGGCCCAGTTTATGCAGGTGGTACCCAGTGTAATATTTACAGGCGACCAGGGCGGACAGCTTTATATTGAAGGCGGACAACCCATACAGAATAAGGTGCTGCTTGATGGTATGACAGTATTCAACCCTTTCCATTCCATAGGTTTGTTCTCGGTGTTCGATGGCAATATTATAAGCGATGCAACTGTATATGCCGGTGGCTTTAATGCCGAATATGGCGACAGGGTTTCATCGATAATGGATATACGCACCCGCGACGGCAACAAGAAAGAAGTAAGCGGACAGGTTGACGCCAGCCCTTTTGGCGCCCACGTATTGGTTGAGGGCCCGTTGCTGAAAAACGTTGATGACGACCCTGAAAAAGCAACCGCTTCATTCATTCTTTCGGTGAAGAACTCATACCTGGGTGAAACTTCAAAATCTATCTACCCCTGGGTCGATTCGGGAAAAGGCATTCCGTTCAACTTCGCCGACTACTATGGCAAGGTGTCATTCAACACGGCCAATGGCAGCAAGTTCAGCCTGTTCGGGTTTAACTACAACGATAATGTTAACTACCCGGGAGTTGATACAGTGAAGTGGAAACAGATTGGCATTGGTGGCGACTTTATACTTATACCTTCAAGCACCAGTTCGCTGCTCGAAGGTAATGTAGACTATTCCAGCTATTCCTTAAACGATGCCGAGGCGCAGATACCCAACCGCACCAGCCAGATAAATACGTTTGATATGGGCCTGAAGTTTACCTACTTTATGGGTAACACCAATGTGTATTATGGGTTCGATATTTCAGGCACGGGCACCAATTTCGATTTCTACAACTCACTTGACCGTGAGATTAGTTACAACTATACTTCCGATGAAATAAACGGTTATTTGAAATTCAAGATAATTACGCCGAACAAAAAATTTGTTATTGAACCCGGCTTCCGCCTGCAGTACTATGCTTCGCAGACAGAAATATCTCCCGAGCCGCGTTTTGATATGAAGTATAACATTAACCCCACGTTCCGCTTTAAAATGGCAGCGGGCCTCTATTCGCAGAATCTGGTTAGCGCTGTTGACGAACGCGATGTGGTTGACCTCTTCCAGGGAATACTTACTGCTCCTCCCACAGCCGACCTGCCTTCTTCATTTACTACGCAAAGCGGCGTTACCAAGCAGGTTACCGACCCGCTTGAAAAGTCGTACCACCTTACTGCCGGCTTTGAATACGACCCTACTAAGTACATACACATTAACATTGAAGGCTACTTTAAAAATTTCTTGCAAACCAGCGCCCTTAATTACAACAAGCTATACGACGATACCGTTTACAAGGCTCCCGACACGCTTAAGAAAGATTTCCTGGTACAGAGCGGCAGGGCCTATGGCGGCAACATAAGTGTAAAATATGATTACAAGGAGTTTTCTATTTACGGGGTTTATTCGCTGGGCTATGTAACCTACTGGACAGGTACCTATGCTTTCCCTCCTCCGTTCGACAGGAGAAACAATGTTAACCTTGTTGTATCGTATACATTTGGTAAAGACCTTAGCTGGATGGTTGATGCCCGCTGGAACTATGGCTCGGGTTTCCCTTTTACGCCTACACAAGGCTATTATCCTAATATTCCACTTACCAACATAGGTGGCAGCTATATTAATACCAATGCCAACCTGGGCATTATTTACGGCGATTTCGATATTTACCGCCTGCCCGATTATGAACGCCTCGACCTTAGCATTGATAAATCGTTCCAGCTATCGCAGAAAATCGGCCTGCATGTTAATGCCAGTGTTATTAACGTACTCGACCGTGAAAACATTTTTTACTATAACCGCGTTACCGGCCAACGGGTGAACCAGTTACCCATTATGCCCACACTTAGCGTGGCTATGAAGTTTTAAAAATAAATAATGGCTTTATCCGTTTAAATAGTAAAGGCCATGACGCAGACTTTCAGCGTAGCATATATCATACTTTCTCTCCGCTACCTTATCATTGCCGGATTAGCCTTCCTTGTTTTTTACGTTGTAAAACCCTCACGGTTTAAGCGCCTACACATACAGGACCATTTTCCCAAGAACAAAGATTACTACCGCGAAATAGGATATTCTTTTCTTTCATTTTTCTTTTTTGCGGTTTACGTAGCTATACTTTTCAAAAGCCCTATAAGGCAATATACACGCATTTACAACAGCCCTTCGCAATATGGGTGGGCATACTTCTTTATCAGCATTTTTCTGTGCATCATCATCCACGATACTTACTTTTACTGGACACACAGGCTCATGCATCACCCGAAATTGTTCAAGCTGTTTCACCTGGTTCACCATAAATCTACCAACCCATCGCCCTGGGCTGCATTCTCTTTTCAACCCCTTGAGTCTGTTGTGGAAGGCGGCATAGCACCTGTTATAGTGTTTCTTATTCCCATTCAGAAATATGCTTTTCTCTCATTCTTTATTTTCAGCACCATTTACAATGTATACGGACATCTCGGCTATGAAATATACCCTAAGTGGTTGTTGAAAAGCAAGCTGGGCAAATGGCTCAACACATCGGTGGCGCATAATATGCACCACAAATATTTTAACGGCAACTACAGCTTCTACACCCGTTTCTGGGATGTGGTTATGGGCACCATGCACCCCGAGTATGAGAATACCTTAAACAAAGTGGTGACAAAAGAACCTGCCTAGGTTTTATCTTTTCTTCCTTGACAACATATCAAAGTTCCACCCCAGTCCGAAGTTAAAACTCAGCTCGTCGAGGTTAAAGTGTGCCTCCTGGGTTGATTCCTGGCCTACGGTGTAGCGTATATTAGCCTGTATATGAAACCACTTTTCAGCAAAGAAATTAAAGCCGGCTATAACTGAAAATAACGGGGCAACGGTCCCCTGGTCCGCTTTCCCCCAAGCTGAATCAGTAGTGCGAGCAAATGCTGCGCCGGGCTGAAAACCTACTAACGGGTCGAAACCGGAGTGGGTAGGAAAATGATAGAACGCGCCAAAGTATATGGAACTGTTTTGTTTCAGCGGGCTGTTGCTTGTAAGTGAGTTCACGAAAAAATAGCCATCGCCACGAATTGAAACTTTGCGTTCGGCATAATATTCAAGATTACCGGTTATATAAGCATTTGAAATATTGCTTGCCGGCATAATGCCTATGCCAACCGTACCCACACCAGCCAGAATGCCTTTATGTACAAGTGCTGTATCGTATTGCGCACTACAGTTAAAAGTCAGAAAGTTCATAAAGCAGAAAGCAAGCCCGAACTTTATAAACTTTAAAACTTTACGGACTTTATTAACTGGAATGCTCATAGTTTACCTAACATGTAATTTACACTAAGGTTTATCAGCAGATGGCCATCGAGCGATGCGCCGGGCTCATGCGTAATATTCAGATACTTGTATCCGAAATCATCTGTAAGAATTTCAGAGTTTACATGAGTGCCTAAGTGCAGCATATATTGCACAATAGCTGAGAAATCGAAATTTCTGGTAATCCTGTATGTAACACCAAACCCGCCTTGTGGCGCGGCTGCGCTCCATCGTTCGGCGCTGGTATTAAGGTAATCGGAATAAACATACGTGTAATCGAAACACTGGCCCGCTACAATGTAAGGAGTAAATTTGTGGGTAACCAAGGGATTTTTATCAAGGTAAAACACCACCGACCACCCTATATGCGCATCGCGCCTTAGGCCAAGGTTTTGCACATTGGTATTAATGTAGTCGGCATACCACTCGGTATTCAAATGCTTGCTTACCCTTATCCAGAATTGTCCGCCTGCCCCTAAGCCTGTACTCCCGGCATCAGTAAAAGTACTTATTGTTGAGCGCATTCCCAGGCTGAATTCCCCGGCAGTGGAATCTTTCTGCGCAAAAGCAGGTATGCCAACCAGTAATAAAGCTGCTGTAACAAGGCTTTTGAATTTTCCCATCCTGCAATTGTGTTTTACAAAAGTAGTAATACGTACGAAAGCACAATGGGTTACGCAACGTAAACCCCTCGAATTTATTTTAGTCTACTTCTACAGCAGATTTTTCCTTGCGCTTGCGCTCGTTCTCGTCGAGTATAATTTTGCGCATACGTATGCTCTTGGGTGTTACCTCTACATACTCGTCTTCCTGTATGTATTCAAGCGCTTCTTCCAACGAAAAATCAATCTTCGGAGCTATTTTAACAGCAGTATCGCTACCGCTGGCACGCATATTGGTAAGCTGTTTTGCTTTGGTAATATTTATAACCAAATCATCGGGACGTATGTGTTCACCGATTATTTGTCCGCCATATATTTCTTCTCCGGGGTTAACAAAAAAACGTCCCCTGTCCTGCAATTTATCAATTGAGTAGGCTGTTCCAACACCTTTTTCCATAGAAACCAATACACCTGCATTGCGGCCGGGTATGTTGCCTTTGTAAGGCTGGTATTCATGGAAACGGTGCGCAATAATAGCCTCGCCCGCTGTTGCGGTAAGCATCTGGTTACGTAAACCGATTAATCCGCGTGAAGGTATGTTGAACTCAAGGTGCTGGTAATCGCCACGGGGCTCTATCATTACAAGGTCTCCCTTATGCTGGGTAACAATATCTATCGCTTTGCTGGCTGAATCTATAGGAGTATCAATAGTAAGGACTTCATAGGGCTCATACTTCACCCCGTCAATTTCTTTAATAATAACCTTAGGCTGGCCCACTTGCAACTCATATCCTTCACGGCGCATGGTTTCAATTAAGATAGACAGGTGTAATATGCCACGTCCGTATACTAACAATGAATCAGGCGAATTGGTTTCTTCCACACGGAGGGCCAGGTTCTTTTCTGTTTCCAGGATAAGCCTTTCACGCAAGTGGCGCGATGTAACGAACTTGCCCTCTTTACCAAAGAACGGTGAGTTGTTAATGGTGAAGAGCATGTTCATAGTAGGCTCGTCAATAGCAATTGGCTTAAGCCCTTCAGGGTTTTCAAAATCAGCAATGGTATCGCCAATTTCAAATTTATCGAGCCCGAATACAGCGCATATATCGCCGGTCTGTACTTCGGTTACTTTCTTTTTGCCAAGGCCCTCGAAGGTGTAAAGTTCTTTCACACGGCTCTTGTCTATTTTTCCATCGCGGCGCACAACCGATATAGGCATGTTTACCTTCAGGTTACCACGCAACATACGGCCCACCGCTATTTTACCTGTGTAGGTTGAAAAGTCGATAGAGGTAATTTGCATTTGAGGAGTACCCGGGTTAGCCGGTGCCTCGGGGAAATAAGAAATAATGGTATCTAACAGCGGGCTAATATCAGTCGTAGGGGTTTTCCAGTCGGTCGACATCCATCCATGTTTCGATGAACCATACACAGTAGGGAAACCGAGTTGTGCTTCGGTAGCATCTAATTTGCAGAAAAGGTCGAATACGGCTTCGTGGGTTTCTTCGGGTGTACAGTTAGGCTTGTCAACCTTATTCACAACAACAATAGCTTTTAAGCCCATTTGCAATGCTTTCTGCAATACAAAACGGGTTTGAGGCATAGGGCCCTCAAAAGCATCGACAAGCAGTAATACGCCATCGGCCATGTTAAGCACACGCTCTACCTCACCGCCAAAGTCGGAGTGACCGGGAGTATCTATAATATTGATTTTGGTGCCTTTATAGTTAACCGAAACGTTCTTCGAGAATATGGTAATACCACGTTCACGCTCCAGGTCGTTACTGTCCATAATAAGTTCACCCACCTCCTCATGCTCTTTAAAGAGCTGGCATTGTTTTAAAATCTTGTCTACCAAAGTGGTTTTACCGTGGTCGACGTGGGCAATAATGGCAATGTTGCGGATAGATGACATAGTATCTTTTAATTTAAGCGTGCAAAGATACGACTAAATCTCCGATTTGCGGTATTGGGGGTATTAAGTAGGTGAAAACAGGGGGTTAAGGCCGGTCAAATTATACAAAAGGGGGGTGTTGAAAACAAAGTGAGTTTTTACTTTTAATAAGTAAAGAGGTGAGCGAACTTTGTAAAAGTTCTTTGAAAAAGCAATGAGAATTGAGGGTAAAATCAAAAACTAAGACCGTCAAAAACAATTGATAGAATAGAGTATATTTGCTTCAATGAGGTTATACAAGTTATATTTATTCTTCATAAGTAGTCTAACAAAAGGTAACACTTTCAGGAAATCATATAATTGAAAATCAATTGTTTAGCCATAAAAAGCGCCCCAAAGTGTTAAATTACTGATTGAATATAAAATCATAATCAATCATACATAATCAGCGGTATCTGTGTGCCATTAAACAAATAAGTATGTCATCTAAAGATAAAATAAAAGAACTGGAAAAAGAAGCGCGCTTGCTGGAACCAACTCCAGCGCAGCGTGAAGCAGTCAGGAATAAAATAGTAGAATATACCGAGGGCTTTATAAATAATATTGAAACCATTCCTGCATTTGTCGATGGCAGAAAAGAGAGCGAAGTGTTTTTGCATTCGCCCATAAGCGAAGAACCCGCGAAAGTAGAAGAGATAATAAAGATGCTGGAGAAAGGAATGGATAATACCGCACTCAATCCCGCATCGGGCGGGCACCTTGGCTACATACCCGGTGGCGGAATTTATTATTCTGCCCTGGGCGATTACTGGGCCGATATCACCAATCGTTATGCAGGAATATTTTTTGCAGGGCCTGGCGCAGTGCGTATTGAAAACATGCTCATACGCTGGACAGCCCAACTTGCAGGCTACCCTGAACAATCGGTGGGCAACCTTACCAGTGGTGGAAGCATTGCTAATTTATCTGCTATAGTTACTGCCCGTGATGATAGGAAGATAACTTCGGAAAAAGTTAAAAAGGCAGTTATATATCTTTCAGGCGAAGTGCATCATTGCATATTTAAAGCCATACGCATAGCAGGATTGGCAGAATGTGTAGTGCGCCATTTGCCGCTTGATGAAGCCTACCGCATAAAACCTGCAGAACTGGAAAAGCTGATTGCAGAAGATAAACAGCAGGGATTAATTCCGTTTTTGGTTGTGGCTTCGGCCGGAACTACCGATACAGGTTCTGTTGACCCCTTGCAATTAATAGGAGAAATTGCAAAGAAGCATAACCTGTGGTACCATGTCGACGCAGCTTATGGAGGATATTTTTTACTTACCGACCACGGAAAGAAAATATTGAAGGGTATTGAGTTGTCTGATTCATTCGCCATTGACCCGCATAAGGGATTGTTTTTACCGTATGGGTTAGGAATAGTAATAGTTAAAAATAAAGAAGCGCTGTATCATTCCCACTATTATCGCGCTAACTATATGCAAGATACATTAGGCGCCGACGAAGAAGCAAATCCTGCCGACCTTTCACCTGAATTAACAAAGCACTTCCGCGGATTGCGGTTGTGGCTGCCGTTAAAACTATTGGGATTAAAACCTTTTCGTGCCTGCCTGGAGGAAAAACTTTTACTTACCCGATACTTTTACGAAGAGGTAAAGAAATTAGGTTTTGAAGTTGGTCCCTATCCTGATTTATCGGTCGCTACCTATCGGTACATTTCTAAAAAGCATGATGCCAATGCCTTTAACAAAAGGCTTATGGAAGAGATACAAAAAGATGGACGTGTGTTTATTTCGTCAACCATGCTGGAGAGCCGATTTATGCTAAGACTTGCAGTGCTTAGTTTCCGCACGCACCTGTCGACAATAAATACATTATTGCAATTACTGAAAGAGAAAACAGAATTATTAGAGAAGAATGGACTATAAACTATTTAGCTGTTAAGCCATCCCAGCCGGTAGATTTTAACTCGTATATTTTACTATCTCTTCCGGCAAGTTTAATACCATCTTTTGCAGGCATAATTTCACCGATAACGGTAATCTTTGTAGGGTCCTTTATCTTATTCAGGTCGCCGGGGTTCAATGTAAACAATAACTCATAATCTTCACCACCATTCAATGCAAACACAGTTGGCGATACACCTGCTTCAAGCGCTACCTTGGCAGTTTCCTCATTCACGGGTATCTTGTTTTCATCTACCAAACAACCCACCTCTGATGAACGGCAAATATGATGTACCTCCGATGAAAGGCCATCAGAAATATCAATCATAGATGTTGGAATAACACCCGACAAATGGAACAATTCAATAATATCGATTCTTGCTTGCGGCATAAGCTGGCGCTGCAAGACATAACCGTAGCCTTCCATGTCAGGCTTTTCAGCAGGGTCTTTTTCAAATGTTTTCTTAGCCCTCTCCAGTAAAAATAATCCCGCATACGCACTGCCTAAATCGCCACTCACACATAAATAATCGCCAACCTTAGCGCCACTTCTATAAACCACTTCATTTTTTTTTGCTATGCCTATTACCGATACATTTATTACCAAACCCGATCGTGAAGAAGTAGTATCTCCGCCCACTAAATCAACGCCAAACTCCTGGCATGCAAATCGGATGCCTTTATATATTTCATCGAGCGCTTCAACTGAAAACTGGTTCGATATGGCTAACGATACTACTACCTGCGAAGCTCGCCCGTTCATGGCACACATATCTGATACGTTCACGGCTACTGCTTTATATCCGAGGTGGCGCAAGGGAGTATATGTAAGGTCGAAGTGTATGTTTTCGGCCAGCATGTCGGTAGAAAACAATATTACTTCGTCTTGTGCCGGGGGAGCAATAACGGCTGCATCGTCACCAACTCCTTTAAGGGATGAGGGCTGTATGTATTCTAATTTTTCGGTAAGGTGTTTTATTAACCCGAACTCGCCGAGAGTGCTTATGTCGGTATACTTTGCTTTTTCTTCAGCCATTAACCTTTTATTTTCTGCTCTATTGATGTAGTAGAGAAACCCTGTATGTATTCAATAACTTTAACTTCCCCGCCTTTGGCTTTCACTGTATCATATCCGGCAATCTGTTCCGGTTTCCAGTCGCCGCCTTTTACTAATACATCAGGCTGCACAAACTTTATAAGGTCAGCAGGGGTATCTTCATCAAATAGTATAACGGCTGCAACGCTTTCCAGCGAAGCAAGTATAAGTGCGCGTGAGTCCTGGTCCTGTATAGGGCGGTTACTGCCCTTGTTCAGTTTCTTTACTGATGCATCGGAGTTTAAACCAACCACCAGCATATGGCCAAGTTCGGCAGCCTCGGCAAGGTATGTTACGTGGCCCCTGTGCAGCAGGTCGAAACAGCCGTTGGTAAATACTATTTTGCGGTCTTTAAACTTCCACAGGGCAAGGGTACGTGTCAGTTCCTCCCTGCTTTGTATCTTCGATTTTATAGCCTCAAACCTTGTTATCATTCTTATTTAATATTGGTAATAACAGCAATGAAATGAGCCCCAAACTTACAATTAAAACAAATTGAGAACCCCATATTATCCACCCCATAGCAAAAGGAACACTGCCGGATATCTTGTAAATTTTCTCCAGTACGTTTTTAATAAGTATCTGGAATGCGCCAACACCGCCGGGAGAAACAATAACACCGAATGTACAGAACATTAAAACCACCAGGGCATCGGCCAATGTAAGACTTGATGTTTCATTGAAACAGAAAAAACATAAATATGTCGACAGAAGATATAGCACCCATATTCCAACAGAGTAGAACCAGAACCACAAAGGTTTTTTTAGTTTGCCAACACTTTTTATTCCAAGCCAGAAACCTTGTATGTATTTCTGGGCAAAACCGAAAACCCCGGATTTTTTACGCAGTATGAAAACAAGTGCACCAGCCAGAACGACTATAATTCCAATAACCAGGAACAGATGGTCACTTAGTAAACTTAGTTTAGTATGAATAAACAATTTAACATGAGGCATTACCACGCCATATACTTTCTCAGCCTTCAGCAACAGCATTATGATGAAGAAAACAATAAGCAGAAGAGTGTCTATGGTCCTTTCTACTATTACAGTACCTACCAAAGTGGTGAATGGAGCTTTTTCGTAGCGGCTAAGTATTCCGCACCTGTATACCTCGCCAAACCTGAGTATGGGAGCGTAGTTGGCCATATAACCAATCATCACTGCAAAAAAGGTATTGCGCTGGCCTGGTTTTTCTGCTACGGGCTCAATGAGCATCCTCCACCGGATGGCCCGTATCCAGTGGCTAAGAAGCCCCACCAGCATAGAGGCAATCAACCACCACCAGCGGGGAGGGTTGTTCCTTATATTGTCAATATCTTTAGAGGTAATGTCCTTGACACTTAAATAAACCAACCCAACACCTATCCCCAAAAAGAGGAGGCTTTTAAGTACTTTTTTAACAGTGGGGCTCAATTACTTGAGTTTATTGGTCTTGCTGTCGGGGTAAACAATAAGGGGATCGTAACCTTTTGCCTCTTCCGGTGTCATTAAGGCATATGAAATAACTATAACAATATCATCGACTAATGCTTTGCGGGCGGCAGGGCCGTTCAGGCATATAATACCCGAGCCACGCTCGCCTTTAATAACGTATGTTTCAAGGCGTTCGCCGTTGTTTATGTTCAGCACCTGCACTTTCTCATTTTCAAGAAGTGAGGCTGCCTCCATAAGGTCTTCGTCAATGGTAATGCTGCCAACATAGTTTATGTTAGCTTCGGTAACACGTACCCTGTGGAGTTTCGATTTTAAGATTGTAAGTAGCATAATGGGCGCAAAAATAGGGAATTTGGCAACATTAGCCCTAATAAGTCTAAAATAATAAAGGGCACCTACTGGTACCCTTTATTATACTATAAGTTAACGTTTTATTGAATAACCACTTTGCGGTACATTACACCATTATCCGTCACAATTTGAATAGTATAAACTCCTTTGCTGTAACCGGTTAAATCTAACTGCTCCTGAACTTTTCCATTCAGCTTGCCATAATTTTCAGTTGTAATCAGCTGGCCAAGCGCATTATAGATTTTAATAGCCACATTTTGCTGCTTACTAACGGAGAAGCTCATATTAAACAGGCCCGTTGTAGGGTTAGGGAAAATATCGAGGTGATTAATATTGGTTATGTTTTGCACAGCTAAGGGGCCTGCAGTAATATTACCTGAATTAGATTTTGAAGAGTTATAGTTAATAGCCTCTACCCTCTTGAAAGCCATACTGCAACCACCCGCATTAGGTATGCCCATATGGTAATACCATGGTGCAGAAACAGGCGGATAGTCTGTATAAGTATATATTCCACTGTTGGTTACGTAGTCTATACTATCTACAGCAATGCCAGCAACACTATCCCTATAAACAATATAGTATCCGAAAGCGAGCCCTTGGTAATTATCCCATACAAGGTTCACCGAATTACCGGCGCCGGCACTGATAGTTAAGTGCATGGTTTTATGAGGTAAGCTTAAAGGTGATTCATTACCGCATGAGTCAACCTGCGATATTTCATATCTCCAGCTACGTTTTCTTGCATCAGACAGACTGTCGACATAAGGTCCGCTGCCTGCAGCTGAAACACTGCCAATAAGGTTATATACCCCGGGTGAAGTGGTTTCCTTGTAAACATTATATGAAGCTATGTGACGGGTGGTTGTTTTGTCCCATTCAACATTATTATAGTTATTCGCTGGGTCAACTGTTACTTCGCATATTGAAATTGCCGGTGGTAATGATTGGCCAATAGTAGTATTGGTATTGCCTGCGCAGCCATCTGCATCGGTTACCGTTACTGCATAACTACCTGCACTAAGGCCACTAATACTCGATGTGGTTGCACTGGTGTTCCAGGCATACGCGTAGGGCGCCGAACCCCCTGTAACAGATACGCTCAGGTAACCCAAAGTACCGGTTGTACAGCTAACATTAGACATCGAATCTATTGACACCACCGGTCCCGAAGCGTTGCTGACAGATATTACATCGGTATTTGAACATCCGTTATGATCCGTTACAGTAACACTGTAGCTTCCGGCTCCAACACCGGTTATATTGGTTGTTGTTGCACCTGTATTCCATGAGTATGCATAAGGTGTTGCGCCACCTGATACTGATACAGAAGCGCTGCCATTATTCAGGCTGCATCCGGCCTGTGTTGTACTACCGGAAAGTGATAATGCCGCAGGCTGGGTTATTGTAACAGATTGTAATACCTGGCAACCATTGGCATCGGTTACTGTAACCTGGTAAGGCCCGGCAGGTAAACTGTTTATATTCGATGTTGTGGCGGAATTTGACCACATATACTGGTAAGGGGCTAAACCTCCGCTTGCAGATACCGATATAGCCCCGGTAGAAGCTCCGTTACATAATATATCCGTAACCGAATTGACTGTTAAGGATGGCCCGTTAGTATCACTTACAGTAGCAGCAAGGAAGTTCGAACAACCGTTCTTATCAGTAACAGTAAGTATATATACACCGGCACCAAGACTATCAGCAGTGGCTTTTGTTTGTCCGTTGTTCCATGAGTACGCATAGGGGCTTGTACCACCTGTAACGGTAGCAACAATTTTACCATTGCTGTTGCCGCATGTGCCTGGGGTAACTTTAAAGGAAATGCCTGGTCCGCTTGAAGCGCCTACAGTTGTTTTGCCTATCGAACTGCAGCCAAAACCATCCGTAACGGTTACAGTATAGTTACCGGAAGCAAGGTTCGAAATTGAAGCATTGGTTTGAGTAGGAGATGTTGTCCATAAATATGAGTATGGAGATGTGCCTCCGGTTACAGTTTCACTGGCCGTACCATTTGCTTCGCCGCAGGTGGTGGCCGTACTTGTGGCACTTACATTCATTGTGTTGTCAACCGATACTGTTACATTAGCAGTTGCGGTACAACCATTGCTACCTTTCCCGGTAACCATATAATTAGTTGTTGAAGAAGGACTAAATACAGGAGCCGAGCAAGTGCTGCAACTTACCGAAGTTGATGGGGACCATGAGTAGGTAGTCGCACCGGACGCAGTAATGGTAACAGAATTTCCGGGACAGATTGCAGGCGATGCGGGAGAAACTGTTACAGTTGGTGTAGCTTTTACTGTTACAGTTACTGATGAACCATTTGTACAGCCTGCTGAAGTAGTGCCTATAGCCTGGTATGTTTTGGTTGCCGCAGGCTTTGCAATAACAGAGGCAGTAATAGTATCGTTGAGCCCTTTTGACGGAGTCCATTTATAGGTGCCGCCCGAGCCCGCTCCGCTGGCTGTAAGTGTTACTGAATCGCCTGCACAGATACTGGCTGATGATGGAGTTACAAGTATGGTAGGTGGAAGGTCAACAGTGACAGTAATTTTTTGAGTGCCTGTTAATGTACCGGTCTTCCCTGTTACCGTATATGTGGTGGTACTACCTGGTTTTGCGGTAACTGTAGCTCCTGTAGTAGCACTCAATCCTGTGCTTGGGCTCCACGTATAATTAGCCGCACCGTTTGCAGTTAATGAAACACCGGGCCCACCAGAACATATAGTAGCATTTGGTGGTGTAATTGTAATAGATAACTGAGATGTAAAACTCATTTTATCTACTTTCAAAACAGAGCCAATATCTCCAATTGGAAGATTTCCGCTACAGAATGAGCAGTACGATGATTGCACACCAATCATTACACTATCAGGATACCAGGAATTATTCCACATAGAGTGGTGGAAATCTATAGGGAACCTCATTTTAGTATATGATGCGGCCGCACTCAATAATACCTGGTTATTCCATGTATTACTACTATTGTTAGAATGAAATTGAATTGATACTTGCGCGGTATCATTAGGATTGTTAACTGAAGGAATATATTTATAATAAAATACCAGTGTATCAAGAGAATCGGCAGCAACTGTGTAGGGATATCCTCCTGTAGGCCCTGTATGCTGATTTGTTTTACCGGTTGAGATAGCCTGTGGATTGACATTATTGCCGCAACCACCACAAGGACCAGTCTTTAACATAACAGCATATTTCCCGCTGTAAGCATCGGTTGTTCTGGTTGCATTACCGCTATCAGAATTTTGTGAGAATGACCACTGGTTTAAAGTGAAGCTTGTATCAGATACCCAGTTTTCAAAGTCGCCGTTAAGTTGTGAGGGCTGGGTTGCTATCCCGGTGAAGGTTACACTGTCTACCTGGAAATATGAATTGGGGGCCCACCCTTCATTGTTACTGTTTATTATCCTTGTTGATGAAGCCGCTGCAAATATCACAGTATCAGGAGCAACGGTAAGCGCCGGAAAAAAGCTTTGACTGAATAAAATGTAAGAACTACTTGTATCTGCTACGGCGAAAAAATATTGACCAATGACAGAATCCTTCTTTTTAAGCGCCACAATTATAAGTGCCGTATCAGCTGATGTAATGTGAAACTTGTAATACAATCGCATTCCGGTAGGTATGCCACTTATAGGGCATCCGCCGGTCCAGTTTCCGGGCTGTCCGTTAGCAATGAACGAAGCTATTGTATCACTTCCCGACTTGAGGGTTTTCATCTGCACTGCATACTTGGCGTGATACGAATCGGTAACCCTGAAAACAGCTATGGGTTCATTATTTCTCAGGTTTTGTTCATTTGCAGTCTGATATCCTGTGGGGTCCTGGTATGCTGTATAGCTCCAGTTTTCAAAATCGCCGTTAGGAATCGATTGTGCGCTCAGGCCGATAGAAAAAAATAATGCCGTAATAAGAGGTAATAGTTTTCTCATGGTTTTTTAAGTATTAATTAAATGCTACTTCAGTCAAGGTTAGTTATAAATTGGAATTGGTGTTGCTAATATATACTAATTTTTGAAAATCCCTTTAAATTAATGGGTTGAGATGATTTTGATTTATTATTCGCTGCAGGTGAACTAGTATTCGATAAGGTAATATTCGATAATTTCGGTTCATTGTAAATAAGGAGTGCATGAATAGTATTTGCCATAATTGCTATTTTTGACCCGTTAACATGCTTAAAATGACTGAACCTGAAAAAATAACCGTTCCCACTATGGCCGAAATGGCTGGCAAAGGAGAATCGCCTGAGGTGCTTTTCTGGGTGGGTTGTTCCGGAAGTTTTGATGACAGGGCCAAGAAGATTACTGTTGCCATTGTTCGCATATTGCATAAAGCAGGCATAAAATTTGCCGTATTGGGTACCGAAGAATCCTGTACCGGCGACCCTGCCAAGCGTGCAGGTAACGAATTCCTTTTCCAGATGCAGGCGATTAACAACATTAATATACTTAACGGTTATGGTGTAAAGAAGATTGTTACCGGATGCCCACATTGCTTTAACACGATTAAGAATGAATATCCGTCGCTGGGTGGAACATACGAGGTGATGCATCATACCAGTTTTATTAATGACTTGATAAAGAGCGGACGAATAAAAATAGAAGGTGGTTCATTTAAAGGTAAAAAAGTTGTTTTTCATGATCCCTGTTACTTAGGCCGTGGTAATGATATTTATGAAGCCCCAAGGGAAGTGATAATGGAATTAGATACCATGCTAACTGAGATGCAACGCCACAAACACAAGAGTTTTTGCTGCGGTGCAGGCGGGGCGCAAATGTTTAAAGAAGCAGAGAAAGGTAACAAGGAAGTAAACATTGAACGTACCGAAGAAGCTATGCGCACAGGCGCTGAAGTTATTGCCACAGGCTGTCCTTTCTGCATGACGATGATGACTGACGGGGTTAAACATTTTAATAAGGAACAAAACATAAAGGTGCTTGATGTGGCTGAGTTAATTGCTGAGGCTGCCAATAAATAGTCTCTATTCTTTTCCTTACCAGTGAGCCCTAAAATTGGAGTCATCAACCATTGGCTTGTAAGGTGAAGTGGTAACTGTCTGTTTAGCCAATTTATACTTTATTCCATTAAATGTGTATCGTGCTTTGATGTCAAAATCAAATGTATCGCTGCTTCGTATTAATTGCTTAATGGCATCTGGTGTTTCTGAGGTATCGTCACCTCCATAAATATCAAATCCGTCTTTGGAATAATCTCCCGATGTAGAAAATAAAATATCTGGGAACTGCTTATTAAATTGAGTTGAATCAATTTGCTGGTATGTATCCCACGCATCTGCCGGTACATTGCTTCTGCACACATTATCCTTTTCAAGAACCACTTTAAATGTGTTTCCGATTACTCCGAAGAAATAGGCATCGGAGAAATATGGACCGCCACCACTACCGTAAGAATTACCTATATAACAGCCAACATTACCACTACTGTACCTGAACAATTCAATTTTCGGCACTTGCTGAAACATTCCGTAATAACCGACTGCGGGAGTAAATGCCTTTAGTATCCATTTTTTACCTTCTTCTGTAAATAACGCTAACCCTAAAAATGCGCAGGTTGTTCTACCGCAGCCTATATAGTCGGTTTGAAACTCCGAGGTATTAAATGACATGATTATATTTCTTTTCCCATCACAAGTAAATAGTAATGTATCGACTATTTGTGTTTCATTGCTATCAGGGTATGGAAATATATCTACAGTATCGTCGCTTTCCCAGCCATGCTCCACAAGCTTTGTGCAGCTCTTGCATCTCCATCCTTCAAACACAACTGAATCGCTGCCATTTCTCCAAAGCTTATAATAACTGCCGGGGAAAAGTTTTGTTAGCGCGCTATCGACACTAAACGGTTCCGACAATGTTACATTGTGAAATGAGAATAAATTGTATCGGATGTTTTTTGTAAGTATTGGTGTATCCATCAAATCCTTTTCAGGTGTTGTATTTACCGGGTGCTTTCTAATTGAATCCATCAAGATTGAATCTCTCCGGAACAAATTAGCAGCTGAAGTTTTTACGTCTTTGGAAGTAACCTCATTACTACTTGTAGAATGCATACCACAACCCGGCAAGAAAATATGAATTAAAAGAAATATATAAAGTGGTTTTTTCATTACTCAAATTTCGAAAAAGACAAGACAGTTTTCTACAGGTGCATTAATGCACTAACAAGCTTTTAAGTGGTTTAGTATCATGCCTGGTCAATTTTTAAAGAAGCTACTGAAAGTTACTTTACCACCCCAAGCTCCTTGCCAATCTTGGTAAACGCTGCAATGGCTTTATCGAGGTGCTGCCTGGTATGCGCTGCTGATAACTGAACCCTTATACGCGCCTGTCCTTTAGCTACCACAGGGTAGAAGAAGCCGATTACATAAATACCCTCCTCTAAAAGCTTGTCGGCCATTGTCTGCGATAGTTTGGCATCGTATAACATAACGGGTACAATGGGATGTATGCCCGGCTTAATATCAAATCCTGCCTTGGTCATTCCTTCGCGGAAATACAAAGCGTTATTCATTACCTTATCACGCAATTCTGTGGTATTACTCAATAAATCAAATACTGTAATAGCTGCGCCTGTAATTACAGGTGCAAGTGAGTTTGAAAACAGGTAAGGACGTGAACGTTGGCGGAGCATATCAATAATTTCTTTTTTACCGCTGGTATATCCGCCCATGGCGCCACCCAAAGCTTTGCCGAGTGTACCTGTAAGTATATCAATCTTGCCAATAACTTCGTTATGTTCATGTGAACCGCGGCCGGTCTTACCCACAAAGCCAGTTGCATGGCTATCGTCAACCATTACAAGCGCACCATATTTTTCTGCCAGGGCAACAATGTCTTTCAGCTTGGCAATGTAGCCATCCATTGAAAATACACCATCGGTAACAATAATCTTAAACCTATCGGCCTTGGCTGCTTGTAATTGCGCTTCAAGGTCAGCCATATCAGAGTTTTTGTAACGGTAACGTTTGGCTTTGCAAAGGCGCACACCATCAATAATTGATGCATGGTTAAGTTCATCAGATATTATTGCATCTTGCTCGGTAAACAAAGGTTCAAACACACCTCCATTAGAATCAAAGCAAGCCGCATAGAGAATCGTGTCCTCAGTTCCTAAGAACTTCGATATTTTTTCTTCCAGTGTTTTGTGGATGTCTTGCGTACCGCAAATAAATCGCACCGACGACATTCCATAACCATGTGTATCCAAAGCCTTTTTTGCTGCAGCAA